>Ga0194129_10000493_pt1 | contig 75750 bp, 67 predicted proteins | sample TA2KigCa35mmetaG_FD_150862 | JGI IMG/M metagenome (GOLD analysis project Ga0194129, IMG submission 150862) | Freshwater microbial communities from Lake Tanganyika, Tanzania - TA2015038 Kigoma Deep Cast 35m | ecosystem: Environmental > Aquatic > Freshwater > Lake | place: Tanzania: Lake... | reverse complement strand
ATCGACCCGCAGCCAGGGGTGACGGGCCGATGCGAGGGCGACGGCGGAGGGGGCTTGGCTGGCCCTGTCATGGGAATGCCGGCATGTCGTCTCCTGTCATCCACCCACAAAGATCCCGGATGGACCTCACAACGATCCGGCGGATCAGATCATCGTCGCCACGGCCAGGGCGCATGGGAGTCAATTGGTGACCCTGGATCGGCGAATCCTGGCCTACCCTCACGTCAATCTGGCACGCTTCACCTGACCCCGGCATCCGGCAAAAGTCACGCCACGGTGTGGAGCGGCTCCGCGAAAAGAGCCTCAGGAACTTCCGCTGCCGCAACCGCGAGCGACGCCGATGATCGATCGTGTCCTTGCCACCATCCCCGACCGGCTCCGCGGGCTGTTCATCGTCGTCTACGACCCCGAGCCGGGGTATCGCGCGTTTCTCGCCCGGTCGCAGAAGCAGGAAAACGCCCTGGCGCGGGTCACCGTCGCGGTGCCGACCACCGCCGAGTCGCGGCGGATCTTCGGCGTGCCCCTCGACCGGCACGGCATCCAGCCGGTGTTGGTGCGCGTCGAAAACCGCTCCACTGAGGGCCTGCGCCTCCAGGTGGTGAGCCTCGATCCGGCGTATTTCACGGCCACCGAAGCGGCCGGCGTCTGCCACCACTCGTTCCTCCGCCGCCTGGCGGCGTTCGGGGCGCTGGGGTGGTTCCTCCTGCCGCTGGTCCTCCTCGCGCCGCTCAAGCTCCTCTCGGCGTGGCGGGCCAACCGGCGGATCGACGACCTGTTCCGGCAGCTCGCGTTCCGCCTCGTGCCGGTCGAGCCGGGGGGCAGCGCCGAGGGGTTCGTGTTCGCCACCGCCGACGCCGGCACCAAGGCGGTCCACGTGCGCCTCGTGTCGCTCGGCCGACCCGGCGAGGCGTTTGCCCGCGAAGCCGACGCCGCCCCACCGCCGCCGGCGGCCGACTTCCACTTCACCGTCCCCGTGCCGGGGATCGACGCCGACTACCTGCGCCGCGACTTCTCCTCCTTCGTGCCGCCGGCCGACGTCGTCGACTGCGCGCTGGCCGACCTCGCCACGCGCCTCGAGGCGCTCCCCCCGACGACGACCAATGCCGCCGCCACGCGCCACGGCGACCCGGTCAATCTCGTCGTCATCGGCAGCTTCGCGGCGCTGTTGGCGGCGTTCGTGGCGCGGTGGGACGAGAGCGAGTCGATCACGCTGGCGACCTGCTGGAAGACCGCCCGGGCATTCCTGCTCGGGTCGAGCTACCGCTATTCGCCGGTCAGCGCCCTGCACCTCTTCGGCCGCGACCAGGACATCGCCCTGCAGCGCACGCGCCGCACGATCAACGAGCGCCTCCACCTCCGGCTGTGGCTCACGCGGCTGTCGTTCGGCGGCAAGCCGGTGTGGGTCGGGCAGGTGAGCCGCGACATCGGCGTGCGCTTCACGCTCCGGGCGTGGAACCTCACCACCCACCGGATCGACCCCGACATCGACGAGGCACGCGACTACGTCCTCGAAGACCTGCTCGCCGCCGGCCGCGTCCAGGCGGCAGGCTACGTCGGCGGCGGCGACCGCCACGAGCGTGCGAGCCCGGGGCGAAACCTCACCGGCGACCCCTATTTCACCGACGGCCGGCGCGTGGTGATCCTCCTGGCCGACACCCGGCGCGGGCAATGACGACCGACCTCACACCGCTGCCAGCGCCAAGGCGAGTACCGCGAGAAACCGCTCGACGTCGGCGGCGGTGTTGTAGCCATGGATCGCCACGCGCATCCGGCCGGCCGTGTGCATGACGTGGATCCCGGCACGGTGCAGCACGCCGTGGATCGCCTCGGCGCGGGGGTGGCGGAAGGCGAGGATCCCGGCGAGGTGCCCGGGATCGCTCGGCGACAGCAGCTCGACCGGCAAGCCCCGCAGCCCCTCCAGGCAGTGCATCACAAGCGGCCGCGCGTGGGCGTCGATCGCCGCGACGCCGATCCCGCCGACGTAGGCAAGCGCCGCCTCGAGCGCGTAGGCCATCGGGTAGTTGGGCATGCCGACGGCGAATCCGGCCGCCCCCGGCCGGCTGACGGCACGCGCGAAACGGTCGGGTCCGAACGCGTCTTCGAGATGGAACCAGCCCCCGGCCGGCACGGTCCACTCGCCCTTGCGGTGCGGCGGCACGCCGACGATCCCTCCGCCATGGGTGGCGAGGATCCACTTGTGCGTGCTCGACACGACGAGGTCGGCCGCGGACAGATCGAGCGGAATCCGCCCGAGCGCCTGCGTCACGTCGACGGCCACGAGCGCCGGGGAGTGGCGGCGGACGACGGCGGCGGTCGCGGCGAGATCGAGGAGGAAGCCGTTATAGAAACTGACCAGCGACACCGTCACCAGCCGCGTCCGCGCCGAGAGCTCGCGCGCCAGGTCCTCGGTGTGCAGGCGGCCGTCGCGGTGGCGCCAGACGCGCACCGTGGCCCGGGACGACGGTTGCAGCCAGGGGGTCGCCCCGGCGGGGAAATCGAGGTCGTTGACGACCACCTCGTCGCCATCGCGGGGAGCGAGCGCCAGCGCCGCCAGGTTGAACGCCTCGGAGCTCGACGAGCAGAGGGCGACGTCGTCGGTCGCCAGGCCGAGCAGCTCCGCGGCGCGGCGGCGGGCCAGCGTGTGGACCCGGCCATGGGGCTCGCGGCCATCCATGCCGAGAAGTTTGTCGGCGGCGTAGCGGGCCAGCGCCTCGGCGACCGCCGGCGGCGGGATTCCCTCCGCGGCGGTGTTGAGGTAGGTGATGCCGGCCAGTGACGGAAAGTCACGCCGGCGCGAGGCGTCGTCGAGCATCGGGCTATTCGTTGAGCCGGTTGTCGGTGCAACAGCCGTGGGCGCGCTGGTCGTGGCCGGCGCCGTAACCGCCGACGGCGAACAGCCGGTCATCGGGATCGTCGCGGTCGAAGACCCGCACTCCCTCGACCCAGGTGCCCAGCACCTTGGTGCGCAGGGCCAGCGGATCCCCCGAGAGCACGATCAAGTCGCCATCCTTGCCGACCTCGAGCGACCCGATCCGCGCGTCGAGCTCGAGCATCCGCGCTCCGGCGAGGGTCAGCGCCTCGAGCGCCTTGTCGCGCGACATCCCGGCCCGCACCGCCAGCGCCGCGGCCCGGAAAAAGAGCCGCGAATCGGTGACGGGATCGTCGGTGTGAAACGCCACCGGTACCCCCGCGCGCTCGAGGATCGCGCCTGTGGCCAGCGACATCTCCGCCGCCTCGATCTTCCCGCCGGGAGCGTCGACGACGATCACCGAGCAGCCGACACTGGCGCGGGCCAACTGCTCCGCCACCTTCCAGGCCTCGCTGACATGGTGGAGGACGACCTTGAAGCCGAATTCCTCCTTGAGGCGCAGGACCGTGAGGATGTCGTCGGCGCGGTGGCAGTGGTGGTGGACGACGCGCCGGCCGTCGAGCACCTCGACGAGCCCCTCCAGTTCGAGGTCGCGGTCGGGGGTCTTGGCCGCGTCGCCACCGGCCGCGGCGAGCTTGCGGCGGTAGGCATCGGCGGCGAGGAACTTCTGCCGCACCAGCGCCGCCGACTTGGAACGCGTGCCGGGAAACGGCGGGTCCCTCTGCGAGTTGGTGCCGTTGGCCATCTTCATCCCGGCGACGATCCGGCCCGCCTGATCGCGGATGAGAAAGTCGTCGATCGTCGTCGCCCGGCGGAGCTTGGCATAGATCGTCTGGCCGGAGAGGAGATGCCCGGAGCCGGGCATGATGTTGAGCGTCGTGAGCCCGCCGGCGCGGCACTTGCGAAACCCGGCGTCGCGGACGTTGATGCTGTCGAGGACGCGGACGTCGGGCTGGATCGGCGCGCTCGAGTCACCTCCCCAGCCGCCGCCGACATGGCTGTGGGTGTCGACGAGCCCCGGCATCACCACCTTGCCCGTGCAGTCGATCCGCTCGGCGTCGGCGGGCACGGCCGTGGTCGCCGCAGGGCCGACGGCGGTGATCCTCCCCGCGGTGACGATCACGGTCCCCACCGCGATCGGCGGCGCCGAGATCGGCAGCACCTCGCCACCGACGAACACCACCGGCCGGCCGCCGCCTGCCGGTGCTTCCGCGCGCGGGGCATTGCCGCGCTGCCACGCCGCGGCCGCGAGCGCTCCGGCGACGGCTCCCGCGCGGCGCCGCGACAGGCGCGCGGAGTCGCAGCCGTGCGGGATTGGGTCGGCGGCTCGGTTCATCGCAGCGCTCCTGGAGTCGTGCCACCCGGGCACGGATCGCCTGCCCAGGGTATCGCACGGGCCGAGACACCGCATCGGGCCGGCGGCGACACGGCCGGTCGGGGCCACGGAGAGCTAGCGGTCGATCGACAGCAGGCCGAGAAACCAGTGCAGCCGCGGGTCATCTGGCTCGAACACCGTCTGCCACTCCGTCGAGATCCAGTCGATGTCCAGCGCGCCCCGATTGGCAGCCACGAGCGCCTCGATGTCGGTCTGGTCCTGGAGACGGAAGGCGAACAGTTTCAGGAGGATCAGGCCCTCCGCGGTGGCCACGCGAAGGGTCCCCCCCGGCCCCGGTTCCGTGCAGGCTCGCTCGAGGACATGCCGGTACGCGGGCAGGAGCGGTTTCAGCCAGTCGATACGCACCCCGTCGCGCCACAGCACCGCCATGTGATGCCGCGCGAGCTCCTCGATGACGTCGTGGTCGTTGAACTCGAAGCCCAGGCCGCCGAGGGCAGCGAGCACCGCGGGCAGCGTGATCTGGGGAATGTCGACGATCAGATCGACATCCTTCGTATACCGCGGGCGCGACCGGTACCCTGTCGCCAGGCCCCCGATCAGCGCGTAGGGCACGTTGGCCTTCGTCAGGACCGCGACCACGTCCGTCAGCGCGGCCTCGATCGCGTCGATGGGCCTGCCGGTTTCATCCGCCATGGCGCGTGAACAGATTCCGCTGGATGGCCTGCCACCGCGCCTCCTCGAGATCCTCGAGGCGCCCGATCGTGTCGCCGCGGGCGGATGACCGCGCCAGCCGCGCGGCCCAGTGCCGCAGGGCGAAGATCTCCCGCCAGCGCTCGGCAGCCGGCAGCGCCCGAAACCGCCGCGCGTCGGCGGCGATCAGGGCGCGATGGTCGGGAAAAACAACGCTGCCATCGGCAGGCCGGGAGGGGGTGGGCATGCGGACCTCGGCGGAAAGAGCCGGTGCACGCCTCACTCTACCCTCGGCACCGCCGCTCCGATCGACGTCGGGCCGAAGGTACGGTGACTTCGCCCGTTTTCCCGGTCTCGTGTGGCACAATCCCCTGGCATGATGCCCGGGATGATGGCGATCCGTCGCCAGTCCATCGGCCCCGGCGGTTTCGTCCGGCGTTATAGTGATGGCTCGCCGCGATGCCGTGGAGCAGCACGGCCCTCAACGTGGAGCGGCCAGAGGGGATGCCATGCCGGCCTTTGTCCCGTCGCTCGCGCGGCCATTCGCGGGGGTTCTGGCCGTAGCCATCGGTGTGTTCGGCGGCGGTGCCGCCGCCCGGGCGGTCGAACCGTCGGCCCTGGTGAAGCAGTTCTGCCAGGAGTGCCACGCCGGGGATCGGGTCGAGGGGGATATCGATCTTGCCCACCTCACCCCCGAGGCGATGCGGCGCGACGTCGCCACCTGGCAGCGGGCCACCGAGATGGTGGTCACCGGGCAGATGCCGCCGCGCGAAGCGGTGCAGCCGACCGCCGAGGAGCGCACGGCGCTTGCCGACTGGCTCGGGGGGTTTCTCCGCGCCGAGGCCCGCGCCCATGCCGGCGACCCGGGGCGGGTCGTGCTCCGCCGGCTCAACAACGCCGAATACACGTTCGCGATCCGCGATCTGACGGGCCTGGAGAGCCTCGAGCCGGCCCGTGAGTTTCCCGCCGACAGCGGCGCCGGCGAAGGCTTCACCAACACCGGCCAGACGCTGGCGATGTCGCCGGCGCTGTTCGAGAAGTACCTGGCCGCCGCCAAGGTGGTCACCGACCACGCCGTGCTCCTGCCCGACGGGATCGGGTTTTCCACCGGCACGACCCACCGCGACGTCACCGACGAATTGCTCGCGCGGATCCGGGCGATCTACCGGACCTTCACCGTGCCGCTCGAAGCCACCGGCCGCGGCGGGCAGACGACTGTCGAGCAAGGGATCGAGCTCGACATGGGGCGCGAGGGTTTTCTCCCCGTCGGCGCGTACCTCGGGGCGCTGGTCGAGGAGCGCGGCCGCCTCGCGGCCGATCCGTCGGCAGTGGCCACCGTCGCGGCCCAGCGCGGCCTGAGCCCGAAGTACCTCGGGATCCTCCATGCGGCACTGTCGGTGCCGGCCCCCGCCGAATCGCCATCGCCACTCGACGACCTCCGCCGCGCGTTCGCCACGGCCGCGCCGGCCGACGCCGCGGGCCTCGCCGAGCGCGTCCGGCAATGGCAGGGGGCGCTGTGGCGCTTCAACAAGGTCGGCCAGATCGGCCGGCGCCTCGGCCGCCCCGACGGCCCCGAGACCTGGCTCGAGGCGCGGTCGCCGCTGGTCGCCCGGCAGGACTTCCGGATCCGCCTCCCCGACGCCCCCACCGGCGCCACCGTCGCCGTCTCGTTCGACGCCGGCGACTGTGGCGACGGCGCCGGGGGTGCCGCCGGCGATGTCGTCGTCTGGGAGCGGCCGCGGCTGGTGGCACCGGGGCGCGGCGACGTGGCATTGGCCGACGTCGGGCGCTTGTCGGCGGCGCTGGCCGGCTGGCGGCAGGAACTAGCGAGCAGCGCCGCGGCGAGCCTGGCGGCGGCCGACGAACTGCGCGAGGCGACCGGGGCGCCCCCGGCGCTCGAGGCGCTGGCGGCGCGGCGCGGCGTCGATCCGCTGCTCCTGGCCGGGTGGCTCGGGGCGCTGGGGATCGGCGCCGGGCCTGTCGACTTCGACCTCCTCGCCACCCCCGAGCGTGGGATCGGCGGCTGGGAGGCGGTGCGCGGGTTCGTCGCCGCCGACGCCCTGAGTGTCGTTGCCAACGCCTCCGATCAGTCGGTGCAGATCCCCGGCACGCTCGGCGCCCACGGCGTGGCCGTCCACCCCGCCCCCACGAAGCGCGTGATCGTCGCCTGGCGGAGCCCCGTCGCCGGCGCGGTGACGGTCTCTTCCGTCGTGACACGCGCCCATGTCGGCTGCGGCAACGGCACCACCTGGAGCCTCGAGGTGCGGCGCGGCGGCGTCCGCCAGACGCTGGCCAGTGGGTTTGCCGACGAGCCGAAGCCCAAGACCGCCGGCCCGCTCGCCGGCGTCGCCGTGCAGCCCGGCGACGCGATCTGCCTCGTCGTCGGGCCGCGCGACGGCAGCCATGTGTGCGACCTCACCGCCGTCGACCTCACGATCGCCCACGGCGACGAAACCTGGCACCTCGCCGGTGAAGTGTCGCCCGACATCCTCGCCGGCAATCCCCACGCCGACGGCCGCGGCCGCGCCGGCGTGTGGCACTTCGCCCACGAGCCCGACCAGCCGACCGGAGCCCTCGCGATCCCTCCCGGCTCGGTCCTCGACCGCTGGCTCACCGCACCGGCCGGCGCCGAGCGTGCGGCTGCCGCTGCCGAGCTCTCGCGCCTCCTCGCCGCGGCGCAGGCCGGCCAACTCCCCGACGGCCCCGATGGTGCGCTCGCCCGCCTCCTGCTTTCCCCCTCGGGGCCGGTCCTCGCCCCGAGCTTCCGCGCCTGGCTCGCGGCCCCCGCGCCTGCCGGGGCCGGTGCGTTCGGCCACCATCCCGATGGTTTGGCGGTCGGCCCGGCCGACCTGTGTGTGGCGGCCCCGGACCGGTTCACGGTTGAGATCCCCGCCGATCTCGCCGCGGGGAGCGAGCTGGTCACCGCCGCCGCGCTCCATCCGCAGGCTCCGCCGACGGCCTGCGTGCAGCCGGCGCTGCACGTGGGGGGCGCGCCCGCTGGGGAGCCGGGCCTGCGCGCCGGCGCGGCGGTGATCGCCGCTCCGGGGTCTCCCGCCGCGCGGCGGATCGAGGAGGGGTTCGCCGCGTTCCGGGAGTTGTTTCCCACGGCCCCCTGCTACGTGAAGATCGTCCCGGTCGACGAGGTCGTCACGCTCAACGTCTTCTTCCGCGAAGACGACCACCTCCGCCGGCTCCTCCTCGACGCCGAGCAGACCGCCCGGCTCGACCGGGCCTGGGAAGGGCTCGAGTACGTCAGCCGCGAGCCGCTCGAACTGCGCGACGCCCTCGAGCAGCTCATCGAATACGCCACGCAAGACAACCCCGCCGGCGTGCAGTCGTTCACGCCGATGCGCCCCCACGTCGTCGCCCGCGCCGAGGCGTTCGCGCGGCAGCTGGTGGCGACCGAGCCGGCCCACGTCGACGCCGTCGTCGCCCGCGCCGCCCGGGCGTTTCGTCGGCCGCTCGCGGCAGCGGAGGAGGAACGACTCCGCGGGCTGTACCGGCGCCTCCGCGCCGAGTCGCACTCCCACGAAGAGGCGATCCGGCTCACGCTGGCCAGCGTGCTGGTGGCGCCGGAGTTTCTCTACAGGCTCGAAGCACCCGGCGCCGGCAGTGCCGCTTCGCCGGTCACACCATACGAGTTGGCGACGCGGCTGAGCCTGTTTCTCTGGTCGTCGCTCCCCGACGACGAGCTTTTGGCGGTGGCCGCCAGCGGCGCGCTTGCCGACGACGCCGTGCTCGTCGCCCAGACGCGGCGGATGCGCGCCGACCCGCGCGCGCGGCGGCTGGCCGAGGAGTTCGGCACGCAGTGGCTCCACGTCCATGGGTTCGCCACGCACGACGAGAAGAGCGCCGAGGCATTTCCCACGTTTCACCCCCTCCGCGCCGCGATGGAGGAGGAGACGGTGCTGTTCCTCGACGACCTGTTCCGCAACGACCGGCCGATCGATTCGCTCGTGAACGCCGACCACACGTTCCTCAACGCCGCTCTGGCCGCCCACTACGGCATCCCCGGCGTCGAGGGGAGCCACTGGCGGCGCGTGGACGGCGTCCGGACGTTCGGCCGCGGCGGGATCCTCGGCCTGGCCAGCACGCTGGCGACGACCAGCGGCGCCTCGCGCACCAGCCCCATTCTCCGCGGCAACTGGCTCTCCGAGGTGATCCTCGGCGAGAAGCTCCCCAAGCCGCCGAAAAACGTCCCACTGCTGGCCGACGAGCTGCCGGCCGGCCTCTCCGAGCGCGAGCTGATCGCCCGCCATTCGGCCGACGAATCGTGCGCCACCTGCCACCGCCGGATCGACCCCTACGGCTTCGCCCTCGAGAGGTTCGACGCCATCGGCCGGCGCCGTACCGCCGACGCCGCCGGCCACCCGATCGACGACCGGACGACGCTCCCCGACGGCACCGCCGTGGCAGGCGTCGACGGCCTCCGCGACTGGCTCGGGGGGAAGCGCGGCCGCGACGTCGAACGGCAGTTCTGCCGGAAGCTGCTCGGCTACGCCCTCGGCCGGGGCGTGCAGCTCTCCGACGAGCCGCTCCTCGACACGATCCAGGAGCGTCTCGCCGCCGCCGACCACCGCGTCGGCACGGCGATCGAGGCGATCGTCACCAGCCCCCAGTTCCGCTCGATCCGCGGTCGCGATGCAGCCGATTGACGTTCCATCCCGGAGGAGACCCGTCATGCCACGAGCCGCCGTTTCACGCCGCACCGCTCTCCGCGGCCTCGGGGTGTCGATGGCCCTGCCCTGGATGGAGTCGCTCGCCGCCCGGGCCGAGGCGGCGGCCACCCCCCCGCTGCGCCTCGCGGTGCTGTTTTCCGGCAACGGCTACCACTCCCGCGAGTGGTGGGCGGAGGGGAGCGGCGCCGGGATGAAGCTCGGGCGCGTCCTCGAACCGCTCGAGCCGTTCCGCGAGAAGCTCCTGTTCGTCAAGGGGCTGTACCACGAGCAAGCGCGGAAGGGAAACATCCACTCCTCGCAGACCGGCAACATCCTCTCCGGGGCGCCGCTGGCCAGCGGCGGCGACATCCGCTCCGGTACGAGCTTCGACCAGCTCGTGGCCGCGGCCCACGGCCGCGCGACGAAAGTCCCGAGCCTCGTCCTCGGCTGCGAGAAGGCCAACCCCTCGGTCCACAAGAACTACTCGATGCTCTACAGCTCGCACATCTCGTGGAGCTCACCGACGACACCGACACCGCTCGAGCTGTTTCCCGCGCTGGCCTTCGACCGGCTCTTCACGGAGGGATCGCAGCGCGGCGACGAGAGCGTGCTCGACGCGGTCCTCGAGGACGCCGGCGACCTGCGCCGGCGGATCGGCACGGCCGACCGCCGGAAGCTCGACGAATACCTCGACAGCGTCCGCGACGTCGAGAGCCGGATCGCCGGCGCCGGGACACGTGGCGAGCTGCAGGGGTGGAGGCCGGCGCTCGCCGCCCCCGACCGGCCGCGGCCGGCCGACGGCATCCCCCAGGACGTCGCCGAGCACATGCGGCTGATGTGCGACATCCTCGTCCTCGCCTTCCAGACCGACACCACGCGCGTCGTGACCCTCAAGCTCAACAACGACCACTCGGCGCTCCGCTTCCCCAACCTCCCGCGCGTCGACAACCCCGCCCAGGGGATCGACTACATGATCCACCACCTCCTCTCCCACTCCGACGGCGACGACTGGCTGCGCGTCAACCAGTTCTTCCTCGAGCAGATGGCCCACGTCGCCCGCCGCCTCGACGCGATCGAGGAAGGGGAGCGCACGCTCCTCGACAACTCGATGGTCATGCTCTGCTCGAGCATGATGGCCGGGGCCAAACACGACAACGACCAGCTCCCCGTCGTCCTCCTCGGCCGCGCCGGCGGCCGGCTCGAGAGCGGGCGGGTGCTCGACTACACGGGCAAGCCCGAGAGGCAATTGTGCCGGTTGTTCCTCTCGATGATGGACAAGCTCGACGTCCGCCCCGGCACGTTCGGCGACGCCACGGCGCCGCTCGCCGAAGTCTGACCGGCCGGCGCGGCATCACCACCGCTGCGAGTGTCACACCCTGCCACGGCGACGCTTGCAGGACCGCAAGACCGCTGCCGCGGCGCGCCCTGCCCGCACCCGGTCGCCGGGGTATGATTTTTCCGGCGTCCGCACCCGTCCGGCCCCGCTTCCGAGGTGCCCCATGCTGTCCCCTGCCCAAGTCGCCGAAAACTACTTCCTCGAGTCGCGCCACCAGCTCCTCGAGATCGCCGCCTACCTCGACCGCTACGACGCCGCCGTCGCCCGCAGTGGCGCCGGCAACGGCGCCCTGACGGCGTCGGAGCGCAGGCTCGACCTGATCCGCAAGGCGCTGGCGCTGGTCGCCGAGGAGCGCCCGCAGCGCGAGCGGACCGTGGCCCTCCTCGAGCTGTTCGCCTCGGTCTGACCGCCCCCTCCGCCGCCGGCCGATTCCCCGAGGACCCTCACGATGCAGATCATCCAGCCCCACTACCACGCCATCGCCCGCACGGCGCAGGACTACGAGCGGATGGCGATGAGCGGCGTCGTCGCAGTCGCCGAGCCCGCCTTCTGGGCCGGCTTCGACCGGCTCTACCCCGAGACGTTCATCGACTACTTCCGGCAGATCTCGGAGTTCGAGCCGACGCGCGCGGCACAGTACGGGATCCGCCACTTCTGCTGGGTGGCGGTCAATCCCAAGGAGGCCGAGAACCCCGGCCTGACCCGCGACGTGCTCCGGCACTTCCCCGAGTTCTTCGCCAAGCCGACGGTCCTCGGCGTCGGCGAGACCGGCCTCCACAAATCGACGAAGAACGAGATCGAGTCGCTCCAGGCCCACGTCGAGATGGCGATGAAGCACGGCCAGCTCGTCCTCATCCACACCCCGCACCTCGCCGACAAGGCCCACGGCACGAAGACCGTCCTCGAGGTCCTCGCCGGGATGGACGTCGATCCGGAGCGGATCTGGATCGACCACGTCGAGGAGCAGACGATCAAGCCCTGCCTCGACGCCGGCTACTGGGTGGGGTTCACGCTCTATCCGATCACGAAGTGCTCGCCGAAGCGTGCCGTCGACATGCTGGAGAAGTACGGCCGCGAGCGGATCCTCGTCAATTCGTCGGCCGACTGGGGCCCGAGCGATCCGTTCACGCTCCAGGAGTGCATCCTCGAGCTGCGGCGCCGCGGCCACTCGCTCCAGGATGCGATCGAGATCTTCCACAACAACCCCTGCCGGTTCCTCGGGCAGAATCCGAAGTTCGACATCCAGCCGATCCGGGTGGAGGTCGCCGATGTCGCCCACGCCTGAGGCGCGGGCCGACGCCGTGGACCACGCCACCGCCGCGACGAGCCTGGCACTGCTCCGCCAGTTGCGGTTCTGCGCCGGCCATCGGCTGTGGCGCCACGAGAGCAAGTGCGCCTACCTCCACGGCCACAACTACCGCGTCGACGTCGAGGTCGTGGCGGCGGCGGGCGCGGCGGCGGTCGATCCGGTCGGCCGGATCGTCGACTTCTCGCTCATCAAGCGGCGCCTCCTCGGCTGGCTTGACGACCACTGGGACCACGCCTTCATCCTCTTCGTCGACGACGCCGAGGCGATCGCCGCCGTCCGGCTCTCGACACCGTCGAAGCTGTTCCTCCTCCCCTGGAATCCCACCGCCGAGAACATGGCCCGCTACCTCCTCGAGGTGGTCTGCCCCGCGGTCCTCGCCGACCTCGGCGTCATTGCCCGCGAGGTCCGCGTGTGGGAGTCGGAGGAGTCGTGCGCGATCGCCTCCCGCACCGGCTCGCCGCCGGCGCCCCCAGTGCCCCCCGGCACGGCCGAAGTCGTCGATCGCCGCTGACGAAAGGCCCCTCCGATGCACCATCCAGGACTCGGCTCCTTCCCCGCCACGCGCATGCGGCGCAACCGCCAGCATCCCTGGCTCCGCGCCATCGTCGCCGAGACAGTGCTCACGCCGGCCGACCTCCTCTGGCCGATGTTCGTCCACGACCACGACGCCGCCGCGCCGATCGCGGCGATGCCCGGCGTGGAGCGACTGCCGATCGACGGCATCGTCCGCGCCGCGGCCGAGGCGGCCCGGCTCGGGATCCCGGCGATCGCCCTGTTTCCCGCCACCGATCCGGCGCGCAAGACCGTCGACGGATCCCACGCCGTCGATCCGGAGAATCTCGTCTGCCGCACCGTGCGCGCCGTGCGCCGCGAGACCGGCGACGCCGTCGGGATCATCTGCGACGTCGCCCTCGATCCTTACACGACCCATGGCCACGACGGCCTGCTCGTCGACGGCCGGATCGTCAACGACGAGACGGTGGCGGTGCTGTGCCGGCAGTCACTCGTCCTCGCCGAGGCCGGCTGCCATGTCGTCGCCCCCAGCGACATGATGGACGGCCGTGTCGGCGCGATCCGCACCGCCCTCGACGCCGCCGGCCGCCACGACGTCGGGATCCTCTCCTACGCCGCCAAGTACGCCTCGGCCTTCTACGGCCCGTTCCGCGACGCGGTCGGCAGCAACGCCTCGCTCGGCACCGCGGCCAAGCTCGGCGTCAGCGACAAGAAGACCTACCAGATGGACACGGCCAACACGCTCGAGAGCCTGCGCGAGGTGGCCCTCGACGTCGCCGAGGGGGCCGACATGGTGATGGTCAAACCGGCCGGGACGGCACTCGACATCATCCACCGGGTGAAGACGACGTTCGGGATGCCGACGCTCGCCTACCAGGTGAGTGGCGAATACGCGATGATCCGCGCCGCCGCCGCCAACGGCTGGCTCGATGGCGACAAGGCCGCCGCCGAGAGCGTGCTGGTGATCAAGCGGGCTGGCGCCGATGCCGTCCTCACCTACTTCGCGCCCGTGCTCGCGCGGGCGCTGGCGGCCCGCGGCTGACTTCCCTCAACCCTTCGGACGGAAGGCGACGAGCCTTTCCGGGCGGGTCTCGAGGCGCGGGGGCGCGGGGGCGCCGGTGTGGATCAGATCGATGCAGTAGGGGATCGCGGGAAAGACCGCTTCGAGGCACTCGCGGATGCTCCGCGGCCGGCCCGGCAGATTCACCACCAGCGCCCCGCCACAGACGCCGGCGGTCTGCCGCGAGAGGATCGCTGTCGGCACCTTGTCGAGCGACACTTTCCGCATCAGCTCGCCGAAGCCCGGCAGGAGCTTGGTGCACACCCGCTCGGTCGCCTCCGGCGTGACGTCGCGCGGCGCCGGGCCGGTGCCGCCGGTGGTCACGATCAGGCAGCAGCCGGCGTCGGCCAGCGCCCGAATCGTGGCCGCGATCGAATCGATGTCGTCGGGCACGACGCGCTCGAGTGGCTCCCACGGCGAGGCGAGCACCTCGGCCAGGTAGGCACGGATCGCCGGGCCCCCTTCGTCGGCATACTCGCCGCGGCTGGCCCGGTCGGAGACGGTGAGGATGCCGATGCGCGCCGGAGAAGCGTTCATGGTGCGATGAGCAGGGCGGCGATGCCGACGAGGGATCGCAGGACCGGGCGGCGGCGCCCCGAGGCACGACGACCTGAGGATACACTCGGCAGGATGAACGCCACCCCGTTCCTCGGTGCGCTCCTCGACGGACTTTCCGCAGAGAAGCTCGAGACCGTGCTCATCGGCAATGCCGCCGCGGCACTGCTCGGAGCACCGGTGACGACGCTCGATTTCGACTTCATGTTTCGTGACACCGTGGCGAACCTGGTGAAGCTCAAGCGGATCGCCAAGCGCCTCGACGCCGTGATCCTCCGGCCGTTCTATCCGGTCTCGCGGCTCTACCGGCTTTCAGCCGACTCCAGCGGGCTGCAGGCCGACTTCATGCCGGTGATCCATGGCGTCCGGTCGTTCGAGTCGCTCCGCAGCCGGGCCGTCGCGATCGAGATCGACGGTCGCAAGACGCTCGTGGCAGCCCTCGACGACATCATCGCGAGCAAGCGGGCGGCCGGGCGGGATCGGGATCTGGCGGTCCTGCCGATCCTCGAGCGGACGGCAGCGCTGCTCCGCGGGCAAGCGCCCGCCGTCGCCCCGGCGACCGAGACCACAAAACCCCCGGGAGGCCGCCGTGGCCGCGCGAAAAAACAAGATCGCTGATCGGGGAACCCGCACGTCGCGGTCGGCCGCCGCGGCGCGCGACCGGCGCGCCCGGGGTGTGCTGGCCGCCGAAACCGACCGCCAGCTCGACGACCTCATCCTCCGCAGGCTCGCGCTACCGGTCGAAGCGCGGATGAACTTCCTCCGCCGCCGCCTCCCCGGCGGCGGCAGCAGCCTTTAGCAGACCGTGGCCAAAGTGATCCGCCGCTGGATGCGACGGCAGACACCCCGAAAAAGCCCCGGCTTTTCTCGGGGTGTCCGAAGTGGAAAAAGGTCGTGGATGACTTTTTCCACGGACAGTCAACGGCCACCTGATCACGGCGGGAGATCGCTGGACGGAAACCTTACCGCCCGGCGCCACGGTGCACGATGCGCCTGTCGCCCGTCGCTCGGCTGACCTCGGCCCGCAGATTCATCTCGCGATCGCGCGGGCGACGTCTTGGGGAAGCTTTGCCTCGAGCGCCGGATGGGCCTCTACGAGCCGGGCGATGTCGGCGAGGTTTTTGATCGACTTGCTCGGTCGCCGTTCCGGCGTGCGCCAGGCCTTGATCTTCCCGGCGAGCGTGTCATCGAGCGCGGCCACGCGGAGCAGAATGCCGTGGATGTCGGCCGCCATCGACCGGGCCGGAAAGTCCCGATAAAACTCCTCGGTGCTGAGCTGCAGGCTGACCTGCGAGCGGCCGCGGAAATTGACCGACCAGGCGTGCCGCTCAGCCGTGAAGCCGACGGATTCGAGGGCCGCCACCGCCCGTTCGATCTCGTCCAAGGCGACCACGAAATCGACGTCACGGGTGACCATCGGCTCGGCCGCCCAGTGGTTGACCGCAATCCCGCCGATGGCGCACCAGTGCATCTCGGCGCGTTCGAGAGCATCGACCATCCGCATCACGTCGTCGGCACCGCCCGCGGTTTGCCAGTCGTAGAATTGTCGGCCGGTCATGATCCACTGCGATCTGCGGTCTTCGGGAACAGAAAAGTCGGTTGTACCTGCGCTGAATCGTGACGGTCGAAAGAGGCGACCCTGTCGCGCGGTGGCAGCGGCCTAACCATCCGTAATCGTCCCGCGAAACTGCTTGACCAGCGCCGTCTCACCTTGCTCGAAGCGGCGCGCGAGGAGCGCGTCGATCATCGCGACGGAGAGGCCGGGCAGGCCGAGGCTCGAGTCGAGCGGCCGGTAGGCGGCCCCTGCCAGCGCGAGCATCGCGAGCCGGCTGCCGTCATGCCGCCAGACCTCCGGCACCCCCATCGCGGCGAACAGCTTCAGCTTGGCGATCGCCGAGGAGGTGATCTCGACTTCGATCACCAGATCGGATGGCGGGTCGATCAGCAGATCGACCTCTTCCTTGGGACGGATCAGGTCGGCATGGGCGATGTAGTACGACTCGTCGGGCTCGAATGCCCGGTCGAGGTCCGGCCGCTTGAACGTGGTCGAGGCGCAACTGAGGATCTCGATGCCGCGGACTTCGGAGTAGGTCTCCACGATCCGGCCGATCAGGCGGCCGATGCCTTCATGCTGGCGGCGGGGCGTCATGAGCTCGAGCACTCCTTGGTCGAAGGTCATCCGCGGAACGCTGCCGGAGCGGCCTTCGGCGAGCTCGAGAAACGTCTCCCAGCGGACGTTCTCGAGCACGGTGCGGGTTTCGGCGGCTGCAATCCACGGCATCGGAGGACTCTCCTTGGAAAGCCATGACGGGGAAGTCGCGACGGACACGCGGGGGGCCACGTCCGCGATCACCGGGGCTCGATGGCCGCACGGGCCACAGGGCACGTGAACAGAATACCAGGTACGCCGTTCAAATCAATCGCGCAGCGTGGGTGCTGTCGCACTGCGGCCGGCGCTGGGCGGGAGATCTATACTGCACCCGTCATGAGCACCATCGACACTCCCGCCGCGACGCCCGCCCCGGCTGCTGCCGTGCCGCCGCGCGGTGCCGTAACGCTGGCGATGTACGACAGGATGATCGCCGCCGGGGTGTTCGAGCCACGGCAGGAGCATCCGCTCGAGCTCGTCGATGGAGTGCTCCAGATGATGTCGCCGATCGGGGACCGGCATGCCGACGCCGTTGCCTGGCTCACGCGCTGGAGCATGACGGCGGTCGATTCCTCCCGGATCCTCGTGTGGGTGCAAAACCCGATCGCGATCCCCGCATCGGAGAGCGCCCCGCAGCCCGATCTCGCTTGGGTGACGCTGCGGCGCTACACCGACCGCCGGCCGCTCCCCGGCGAGGTGATGCTCGTCGTCGAGGTCGCCGACACGAGCCTCGACTACGACACGACGACCAAGGCCGCTCTCTACGCCGCGGCCGGAATCGGGGAATACTGGGTGATCGACCTGGTCGCCCGTGCGGTGATCGTGTTTCGCGATCCCGTCGCGGGGCGCTACGACACCCGCACCACGTACAGGGCCGGCAGGCCCCTGCACCCCGTGGCCTGCCCCGATGCAACGCTCGAGCCGGCGGAGCTGTTCGTCGACTGACCGGCGGCGTCAGCCGGCGCTGGCCGCCAGGTCGACGCGGTACAGCTGCAGCGGCTCCCCGTGACGCGCACCGCGACCGCCAGCGAGACAACGCGTTCGTTGGCCGTCTCACGCTGGCGGCGCAGCCGTTCGAAGTCGTCGGGGGCGGGGCCGGTGCCATTCCTCCGAGCCTCCTCCCGCCGCGTCAGATCGCGCCGCGGGCGTCCAGCAGGGCGACGAGGGCGTCGGCGCACTTGGCCACCGGCCAGTGGTGCGTGGGGAGGACGAGGTCGGGATCCGCAGGGGGCTCCCACGGGGCCGATACTCCCGGGAATCCGCCCAGCTCGCCGGCGTCGGCGCGGGCGTAGTGGCCGTCGGTGTCGCGCTGGCGGCAGACGTCGAGCGGGGCAGAGAGGTGGATGACCAGGCAGCGCTCGCGGCCGATCCGCTCCACCGCCTTCTGCCGGACCGACTCCTCGGGGGCGACGAACGCGGCGATGCAGATCAGCCCGGCGTCGTTGAACAGCCGGGCGATCTCGGCGCCGCGGCGGAGGTTCTCGCTGCGTTCCTCGGCCGAGAAGCCGAGATCGCGGCTGATCCCGAGGCGCAGTGCCTGCCCGTCGATCACCCCCACGGCGCGCCCCGCCTCGAACAGCCGCCGTTCGAGCGCCGTGGCCAGCGTGGTCTTGCCCGAGCCGGTGAGGCCGGTGAGGAGGAGCGTGACGGGCTTCTGGCCGTAGCGCGCCTCGCGTTCGGCGGTCGTGACGGTGCTTTCGATCCCCTGGAGGTGGTCGGCCGCGGCGTCGTCCCAGTGGGCCGCGCCGCGTCCCTCCTCCGGCTCGCGGTCGAGGATCATGCCGGCGCCGACCGTGGCGTTGGTGAGCCGGTCGATCATGATGAACCCGCCGGTGGCCCGGTTGCGGCGGTAGGCGTCGAAGGCGATCGGCTCGGTGAGCGCGACGGCACAGCGCCCGATCTCGTTGAGCGCCAGAACGGGCGCCGCCTCACGGTGGAGCGTGTTGACGTCGACGCGGTAGCGGAGGGTGGCCACGGAGCCGGTCGTGACCTTCGTCGTCTGCTTGAACAGGTACTGCTTCCCCGGCACGAGCGGCTCGTCGGCCATCCACACCACCATCGCGTCGAAGCGCTTGTCGACCTTCGGCTGGTTGCCGGGGCGGACGAGCATGTCGCCGCGGCTCGAGTCGATCTCGTCCTCGAGCGTGAGCGTCACGCTCTGCGGCGCGAACGCCTCGTCGAGCGTGCCGTCGAAGGTGACGATCGACTTGACGCGGCTCTTCCGCCGCGACGGCAGCGACATCACCTCGTCGCCGGTGCGGATGATCCCCGAGGCGATCGCCCCGGAGAAGCCGCGGAAGTCGAGGTTCGGGCGGAGGACGAGCTGGACGGGGAAGCGGAAGTCCTCGAGGTTGCGGTCGGAGCCGATGTACGTCGTCTCGAGGAGCGTCATCAGCGGGCTGCCGGTGTACCACGGCATGTTCGCGCTGTTGGCGACGACGTTGTCCCCCTCGAGCGCCGAGATCGGCAGGAAGTGGACGTCGGGGAGCTCGAGCCGGGCGGCGAACGCCTGGTAGTCGGCGCGAATCCGCTCGAACACCCCCTCGTCCCAGCCGACGATGTCCATCTTGTTGACGGCGACGACGACGTGGCGGATCCCGAGGAGCGAGACGATGAAGCTGTGGCGCTTGGTCTGGGTGAGGATCCCGTGGCGGGCGTCGACGAGGATGATCGCCAGGTCGGCGGTCGAGGCCCCGGTCGCCATGTTGCGGGTGTACTGCTCGTGGCCGGGGGTGTCGGCGATGATGAACTTGCGCTTGTCGGTGGAGAAGTAACGGTAGGCGACGTCGATCGTGATCCCCTGCTGGCGCTCGTCCTCGAGGCCGTCGGTGAACAGCGCCAGATCGACCTCGCCGCCGGTCGTGCCGTAGCGCGAGGAATCCTTGCGGATCGCGGCCAGCTGATCCTCGTAGATCATCTTCGATTCGTAGAACAGCCGGCCGATGAGCGTGCTCTTGCCGTCGTCGACGCTGCCGCAGGTGATGAACCGGAGCAGCTCCTTGCGCTCGTGCTGCGCGAGGTAGGCGTCGATGTCGGTGGCGATCAGCGCAGACTGGTGTGACATGGTCAGAAGTACCCTTCGCGCTTCTTCTTTTCCATGCTGCCGGCCTCGTCGGTGTCGATCAGCCGCCCCTGCCGCTCCGAGAACGTCGTCAGGAGCATCTCCTGGATGATCTCGGGGAGCGTGGTGGCGCTCGAGTCGACCGCGCCGGAGAGCGGGTAGCAGCCGAGCGTGCGGAAGCGCACGCGGCGCTGCTCGGGCCGCTCGCCGGGTTTCAGCGGCAGCCGGTCGTCGTCGACCATGATCATCACCCCGTCGCGCCACACGATCGGCCGCTCGGCGGCGAAGTACAGGGGGACGATCGGGATCTTCTCGAGGTGGATGTACTGCCAGACGTCGAGCTCGGTCCAATTGGAGAGGGGGAAGACGCGGATGCTCTCCCCTTTGCGGAGCTTGGTGTTGTAGAGGTTCCACAGCTCGGGGCGCTGGTTCTTCGGGTCCCAGCGGTGGTGCTCGTCGCGGAACGAGAACACCCGCTCCTTGGCCCGGCTCTTCTCCTCGTCGCGCCGCGCCCCACCGAACGCGGCGTCGAAGCGGTGCTTGTCGAGGGCCTGGCGGAGGGCCTGCGTTTTCATCACGTCGGTGTGGACCTTGCTGCCGTGGGTGATCGGATTGACCCCCTGGCGGCGCCCCTCCTCGTTGACGTGGACGATCAGCTCGAGGCCGAGCTGTTTGGCGACGTACTCGTCGCGGAGCCGGTACATGTCGCGGAACTTCCACGTCGTGTCGATGTGCATCAACGGGAACGGCGGCTTGGCCGGGTGGAAGGCCTTCTCGGCGAGCCGGAGCATGACCGCCGAGTCCTTGCCGATCGAGTACAGCATCACCGGGTTGGCGAACTCGGCCGCAACCTCACGGATGATGTGGATGCTCTCGGCCTCGAGGAGCCGGAGGTGGGTGAGGTTGTAGGTCGTCATCGAGTGCCTGAGGTCGGCGATCCACCCTCGGGGAGGGGGACGGGGACGCTGGGTTTCCAATTCGGCCTACGGTAGGCGATCGGTGGCGTTTCGGACACTCGACCTGGACTGACTTGTCAGGTTTCGTTCAGCGCGGCAGCGGTTTCGGGAAGCGCGGCGCGAAAAAGTCGGATGTGATGCCATAAACATGGTGGTGGTATAAAGTTGCGTACATTTTACAACGGCCGTTTCCAGCCCGTCTTTGCGATCCTGTCCGGACTGGGGGATACTTGACGGTCCGTTCGATTCGTGGATCCCGCCTGCGGAGGAGTTGGCCCATGCCAGAGCCGCTGCGTCGCTGCGCCCTGCTCGCGATCGGACTGGTGGTTTCGGCAACGGCCGTCGGCCGCGCCGACGGCCCAGGCCAGACCCCACCTGCGGGGGTGTCGGTCCTCGATATCTCGACCGGTGGCTCCGACGGCTCGGCCGTCACGATCGTCGGCACCGAGGGGCGGCGGCAGCTCGTCGTCACGGCGCTGGCCGCGCCGGGCGGGGCCCCCGTCCGCGACGTGACCGGCGCCGTCTCCTACGCCGTCGAGCCTGCGGGGCTGGCCACCGTGTCGCCACGCGGGATGGTCGTCCCCGCCGCCGACGGCCGCGGCGAGATCGTCGTCCACCTCGAAGGCTGTGCCGACGCCCGCGTGCCCCTCGTCGTCGAACGGTTCGGCGCCGACCCGCCGCTCGACCTCGCCGTCGACGTCGTCCCGGTGTTCACCAAACACGGCTGCAACGGCGGCGGCTGCCACGGCAAGAGCGGCGGCCAAAACGGCTTCCGCCTGTCGCTGCTCGGTTTCGAGCCGGCCGAGGACCACGAGCACCTCGTCAAGGAAGCCCGCGGCCGGCGCGTGTCGCTGGTCGCCCCGGAGGAGAGTCTGCTCCTCGCCAAGGCCACGGCACTGGTCCCGCACGGCGGCGGCCGCCTCATCGAGACCGGTTCGCCGAGCGAGCGGACGATCGCCCGCTGGATCGCCGAGGGGGCCCGCCCCGCCGATCCCGCCGCCCGCAAGGTGACCGGGATCGAGGTCTTCCCGACCGCGCGGATCCTCCTCCCGGGCCAAACCCAGCAGGTCCGGGTGATGGCGCTGTATTCAGACGGCTCGCGCGAGGACGTGACGAGCATGGCGCAGTACGAGGTCAACGCCCCGGACCTGGCCAGCGTCGACAGCGCCGGATTGGTCAGCGCCACGCCGCGGGGCGAGGGGGCTCCGCGCAGCGGCAGCGTCGGCCTGATGATCCGCTACCAGAGCCAGGTGGCGGTGTTCCGCGGCACGATCCCGATGGAGTCGCCCGCCGAGCGGATGCCGGCGCCGGAGGCGTTCGCGAAGAACTTCGTCGACGGCCACGTCCTCGACTACCTCCGTCTCCTCGGCCTGCCGCCGTCGGCGCCGTGCGACGACGCCACCTTCCTCCGCCGCGTCACCGTCGACGTCGCCGGCCGGCTGCCCACCGTCGCCGAGACAGACGCCTTCCTCGCCGATGCCGACCCCGCCAAGCGGGCCAAGGCGATCGACCGGCTCCTCGACAGCCCCGACTACGCCGACACGTTCGCCAACAAGTGGGCGGCGATCCTCCGCAACAAGCGCACCGACGACACCCTCCACCGCCGCGGCAGCTACGCGTTCCACGCCTGGATCCGGCAGAGCCTGCTCGACAACAAGCCGTTCGACCAATTCGTCCGCGAGATCCTCACCGCCTCCGGCGAGGTCGGCACCAACCCGGCGGTGGTCTGGTTCCGCCAGGTCGCCGAGGCCAACCAGCAGGTCGAGGACGCGTCGCAACTGTTCCTCGGGCTGCGGCTGCAGTGCGCCCGCTGCCACCACCACCCGTTCGAGAAGTGGAGCACCGAGGACTACTACCAGCTCGCCGCCTTCTTCTCGCGCGTCGGCCGTAAGAAGGGGGCCCAGCCGGGCGAGGACCGGATCTTCCACGCCCGCGGCATGCCGCAGGCCGCCGGCCCGAAGGGCACCCACAAGGCGGTGGCGCTGGGCGCCGAGCCGGCCGAGATCCCCGCCGACACCGATCCGCGGGCGGCGCTGGCGGAGTGGATGACCGCCGCCGACAACCCGTTCTTCGCCCGGTCGGCCGTCAACCGCTACTGGAAGCACTTCTTCTCGCGCGGGCTGGTCGAGCCGGAGGACGACATGCGGCTCACCAACCCGCCGACCAACCCCGCGCTGCTCGACGCCCTGGCGGCCGATTTCGTCGCCCACGGCTACGACCTCAAGCACCTCGTGCGGACGATCTGCAACTCGGCCACCTACCAGCTCTCGGCCGAGCCCAACGAGTTCAACGCCGAGGACCGGCAGGCCTTCTCGCGGTTCTACCCGCGGCGACTCTCCGCGGAGACGGCGCTCGACGCCATCGACAGCCTCTCCGGCAAGTCGACGGCGTTCGGCGGCACGCTCGCCGGCACGCGCGCGGTGCAGCTCCCCGACCCCAACTTCAACAATTACTTCCTCACCGTCTTCGGCCGGCCCAACGGCGACAGCGCCTGCGAGTGCGAGCGGGTCAGCGAGGCGAATCTCGCCCAGAGCATCCACCTCATCAACTCCGCCGACATCCTCGGCAAGGTCGGCGGTGCCGACGGCCGGGCGGGCAAGCTCGCCACCGACGCCGGCCGCGATGACGCGGCGAAGATCGCCGAGCTCTACCGGGTGGCGTTCTCGCGGGCGCCGACGGCGGAGGAACGGGCCCTGGTCGAGCAGTACCTCGCGGCCCACGCCGACAACCGTCCGGCGGCCTTCGAGGACGTGATCTGGTCGCTGCTCAACACCAAGGAGTTCCTCTTCAACCACTAGTCCGGCGGGCGGGGCGGCCGGTCCCGGAAACCGGGCCGGCGGCAGGGCCGGGGCGGTGGCCGGGAATCGCGTCATGCAACGCCTCACGCTGCGCGGGCCGTCGGGCGCCGGCTGCGATCGAAGGGCCGGCCCGCCGTCGCCGCGGCGGCTGGCCGCCGTCCTGGCGCTGGCCGCGATCGCCGCGGTCCCGGCCGTCGCCGAACTGCCCCAGCCCCTGCTGACCGCGATCCATCCGGCCGGGGGCCAGCGCGGCACCGAGGTGACGGTGACGATCGCCGGCCCCGACCTCGACGACGTGCGGGGGCTGCTGTTCTCCCATCCCGGGATCATCGCCCGTCCGGTCCTGGCCGAGCCGACCGAGTTCGATCCCGAACCGCGGCCGGTGCCCGGCAAGCTCGTGGTCGCGATCGCCGCCGACGTGCCGCCGGGGATCTACGACGCCGCTGCGGTGGCCAGGTTCGGCGTCAGCAACGTCCGCGCCTTCGCCGTCTCGGCGACGCCGCAGGTCGTCAAGGAAAAGGACTGCGACAGTGCCGCGGCGGCGCTCGCGGTGCCGGCCGACGGCGCCGTCGCCGCCCGGACGACGGCCGCCAAGGCCGACCATTACGCGCTGGAGCTGGCGGCCGGGCAGCGGATCCACCTCGAGGTCTGGTGCCGGCGACTCGACTCGCGGATGGTGCCGGTGCTTTCGCTGGTCGATCCGTCGGGGCGCGAGATCGCCGTCGCCCGCGGCACGCGCCAGGACGATCCGTTCATCGACGTCGCCGTGCCGGCCGCCGGCCGCCATGTCGTCCGCGTCCACGACCTGTTCGCCTCCGGCGGCGACGAGACCTTCTACCGCCTCGTCTGCTCGACCGGCCCGTGGGTCGACTTCGTCTTCCCCCCCGCGGGGCGCGCCGGCGAGACGACGCGCGTCGAGGTCTTCGGCAAGGGGCTCCCGGGGGGCAGCCCGGCGCTCATCGAAGGGGGCAACGAGGGGCTCGAGCAGGTCGTCGTCGACGCCCGGATGGGCGCACCGGCCGCGGGCGCGACCGCGCGGTTCGCCTGGCGCCTGTTCGCGCCGCGCGATGCCGCGGCCCCGCTCGCCGACCTGTCCGGTGGCGTCCTCGACGCCGCGGCGCAGCCGCCGGCGGCGCTGGCGGTCACGGCGCCGGTGATCCGCGAGCACGAGCCCAACGACGACCCCGCCGCGCCGCAGGCGCTCGAGATCCCCGGAGCCGTCGCCGGCCGGTTCCAGCCGCGGCGCGACCGCGACTGGTATTCGTTCACCGCCAAGGCCGGCGACGTCTTCTGGCTCGAGGTCACTTCGGCCCGCTACGGCCTCCCCACCGATCCGGCGCTGCTCGTCGAGAGCCTCTCGACCGACGCCGCCGGCCGGCCGGTGGGGAAGGAGGTCGCCTCCGCCGACGACGGTCCGGCCGAGTTCGCCGGGCCATTGGTCGATCGGCCGAGCGCCGACCCGCTGCTCGAGTTCCGTGCACCGGCCGACGGCACCTACCGGGTGCTCGTCCGCGATCTCGCTGCCGACTCGCACGCGGCACCCCATCATGTCTACGTCCTCGAGGCCCGCCGCCCCACGCCCGACTTCGAGGTCGTCGCCCTGCTCTCGCATCCCAACCGCGCCGACGGCAATCGCCAGCAGCTCGCCGCGGCGAGCCTGCCGATCGGCGGCGCGCTGCCGGTCGACATCCTCGTCGTCCGCCGCGACGGCTTCGGCGGCGACGTCGTGATCGAGGCCGAGGGGCTCCCCGCCGGCGTCAGCGCCCCGCCGCTGTCGATCCCCGGGAAGGCCAACCGCGGGACGCTCGTGCTCACCGCCGCCGACGGTACGGCGCCGTTCGCCGGGACCTTCCGGATCACCGGCAAGAGCCGGATCGGCGAGGCTGACGTCGCCCGCACCGCACGGCCGGCGATGCTCCGCTGGAACGTCGACAACCAGAACCAGCCGCAGCTGGTGCGGATGGTGCGCGAAATTCCGCTCGCCGTGATCCCCGACGCGGCGCCGCTGACGGTCACCGAGCAGGACCGCGCCGTCCGCGAGACCGCCCGCGGCGGCAAGCTCTCGGTGCCGCTGGCGCTCGTCCGCCGCCCCGGGGCGAAGGGGGCGGTGTCGCTGACCGCGCCCGGGCTGCCGGGGGAGCTGAAGGTCGTCGAGGTGAAGATCGAGGAGGCGGCGACCGCCGCCACGGCCGAGATCGACGTCGATCCCAAGCTGCCGCCGGGGGAATACCGGATCGTCCTCCGCGGCGTGGCAAAGACGGCGTTCGCGCGCAACCCCGAAGCCGCCGCCCGGCTCAAGGCCGATGCCGAGCGCGTCGCCGGCATCGCCCAGCAGCGGGCCACGGCCACCGAGGGGGCCAAGCAGGCGCTGGCCGCCGCCGAGGCCAAGCTCGCCGAGATCAAGGGGGCGGGCACCGAGCCACCGGCCGATGTCGTCGCCGCCCGCGAAGCCGCCGCCAAGGCGATGGCCGACGCCGAGGCCGCCGCCAAGACCGCCGCCGACGAGAAGGCACGGCGCGAGAAGCTCGCCGCCGACGCCGCCACCGCCGCGGCCCCGAAGGACGTCGACGTGCCGCTGGTCGTGCCCTCGATCGCGCTGGTCGTCCACGAGATGCCGGTCGCGCTCGACGGCCTCGCCGACGAGATCAAGGTCGCGCCGGGGGCGGCCGCCGACCTCGCCGTGCCGATCGCGAGGCGCTACGGCTTCGCCGGCGAGGTCGTCGTCGAACCCTCGACCGCCAAGCCGGTCGCCGGGCTCGCGCTCGCGCCGGTCACCATTCCCGCCGACCAGTCGCAGGGAATCGTCAAGCTCACCGCCGCGGCCGACGCGGCGCCGGGCCGACACGAGCTGGTGCTGACGACGAAGCTGAAATTCAATGACCGCGAGATCACGGCCCGCCGGCCGCTGGCGCTCGTGATCGAGGCGCCGGCACAGCCGTGACGCCCACCCTGTTTCGCAGGAGTTGACCCGATGAACGCCCGTCCGACGCCCGCTGCGCGCGAGGCCTGCCCGAGCGCCCAGGTGGGCTCCCTCCGCGGTCCCCGATCGGCGCCGCCGCTGGCCGGTGTGGGGCTCGTGATCGGCATGGCTTCGAGCCTGGCGGCGCTCGCCGTCGCCGCCGACGGCCTCCCCGTCGCCCCCCCGACGCGCACCGAGCCGGTCGGGTTCGAGGCCGACATCAAGCCGTTCCTCGCCGCCAACTGCACCGCCTGCCACAACGAGAAGATCAAGGAGGGGGGGCTGCGGCTCGACAGCTCCCAGGCACTGGCCGCCGGCGGCGATTCCGGCCCGGCCGTGGTCCCCGGCAAGGGGCTCGAGAGCCTCGTCTTCCTCCGCGCCGCCCACCGCCAGGACGACCCGATGCCGCCGGCCGACAACAAGGTCGGCGCCAAGCACCTCTCCCCGGAGCAGCTCGGCCTGCTCGCACGGTGGATCGACGAGGGGGCCAAGGCGGGGCCGGCGGCGGCGCGCGGACCGATCGCCTGGAAGCCGATGCCTCTCGGCCAGGGGGGCGTTCTCGCCGCGGCACTGTCGGCCGACGGACGCGTCACGGCGGCGGCGCGCGGCGGGCGCGTCAGCCTGTTCGACACCGCCACCGGCCGGCTCCTCGGGGCCCTCGAGGATCCGACGCTCGTCAGCAACGGTGGCCCCGCCGGCGTCGCCCACCTCGACACCATCGGGGCGCTGGCGATCTCCCCGACCGACGACCGGATCGCCTCCGGCAGCTTCCGCACCGTGAAGCTGTGGCGCCGCGAGCGCCCCGGCCACGTGACGTTCGCCGATTCGCAGCAGGCCACCGCCGTCGCGATCGCGCCGGTCGGGAGCCTGATCGCCATCGGCCGTGCTGACGGGCAGATCGCCCTCGCCGATGGCGCCAGCGCCGCGGCGCGGCGGACGATCCAGCCCCATGCCTCCCCGGTCACCGGCGTGGCGTTCTCGGCCGATGGCTCGCTCGTCATCTCCTCGTCGCGCGACACCTCGATCGCCGTCAGCGCCGCCGCCGACGGCACGCTCGTCGGCCGGCTCAAGCGCCCGGGCGAGGTGATGGCGCTGGCGCGCGTGGCCGACGACCGGATCGCGGCGGCCGACGCCGACGGCGTGATCCGCATCTGGCAGCTTCCCCTGCCCCCCCCCGACGCCGATCCCGCCGCGGCCCCGGCGCCGCTCAAGGAGCTTCCCGCCGGCGGCCAGCCAGTCACCGTGCTTTCGCCGTTGGCCACACCTCCGGGCCATCTGCTCTCCGCCGGGGCCGACGGCACGCTGCGCTTGTGGAACATCGACGGCGCGAGCGTCGTCCGCCAGATGGCCCACGGCGGGCCGGTCAGCGGCTTCGCGGTTCGCCCCGACGGCGCCCGGGCGGCGACCGTGGGCACCGTCCCCGGCGTGAAGCTCTGGGATCTGACGAACGGCCAGCCCGCCGGCGAATGGAAGGGGGACCACCGCCTCGTCGAGCGCCTCCGCGCCGCCGACGTCGATCTGGCCGTCCGCAAGCAGGACGTGGAGTACGGCAAGGCGCGGGTCACCGAGGCCGAGAAGGGGATCGAGGCGGCCGCCGCCGAGACGAAGCAGTCGGGCGAGAAGCTCGCCGCGGCCGAGAAGACGATGGGGGAGAAGCAGGAGGCGGCCAAGGGAACGCTTGCCGCCAAGGACGAGGCCGACAAGGCGGTCGTCGTCGCCACCACCGCCGTCGCCCAGGCCACCGAGGCGCAGGCCGCCTCCGTCAAGGCGCAGGCCGCGGCGGCCGCGGCGGTCGAGACGGCCACCGCCAGTGCCAACGCGTTCGCCGCCGTCGCCGCCAGCAGTGCCGGTGACGCCGCCGCCGCCGAGACGCTCAAGACGTTCCAGTCGGTGGCCGCCGGCGCCACCGCCGCGAAGGCCGCCGCCGACCAGGCCGTGGCCCAGGCCGCCCAGCAGATCGAGCGTTCCAAGGCGAAGGTCGACGAGATGACCAAGAAGGCCGCCGAGGCGGCCAAGGCGGCGACCGCGGCGACCGAGGCGGTCAAGCAGGCCGAGACGGCGCTGGCCAGCGCCAAGCGCGCCGTCGACTTTGCCGGCCAGCAGGCGAAGCGCGCCGACGAGACACTGCCGGTGCGGAAAACGGAACTGGCCGAGACGGAAGCCCGCACCACCGTCGCGGAGCAGGCGCGCGGCACGCTCGACGCGGCGCGGACCGCCGCCGAGAAGCCGCTCGCCGGCGTCGCCTGGTCGCCCGACGGGGCGTGGCTGGTCGCCCTCGGGGCCGACGGCGTGGCCGTCCTCCTCTCCGGAGCCGACGGCCAGCCGCGCGATGCCTGGGAGTGTGGCGGCGAAGGGGGGCGGGGCACGATCGCGTTTTTCGATCCGGCGCGCGTCGTCATCGGCGGCGGGGCGGCTCCCGCGGCCGCCTGGGCCTGCGTGCCGCGCTGGGTCCACGAGCGCACGATCGGCGGCGAGACGCTGCCGCCGGTGAGCGAAGAGACTGCGGGCACGCCGCCGGTCGACGTCGTCACGGCACTGGCCTTCTCCCCCGATGGGGCGCTCCTGGCCAGCGGCGGTGGGAGGCCGAGCCGGTCCGGCGAGATCAAGCTCTGGACCGTCGGCGACGGCGCCCTGGCCCGCGAGCTCACCAGTCCCCACTCCGACACGGTGGTGGCCCTCGAGTTCTCGCGCGCCGGCGACCTGCTCGCCTCCGGCGGGACCGACCGGTTCGTGAAGGTCCACGCCGTCGCCGACGGCAAGCACATGAAGAGCTTCGAGGGGCACACCGGCCACGTCCTCGGCGTCGCCTGGCAGGCCCACGGCCGGCGGCTGGCCAGCGCCGGCGCCGACAACTCGCTCAAGGTCTGGGACGTCGTCTCCGGCGAGCAGCAGCGGACGATCGCGGGGCTCAAGAAGGAGGCGACGGCGGTCCGCTTCCTGCCGCCGGGCGAGGAGGTGGCCGCCGCCTCCGGGGATCCGACGGTGCGGATCTACAACGCCGGCAACGGCGGAACGGTGCGGAACTTCGACGGCGTCGGCGACTTCGTCCAGGTCCTCGCCGCGGCCCCGGGCTGGCTCGCCGCCGGCTGCCAGGACGGCAAGCTGCGGATCTGGTCGGCGGGCGACGGCAAGATCGTCCACACGCTCGAGCCGTCTCCCGCCGCGCCGTGACGCGGCCGGACGTCAGACCAGCTCGGCGATCGGGTCGCGCTCGACGAGGTACTGCGGCCGCCCCGTCTGGTCGGTGATCGTGACCTCGTGGGTCCGGAACCCGAGGGCGTGGTAGAGCGTGGCGACGATCTCCTGGACGTGCACCGGCCGTTCGGTGGCATGTTCGCCGAAGCGGTTGGTGGCACCGATCACCTGGCCGGTGCGGAGGCCGCCGCCGGCGAGGAGCGCACAACTCACCTGCGGCCAGTGGTCGCGACCGGCATCCTTGTTGATCTTCGGCGTCCGCCCGAACTCCCCCCACACGACGACGGCGACGTCGTCGAGCATCCCCCGCGCGGCGAGGTCGTCGAGCAGCGCCGAGAGGCACTGGTCGAGCTTGGCGCCGTGATCGCGCACCAGCGCGAAGTTCTGCCCGTGGCTGTCCCACCGGCCATACGACAGGCTGACCACCCGGACCCCCGCCTCGACGAGGCGCCGGGCGATGAGCAGATGGTCGTTGCAGGTCGGGGCGCCGTCGTACTGGAAGTGGTAGGGCTTGCCGTCGCCGTAGGCGGCGCGGACCGCCGGATCCTCCTTCGAGACGTCGAGGGCGTCGAGGAGCTTGCTGCCGGAGAGGACGTCGAAGGCGCGCTGCGAGAAGGCGTCCATCCCGGCGATCGTGCCGGAGGCGTCGGCCTCACGGCGGAGGCGGTCGACCGAGGCGAGCAGCCGGCGGCGGTCGCCGAGGCGCTCGAGCGACAGGTCCTTGAGCGTCATGTTGTCGCGGTCGGGGCCGTCGGGCTTGAACGGGCCGTAGGCGGGGCCGAGGAACCCGGGCGTGCCCGAGTCGGACCACGGCCGGTGGGAGGTCTTCTCCGCCAGGCCGACAAACGGCGGCACCGAGGGATCGACCGGCCCGACGAGCCGGGCGACGGCCGAGCCGAGTGAGGGCCGGCCACCGAGCGTGCGGAGGTTCGCCTCCGGCCATCCGGTGTTGGTCTGGTAGGCGGCGTGGGCCCCCTCGCAGCCGACGACCGAGCGGATGATCGCCAGCTTGTCGGCGCGGGCCGCGAGGCGCGGAAAGACCTCGCAGATCTGGATCCCGGGGACGTTGGTGGCGATCGGGGCGAGCTCGCCGCGGATCTCGCTCGGGGCATCGGGCTTGAGGTCGAACATGTCCTGGTGCGGCGGACCGCCGCCGAGGAACACGTTGATCACCGCCTTGTGGCTGTTTCCCGACGGGCCCGGGTTCTGCGCCGCCTGGGCGCGGAGGACGCCGGCGAGCGACAGCCCGCCGGTGCCGAACGACAGCCCACCGATGGCGAGGAAGTCGCGCCGGCGGACGCCGTCGCAGAACCGACCACCACCGCCGCGGATCATGAGCATGGCGAGGCCTCCGGAAGCGGCGCCGAACCGTTCTGAAAATGTACTCCCCGCACTCGCCCGGTGCCGCATGCAGCGGCCAGTCGCCGGTCGCTTTCGGTCCGATCCCTCGTGGAGCAAACGACTTGGAGCCGACGGGCGAGGTCGGCGTCGCTCCCTGCTCGGGCGTGGAATCCACTCCACGTTGCTGTCGGCCGCCCCCACCGGCCGACTGAACCAGCGGGGGACCGCGGTCGTGCCCGCTCTGTGGCCGGTGTAAAGTAAAGACGTTCTGTCCCCCAAACCCCGTCTCGGGAGGGGTCTTCGATGCTGTCGCTCGTCGACGATTCGGCCCGCCGCGGCCAGCGGCTGTGCGACGGCATCCGCCGGCGCGACCTGCTCCGCATCGGCACGCTGTCGGTCGGCGGACTGTCGCTTCGCGACGTCCTGGCCGCCGAGGCGGCCAGCGGCCGGCGGTCGCACACCGCGGTGATCATGATCTACATGTGCGGGGCGCCGGCGCACCAGGACATGTACGACCTGAAGATGGAAGCGCCGGCGGAGATCCGCGGCGAGTTCCGGCCGATCCCGACCAACGTGCCGGGGATCGAGATCTGCGAGCACATGCCCCGGCTCGCGGCGATCATGGACAAGTGCGTGCCGCTGCGGAGCGTGTACGGCTCCCCCGACGGCAACCACGACTCGTTCATCTGCTACACAGGCCGCCCCCTCCGCAACCAGCCCTCGGGCGGCTGGCCGAGCATCGGATCGGTGGCGTCACGGCTGCTCGGGCCGGTCGACCGCGCCGTGCCGCCGTTCGTCGGCCTGTCCCCCGACGCCGGGCATCCTCCCTACGGCTCGCCGGGGCTGCCGGGCTTCCTCGGCGTGTCGCACGCCGCGTTCCGCCCCAACGGTCCGGCGAGCACCGACATGGTTCTCCGCGGGATGTCGGCCGAGCGCCTCGCCGACCGCCGCGGCCTCCTCGGCACGGTCGACCGCCTCCGCCGCGACCTCGACGCCGGCCGCACGCTCGACGGCATGGACGCCCTGTCGCGGTCGGCGTTCGACATCCTCACCAGCAGCCGGCTGGCCGAGGCCCTCGACGTGTCGCGCGAGCCGGCGCACGTCCGCGAGCGCTACGGCACGGGGGACGCGCAGCGCTTCGGTGACGGCGCGCCGCGGAACCTCGAGCACTTCCTCGTCGCCCGCCGGCTCGTCGAGGCCGGCTGCCGCGTCGTGACGCTCAACTTCGGCCGCTGGGACTTCCACTCCGACACCTTCAACGGCATGAAGAACACCCACCTCCCGCAGTTCGACCAGGGGCTGTCGGCGCTCGTCGAAGACCTCCACGCCCGCGGCCTCGACCGCGACGTGGCCGTGTGCGCATGGGGCGAATTCGGCCGCACGCCGCTGATCAACAAAGACGCCGGTCGCGACCACTGGCCGCAGGTCGGCGGCGCGCTGCTCGCCGGCGGCGGCTTCCGCACCGGGCAGGTGATCGGCGCCACCGACCGCACCGGCAGCGCCATCGCCGACCGGCCGGTCCACTTCTCCGAGGTCCTGGCGACGCTCTACCGCCACCTCGGCATCGACGCCGCCGCCGTTCCCCTCGCCGATCACACCGGCCGGCCGCAGTATCTCCTCGAACGCGCCGTGCCGCTGCCGGAGCTGGCCTGACGGCGCCGCCCGATTCCCTCTGGTTCCCGGAGAACCCGGATGCTCTCGATCGTCGGTGCCCGGTCGCGCGGCGGCTTCTGCGACACCCTGGCGCGGCGGCAATTCCTCCGCATCGGCTCGCTGGCCGGTCTCGGCGGCACGGCGGGGGTGTCGCTGGTCGATCTCGCCCGGGCCGAGGCCGTCGCCGGCACGCGCTCGCACAAGGCGGTGATCATGATCTACCTCCCCGGTGGACCGCCCCACCAGGACCTCGTCGACCTCAAGCCCGACGCCCCGGCCGAGATCCGCGGCGAGTTCCGCCCGATCCCGACCAACGTTCCCGGGATCGAGTTTTCCGAGCTGCTCCCGCGCCTCGCGGGGATGGCCGACAAGCTGGCCGTGATCCGCTCGATCGTCGGCGCCACCGGCGACCACTATTCATTCCAGTGCCTCACCGGCCGCAGCCACCAGCGCCAGCCGGCCGGCGGCTGGCCCGAATTCGGCTCGGTCGTGGCCCGGCTCCGCGGCGCGGCCCACCCGGCGGCGCCCCCCTACGTCGGCCTGTCGCCGCGGATGCAGCACACCCCCTACAACTCCGGCAAGCCGGGGTTCCTCGGCCCCTCGTGCACGCCGTTCCAACCCAACGGCGATGCCCGCGGCGACCTGGTCCTCAACGGACTGTCGCTCGAGCGCCTCGGCGACCGCGCCGGGCTGGTCGCGGCGCTCGACGCGTTCAACCGCTCGGCCGACCGCTCGGGGATGATGGCCGGGATGGACACGTTCCAGCGCCAGGCGTTCGGCGTCCTCACGTCGAGCCGGCTGGCCGAGGCGCTCGACGTGTCGCGCGAGCCGCAGGAAGTCCGCGACCGCTACGGCTACGGCACCGAGAAGCACCAGGGGGACGGCGCCCCGCGGCTGATGCAGCAATTCCTCGCCGCGCGGCGGCTGGTCGAGGCGGGGGTGCGCTGCGTGACGCTGAGCTACAGCTTCTGGGACTACCACGGCAACAACTTCGGCGCCTGCCGGGAAAACGCCCCGCAGCTCGACCAGGGGGTCTCGGCCTTGGTCGAGGATCTCCACTCCCGCGGCCTGGCCGACGACGTCGCCGTGATCGTGTGGGGGGAGTTCGGGCGGACGCCGAAGATCAACAAGGACGCCGGCCGCGACCATTGGCCGCAGGTGACCTGCGCCCTGTTGGCCGGTGGCGGCCTGCGGACCGGGCAGGTGATCGGCTCGACCGACCGGCAGGCCGCGGAGGTCCGCGACCGGCCGGTGCGCTTCGAGGAGATCCACGCCACGCTCTACCACTGCCTCGGCATCGACCCGCAGGCGACCACGGTCACCGACCTCACCGGCCGACCGCAGTACCTCACCGACCACCACGCGCCGCTGGCGGAATTGGTCTGACGGCGCACCGGTGGCATCTGCGGCGCTGCCGCCGCGACCCTGCTCACGCTTCGGAGAAACTCCATGCGCCGGCTCGGCTGGTCGATCGGGCGCTGGTGGTCGGCGGCCGTGTCGCTCGCGGCCGTCGGGCCTGTGCTCCTGGCGCCCCTCGGGCCGGCCGCCCGCGCCGCGGAGAGCGGCTTCACGCAGCGGGTCGTCGATCCCCATGCCGGTGAAATCTGCTACGCCGTCACGCTCGCCGACGTCGATGGCGACGGCCGGCAAGACATCGTCGTGGTCACGGAGCGGGCCGTCCTGTGGTATGCGGCACCGGCATTGCCCGACGGCGCGTGGCAGAAACACACCGTCATCCACGACCAGACGCCGCGCGACAACGTCTGCATCGCGGCGCACGACATCGACGGCGACGGGCAGATCGATTTCGCGCTTGGCGCCTCGTGGCCGACGACCGGCACGCTCCACTGGCTCAGCCGCGGGAACAGCCTCGACGAACCCTGAACCGTCCACGGCATCGGCCCGCTCCACTCCACCCACCGGATGCGGTTCGCCGACGTCCTCGGCACGGGCGGCCCGCAGCTGGTCGTGTCGCCACTGACGGCGGTGGCCGGGGCGGCAGGGGTGGAGTTGACGGCGCTGGCAGTGCCCGCCGACCCGGCGATGGACCGCTGGCTCCCCACCGTCCTCGACCGCACCCTCAATCGGATGCACAACCACACCCACGCCGACGTCGATGGCGACGGGCCGACCGACACGCTGACCGCCAGCCGCGAGGGGGTGCACCTGATCCGCGGCGCCAATACCACGCGGGAGCAGCTCTCCCCCGGCATCGCCGGCTCGGCGCCCAACAGCGACGGCGCGGGGGAGATCCGCCTCGGCCGCCACGCCGACGGCACGCCGTTTTTCGTCACGGTCGAACCGATGCACGGCACGGCGGTGGCGGTGTGCCACCCGTCGGCCGGAGGAGTGCTGGCCCCCTGGGAGCGCGCGGTGATCGACGTGGGCTACGTACGCGGCCACGCCCTGGCGACGGTCGATCTCGACGGCGACGGCGGCGACGAGATCGTCTTCGGGTCGAGCGACCCGTCGGCGGTCGCCGGCCACGGGCCGACGGTGGCGGTCTACCGGGCCGATGCCACCGGACGGCACTGGGAGCGGAGCGTGCTCGACGCCGGCGGCGTGGCGGTCGAGGACATCGCCGTCGGTGACCTCACCGGCGACGGCCGCCCCGACATCGTCGCCGTCGGCCGCGCGACCCACAACGTCAAGCTCTACGTGAACATGCTCCCGCCGCGGTGAGGGTGCTGGCTCCGCGCCCCCTCACCCGTACAGCGCCTGTTCCATCTGCTTCCGCACGGTCGTCAGCCGGGCGACGTCGCCGCCGCCGACTTCGGCCGTCGCCCAGCCGGAGAAGCCGATCGCGGAGAGGGCCTCGCGGACTTCTCCCCAGGGCACGTCGTCGTCGGGGCTGACGATGTCGACGAACGAGTTTTTCTTGCGGCTGAAGCCCTTGATGTCGAGCTTCACGCAGCGGTGGCCGAACTGCCGGATCCAGTCCTTCGGCTGGCCGTATTTCCAGTGGTTGCCGATGTCGTAGTACATCCCGATCCACGGGCTGTTGAACGAATCGACGAACGCGATGAATCTCTCCGGGCCCTGCTCGGGGGGGGCGTCGTGGTCGTACATCATCCGGTTCCAGACGTTCTCGACGAGGATCGGCTGGCCGAGCGATGCCGCCAGCGGCAGCACCTTCTTCAATTCATTGCGGCAGCGCTCCTCGATCTCTGCTGTCGGGCCATCCCCCCCCTGGCCGACGACGATCAGCACGCCACTGCCGCCGGCAGCATGGGCCACGCGGAGGCAGTGCTCGAGGTTCGCCACGGCGGTCGCCCGCTCGGCGGCGTCGGTGCTGGTGAGCCGCTGTTGCCAGTGGGCATGGTTGATCGCGTTGTGGACGAAGACTCCCGACTCGGCGACCGCCGCGCGGGCCTCGGCCGGCGTGTAGAGCGCGGCCTGATCGAGATCGACGCCGTCGAACCCCGCCTCCTTGGCAAGCAACAGCCGCGCGGCCAGGGGCAGCTTCTGCCCGCCGCTCTCCCCGGGGATCATCCCGAGCTTGCAGGACAGGAGGATCCGCTTGCCGGCCGGCGGGGCGACGAGCGCCCCCGCGGCGGGCGTGGCGTCGGCACCGCGCGCCGGGGCGGCGAGGGCGAGCGCGGCCGGGGCGGCGACGAGCAGGTGGCGGCGCGAGACGAGCGGTGAAAACACCGGCATGGCAGGGACTCCGGAAGCGGACACACGGTCGGCCCGTCAGCGGCCGTCCCACCACAGCGGCGGGCCATCGAGCGCACGGGCATGGAGCGAGCGGAACTCGGCGAACGCGCCGTCGGTGGCGGTGAGCGCCTCGAGCGTGGCGGCGCCGGTGGCCAGCGCCCCCTCGATCTGGCGCTCGTCGACCAGGCCGATGGCCCGGATCGTGTCGAGCGCCGTGGCGATCCGCGGGTCGGCGCGGAGCCGGTCGCCGGCCTGCGGCCGGGGGCGCGTGCCGTCGGCTTCGCGGCGCTGGAACCACACCGTCTCCCAGGCGCCGTCGGACAGGCGCACCTGGAACACCGACTCGATCGTCACGCGCCGCGCCTGCGGGTCGAGGTTCAGCCGGGTGGCGCGGAACCGCCCGGCGGCATCCGCCTGGCCGCGGGCGCTGGCGACCCAGCGCCACGGATCGGCGGCCGGGCGGGCCCCCCCGAGGCCCCCGAGGAGACTCTCGAGGCTCCCGCCGAGCGTCTCCTGGAGGAGCGGGAGGATCGCGGCGGCATCGGCGGCCTGGTCGCGCCGCACCTGGAGGTCGCCGACCCCCTGGAACGTCACCGGCCCGTCGAGGGCGTCGGCGAGCAGCGCCAGGCGCGCCTGCCAGGTGCGGTCGTCCTGGGGCAGGGGCGGGAGCCGGTCGGCAAGCGCGGGCGGCTCGGCCGCGGGATCGATGCCCAGCGCCACCACATCACGCCGCAGCCTCTCGGCCTGGCGCGTCTCGGCGCCGTCGAGGCCCTCCGCCCAGGCCCAGCCGACGATGCGCCGCGCGGCGGGATCGGCCGCCTGCTCGCGCTTCACGCTCTTGGCCGGCAGGCGCAGCCAGGTGAACGGTGCCCGTGCGGCGGGGTCCTTGGCCGGGTCGGCGAGGAGCCGCTCGATCCGGGCCGACTCCGTCTCGAGGAACGTCCGCCGTTTGTCATCCTCGGGGAGGGTGGCGAGCGTGGCCTCGATCCGCCGGCGGACATCCTCGCGGGCCGCCAGGGCGTTGACCCGGTCGTCGCGCACCGCCTCGCGCTCGAGCTCCGGTGCCGCCTCGGCCAGCCACGCGCGGCGGACGACGAGCGTGAGCGTGCCGTCGTCCTCGCGGCGAACGATCCGGCCGCGGATCGCCCCGTGCTTGGCGATGGTGACGACATCGACGCCGTCGGCGACCGCCGGTGTGGAGACGATCGCCACACTCCCCATCAGCAGCGCCCTCAGCCACCGCGCCGAGGCCGTACCGAAAAATCCATGGCACGAAACAGGCAGTCGCGCTGCCTGCGGGCCGGAAGGCGGCTGAATCGCGCGGATCGTCATGCCGGTCGACCGTGAAGCTGGTGCAACGCCGGACACTGTCCTGCGCTTCAGTCTACAGTCGCGGCAGCGACCGGGCCGACCGGCGGTGGAGCCGATCCCGTGCCGTCGCCAAACGACGACGGCCGGCCCGCACGGGGCCGGCCGCAGCCGTGGTCATCGTCGCAGTCGTCCCGTCCTGCAGGTGTCAGCAAGCCGGTCGGGACGCTTCGTTCACCCGTTGGCCACCTTGGATTGTCCCTGCCGACGGCGGCGGATCCCGAAGACTCCGGCCATGCCACCGGCCATCGTCGCCAGCACGATTGACGAGGGCTCCGGCACCACCGTCAGCGTTCCGGTAGTGGCATCGAACCTCACCGCCTGCTCGATCGTGGCGTTGTATGCCTCCCACTGGCCGTTGCCCTTGTCCTCGAACGCCAAGTCCTGACCGAGGTAAGAAACGTTCGGGATGCCGCCGATATTGCTCGAGTATGAGGGGGCATCGAACAGCTTGTACGAGGAGTAGTTGGGCAGCTTCGTGCTGGACGGAAGGTTGAGGATCAAGGTCGACAGGCCGAAGTCCACGTTGCCGCTGGACTTGATCGAGTTGTATGTCGAGCCCTGGGTCGTACCCGAGATGTTGAAGATCGAGGATGCGGTATCCAGGAGTGTCAACGAACCGGTGTTGAGGATTCCGCTACTGCCGTTGGTGCCCGCCCGCACCGCACCCTCGACGAGAACGTTTCCAACACGTCCGACACCACGCAGCGTGGCACCGGAACTGACCAGGACGTTCGAGGCGGCGTTCGTGCCGTTGATGATCGTCGTACCACCTTGGAGGAGCGTGTCGCCGGTATAGGTGTTGTTGCCGCCGAGGATCAGCGTGCCGGGGCCTGTCTTGGTCAGGCTGGCCGATCCCCCCGTCTCGGAGATCACGCCCGAGGCGTTGATCGTGCCGGTCGCGTTCGTCAACGCAAACGTACGTACTCCGGACATCTTGATGTCGTTGGCAATCGCCACCGACGACGCCGCCGTCTGCGAGACATTGCCGGCGAGGACGACCGACGAACCGCTCAGCGAGTAATTCACCGCCGACGTGAACCGTAGAGCTGCCCCGGACGTCGCCGAAATCCGAAAGTCGTTGACGGTGTTGATCGTCGTCGGGCGGTTGGTTCCGCTCCCGAAGATCAGCGTGTCGCCGGCCCCCGTCCCGGCGGGAGCAGTGCCTCCGACCCAGTTGGCGCCGGTGCTCCAATTGTTGTTGGCGCCGTTTCCGTTCCAGGTAACGGTCGCCGCTGCACAAGGCAGAGCGCACATCGCCAAGGCGACGGCAGCCAGGTGGCAAACGCGACGGGAGAGCATGGTGGCGAGCGAGATGCGCATGGGACGGTCCTTGGCTGACAGGGCGGTGGTGAAGACGGGTGTTGGGTTTCCAACCGACTTGCTGACGCCCATAGGCAGTGCAGGGACCGTGCCAAATCCGAAACCAGCCCTCGAAAATGAACGGAAAAAATTCGTAAGCCCATTCATGGAAAGACTTTGCGGAATTATTTCCGGCCTGAGAAAGGGTCCGGAAATGGCTCCCTTGCGAACCCCGAGTCACCATTTTGGTTAGCCCGGGACTCATCACTTTGGTGAGGCTCACCAGATTGGTGATTGCCTGTTTTTGCCCCCCCAGAGGGGTTTTAGGCGGCATCGAGGCCGCGGGGCGTGACCTCGCCGAGCCTCACTTTGGGCCGTAAGGGTGGCGCCCTCCGTCGATCCCACGCCTGCCCTGCGACAGCCCCCTTCGGCAATTGAGCGGAGCCGGGGGCCGATCAATCCGCTCGCCCGGCCCGCTACGGCAACAGCTCCTGCCCGATGCCGGCTTCAAGACGCAACCGGCTGGGGCGCCGAAGAGGCGCATACCCGCCGCCCTACGCCAGCCTACAGCTGGGTCGGGTTGGGGGCGTCGCCGTAGACCGCCCGGGGGTCGAAGACCTTGCCGGTCTCGGTGAACTCAAGCGCCGTGCCCGCGGAGCGTTCGCTGCTGACCGGAACGCGCCGGTAGAAGCACGAACGGTAGCCGACATGGCAGCTCGCCCCGCCGGCCACCTCGACCCGCAGCCAGACGCAGTCTTGGTCGTCGTCGATCCGCATCTCGACGATCCGCTGGACCAGGCCGCTGGTGGCCCCCTTGTGCCACAGCTGCTTGCGGCTCCGGCTGTAGTACCAGGCTTCGCCGCTCTCGATCGACCGCGACAGCGCCTCGCGATTCATCACCGCCACCATCAGCAACTCCCCGCTGCGATGGTCTGTCGTGACGCAGGGAATCAGCCCCTGCTCGTCGAACTTGGGGGCCAATTCCACCCCCTCCTCCACCTGCTCGACACTCGCCCGCGGCGCGAACAGTCGTCCGTCGTCGTGCACCTGACACCTCCGAGCCGTCAAACCCACCGCCCTGGTCAGCCGCCCTGGTGACCGCCGCAACGAAACGGGCCCCGGCGTATGCCCGCCGGGGCCCATTCCACGATACCCCCAATCCGTCGTCGTGACTCTCCTCAGGTCACCCGCCCACCGGGGCGGCGGACGGGATGGGGACTATCGGCGTGTGCAGTTTCGAGATTCGCTTCCTCCCGGAGGCTGGCCGGGACGGTGAACGGGCACAATCGGCACCATGGCGTTCGGGCGACTAGGGCGCGATGCCTGCCAGCCGATCACCGACGGTGGCGAGCACCGGTCCGGACGGTCACGGAGTCAGGAACCGGCTGCCGGCCATGGCGAACCCCTTGCGGCTCAAGCCCAGACTGACCGCCTGGTAGCCCCCCGTGTAGGTGTCCAAATCGCTGTCCTCGGTCGGCAGAGTGGTCACGTCGTCGACCACCAGCGCGGCACCGCCCCAGCTCGGGTAGGGGTCGATGCCCGACTTCGCAGGCCGCGAGTTGATCGCCATCCACGGCAGAGTCGCGCCGAACTCCGTCTTCTCGGAAGCTGCTTCCTTCGCGGTGATCGCCGTCTTGACCGCCAACGGGAGCTCGATGCTCACAGGCGCCGCCACGACCGGCTGGGCGATCGGCGTCGGCGCGGGGTCTGACAGCGCGGCCAACGAGCCGCGCGTCACGGTCGCGTGATCGACATCGAGCGACTTGGCCCAGGAGGCTTCGGCCACACCGATCGAACGGGTCTCGGGGGGATCGATCCAGGTGATCGTCTCGCCCTGCGAAACGGCTGCAGTCAGGCTCGCGGCCAGCAGGCAGGACACCAGAGTCTTCCCGAACGTGAGGAGAGAGCGCATCGGAAAACCTTTGTGGTTAGGCCCCACAGGCACCGGCAATCGCACCGGAGCCACGCATCCTCCGCGAGAAGAATCAGCGGAACCCGGGGTCGGGAAAACCCAACCCGAACGCCTACCGGAAACAGCCAGGCATATGGCCGAGACACGGAAGACCAAGGAACCAAAAGAGACTGCAAGCGGACGCGATTACGCGACCTTCGGCGACGATGACCGATGCTTGCAGTAGCGGTTCCTGGGAAAGAAAGAACTTGCGGACAGGTGGAGAATACAAAATCGCCAGAGTTGGTCAACAGGTTGGCAAAAAACTCATCAGTTCCTAACAAATGAGCTCGTTCTCGTTGTTTTCCTGCAGTTTTTCAGGGTGCCACCGCTGGAATGTTCGCCCCGGGGGTTGCATCCGGGGCGCCGTCGATGCGGGTTTGGACCTCGGCGAGGATCAGCGGAAGGAACACGATCCCGGAGTAGTGGTTGGCGTACATCTCCACCAGCCGATCGCGGGGCAGGCCCGCCGCCGTCGCCAGCCGCCGCGAGTGCTCCGGAGGCACGACGTCGTCGAACCGGCCGCAATAAATCCAGGTGCTGTCGCGATCGTAGCGGTGGGCCAGGCGCAGCGGTTCGATCGCGGAGAGCGTGTCGCGGACCATCGTCGGGTCGAGCCCCGAGCGGGCCAGATCCTCACGGAGCTTCGCCGCGTCCTTCTTGCCCTGCTCGATGACGCCCGCCAGGTCGCCGCCGGCGAGCATGATGAAAACGCGGTGAAAACCGCGGTCGAGCCCCGCCGTCGTGGCGGCCACGAAGCCCCCCAGGCTCGTCCCCTGCAGCGCGATCCGCCCAGGATCGACCAGCGGCAGTGCCGCGGCTGCGTCGCGGGCCCGCCGGACATCGGCGACGGCCTGCCGGACGGCGAGCACCACCGCTTCGCTGCCAAGTCCCGACTGGGGGGGGCGACGGCGGCCGTAAAATGGCAGCTGGACCATGAACGCGTGGACGCCCCGGGCGGCGAGGCTGCGGGACACGAGCCGGCCGACGGTCATGCCGCCCCCCGACTCGTGGACGACGATGCAGGCCGCCGCCCGCTTCGGCACGCCGGCTCCGTCGCGGGCCTGGTACCACTCCATCCAGACCGCGTCGTTCGACGGCACGCCGCCGGCCCTGGGGGAGGGGAAGCGGACGAGGAGGTCGCCGGGGCCCTTCCCCGGCTCCTCGAGCTCGACGGTGAACGCCTCCGGTTTCCAGACCAGCCCGTCGAGGCACTCCCGGGCGTCGGCCTGCGGATCGATGCCGGCGGCGAGTGAATCGGTGGCTGGAAAACAGGCCCCCGGAGCCACGCGGACCGCCGCCGCCGCGTCGCGGGCCTCCGCCGGCACTTTCTCGAGGAGGGCGCCGAAATCGAGCCGCACGCTGCGGCATTCGGCCGCCGGCTTGCCGTGGGCGGCGTGGGCGACATGGAGGACGAGCTGCTCGGGCACGAAGAGGACGTTGTGGAGGTTGGAGCGCATCGCCACCGGGCGGTCCATGAGGTGGAAAGCCGAGGTTTCGTCGAGTTTCCCGTGGGCCTCCTCGACCCGGCCGCGGAGGCACGCGAGCCGATCCCCCGCCGAGAGCACGACGGAGTCGGGGATCCCGGGCCCGAGCAGCGGGTGCGCCTCCCCCGCGCCGACCACCTGCAGTTCGGCGGGGGTCGCCGCCACACCGACGGCCCGCCGGCTCTTGCCGTCGGCGAAGACGTAGTAGTATTCGCACGTCCGCGGGTTGTCGCGCCACAGGGCGACGACCTCGTCGAGGGTCGAGCACTCCTCCAGCGCCCGGCGCATCAGCGTCGCCATCGGCACGCCGTCCCACTGCCCCTCGCCGCGGCCCCCCATCTCGCCGAGCGAGATCGACCGGGCGTTCATCCCGCTGACGCTGCCGGTGAACCCGGCGTAGCCGACGTTGACGAACGGAATCATCCCCGTGGGGACGACGACGAACGCCGCCGCCGCGTCCTGGAGGCCGATCTCGGTCATGTAGTCGAGGACCCGGCCGTGGTAGAGCACGCCGTCGGCGGTGGCGCTGCCGGAGACGGCGAACCCCGAACAGTGGAACAGCTCGGGAAAGACGTTGACGACGGCGAACAGCTCCGGATCGACGCCGAGGGCCGCGGCGAGGGCGTTCGTCTCGGCTTTGTGGCGCTCGGGGATGTGGGGGGCGAGGCGGGCGGCGGCCCCGGCGAGCCGGTCGCGGAACCACTCCCCGGTCCGGATCGTCTCCACCGTCCCGACGACGTGGAGCACCGAGTCGATGCACCGGTGCGCTTCGACGGCGAGCAATTCCCCGTGGGCGCGGCCGATTTCCTCGGGTGTGCCGTGGAGCGTCACCACCCGCATCCCGTCAACCCACTCGAGACTGCCATGAGGGACACGCTTCCCGTCGCCCGAGGGGTCGAGAAGCGTCGGCCCGGGGGCGAGGATTTCCAGGGCGCGGCGGGCCCCGCGGGCCAGTTGCCGCTCGATGTCCCCGCGCGGGACCCTGTTGACCCGCAGCCCAGGCCACTCGGCGAGGGGCGCCGCATCGCCGGCGGGGGCGAGGACGAGATCGACGTGGACGTCCCCGGCACGCAGCGCGAGCGTGTCGGGGGCCGGGAAGGCGAGGGTGGCGTCGTCGAGCTTCCAGGCAGCCGCGGCCGGGTCGTAGCGAACCCCGAGGATCCCGGTCGCCAGCCCCGCGACCCCGGCGGCGCCAGGCTGGGCGAGAAACGGCAGCGCGGCCACGGCGGCCGAGTCGGGGGACACCAGCCGCGCCACCGCCCCCCCCGGGGCGAGATGGTCGGGGCCGACGAAATCCCCCTCGCCGAGGTGGACGACCCCGTGCCGCGGGAGGGCGAGGGCCACCCCCTCGGCCCGGCGGCGGATCGTGGCGGCATATTCAGGATGCTCGACGACGAGGTCGAACGCCGTGGCGTCATAGCGGGCCAGGCGGAGCGTCGCCTTCTGCTTGGCAGCGCCGCGGGCGTCGAGGACGACGGTCCCCGAGATCGCGAAGGCATCGCGGGTAACGCTGACGCACTCCCACCAGGGGGCCAGCGACGTGGCCAGCGACGGCGGCTCGGCCGCCCCCCCCGGCAGTGCCAGGAGCGCCGCCACCATCCCCCAACTCCAGACCGTGCTCGTCTTGCTCGCGCGCGACACGTATCCCATGAGACGTCCCCCGTTCACGCCCGTCCCCGCGCACCGCGACCGGTCCGTCCGATCCGGCGCCCCATGGGGCGAGTCTCCCGCCGGATGCGGCAGAGGGCAAGGGGAACCGCGGGGCGCAAGCGCGCTTTCGGCCGACGTCGGGCGACAGGCGCCTCCCGGCGCGGGACCGGACCGCGCCTACCCGGTCTTCCCTGGCCAGTTGACCGTCGCTCGGCCACCGTCCTAGGCTCGCCGCTCGCCGCGCCCCTCGCGTGCCGCCACCGGCGCGGCCATTTGATCCCCATTTCCCGGAGCCCCGCACCATGGCGTTCTCCCGCCACCGGCAGTTCGTCACCGTCGCCCCCCTCGCCGCCAGCCTGCTCGCCGGCCTGTCCCTCGGCGCCCGGGGCGACGACTGGCCGACGTTTCGCGGCCCGGCCCGCAGCGGCGTGGCGACCTGCGGCGGCCTGCTCCAGTCGTGGTCCGAAGGGGGTCCGCCGCTTGTCTGGAAGACCACCGGGGCGGGGCGGGGCTACGCCAGCCCGGCGATCGCCGGCGACCGCATCTACACCCTCGGCGACGGCCTCTCGACGACGCCCGGCGACGCCGACGAATACCTCACCTGCTTCGAGCGCGCCACCGGCAAGGCGCTGTGGCGGACGAAGACCGGCAAACCGTGGACCGACGGGCAGGCCACCTGGCAGAGCTCGCGGAGCACGCCGACGGTCGACGGCGACCGTGTCTACGTGGTCACGCCGTTCGGCGAACTGGTCGCCTGCCACTCCGCCGACGGCAAGGAGCTGTTCCGCGTCAACCTCAAGGAGCAGTTCGGCGGCAAGAAGGGGGACAGCTGGGGCTACAGCGAGTCGGTGCTGATCGACGGCGACCGGCTCGTCTGCACCCCCGGCGGCGAGAAGGCGACGATCGTCGCCCTCGACAAGAAGACCGGCACGCCGATCTGGACCTGCTCGCTACCGGGCGACCGCGGCGCCGGCCACGCCTCGATCGTGGTCGCCGAGGTCGGCGGCAGGCGGATCTACGTCCAGACCACCGCCAGCGGCGCCCTCGGCGTCGACGCTGCCTCCGGCACGCTGCTGTGGACCTACCCGATCGACCAGACGACGGCCGTCATCCCGACACCGATCGTCCGCGGGGATCTGGTGTTCTTCTCGGCCGGCTACAAGCGCGGTGGGGCGCTGCTCAAGCAGGTGCCGCAGGCCGACGGCACGGTGAAGGTCGAGGAGGTCTACGGCCTCAAGCAGGACCTGGCCAACAAGCACGGCGGGATCGTGCTCGTCGGCGACCACCTGTACGGCGACTCCGACGACCGCGGGATCCCGTTCTGCGCCAACCTTTTGACCGGCGAGGTCGCCTGGAAGGAGCGCGGCAGCGGCAAGAACTCGGCGAGCGTCATCGCCGCCGACGGCCACATCTACATGCGCTACTCCGACGGCACGCTCGCCCTGGTGAAGGCCGACCCGCAGGCCTACCGTGAGGTCAGCGCCTTCAAGATCCCCGACAGCGGCGACCGGCCGAGCTGGTCGCACGCGGTGATCGTCGACGGGCTGCTCTACCTGCGCGAGGGGGACGCGATCCTCTGCTACGACCTGCGCCGGAAGTGAGCGTCGCCGGCGCCGCTCAGTCTTCGGCCTCGTCGACGACCCGGTAGAGGAGGCCGCCGAGCGCGCCGCCGATCAGGGGCGCCAGCCAGAAGAACCACACCTGGTAGGCGATCGCTTTTCCGAAGGAAGCGGCGATCAGCGCCGTGGCGGTGCTCCGCGCGGGGTTCACGGAGCAGTTCGTGACCGGGATGCTCACCAGGTGGATGAGCGTCAGGCACAGCCCGATGGCGATCGGGGCGATCACCGACCCCGACTGCTTGTCGGTGGCGCCGTGGATCACGAACAGGAACACGGCCGTCAGCACCACCTCGGCCACGAAGCAGGCCGCCGCGGAATACTTTGTCGGGGAGTACTCCTCAAAGCCGTTGCAGGCGAAATTGCCGAGGTCGAAGTCTGGCTGGCCGTTGGCGATCACGAACAGCACGAAGGCGCCGAAGCAGCCGCCGAGCGTCTGGACGGCCCAGTAACCGATCACGTCCTTCCAGGGAAACCGCCCGCTGACGGCGAGGCCGAGCGTGACCGCCGGGTTGAGGTGGCAGCCGGAGACGTGACCGATGGCGACGGCCATCGTCAGCACCGTCAGCCCGAACGCCAGCGCGACGCCGAGAAACCCGATGCCGAGATGGTTGTCGTACTGGGCGGCGAGTACGGCACTGCCGCAGCCGCCGAGGACCAGCCAGAACGTCCCGATGAACTCTGCGAGGAGCTTGCGCATGGGGGATCTCCGGAAAAAAGCGGGGACGACCGCGGATCGCGGTCGTGCGATGCGGCACGGTAGCTTCCGCGCCGTGCGCGGGTCAACCTGACGCGGGGGCTGTTCAGCGGCCTGCCGGCAGGCTGTCCAGGATCCGCCACAACGGCGGGCCGAAGACCAGCCCGCCGACCACCACCGCCGTGCCCGCCGCGACGAGGACGGCGGCGCTGGCGATGTCGAGGGCGTCGCGGATCCGCGGGTGGCGCGGCACGCCCGGCGCCCGGACCAGCGACTCGATCGCCGAGTTCACCAACTCGGCGACGAGGACGCCGCCGACCGCCAGGGCCAGCAGCGCCAGATCCCGGCGCGGCACGCCGAGCATCAGCGCCGCGGCGACGACCGCGACCGCCGCCGGGAGGTGGACGGCGAAACTCGATTGGCCGCGGATCCCGCGGGACAACCCCCGGAAGGCGTCGGTGAACTTCCGCCGCCAGCTCCGATGCTGACCCCCCTGGCCGGAGGGCACCTACCCCACCTTCACGTACGGGTCGCCCTTCTTCCAATTGCACGGGCACAGCTCGTCGCTTTGCAGCGCGTCGAGGACGCGGAGCACCTCGGCGACGTTGCGCCCGACCCGCCCCTGGTTGACGTCGACCCACTGGATGACGCCGTGGGGATCGACGATGAACGTCGCCCGCAGGCAGTAGCCCTCGGTCTTCTCGAGGATTCCGAGCTCCGGGGCGAGCTTCTGCGCGGCAAGCAGGGGGTAGCCGAGCTTTTCGAGGTCGGGATGGGCGCGCCGCCAGGCGAGGTGGGAATACTCGTTGTCGGTGCTGCCACCGACGACCGCGGTGTCGCGGTCGGCGAACGCCTTGAGCTGCTTGTGGAACTCCGCCAGCTCCGTCGGGCAGACGAAGGTGAAGTCCTTGGGGTAGAAGAAGTACACGACCCAGTGGCCGGCGTAGTCCTTGTTCGACAGGGTCTTGATGTCGTCCTTCCCCGTGCCGACGCAGGCCGGGGCGGTGAAGGCGGGGAAGGGATCACCGACGGTGAGCATGCGACGGTCTCCGGAAGCGGGCGGGGCGGCGGAGAGTGTACGGAGGCCAGGCACCTCCTTCAACGCGCCCGCCACCGCCCCGGCGCGGTGCTCGGTCCATCCCCGGTGACAAGCCCGATGCCCGACCAACGACCCCGCCTCGCCGACGACGCCGCCGTGCCGAGGAGGGTGTTCGTCGCTCCGGGGCGCGCCGCACGGCCGCTCGAGATTCCCGGCTCCGCCGAACTGGCGACGTGTCCGTTCTGCGCCGGCCACGAACACCTCACCCCGGGCGAAGTGGCGCGGCTGCCGGAATCGGCGGCGCTGCCGTGGAGCGCCCGGATCATCCCCAACCGCTATCCGGTCGTCGCCGACGGCGACGACGCCCTTCCCGCCGCGTCCGACCGGTCGCCGGCCGCCGGACCTCCCGCCCACGGCGTCCACGAAGTGCTCGTCGAGTCGCCGCGCCACGACACCTGCATCCTCACCGTCGACCCGGCCGCGTGGCGGCTGGCATGGGAGGCCTGCCGGCGTCGGTTGGCGGCGCTGGCGGCCCGCGGCGACCTGGCCTGGACCACGGTCTTCAAGAACTCGGGGCCCGCGGCCGGCGCGTCGCTGGGGCACGTCCACAGCCAGCTGGTCGGGCTCGGGTTCGTCCCCCCGGTGGTCGCCGCCGAGCTCGCCGGCGCCGCGCCGTTCTCACGCCAACTGGACGAGGCCGCCGCGGAGGAGCGCGTGGTCGCCACCGCCGGTGGACTGGTCGCGCTGGTGCCCCGCGCCCCCCGGCAGCCCTACGAGGTCTGGATCGTGCCCCGCGCGCCGCGGCCGTGGTTCCACGCCGACGCGGACGCGGCGGGGGCGATTGCCGACCTGACGCGCGATGTCGTCGGCCGGATCCGCACCCTCGAGCCCGGCGCCGACTACAACTGGTGGCTCCACCAGGCGCCGCTCGTCGGCGCCGAGCCGCCCGGGTGGCACTGGCACCTCGAGATCCTGCCGCGTCTCTCCGGGATCGCCGGCTTCGAGCTGGCGACCGGCTGCCACATCACCACCGTCGGCGCCGCCGAGTCGGCCCGGCGGCTCACTTCCATTCGTAGGCCGTGACGCCCTCGAGATCGCGCACGTAGACGGTGCCCCCCTCGACGGCGAGGTGGGCCCAGCTCTCGCGCTCGGCGACCTTCGCCTCGCCGAGCTGCTCGTACTTCTCCGGCGTGGCGCGGATCAGGCGCAAGTCCCCGGTCTCGTCGAGGGCGAGGATCCTGTCGCCCTGCGCGACCATGCTCCAGTAGCGGCCGAACGGCGTGGTGATCCAATCCTCCTTGCCGGTCGCCAGGTCGAGGCAGGCGAAACGCTGGTTGCGGAGGTGGACGTAGGCGTGGCCGCCGAGGACGATCGGACTCGACATGTAGCCCTGCACCTTGTTACGCCACACCGTCTCGACCGACCGCGGCCCGTCGGCCGCCGGCGTACCGAGCGCGAACAGGAACGACCCACCGCCATACGTGGTGGTGAAGATCCGCCCGTCGATCACCGTCGGGGTGACGATGTTCATCCCGCGGAACGCCTCGACCGGCGTCTGCCACAGCACCTTTCCCGACTCGGGATCGATGCCGGCGAGGAACTCCCGCGCCTGCACGAGGATCTGCGGCACGCCGTCGAGCGTGGCGACCAGCGGCGAGGAGAAGGCGCTCCCCGACATCCCGCCGGCGTCGGCGAGCACGCGCCACACCACCTTCCCGGTCGCCTTCTCGAGCTTCACGAACCCCGACCCGGCCTGGACGAAGACATTGTCACCCACGATCAGGGGGCTGGAGACGAAGCCGAACGCCGGCAGCGGGCTGTCGAACTCCTTCATGAAGTCCTTCCGCCACAGTTCCTTGCCGGTGGCGGCGTCGAGGCAGACGAGCATGTCGCGCATCCCGGCGACGTACAGCCGCCCCTCGTCGACGGCCGGGGTGGAACGGATCCACGAGCCGTTGGAGATCGCGAAAAACGGGACGGTCATTGCCCCCTCCCACGACGCCTCCCAGACCTGCTTGCCGGTCTTGCGGTCGAGGGCCCGGACGTGCTCGGTCTTCTTGTCCTTGGTCTCGGTGACGAACACGAGGTCGCCGTCGATCACCGGACCTGAGTAGCTCGGGCCGAACTCGACTCGCCACGACTTCACGAGACGGTCCGACGACAGCCCGTCGGGCCAGGTCGCGCCGGCGACGAAGCCGTCGCGCGCCGGGCCGCGCCACTGCTGCCAGCGGCCGGAGGCGGCGAGATCCTGGGCGGGCGCGGCAAGCATGGCGCCCGCCAACCCGCAGGCCGCCGCGGCCCGCAACGCCGCATTCCACCGGTCTCCCAACCCCTGGCACCCCTGCAGCATGATCCACCCCCTCACGGCACGACCCCCACGACACCATCCTCATGGTACCCGTCCCGCTTCGCCGCCACACCGACGCGGCGACGAGCGGCGCTCCCGAGACACCGGACCGACCCCGACGGCGCGCCGGACCGTGGGGGGGCGGGTGTGCCTCCTGGCTGCTCCCGCGGCCGGAGGCTACCGCTGCCCGCCGGCGCTATCCGTCGGTACCGGCACCGGCCGGCACAGCGCCAGCCAGTCGATCTCCGGCTCGATCGCCGCGGCCCCGTGCGCCAGCCCGAGCACGGGGAGCGGCGCCAGCCGGGCGGCGAGGAATTCCCGGGCGGCCACCGCGATCCGTCGGGGGTCGTCGACCGCCGCGGCCTGAGCCTCTCCCGCCGGCGGCGGCGTGACCTCCGAGAGCACGACCGCGGCGACGACCAGCCCCAGGGCGCGCGCCGCGTGGACTGTCGCCAGCGTGCGTCCGATGCAGCCGAGGCGGGAATCGTCGACGATCACCACCGGATGGCCGAGATCGCGTGCCACATCGGCGACGAGCGTCGTGTCGGACAGCGGCGAGCAGAGCCCGCCGGCCCCCTCGACGACGACCACGTCGCTCACGCGGCGCCAGACGTCGATCCCCGACCGCAAGAGCGCGTCGTCGACGGCACGCCCCTCGGCCCGGGCAGCCTCGGCGGGTGCGACGGCGGCGCGATACACCTGCGGGCAGACCGCGGCGACCGCCAGCGGTCTGCCGGCCGCCTCCCACAACCGCCATGGATCGCCGTGCGGATCGTCGGCCGAGGTGCCGCTGGCGACCGGCTTGTAGACGCCAACCGGCACCCCACACGCGGCGAGCCGGCGGACCAGCGCGACGGCGACGGCGGTCTTGCCGACGCCGGTGTCGGTGCCGGTCACGCACAAGCCGGGCAGGCGCTGCCGCTGGTCGACTCCACTGCCACCCACGGCAAGGCCCTCCCGTGCGGTTCCGTCTTGGTTACGCCACTCCCTGTCGCTGCGATCCCCGCCGAGCATCGCCCGCGGTCGCCCGCAGCGTCGCAAAAAAACGGCCGGCGTTTGCCTCGCGCGCGGTGATCGCCTACACTTCCAACTGTACTGAGATTGAGTCTCAATTGTGCCGTTCAAGCCACAAACCGCCAAGGACAGCGTGTTCGATGGAATCGCTCGACCAGGTGGCGATCGGCGGTGCGACGCGCGTGACACGCGTCGATGGGGATGATCCGGCGGCCTGCCGGCTGTTGGAGCTCGGCCTCACCCCCGGGGTCGAAGTCCGGGTGGTGCGCCGCGCTCCCCTCGGGGATCCGGTGGAACTGGAACTGCGGGGCTACCGGCTCTCGATCCGTCGGACCGAAGCCCGCCGGGTCGCCGTGACCGCACCCCGCTGACCTTTCGCCGCCGTCTCTCGTCGTCTCCATGGCATCCCCCGCCTCGTCCGTCGCCGGCGCCGGGGAAACGGTTCTCACCGTCGTCCTGGCCGGTAACCCCAATGTCGGCAAGAGCTCGCTGTTCACGGCGCTCGCCGGCGTTCCCACCCGGGTCGGCAACTATCCGGGCGTGACCGTCGAGCGCAAGGTTGGGCGGTTCACCCACGGGGGCCGCGCCATCGACCTGGTCGATCTCCCCGGTGTCTACGGCCTCGTGCCCCGGAGCCCGGACGAGCAGGCCGCCGTCGATGCCCTCGCCGGCCGGGTGCCAGGAATGGCCCCCCCGGACTGTGCCGTGGTCGTCGCCGACGCCACCAACCTCGAGCGCAATCTGTACCTCGCCAGCCAGGTCCTCGGCCTCGGCGTGCCAGTGGTCGTCGCGCTCACGCAGTCGGACGTCGCCGGTGCCGAGGGGATCACGATCGACCACGCCCTGTTGGCGGCGCGCCTCGGCTGCCCCGTCGTCCCTGTCGTGGCGCCGGCCCGGCAGGGGATTCCCGCCCTGGCCAGCGCGATCGTGGCCGCCGCCGCCGGCCCGGTACCTCCCGCCCCGGCGGGGCTCGAGGCGATCGCCGCCGCCGCCGGTCCGGAACACTCCCCGGCCGCCCGGGAGGCGATCGCCCGCTACGCCTGGATCGAACGCCAACTTGCCGGGGTCGTCACCCGCCGCCCCCCGGCCGGCGCCGCCGCGGCGCGCCAGATCGACGAACTGCTCACCCATCCGCTCTCCGGCACGCTCGCCTTCGTGCTGGCGATGCTGGCGATGTTCTCGTCGATCTACTGGCTCGCGGCACCGGTGATGGACGGCATCGAGGCCGGCGTCGCGGCGCTCGGCGGCGCCGTGCGCGGGCTGCTGCCGGAGGGGCCGATCGCGTCGCTCCTGGTCGACGGGATCCTGGCCGGCGCCGGCAGCGTGGTCGTGTTCGTGCCGCAGATCGCGCTGTTGTTCGCGTTCGTCGCCCTGCTCGAGAGCTCCGGATACCTCGCCCGGGCGGCGTTCCTGATGGACCGGCTGCTGGCCGGCGTCGGGCTCAGCGGCCGATCGTTCATCCCGCTCCTGTCGAGCTTCGCCTGCGCGATCCCCGGAATCATGGCGACGCGCTCGATCGAGAACCGGCGCGACCGGTTGCTGACGATCATGCTCGCGCCGCTGATGAGCTGTTCGGCGCGGCTCCCGGTGTACCTGCTGTTCTGCGGGGCGTTCGTCCCGGACCGCGCCGTCGGCCTGCCCTTCATCCGCCTGCCGGCGCTGGTGCTCCTCGGCCTCTACGCCCTCGGTGTCGTCGTCGCGGCGGCGGTGGCGTGGCTCCTGACGCAGTCCGTCCTCGGCCGGTCGCGGCAGCCGTTCGTGATGGAGCTCCCCCGCTGGCGCTGGCCGCTCCCCGGCGTCGTCCTCCGCCGCGTCGCCGAGGCGGCCGGGTCGTTCCTCCACAACGCCGGCACGCTGATCATGGCGGTGAGCGTGGTGATCTGGGCGCTGACCACCTACCCCCGCGACGAAGCGGCGATCGACGCCGAGGTCGCCGCCCGGCGCGGGGCCCTCGAACGGCGGATCGCGGCCGGCACGGAGCCGGCGGCACCGGCCGCGGAGCTCGCCCGCCTCGACACCCCCGCAGGCCTGGCCGCGGCGCGCCGCGGGGCGGCACAGCGCCAGAGCTTCCTCGGCCGGGCCGGCCGGCTCGTGGAGCCTCTCGTGCGTCCGCTGGGGTGGGACTGGCGGATCGGGTGTGCGGTGCTCGCCAGCTTCCCCGCCCGGGAGGTGGTCCTCGGCACGCTCGGGGTGCTCTACGACCTCGGCGACGGCGACGACGCCGAAGGGGGCCTCGCCGCCCGCCTCCACGCGGCGACCTGGGACGACACCGGTCGGCCGGTGTTCACCCTGCCGGTGGCGCTGTCGATCATGGTGTTCTTCGCGCTGTGTGCGCAGTGCGCCAGCACGCTGGTGGTGATCGGCCGGGAGACCGGCTCGGCCGTCTGGCCGGTGGTGTCGTTTCTGTCGATGACGCTCCTGGCGTGGGTCGCCGCCTGGCTGACATTCACCGTCGCCAGCGGCCTGGTCGGCGGCTGATCACCCTTGGCGTTCGGCGATGCCCGACTTCTGGCAACATGTCGTCGCCCTCTCCGTCGTCCTGGCGGCCGCGGCCTGGCTGGTTCGCAGGCAATTCCGCAGCCGTCCGGCGCGCCGGTGCCAGGGCACGGCACCGGCAGGGGCCGACGGGTTCGTGTCGGTCACGGCGCTGGCAACCGGCCAAGGACGAGCGGGGAAAACTGGTCTTTTGACCCCTGCCCAGGGTCGCTACGTTCCCGGCCCGACCGAGCAGCCGTGCCCCACCGGATTCGACGATCCGGGAAAGGTGCCGACCGCGCCCGGCCGCCGACGCGAGGGCTTCGATGAAGGGCAATCTGGCAGTGGCGCCGCAGATCCGCGGGGCGGCGGCCGCGACTGACGCCGAGCTTCCCCGTCTGGCGGCTGTCCCCGACGGGCTGTCGGTCGCCCTGATGACGCCGTGGGACCAGCAGTGCGGCAACGCCGAATACGCCAAACGGCTCGCCGTCGGCCTCGGGCGCTTTTCGACGATCCTGCCGTTCGACATGCGGAACCTGATCGACGGCGAGAAGCGCGTCAGCCGCTGGGAGCTCGACCGCTACTTCCGCGACCTCGTCGCGGGTGTCAACCGCTCCGACGCCGACCTGGTCCACATCCAGCACGAGTTCTGCTTCTTCGCCCGGCGGATCGGCCCCTCCAACCGCCGCTTCCTCCAGGTGATGCGCGCCCTCCGCAAGCCGGTCGTGATCAGCCTCCACACCTGGCTCAAGAGCATGTCGCGCGTTCAGCGCGGCCGGCTCTCATCGCAGCTCTGCGAGAACGTCCTCCACGGCCACCGCAATCGCCACATCGCCGCGGCGCTGCGCCGTGCCGACGCGATCGTCCTCCACAGCAAGGACACCCACAAGTACTTCGTCGAGACGTTTCCCGACCTGAAGAAGCGGGTCCACGTCGTGCCGATCCCGATCGAACGGCCCGTCACCGACGTCGTCGAGCCCCCCGTCCGCAAGCAGCCGCGCGACACGTGGGTGATGCTCCCCGGCTTCGTGAGCCGCTACAAAGGACACGGCCACGTCCTGTCGGCGCTCCGCCACCTCCCCGACGGCTTCAAGCTCGTCGTCGCCGGCGGCGTCCATCCCAAGGACAAGACGGGCAACGACTACTGGATGGACCTCATCCAGCAGGCCGACGTCTGGGGCCTCCAGTCGCGGATCATCTTCACCGGGTTTCTCGCCGACCCCGCCGAGCAGGCGGCGGTCCTCGAGCAGGCCGACGTGTTCGTGCTCCCTTACGACGAGGTGGGCCAATCGGGGTCGGCGGTCCTCGCCGACGTCCTCTCCTACGACCGGCCGGTCGTGACCTCGCGCGCCCGGAGCATGTTCGTCTACCGGATGGACAAGGACACCGCCTTTTCGAGCATCGCCACCGACGTGGGCGAGGCCGAGCCACTCGCCGCCACGATCCGCCAGTGCGCCCGGTTCGAGCCGCAACTCTACGCCGAGACGCAAAAGCACCGGGCGACGGCCCGCGGGCGCTACTCGCTGGCCAACACCCAGACCGCCTACGAGCGGATCTACCGCGGCGTCCTCGCCGGCCGGACACCTTGACCGCATCGACCGTCTCCCTGTCCCGAGGATTCGTCCGATGATCGCCATTCCCTCCGCCCCCGTCGTCGTCACCGGTGCCCGGGGCTTCCTCGGCCGCCACGTCGTCCGCAGCCTCGAGCGCCGCGGCCAGAAGGTCCGCGCCGTGGGCCGCCAGGACGGCGACCTCCGCGACCCCGCCACCGCCGAACGGCTCCTCGCCGGCGCCGCGACGGTGGTCCACCTCGCGGCCGATGTCGGTGGCGTCGGCTATCTGAAGAGTTGCCCGGGGCGCGCCTTCCACGACAACTACACCCTCGGGCTCAACGTCATCCGCGCCGCCCTCCGCGGCGGCGTCGGCCGGCTCGTGCTCGCCGGAACCCCCTGCTCCTATTCCGGCGATGCGACGCTGCCGCTCACCGAGGATGCGCTGCGTGACGGCGTGCCCTCTGGTGACACCGGCACCTACGGCTACGCCAAGCTCGCCACCTCGTTGGCCGCGGCCACCCTCTGCGCCGGTCAGCCGACCGACACCGTGACGGTGATCCCCTCCAACCTCTACGGGCCGGGCGATGCCTTCAACGAGAAGCGCGGCCACGTCGTCGCCGCGCTGATCCGCAAGGCGGTTCTCGCCGCGGAGCTCGACGAGGGCTGCTTCGAGGTCTGGGGGGACGGCTCCGCGACCCGCGACTTCGTCTACGTCGCCGACGTCGCCGAAGGGATCGCGGCGGTGGCCACGGCGCCGGAGCGCTTCGACGGCGACACCTTCAACCTCGGTTCGGGACGCGAGACCTCGATCCGCGAGATCGCCTCGATCGTGGCGACCACCGTCGGCAACGGGATCCGGCCGCTGTTCCTCACCGACAAACCGGTGGGCTACACGCGCCGCGTGATGTCGGTCGACCACGCCGCCGAGCGCATCGGCTACGTCGCCCACACGCCCCTGTCCACCGGCATCCGCCAGACCGTCGATTGGCTGCGGGCCTCGGGCCACGTCGCTGCCTGGGTCGCCGCCGCGACCGAAGCAGCGGCGGCGCCTCCGATCCGCCGTGCCGCCTGATCCACGCCCCCGAAAAGTATCCCTTCCCGCTCTCCGAGGACCCACCGATGACGACGACCGCCACCGACTCGATGCCGCAGTGGATGGTGGAGGCCGAGGAGGGCAGGCGGTCGTTCATCATGGGCCACCTGCCGGCCCACCTCCCGGGCCTCGAGATCGCCCCCTACTTCCATCCGGTCTCCGACCGCTCGAAGCACGACGTGTTCTACGTCGACTGCATCGACAACGACGAGATCCAACGCAAGGCCGCCGTCAATCCGGGATCGGTGGGGCGCGAGGTGCCGTGGATCGACGCGGTCTGGGTGCCGGGCAAGCGGCTCGCCAAGTGCATCGAAGGCCGCCGCTTCGGCTATTGCATCGCCAGCCACGTCCTCGAGCACGTCCCCAACCCGCTCGGCTGGCTGCAGGAAATCCTCGAGTGCGTCGAGGTCGGGGGGCGCGTGGCGATCCTCCTCCCGCACAAGGCCTTCACGATGGACTACTACCGCCCCCTGACGACGTTCGCCCAGGTGGTGGGGTGGTCGATCGAAAAGCCGTCGCGGCCGACGGCGACGCAGGTGATGGACTTCCTGTCGCAGTCGTTCTACGACGACGGTAGCGTCTCGTTCGCCGCCGGGCTGCCGCCGTTCGCCGAGGCGCGGCGGCACTACTCCGACACCCAATCGGTCGACTTCGCCCGCCACGTCCACGCCACCGACACCTACCTCGACGTCCACTGCACCGTGTGGACGCCGGAGTCGTTCGTCGAGATCTTCCGGCGGATCCGCGCGGCTGGGCTGATCGATGCCGACGTGATCGGCCCGTTCACCGGGTTTACCGGATCGCCGCAGGCCGAATTCCTCGTCTATCTGGAAAAGACCGCGCCGGCGGCATGATTCGCCTCAAGCCGACGACCCTCCCGACCCGAATCATGTCGGGAGGGACAGGTTCCGCATGGCTGACGATCTGCCACTGGTGCTGCATGTCGGCGGCCCGAAAGCCGGGTCGTCGGCACTGCAGTACGACTTCACCTGGAATCCCCGGCGCCCGGCCCATGGCCGGCCAGGGGTGACCTACGAATACGTGGCCCTCACCGCCCGCGGCCAGCTCCGCCGGGGCCCGGGCCTCGAGGAGATGGCGTCGCGGTTCGCGGCCCACTACGCCAACAGCGGCGCGATCGAGAGCCTGTTCGCCCTGCCCGCCGCCCGGCTCGGCGGCTGCATCGCCGAGCTCCACGCCATGCGGCGCGAGGGGATCATCCCGGTCCTCAGCTACGAGCTGTGGCTCCACGCCGATCCGGCGCTGGTCGCGCGATTCGTGACCGCCCTCGACGCACCGCTCGAGATCGTCGCCTACGTCCGCGACCCGGTGTCGTGGCTGACGAGTGCCTACTGGCAGCGCCACGAGGCCGAGGCGACGACGATCGACGACTGGCTCGCGGCGATGCTGCCGCTGACGCGCTGGGCCGACCATCTCGCCGTCTGGCGGGAGCAACCGGCGGTGAAGCGGCTCATCGTCCGGCCGGTCGCCGGCTCGATCGCCGGCGACTTCTGCCGGGTCCTCGGCTGCGCGCCGTCGGCCGACGACATCCGCCACAACGTCGCCCTCCCCGGACCATTCGCCCGATTTCTCTCGCGGTACTCACTCCCCTCCACGACGAGCGTCTCCGAGCTGAAGTTCGCCTGGTGGCGCTGGGTGCGCTCGGCCGACAACGGCGCCGACCCGGTGGCAGGCCTCGGCCCGCTGCCGCGGGTCATCGGCCAGGAGCAGCTCGACACGATCCTCGCGGCCACGGCCGACGCCAGCCGTCGGCTGCTCGCGCTGTGCGATCCCGAGACCACCGCAGCCCTCGAGGCCGATCGGCGCTGGTGGTCGGCCGACGAGCGCGATCATCGCCTCGGTGGTCCCTGCGTCGAGCCGACGGCGGCCGAAACCGTGGCCGAGGCCGACCGGCTTCTGGCACTGTCACTCCAGGCGACGATGGCGGCCGACGCCGCCTGGCGCCGCGTGAGCTACGACTTGGCGGAAGCCCGGCGGCAGTGCGCGGCCATGGCCGAGAGCGAGCTTTCCCTGCAGATCGACGCCTCCCGCGCCGATCACCAGCGGCAGGTTGCCGAGCACCGCTGCCACGAGCTCGACCATCAGCGGCAGCAACTCGACCATCGCTGCCAGGAGCTCGACCACCGCTGCCGTGACCTCGAGTGGCACCTGGCGGCCGCTCGGCAGCGGATCGCGAAGCTCGAGCGCCGTGGGTGCCTCCCCCATCCCTGGCGCAAGGCAGCCTGACGCTTGCCCCAGCGCGAAAAAAACCAGCGCGCAAAAAAAGCCGGGGTGCCCGTGCACCCCGGCTCGTGATCGACACGGGCACGACGGCCTCGGCGGCCGACAACCGGCTCAATACATGTCGTAGTCACCGCCGCCGTGGCCGGCGGCCGCCTTGGCCTTGGTCTCCTTCGGCTTCTCGGCGATCAGGGCGTCGCTGGTCAAGAGCAGCGTCGAGACGCTGGTGGCGTTTTGCAACGCCGTGCGGGTCACCTTGGTGGGGTCGATGACGCCCGCCTTGACGAGGTCCTCGTACTCGTCGGTCGCGGCGTTGTAGCCGAAGTTGCCGCTGCCGCCGAGCACCTTCTCGCAGACGATCGAGCCGTCCTGACCGGCGTTGGCCGCGATCATCGTCACCGGCGCCCGGCAGGCCCGGACGACGATGTTGAAGCCGATCGTCTCGTCGTCGGCCAGGCCCTTCGGCTTGACCTGCGAGCTGGCCCGCAGCAGGGCGACACCGCCGCCGGGGAGGATCCCCTCCTCGACGGCCGCCCGGGTGGCGTGGAGTGCGTCCTCGACGCGGGCCTTCTTCTCTTTCATCTCGCTCTCGGTGGCCGCCCCGACGTTGATCTTGGCGACACCGCCGGAGAGCTTGGCGAGGCGCTCTTCGAGCTTCTCGCGGTCGTAGTCGCTCGTCGCCGCCTCGATCTCACGGCGGATCTGCTCGATCCGCGCCTTGATCTCCGAGGTCTTGCCCGCCCCCTCGATGATCGTCGTGTTGTCCTTGTCGACGATCACCTTCTTGGCGCGGCCGAGCTCGGCCAGCCCGAGATTCTCGAGCTTCATGCCGAGGTTCTCGAACACCGCCGTGGCCCCGGTGAGGATCGCGATGTCCTCCATCATCGCCTTGCGGCGGTCGCCGTAGCCCGGCGCCTTGACGGCGCACACCTGGAACGTGCCGCGGAGCCGGTTGATGACCAACGTCGCCAGCGCCTCGCCGTCGACCTCTTCGCTGACGATCAGCAGCGGCTTGCCGGCGTTGACCACCGCCTCGAGCAGCGGGACGATGTCCTTGACCGACGAGATCTTCTTCTCGAACACGAGGATGTAGCAGTCGTCGAGGACGCACTGCATCTGCTGGGCGTTGGTGACGAAGTAGGGCGAGAGGTAACCGCGGTCGAACTGCATCCCCTCGACCCACTCGACCTCGGTCTTGAGGCTCTTCCCCTCGTCGACGGTGATCACGCCGTCCTTGCCGACCTTGTCCATGGCCTCGGCGAGCAGCTGGCCGATCTCCATGTCGTTGTTGGCGGCGATGGCGGCGACCTGGGCCATCTCTTTCTTGCCCTTGACCGCGATCGACATGTCCTTGAGCTTGGCGGTGATCTCCTCGACCGCCTTCTCGATCCCGGCCTTCATCTGCACCGGGTTGCAGCCCGACACGACCGCCTTGAGGCCCTCGTTGAACACCGCCTCGGCGAGCACCGTCGCGGTGGTCGTGCCGTCGCCGGCGACGTCGCTGGTCTTGCTAGCGACCTCGCGGACCATCCGCGCACCCATGTTCTCGTAGACGTCCTCGAGGTCGATCTCCTTGGCGACGGTGACGCCGTCCTTGGTGACGGTCGGCGAGCCGAAGCTCTTCTGGAGGATGACGTTGCGGCCCTTGGGACCGAGCGTCACCTTGACCGCCCGGGCGAGCTTGGCGACACCGCGCCGCATCGCCTCACGGGCCTCCTGGTCGAATGCCATCATCTTGGCCATGGGTCGGAACTCCTCTGGAGAAAAAAGCGGTGACAGGGAAGGTGGGAAGAAGGCCGGCAGCGGCGCGGATCAGCCGAGCACGGCGAGGATGTCGTCCTCGCGCATCAGCAGCAGCTCGTCGTCACCGACCTTGAACGGCTCGCCGGCGTAGCTGGTGAACACCACCCGGTCGCCGGGCTTGACCTGGAGGGGCTGCCGGACCCCCTTGTCATTGAGTTTCCCGTCGCCGACGCTCACCACCACGCCGCGGGCCGGCTTGTCCTTGGCGGTGTCGGGCAGCAGGATGCCACCGGAGGTCTTTTGCTCGCTCTCCTCGCGCTGGACCACGACGCGATCGCCGAGGGGCACGAGGGTCGACTTCTTGCGGGGGGCGGCCTTGGTCGCGGACACGGCGGGGAATCTCCTCTCGAAAAGGGCTGGATCGCGGTGGCGGGCCCGAAACCGGGCGGGACACGGACTGGCAATCCGTCGCCACCGTGCCTGGTGGGGCACGGACTTCCGTCGATCGACGGAAGGGGGCGACCGACCCGCCTGGTCCACCGCGGTGGACCCGCTGGCGCGGCCGCCTGCCGTCCGGGCACCCGGAACAACGACTCTCCCGTAGCAGCAAGTGGCGCGCCGGAAGGGCTTGAATCGATTTTCACCCGATGAATCGTGCGAAACGACAGACGGTCCGAGGTGAAACGACCTGGCTGGAGCGCTCTCCACAGTTTCCAGCCCTCCCGGCTGCTGCCAATCTGGCAGCGAAGTCGTCCACCCCGGGGTGATGGCTTTTGCCAATGTGAAGGGGTACGCTCTCGCCCAAGTCGATAATGTCTGAGCCGGGCCGAGGGGGGCGTGACGTCGCCTGGCGCTGCCCCGGACATGGCCTTCCGGTCGGAGTCTGTCCCATGCCGGACCTGCGGCGGATCACGGTGACGGAATCGGGTGACGTGACGGTTGTCCGGTTCGTCGATCGGAAGATCGTCGATGAGGCCCAGGTCAACGAGCTCGCGGGCGAATTGGGGCGGCTTGTCGACGTCGAAAAACGCCGTGCCCTGCTCCTCAATTTCTCGGGCGTGGAGTTCGTCTCCAGCGCCGGCCTCGGCAAGCTGATCGCCATCGACCGCAAGCTCAAGTTGGGCAAGGGGCGCCTGAAGATGAGCGACATGGTGCCGGAGGTGATGTCGGTCTTCGAGATCACCAAGCTCAACAAGATCTTCGACATCCGTGCCTCCGAGGCGGAAGCCCTGAAGGCGTTCTGACCGCGCCGCAGGGTCGGTGCCGCGGTGATGGACCGGGAACGGCAGCGAAGCGGCATGGCACGTGAGGCGATCGTGGGTGGTCCGACCGACGAACCCGGGAACCGTTCCGCCGGCGGCCGAACCACGCCGGGCTGGCGGATCGACGAGCGCCTGCCGAGCGAGCGCGGCGCCAGCAAACGGGTCACCGATCCGCTCCTCGAGCATCTCGAAGCCCATGGCTGGCCGATGAGCGACGTCTTCAGCATCCACCTCGCCGTCGAGGAGGCGATCGTCAACGCGATCGTCCACGGCAACAAACTCGATCCGGGCAAGACGGTCCACGTCGTCTGCCAGGTCGACGCTGAACTGATGCGGATCCAGATCACCGACGAGGGGGAGGGATTCGATCCCGCCGCGGTGCCCGACTGCACCGCCGACGACCGCCTCGAAGTCCCCAGCGGCCGCGGCGTGATGCTGATGCGCAACTTCATGTCGCGGCTCGAGTACAACGCCCGCGGCAACAGCGTGCTGATGGAAAAGCGGCGCGAGCCGCAGCCGTGAGCCCTGTGCGGTCGAACAGAGCGCGGCCTTCGCACGGGCGCTTTTGGCCGCCGGTGTCCCGCACGACCTGCTCGTGATCGAGGGCGCGCCGCACACGTTCGGCATCGATTACGCCGGCCACGACGTGGCCACGCCGATCCTGGCATTTGTCGAGACGCACCTCGGCACCGGGGCGGCGGGCCAACCCCCGCCAGCCGGGGCGGCGCCTGGGCGATAGCTGCCGTGCCGGCCCGACGGCGACAATGACCGGCCGAACGGGGCGGTCGTCCCGCGCCCCGACGGAGAAGCGACAGCCGCCGGCCGATCTGGTTTTCCGGCCGCAACGCCCCCCTCGCCCGGCGGCTTTTTTTCGGCTATTCTCCAGAGTTCGCCATCGGTCCTACCGCCTTCGGGTAGCGCGGGCGAGCCGGTTCATTCCCCGATAGCTCAGTTGGTAGAGCAAGCGGCTGTTAACCGCTGGGTCGTAGGTTCGAGTCCTACTCGGGGAGCTTTCTTCGCAGGGTGCGGCACCGGCTCGCATAGAGCCGCACCAGGCGGCATCTTTCAGACAGCGCCATCCGGCAAAAGAGGCTGGAGCGCGGTCAGGATCGTCCGTGCCTTCTCGATCGCCTTCGTTGCACTCGCGAGGGCCGCCCGCACCGCCGTGTGCTTCGTGAATTCCATGCCTCGCCCCGCGAGCGTCGCGGTTACCCCGTGAAACGCGGCATAGTACGCTCTTGACGCCGCTGAGTCCGGGTCGGTGTCGAGAGTTGCCTCGGCGGCAGCAAGCGAACGCATCGCCTTCGTCCATTGACTGCGGATGAACTCCTTCATGCCGCAACACCCGAACGGCGTACCTCGCGAAGCAGAGGGCTGTCGCCCTGCTCATACTCATCGCGTGCCAGGGGTTTGACGCTGACGCGACGACCGAGCCGCAGGGCAACCGGATACACCGCTGCAAGTCCTCTCTCCAGTTCGTCGCCGTAGTCGCCAGCCAATTTATCGAGAACGACCACGACATCGATGTCACTATCCGGCCTGGCATCCCCGCGGGCTTCAGAACCGAAGAGGACAACCGCGTGCAGCCGTTCACCGTAGGCCTCCGAAAGCCGTTCCTTGAGTTCAGCGAGTATTCGGGGCGCTTTCACGGCAGTTTCCCTGACGATCAGATGATGAACTTATCCTACCGCCACCAGCGTGCGACCTCCTGCGGCTACGTGCGAAGTTCACGCTGCGTCGGATTCTGCGTCGCTTTGACTCGGCAAGCCCCGTTTTCTGGCGGGAAAATGCGATTGTGCGCAATCCTACGCGGGGAGCTTGCCGGCCAACTGTCGAATCCAGTGCGGCGTCTGGGGCTCCACGCCAACCGGGAGTAGTGCGGGCACGGCCGCACGGATTGCGTCGCATCCATGCAGGGGTGCGGCGAACTTCAGAACCGCCACCCGAGGCCAGAGTCCACGAAGTACGCCGCCGCATTTTGAGTGAGGCCCCAGCCCATGCGGCAGCCGATCTCGAGGTTGGGCGTGATCATGAAGTGCGTGCCGGGCCCCACGAAGGGCCGTACCCTCTCGTCCTCGAGGCCGTCGGCTCGATCGCCGCCAAGCTCGCCCGTGCCTTTTCGATGGCCTTCGTCGCACTCGCCAGCGACGCCTCGGCGACACCGCCAGAGTCGGCCGTCTGGCGAAGATCGAGGAGAAAGTCCTCGTCTCGGGCCAGATCTGCCGGCAGCAGCCCCGGCTGGATGAGTCCCCGATGCGGGAGCCGCCCTCACGGCCATCCCCGACTACTCGATCACCTCGATGTCCGAGAGCACCCAGGAGCAGTCGAAGTAGGCCTGGGTCGGACCGTAGATGCGGAAGTAGCTGAACCAACCTTTGCCCGGGACGGTCTTGATCCAGTTGCTGTGGGGCGTTCCGGCGGGAACCGCAGGTCCGAACGTGAGGTCCACTCAGCCGTCGGCGTTCGTGACGATCGGGTCGCGCGACGAACGATCCGGCGGTGCGCCCGACTTGACGAAGCACCGGGTCTCGTTGTCGTACACGGTGACGGACCAGAACTGCGCCGCGGGAACGTCCTTCGGAACCTTGAGGCGATAGGTCTTGGCACCGTCGAGTCGACCGGGCGAAGCGGTCGCTCTACGTGTGGATCGCGCGGACGGTGTGCGGGATCCGCATCGAGTCGTTCTCGGAGAGCTCCGGCGACACCACGTACGACTGGGTCCGTGTGGCAGCCAACGTGGTGATCGCGGCGGCGGGCTGCGCGCTGTGGACGCTGCTCGACCGAGGGTCGCGTGGCCATCCCCGCCTCGCCGACGCCCTGCGGACCGCGATCCGATTCACCCTCGCCCTGTCGATGTTCACCTACGGCTTCGCCAAGGTGTTTCCCTTGCAGTTCCAGCCGCCCGAGGTGACCGCGCTGCTGCGCACCTACGGCGAGTCGTCGCCGATGGGGCTGCTGTGGAACTTCATGGCGGCCAGCCGCACCTACACCGTCTTCGCCGGAGGGATGGAGATCGTCGGCGGCCTGCTCCTCTGCTTCCGGCGGACGCAGCTGGCCGGAGCCCTGTGGACGGCGGGTGTGATGGCCAACGTGTTCATGCTCAACCTCTGCTACGACGTTCCCGTCAAGCTGTTTTCATTCCAGTTGCTGCTGCTGGCGCTCGTCGTCGCGGCGCCCGACGTGCCGCGGCTGGTCGCGATGTTCCTCCGCAACGAGGCCGTTCCCCCTGCCGACCTGCTCGGCCCCTGGCGCGGATCCCGATGGAGTCGGGCGGCCACGGGGCTCAAGATCGCCTGGCTCGGGGCCACGCTCGGCCTCCTGGCCTTCGGTTCGTCGCAGACCGCAGCCTTCCTCGCACCATCCGCGGCGCCCGGCACCCGCGCGGGAACTTGGGAGATCGGCGAATTCAGCCGTGACGGACACGGATTGCCGCCGGTGGAGGGGGACGCTCGCCGGTTCCGGTTCGTGACGATCGTCGACCGCTCCGAGGGGAAGGCGTTCATGATCGAGGCGATGGACCGCTCGCGACGGACATGGCTGTTCGAGGATCGCGACGGGGGAATCGACCTCTTCGATCCCGCCCCGGGGGACGGCGGGGGGCCGCGCCAGGGGGCGCCCGCGGGCGCCCTCTCGCTCGCACTCGACGGGGAGAACGGCCTCCGCGGCACGGGGAAGATCGGTGGCGAGCGCATCGAGTTCACCGGCAGGCGCCTCGATCGCGGTGACTTCCTCCTCGTCAACCGCGGCTTTCACCTCGTCAACGAGGCCCCGTTCAACCGCTGACGTGGTTGCCGTTCGGTGGCCCGTCCTCGATCACGGGCCTTCGCGGACGAAGATCCCGTCCACGACAAGCGCGATCGCCGGTGCCTCCTCACGTGTCTGATGCGGCGCGGTAGATGTCTGGGCGGTGGATCTCCATGAACGCCTCCGGTCGGGCCGGCGGCCGGAAACCAAAACGCTCGTAGAGCGAGTGCGCGTCGCGCGTCGCGAGGAGGAAGCGGCGCAGCCCCTGGAGATCCGGATGGCCGACGACCGTCTCCACCAGCCACTGCCCCAGGCCGTCACCGCGATGGGATTCCTCGATCCACACGTCGCACAGCCAGGCGAACGTCGCCCGGTCGGTGACGACGCGCGCGAACCCGACCTGCTTGCCGCCTGCGTAGAGCCCGAAGCAGAGCGATCCGGCGAGGGAGCGGCGCAGCGTGTCGGGGGGGATCCCCGCCGCCCAGTACGACTGCCCGAGAAAACGCTCGATCGCGACGGCATCGAGGCGGGCCGGATCGGTCGAGATCGTGTAGGCCCCGCGCGACGTCTCGACGATCCCGGCGCTCATCGTGACACCCCCACCGTGGCCCCTCGCCTCCGCGCTTACACCCCGGCCATGAGCGGGCTCATGCCCCCGCGCTGACCGAGCGAGTTAGGCGGTGATCCCGCCCGTCGACCGCCATGTTATCCCGCCCCACGGCCGGTCAGGTGAACGACGAGGCCGGCGAGGAGGCACGCCGCGGCGACGGCATCGACGACGCAGATCCTGCGCACGTGGGCGTTCATGGCGCCGGTTCGCGACGCGAGGACGAGGAACGACCCCACGCTCGCCAGACCGGCGACGAGGCCTGCGAGGTGGAGGCGCCGATCAAAGGCGGCGGCCAGAAGAAACGCTCCGAGGAGCCCGAAGAGGACGGCGCGGTGCCGCATGAGGACGAGCAGGTTCGGCTCGTCGACGGCGGTGCCGTAGAGCCGCTCCAGCGGCGCGCGTCCACCGACGCCCACCGCCGGGAGGAGATGGATGACCGCGACCATCACCAGGAGCGGCGGCACGACGTCGGGCATCAGGATCCGCCGGCGGGGTGTCAATCGACGATGAACAGTGTCGCGCCCGTCGCGGTCGAGGAGCGGTGCGGTTCCACGTCGTCGGCCACCTGGTACGACATCCCGGGCACGAGCGTGAATCGCCGTCCGTCGGCGAGCTCGGTGTCCAGCGTGCCCGCGAGACAGAGGAGCACGTGCCCCTTCGTACACCAGTGATCGGCCAGGTATCCGCGGGAATACTTCACCATTCGCACTCGGATGTCGCCGAAGTGCCGGGTGCGCCACGTCGCCTCCCCCGTCGTGCCGGCGTGGACGGTCTGCTCGACGGCCGACCAATCGGTCGTGCCGAAAGGCGGGTCGGTGATGCGCATGGCGTGGCCGGGGAGGGTGGAGCCGGTCCCGCGATGATAGCGTCATGCCCCGGCGGAGGCCGGCGAAGCAGCTGCGGACGTGATCCAAGGGGGCAGGTTTCGGCGTCAGCCGGCCGCCGGGTGGATGATCCGGATCCCGTGGCGGGCCCGGATCACGTCGCGTTTCGTTTCGTCCCCTGCGTCGGCGGGAGGCATGCCCCGCAGTTCCGCCACAAGGTCGTCGAAGCCCCCCGGCGTGAAGACGGTGACGAGTCGGGCCGGCGCGTCGCCCGGATTGCGGAAGGCGTGCGGGACGCCGCGCGGGAGGAAGGCCACCGTCCCCGAGGCGGCGGTCGTTCGTCGTCAGGGATTGGCGAGGATCCGCTCGATCTGTTGGCGGTGAAAGCCGAAGGCCCATGTGGATGACTGCCACGGGGTGCCAGCCCGGGAGGTCGAGCGGGTCGAACCACGCGTGGCCGCGGTTGAACCCCGTTGTGTCTCGGCGTGCATGGAACGCATCGATGTCGCACTACGCCGATGCCGGCGAACTCGTGGACGGAGCCCATGATCAATCGGGGGCGAACGCCGCGAGTGGCAGCACCCTGATCCCGGGGAAACGGGTGAAGTCGCGATCCTCGGTGAGGAGTGTCGATGCCCCGTGTTCGAGACAGACCGCCGCGATCTGTGCGTCGAAGACGAGGTTGCCACGGACATCCGAGCGTTCGATCACCTCATGGAGAATCTGCAGAAACCTGCCCCCTGGCGTGAGGATCCGTGCCGCTGGACTCGCCAGCAGCGACTCGATCGACGCCAGGGCCTCGCCGATCGGGGTCGGTGGTTGGAAGACCCGGTCGTGGGAGACGACGCGGAGAAACTCGCCGACGCACTGGATCGGCAACGCCCACGCCTCGTGTCCTTCCGCGAGCCGCCGGATCGCCCGCAGGGCTGCCCGGTGCTGCGGAGTCTCCTCGCGATCGGCGTAGAGCAGGATGTTCGTGTCGACGGCGATCATCGCCGCCCTTCCATGACATCCATGAGCCGGTCGCGATCGGCCACATCGACAGCCGGAGGCGAGGATCCCCGGTGGGTCTTCCACGCGAGGCGATAGCGGGGGCCCGTCTCGGCCCGTCCGGCGAGCGCCGCAGCGAGGGCATGCTCGACGAAGGCCGTGAGCGTCGTGCCCTTGTCAGCCGCACGGCGCTTCGCTTCGGCAAGGAGGGTGTCATCGATGTCGAGGGTGGTTCGCATGCATAAATATGTACTTATTGTGCAGCGATATGTCGAATGATCAGGTTCGCCTCCCGGGAGAGCCGAAGTGGTCCGGTGCCATCGAGGCGGTCGTCGTCCTGGGCCAGCGCTCGGGTTGCTCTGCTCACCTCGGACGGGCCCACACGGCGCGGCACCGGCGTTTCCGCTCGGCGGTGAACGCCCACCACGGGCGGGCCCGGCCGCCGTCGATGAAGTGCGTCACCGGCATGAACACGTCGAGGACGCACGGGTCGTGCCGTGCGCGCGTCGCCGAGACGCGCCACTGCCCCGGGTCATCTGGCCCGCTTGATCATCCAGCCGTTGGTCACGGCTTCCATGCCGATTCGGGCATAGAAACCCATCGCCTCCGGTGCGGAAAGGAGGAGAAGCGCGGCTTCCTCCCCGACGGCGGCTTTCGTGCGTCGCACGAGCTCGGCGCCGATGCCGCGGCGCTGCAGCTGGCGATCGACGGCCAGGTCGGAAAGGTAGCAGCAGTAGCGGTGATCGGTGAGCGACCTGGCCACACCCACGAGGGCCCCGGATCGCCAGGCGGTGATCATGAGATCGGCGTGGCGGATCATCGCCTCGAGGCGCGGCACGTCGTCGACCGGCCGGCGGATGCCCGATCGGCGAAACAGGTCGGCCAATTGCTCCGCCGAGACGGAGGCGTCGTCGCGGTACTCGATCACGTCGGCCGCGGCCGGGCTTGAAGGGGCGGGTCCGGCGACGCCCCCTGCCCCCGCGACTTCCGTGGGGCACGGGCCCACGGCCGGCCGTGCGGGCGGGGTTGCGAGCGCGGCGCGTTCACCGGAGCCGATCCGCGCCGTGACCTCGATCTCGATCCGCATCCGCGGATCGGCCAGCCCCGCCGAGATCATCATCGCCGCCGGACGGATCGCCCCGAAATGCGTCCGGAGCACCGGCCAGCATTCCGGGAACTCCTCCCGGTTGGGAACCACGTACGTCACCCGGACGACGTCGGCGAGTGTCGCCCCGGCCTCCCGGAGCGCGGATTCGACGTTCCGCAGGCACTGCTCGGTCTGTTCGGCGATCCCCTCGGCGATAGTCATCGTCCGGTAGTCGAAGCCGGTCGTCCCGGAGACGAACACCCAGTCGCCGTCGACGACGGCCCGCGAGTAGCCGATCTCGGCTTCGAAGGTAGAGCCGGAGGTGATCAAGCGGCGTGTCATGGAACGCTCCTCATGGAAACGACATGCCCGTCGCCGCGGGTGGGCCTTTCAGCGATCCAGCATGGCGAGATGATCGAGCGTCAGCATCGCCAGGCCGGCGTCTGAAGCCTTGCGCAGCGCCTCGGTCGCACGCTGGTGATCGCGCTGGCAATCATCGTCGTTTCGGGTATCCATCGCCCGAAGGAGGAGGCTGGCGATCGGACCGGCGGCGATCATGACCAGCAACTGCCTCCTGAGGAAAGATTCGCCGGATCGCCGGGCGGATGGGGTGAAGACCTGACGTCAGCACCGTGCGTCGCCCGCCATCGTGCCACGTCCTCGTGACACAGCGGCCCGCCATGCCCGACGAAGAGGGTTCCGCGGGTCGCCGCGAGGACCTTGTCGAGGCTCTCCATCGCCGCCGGCAGGTCGTCGGCGAAGGAGTGGAAGTTGGGACGCGTGGGGAACACCGCCCGTCCGGCGTAGCCCCCCATGAGCGTGTCCCCGACGATCGCATCACCCGAGTCGAGAATCAACGCGATCGATCCGGCCGTGTGGCCGGGAGTGTGGAGCACCGTCCCCGCCACGCCGAAATCGTCGAGCCTCATGCCGTCGGCGGCCGTGACGTCCGCGGCGACCGGGTCGAAGGAGAGATGGCCGAACAGGCGGGCCAGCAGCCGGCCACGGAGGCCGATCCCCTGGAGCGGGCCGTTGTCGCCGCGGTCGGCCAGGGACTGATCGGCCAGGTGGTACGAGACCGGACAGCGAGCGCGTTGGGCCACGCCGGCCGTGTTCCCGAAGTGATCGGAGTGGACATGGGTCCGCAGGATGAGCGCCAGGTCACCGAAGTCGATTCCCAGCACGGCCAGCCCGGTGGCGTGGGCGGTCGCGAGGAACATGGGGGGCGTTCGCCGGCTCGCGGTCGGCTGGAATCTACTCGGCATCGCCGATTTCCTGGTCGCGGTGAGCATGGTGTCGCTGTCGTTCATCGGTGTCTTGTCCTTACAGCCGGCCCCCGTCCGCATCGGTCTGCATCCGCTGGCGGATAAAGCAACAGCCCTTCTGTAAATCGCGGGTTTCAGAGGTAGGTCATCTGGCTCCCATGGTGAGGTAAGCCCGTTCGGTCTCCCCATCGTCACTGATCTCGGAGAGGACTGCGGACGCGAGCCTGAGCAGCGATGCTTCATTGGGGAAGAGCGTGGCGACCCTGGTGCGGCGTTTGATTTCCTTGTTGAGCCGCTCGAGTCCGTTGGTCGTTCGAAGCCGCCTTCGGTGAGCGGCAGGGACCTGGAGGATGGTGAGCGCTTCGGGGATGTTCTCCTCGAGCCAAGCCGCCAGGGCAGGTGCCGGCTTTCGGTAGCGAGTGGTGACATCGTGAAGCCGGCGATTGGCTTCGGCCGCATCGACGACGAGCGGGGCAGGCTCGCCCTCGCAGACCTGAATGCCGTCGCCTACGGCATCTCGACCGAGTGGGTGCGCGATGCCGTCGCAGGTGATGCCCTGTGGCGGACGCCGCTCTACGGGCACAACGCGATCGTGGATGGTCATCCCGTCGCGACCGCCCTCGCCGTGCCGCTCGATGGCGTCCTCTACGTCGCCTTCGTGACCACGGCGACGGCCCATCGCCGCCGAGGCCTCGCCGAACTCGTCATGCGTCGCTGTCTCGAGAGCGCGACGAGAGAAACCCGGATCACGCGAACCGCCCTCCATGCGACCGCCGATGGCTGCCCCTCGTACGCCAGGATGGGTTACCAGCCGGTCGACGAGTTTTCGTTGTTCGTGCCGAGCTAGTGCTACTCCGTCAAGCGGATCTTGTGCCAGACCTGTATCTTCTTCAGGCTTCGCGGCATGAAGACACGCAAGCTGGAAAAACTGAAGCGGGATCTCGAGGGGTACGTGTCCGACATCGCGTCGGGCATCGGTCGCAGGGAGCGGACGTTCTGGTGCATGACGTACCTTCGCGGCCTTCTGCTCGATGGCGAGCAGCAGAGCATCGAGCCGATGGCCCAACGGCTGACCGCCATCGATCAACCGAAGCAGGACTACGTCCAGGCGCTCGAGCAATTCGTCAAGACAAACAGCCTGCTGCACCTCATGGATGAGGTGCCGGGAGCGCAGTTCCGGTGAAAACCGCAGGTTTTCGAGTGGCCAAAGGCCAGGGATGGACTTTGGCCACGGGCTGCTCGCAGCCCGACGGGGAAGCGCGTCGCCGCCGGAAGCGGCCTCCGTCATCCCCGAAGAACCTCGGCTCCCTCGGGGCGTTTCCCTTCTGCCAAGGTGTTCGCTGTCCAGCCCGCGGCCGTTCGCGTCATGGATGACGCCTTCCACCGACCGCCGGGCCACGGCGGGATCATTTCCGTCCGGAGCATTTCGCCGCCGGCTTCTTGCGACTCTCCCCCGCGATCGCCGTCTTGAGCGCCTTGGAGGGCTTCGCCGGGGGGGCCAGGCCCTTCGTCCGTTCCCCCCACCACCGCCTGTGGACATCCCACCATCGTCTCTGGCCCCATCTCCCTGCCTCCTCGCCCTCGACTGTCATGAGGACAAGGCAGGTGCCGCACAGATCATCGGCGTAGAGGGCCTCTCCTGCGGTGGGCTGCGGCTCCAACCGAAAAAACCACGGATGGAACGTCTCCTCAGGCGGCCCGCATCCGGCGTCGCTCTGGACGGTTTTCGGCAGGGCCGGCGAATGGCAATAATCTCCATTCGCGAGTATCTTGACACGCCAATCTGACATTCTCGAGATCGTTGTGAATGGATTCACTCCAATGGAGAGCTTGTATGCCTGGACGATCATCGCTCCCGCACTCATGCTGCTGGCCGCTGGCCTGATCCTTCGGGGCTGGGCGAATGAACACCTCGATGTCATGCGACGGCTGGCCGAAACCGCGACCGTGGCAGCTGCGGCGTTTGCTGTCGTCGTCGCCGTGGGGCTCGCCGTCAGAGGGCCGATCGACGTTCGCTTGGCGGTTGTGCCCGGCCTGCCCGCCCTCAACTTTGGCGTGTACTTCGACGACCTCGCAGCGATCATGCTGCTGCTGATCAGTTTCATCGGTGCGGTCATCTGCCGGTACGCGGTCCGCTATCTGGACGGCGATCGTGAGCAGGGGCGATTCCTGTGCTGGATGCTCTTCACGCTCGGCGCGGTGTTCCTTCTGGTCACCTCCCGTAACCTGCTCCTGTTCGCTGCCGCCTGGCTCTTCGCAGACCTCGGCCTCCATGAACTCCTCTGCCACCACCGCCATCGGTCCTGGGCCCTCTGGGCCGCACGGAAAAAACTCCTCATCAGTCTGCTCGGCAACGCCTTTCTGATCGCCGCCTTGGCGGTGACGTATGTCAGCTTCGGTAGCTTCGACTACACCGACCTGTTCGCCAAGGCCGTGGCCCTGCGAGAGCAGCCGGCACCGAACTCGATGATGATCTGGGCCATCGGAAGCCTGTTTGTCCTGGCGGCGATGACTAAGTCGGCCCAGTTTCCATTTCACAGCTGGCTGCCCGATACGATGGAGGCGCCCACGCCGGTTTCCGCCCTGATGCACGCTGGCATTATCAATGCCGGAGGGTTTCTCGTAATCCGGCTCAGCCCGCTGCTGGTGCTCTCGCCCGCCGCTCTTAGCCTGCTGGCGATGATCGGCGCGATCACCGCACTCCTCGGTGGCGTCGTGATGCTCTCGCAGACGAGCGTGAAGCGTTCGCTTGCGTTTTCGACGATTGCCCAGATGGGCTTCATGATGCTTCAGTGCGGGCTCGGCGGCTTTTCCGCGGCTTTGCTCCACATCGTCGCGCACTCGCTCTACAAGGCCCATGCCTTTCTCAGCTCGGGAAGCGTGCTGGAACAAGCTGCCCGCACACAGCTGACCCAGGCACGCGCCCGCGGTGGTCGCGCGGTGCTCGTCACCGACATCCTGGCCGTCGCCGGGGCAGTGGCGATCCTCGGGCTGACCCTCGCCTGCTTTGGGATCAAGATCGCCGAAAAACCGGGCGGAATCGTCCTCGGCTTCGTGCTGCTGTTGGCTCTCACCAACCTGCTCTCCACCTTCCTCGCCATGCGGGTCTGGAACCTGTCCCTCCTCGGGATTGCGGCAGCGGTGGTGGTGGCGTTCGCCTACTTCGCAAGCTTCGAGCTCGTCGACAGCCTGCTGGCCGCCACGATGTCGCGACAGCCCCTGGAGCGATCGCCCCTCGAATGGGCGGTGCATGTCGTGGCAGTGGCGAGTTTTGTGGCAATTTTCGTTGTGCAGAACTTCATTCAGAACTTTTCGCATATGGGCTGGGTGCAGGTCTTTTACGTACATGCCAACAACGGCTTTTATCTCGACATTCCCTTCCGCCGGCTGACCGGCTGGATCTACGGCCAGCCGGCGGCCGTCTCGTAGCCCGTGTCTTCCAAGGTGGCCCACCGCTGATGACCAAAGTTACGACGAGCGGCGAAACCGCTACGACCAGACTCACTCCCGCGGACCTGGCGCCGCATCTCGCAGCCGTGAAGGCAATCATTCCGCCGCTCTGGCCATTGGCTGACTACGTGGCAGTCAACCCGTTTCTTGGCCTTGCCGACCGGCCTTTTCTGGTCGCTCGCCAGTTGCTCGCCGATGTTCGCGTCTGTGACATTCTGCCAACAGCCGAATGGTTTCGACAGCGACTGAGCACCGGGGCGATCACGGCGGCCGACCTCGACACCGCCCTGGCCGAGTGCCGGGAGGAGCATCCCGAATGGTTCGCCAGCCTCACGGTGGAAGCCTGCCGGGCCTTGCTCGACGACGAGCCGGCAGCGGTCGGGGCCGAACGCCGCTACCGAACCGTGTCGGAACTGGTAGACGAACGGACCGGTACCCGCTGGACCAGCCACATCGTCACCGACATCTCCCGGCACTGTGCCGGCCACTTCGACCGAGGGCAGGCCACCTGGCTGAGTCCCTGGCTGAGCTTGCCGCTCTACGAGGCGTGGCGGCAGCGGGCGCAGCTGAGCCGCCGGCTCGACCAACTGGGGATCCGTGGATTCCGGCAACTGGTCGCAGCGCTGCCGGATGATCCTCGCGAGGCAATCCCCGCCCTGCTGGCCCGGCTGGCCATTCCCGAGCCACACATCGAACGATTTCTGCTGGCAGAACTCTTTTCGGTCGCCGGCTGGGCCTCGTTTATTCGCTATCTCACCTGGCATGCCGAGGAAACACCATCGGTTGCTGACGACCTGACGGGGCTGTTGGCTATCCGACTGGCCTGTGACGTGGCCTTGGCCGAATCGAGCGGTTCGACAGACCTGCCCGAGGGGCTGGTGCCGACAACGCCCGAGCCGCCCGACCCTCTGCCGGCTGTGCTGGCACGCTACCTGATGCAGGTTGCCGGTGAGGTCAGCCATCGCCGCGGCCTGCTGGCCGACATTGCCACGGATAAACAGCCGGCGGCGACCAGACGGCCTACGTTACAGATGGTGTTTTGCATCGATGTTCGCAGCGAGGTGTTGCGACGCCACCTCGAGGCCCAGAGCAAGCTGGTTGAAACCTGTGGGTTTGCCGGATTCTTCGGGATGCCGCTGGAGTTCATTCGCCTGGGCACCGCGTTCGGCGCTGCTCATTGCCCGGTGCTGCTGCAGCCGACTTTTCCAGTCTTTGAGCGGCTGCTGGGAGCATCGGGAGAGCGGATCACGGCGGCCATCGACCACCGGAAGCTGGTCAGGAAGGGACGCAAGCTCTGGAAGGGCTTTCAGTCGTCAGCGATCTCCTGCTACAGCTTTGTGGAGTCGCTGGGGCTCGCCTATCTGCCGAAGCTTTTCACCGACTCGATTGGCGTTACGCGGCCCGTAGCCGATCCGCGAAACGACGGCCTCTCGCGCGACGAGCAGCGACGGCTCGGCCCCGACCTGGATGGCTCGGATGAACCCATCCCGCTCGACCAGCGGATCGGTCTGGCCGAAGGCATGCTGCGAAACCTCGGGCTCACTGATCGGTTTGCGAGGATCGTCGTCATCTGCGGCCATGCCGCCTCCATGGTCAACAATCCCTACCGTGCGGGCTACGACTGCGGCGCCTGTGGTGGCCATTCCGGCGAGCCGAATGCTCGCGTTGCCGCCGCCATTCTCAACGACATTCAGGTCCGTGCGGCACTGGCCGAGCGAGGCATCTTGATCCCTGCCGACACTTGGTTCGTGGCGGCCGTTCACCGGACCACAACCGATGAGATTGAGTTTTTTGGTCCGACGGGTTGTCCTGCTACGCACCGCGACGAGTTTCGGGACGTCCTTGCCTGGACTGCCGCCGCTGGGAGGGCAACGCGGCTTGAACGGAGCAGGCGGCTGGGCAACGCCGGCGATGAGTCGGTGCTCTTCCGGGCCCGCGACTGGGCGGAGGTCCGGCCCGAATGGGGGCTGGCGGGCAATGCCGCCTTCGTCATTGCCGACCGCAGCCGAACGACAGGACTCAACCTCGGTGGCCGCTGTTTCCTCCACGAGTACTGCTCGGCGAAAGATCCCGAGGGAAAGGTGCTCGAGCTGATCATGACCGCCCCGCTGGTCGTGACCAGCTGGATCGGGCTACAGTATTTTGCCTCCGCCGTCGACAACCAGGCCTTCGGCAGCGGAAGCAAAGTCATTCACGACGTGGTGGGTCAGTTTGGCATCCTTGAGGGGAACGGCGGCGACCTGCGGGTTGGCCTCCCCTGGCAGGCGGTTCACGATGGCACCAAACTGCAGCATGAGCCGCTGCGGCTTACGGTCATCATCGACGCCAGCCGGGAACGCGTTGCCGACATTCTCAATCGGCACTCAGGCGTGCGGGATCTCGTCACCCACGGCTGGCTTCGGCTTGCGGTGGAGGATGCGGGAGCACGCTACCGCTGGACGCCCACGGCTGGCTGGCAGCGACTCTGACCGGAGCGCGGAACGTGTCAATGACTTTGAGACACCTGCGTGACGAAAGTAGTGTCGCGCGGGAGTTGAATCGTGCGTCGCGTGGTGTGTCTCCGGTCGGGGCTACGCCGGCTTCTTCACGTCCGTCCACTTCGCCCCGCGAAAACAGTGGTCGCTCCAATCGTCGCCCGACCAGCGTAAGTCGGCGCCCCACGTGACGATCGTCCAGTCGAGCTCCAGCCCCCTGCACCTGAAACTCCGTCGCCGCGTCTTCGAGATAGAGCGACGAGCGGGTGTCTTTCGCGGGGCTCAGAAACCAGTGCACCGGGTCGATGTTCACCCGAATGTCGATCGCGTGGGGCTTGAGCCGCTCGAACGTGGCGATAGGCAGGGCGGCAACCAT
>Ga0194129_10000489_pt1 | contig 76083 bp, 57 predicted proteins | sample TA2KigCa35mmetaG_FD_150862 | JGI IMG/M metagenome (GOLD analysis project Ga0194129, IMG submission 150862) | Freshwater microbial communities from Lake Tanganyika, Tanzania - TA2015038 Kigoma Deep Cast 35m | ecosystem: Environmental > Aquatic > Freshwater > Lake | place: Tanzania: Lake... | reverse complement strand
GTCCGGCACGTCGGCGTCGTCGGCGGATTCGACGATGACGCCGAGCTGGCACCGCCGCTGGCGGCAGTTGCCCGGCTCCTGTTCCGCGGCGGGGAGCGCGAGGCCGTCGAGCAGCGCGTGGGCACAGATGCCGAGCGCGACGTTGCATGAGTCCTGGGTGCAGGCGTTGCCGTCGTCGCAGATCTTCGGGCCGTCGGCCGCCGAGCATTGCACCTCGCACGCGCCGTTCTTGCAGGTGCCCTTGTTGTCGCCCGACAGGCAGCTCGCTCCGTCCTCGAGCGGGAGGTGCGTCGGCGTCTTGCCGTCCGCGCCGCAGCTGTCGGTCGTGCAGGAGTTCGTGTCGTCGGGAAGGTCGGTCGCGTCGGGGGACTCGGTCGCGACGCCGTTCTGACAGGCGAGGCGCTTGCAATCGCCATCGATCTGCGACGGCTCCATCGCGACGTCGACGGTCGAACGGCACGTCCCGCTCGGCTCGCAACGGTCGACCGTGCAGGGGTTGCCGTCGTCGCACTCGACGTCGCTGGCGCAGGGCTTCGACTGGTAATCTTCGTCGAGCCCCAAGAGCGACGTGCAGCCGGCGAGGCCTGCGAGCCACAGGGTCCAGGCCGCGGCGCGCCGGAGCGTGCCCGAGGTCGAGCCGTTGGAGGTCGGAGATGCGCCCATCGCGGCGATGGTATCGCACCGTGGGTTCCGCCCGCAAACGACGAGCGCACCGGGCCGGGCTTCCCTTCAGAGGGGCAGGGCTTCTGCGAGCCGGGTCACCACGTAGCGATCGTCGTCCCGTCGAAGCCAGAACGTCATGGAATCGCCGAAGAGCCGCTCCGTCGCCCCGCCCTGGCCCAGGATGCGTACGCGGACGATGACGTCGTCGGGATCGAGCGTCTCCCCCACGGCCGCAGCACGCAGCTCGGGGGGCAGCTCGGATGCGTGGCGCGCCTCGAACGTCTCGAGATCGGCCTCGCGGTACACGGTCGCGGGGTCCAGCTCGGTGTAGTCGAGCTTCGCGAAGCGCTGGCGCCAGAGGAACCCGAAGTTCTGGAGGCGGTCGTCGGCCCCGTTCCGGAGACCGCTGTGGACCGCGGTCGGGCTCGTGAGCGTGCCGAGGGCGCCGACGTCCTCGGTCGAGACGGCCTCGAAGAACCGTCGCACCGTCCGCTTCGCCGCCTCGACGCCCAGGGGCGCGCGCAGGGTGACGACCCGGTCTGCCACGTTGGCGGTGGCGCGCGGTAGAGGAGGGCGGCTCGTGGGGTCGACGGCCACGGCGTCGGCGCGCCGCGGCTCGCTCGGGAGACGACGCGTCGTCTCGAGGCTTGTGCTTGATGGAACGCAAGCGCTTGCGAACGCGAGCCACGCGACGACTGGCGTGCCGTCAGCGAGTAAAGGATAGCGAGAGCGGGGCATCGGCACGTCGGAACGCCATCATGGCGTCCTCGGGGATCGGGGTCCATCCCGATGGTGTGGTGGCGCCGTCGAGGTCGGAGGCGACCACGACCAGCGCGCACGCCTCGAGGTCGGGCATGCGGACGCCGGCGCCTCGCTCGTCGGCGAACAGTGCCTCGAAATCCGCGCGACCGACGAGCGTCCGGTGGGCGAGCGGGGCCCCGCGGTGGGCGACGATCAGGTACTCCGGGGTGGCGAGCAGGTGTCCGACCCGAGGGTGGTGGCGGTCGCGCGCCGCGGCTCCGGCGAGGTGGTCGATTCGTGCGAGCGCCGCATGGAGCGCCGCTCCCGCGACCTGGAGGTCGACGCGGGCGCGCTCGAGGTTGCCGCTGCCGTGCAGCTCCGCAAGCACGAGGTGAAAGGCGACCTCGGCGAGGGTCTCGCCCCGAATCGAGCGTCGCAGAAACTCGGGGAGCTTTCGGACCAGCTCGGCCCGGGCGTCCTCCAGTCCCATCGGCGTGCCCGACATGGCGAACAGCCAGTCACGGTAACGGAAGGGCGGGGTGTTCTCGGTGCGCGGGCCTTCGTCGCTCGCCGGGCTGGCGTGCGCGACGACGAGATCGGTCTGGACGTCGTCGAGCATGGCAGCGAGGTCGACCGTGGGCCGCTCGTCGAGCGGGCGTCGTCGGAGGAGAAGCTCGCCGTTGCGATGAAACCCGAGTCCCCAGGACAGCGCACTTTCTGTGGGTGCCCGGCATCGGAGGAGCGCCCGCTCGTGGGCGGCGAGCCGTCCCGCGAGGTCGGCCCGGTTGGCGAGGATGCCGATGAGGTGCGCCATGCGAGTCTCACGACGGATCGTTCGCGCTCGCGAGCCGCGCCGCAAGCGGGAAATCTGGCGCCAGGGGTATCGACGACGAAGCGGCCCCGGGTGGGCGACTGATCGATGTCAATCAGGGGGAGAGGCGGTTCAGCATGCGAGGGAACGGGATCGTCTCGCGGACGTGTCCGAGGCCACACATCCACGAGACCATGCGCTCGAGCCCGAGGCCGAAGCCTCCGTGGGGAAACCCGCCATACTTTCGGATGTCGCGGTACCACTCGAACGCTTCCATCGGCAGGCCGTGCTTCCGGATCGCCGCGTCGAGGACGTCGAGGCTCTCCTCGCGCTGGCCGCCGCCGATGATCTCGCCGTAGCCCTCGGGGGCGATGACGTCGACGCCGAGCGCGAGGCGCGCGTCGTTCGGATCGCGCTTCATGTAGAACGCCTTCACCTCCTCGGGCCAGCGGTGGACCATGACCGGCCGGTCGAAGCGCTTCGCGAGCAGCGTCTCGTCCTCGCCCCCGAAGTCGTTGCCCCACTCGAGCGGTGGCGCTTCGCTCGGAGTCTCGAGCTTGGCGCGCTCCTCGGCGACGAGCTTCACGGCCTCGGTGTAGGTAAGGCGTGGGAAAGGTTTCTGGATCTTCTCGAGCGCCGCGACGTCACGCTCGAGCTCGGCGAGCTCGGGGCGGCGCTTCTCGAGGACCCGCGCGACGATGTGGCAGATGAAGTCTTCAGCGAGGTCCATCACGCCCTCGAGGTCGGTGAACGCGATCTCGGGCTCGACCATCCAGAACTCCGCGAGGTGGCGACGGGTCTTGCTCTTCTCGGCTCGGAACGTCGGGCCGAAGCAGTAGACCTTCCCGAATGCGGCGGCCGCGGCTTCCATGTAGAGCTGCCCGGACTGGGTGAGGTAGGCGGGCTGACCGTGGTAGTCGGTCTCGAACAGCGTGCTCGTCCCTTCGCAGGCGCTCGGCGTGAAGATCGGCGCGTCGATCAAGGTGAAGTCGCGGCTGTCGAAGAACTCGCGGATCGCGCTCACGATCGTGTGGCGGACGCGCATGATCGCGTGCTGCCGCTTGCTGCGGAGCCAGAGGTGGCGGTGATCCATCAAGAAGTCGGGGCCGTGCTCCTTCTTCGTGATCGGGTAGGCTTCGGTCGGCGCGGCCACGAGCGCGGTCCCGGTGACGAGCAGCTCGTAGACGCCCTCGCGTTTCGGGTGGGCGACGACCTTGCCCGTGACGCGGAGCGACGACTCCTGCTGCAGCCCGTCGGCCGCCGCGAACGCCTCGTCACCGACTTCGGCCTTCGCCATCACGCACTGGGTGATGCCCGAGCCGTCCCTGACCTCGAGGAAGTGAAGCTTGCCGCTCGAGCGCTTGTTGTAGAGCCAGCCCTGGAGGACGACCTCGCTGCCAACGTGGTGGGCGAGGCGGGAAATCGAGACGACGGGCGGAGTGTCGCTTGCCATGCTTGCGCCCTTACCACAGGGGCGGCTACGACGTGAGCCGTGGCGCGCGTCGATCCGTTCGGGCTCACCATCGAGGAGCAGCGTGCCGAGCTCGAGCCGCTCCGCGCGCGCATGTCGGTCGCCGTCGTGCGCGCGAAGAACCCGTTCAACATCGGCGCGATCATCCGCGTCGCGCACTCGTTCCTCGTCCGAGAGATCTTCCTCGTCGGGACCGAGCCCTATTACGAGCGGGCCGCGATGGGGATGCAGCGCTACGAGCGGATCGTCGAGTGCTCCGACGAGCAGGCATTTCTCGAGGCGGTCGCCGGCCGGCCGCTCTTCAGCGTCGAGCGCGACCAGGCCGACACGACGATCTGGCAGGTGGATTACCCCGAGGACGTGGTGCTGTTGTTCGGCAGCGAGAACGACGGCGTCCCGCCGCTCTTGCTCGAGGCGTCGGACCGCGTGATCGCGATCCCGATGTACGGCGTGAACCACTCGTACCCGGTGTCGGTGGCCGCCGGCATGGTCCTCTGCGAGTGGGCCCGCCGGCGCGATCCGCGAGGAATCGGCGACGGAAAACGGCCAAGGTAGGCCCTTCGTTCGCGTCAACCGTCCGAGTCCTGACGGGGCGAAAAACTTGAGCTATTCCCGCTCGCGCTCCTCCTGCTAGACTACCTCCTCCTCACGGCTCCAACCGCCCACCGAAGCACGAAGATGAAGATCGTCTGCGGCTCCTGCTCCGCGAAGTACACGGTTTCGGACGACAAGGTCCAAGGCAAGTCGGTCAAGGTCAAGTGCCGCAAATGCGGCGCGGTGATCATCGTCTCGCCGAACGGCGAGGTTCGCACCGAGGGCGGCGCGCCCGCTCCCTCCGTCACCTACACCGTCAGCGTTTCGGAGACCGACCAGCGCTCGATGACCCTCCAGGACGTCGTCGCGGCCTACAACGAGGGCGTGATCGATGCCGAGACCTTCGTGTGGGCCGAGGGCATGGATGACTGGGCGGCGCTGAAGGACGTCGACGCGATCGTCGATGCGCTGCACGTCGCCGCTCAGGGGGACCAGCCCGCCTCGGTGGCCGCGCCGGCTCCGTACGGCGGCGGTCTCGAGAGCACGATGGCGATGTCGGAGGGGTCCGGCATGGCGTCGTACGAAGCGGCGCTCGCCGCGCAGCGTGCGCAGGCCCAAGCCACCGTCGCGCAGGCGCCCGTCGCGCAGGCGCCCCTCGCGCAGGCGCCGGTCGTGCAGACGTCGCCTTCGTCCTTTGGCGATGCGCTCGGCTCCACCGTTGCGATGGAATCCGGTTTGGCCGGGAGCCTCTTTGGCGGCGGTGGCGGGGCGGCCCTGGCGTCGCCCGGCGCGAGCCTCTTCACCGGCGGCACGGGCAGCATGTTCTCGAACATCTCGAGCGGCGCGGCGGCCACGTCGGCCCCGAAGAACGAGGAAAATTCCGCCATTTTCTCGCTCAACACGCTCACGTCGAAGGCCGCGAGCGGTCCTGCGAAGAAGGCTTCGCACAACGAGGACTCGGGTCTCATCGACCTCCGCGCGCTCGCCTCGAGCGTCAACTCTGGCACCGAGATCGGCATGGCGCCCGCCGCGCCGTACAGCGACGGTGGGCTGTTCTCCATCCCGGCACCGCCACCGCCCGCACCCGCCGTGGCCGCCGCGCCCATGGCGCCGCCGCAGGTCGTCGAGGTCGCGAAGCCCGCCAGCAAGGGGCTCATCTTCGGCCTCGGTGGACTCGTCGTGGTGCTCGTGGGCGCTGTGATTTACCTCGCGACGCGCCCCGGTCCGGCGCTGGTGGAGGCCAACGCCGCTGCGACGACGGCCGTGGCGGCTCCTGCCACGGCGACGGCCGCCGCCACCGCGACCGCCGTGGCCGACGCGACCCCGTCCCCCTCGGCCACCGCCGACGCCGATGCCGCCGCGAGCGCAGCTGCCGCGGCAGGGACGGCACCCTCCAAGCCCGCCGGAGGCACGGCCGTGGCCGCCGCTCCGAAGACCGCCGTGGCTGCACCGCCGCCGAAGGCCGCCGCCGCGACGCCGCCGCCCCCGCCGCCGCCCCCGCCCGCCGCGGCGAAGACCAGCACCGGCGGATGTCGCTCGGACGACCTGATGTGCCTCATGCGCGCGGGCGCCGGCAAAAAGAAGAAGTAGTCCGCGCGCAGCGCACCCATCGAGCCCAGCGCTCGGGTGCGTTCATGATGTCACGGCGTCGCTGGAGCCACGGTGGCGCTCGACCTCAGTGCTGCCGGTCGGCGTCGCGGAGCGCCTTTCGAAGCCTCCCCAGGTCGACGTCGGCGCCGAGGCGGGAGAGGACATGCCCCCCGCCGTCCATGACGAGCAGCGCCGGCACCGAGTCGACCCCGAACTCCCCCAGCACCGCGTCGTTCGCGTCGCTCGAGGCCGAGACGTCGACCTTGACCAGCAAGAGCGGCGCGAGCAGCTCGGCAACCTCGGGCTTCGTCAACCATTCGCGCTCGATGCGGCGAGCGTCAGCGCTCCACGAAGCGAAGAACCAAACGCCCATGCGCCGGCCCTGCTGGCGCGCGCGGGCCCGCGCCTGGGCGAGGTTCGACTCCCAGCGAAGCGTCGCGCGAGTCGAGGTCGGCGGGGCGCTGGTCGTGACCGCGGTCGGCGCCGCGGTGCCGACATCCTGGAAGGCGACATCGTCGGCGAGCTTCGGGTCCGCGGGCTGTGGCGTGGCCTTGCAAGCCGCGACGAGCGCGAGCCCGAGGAGCGACCCAAACGCGCGCGTCATCGCGTGCCGGTGCGCAAGAGCTCCGCGATCTGGACCGCATTCAGCGCGGCGCCCTTGCGGAGGTTGTCGGAGACGACCCACAGGTTCAGCGCCTCCGGGACGGCGAGGTCCGCGCGTACGCGGCCGACGAACACCTCGTCGCGTCCCGCACAGTCGATCGGCTGGGGGTGACGACCTGGGGCGTAGGGCTCATCGAGCAGCGCGACTCCCGGCGCGTTGCGGAGCGCCGCCTTGGCTTCCTCGACAGAGATGCGTCGCTCGAAGCGCACGAAGACCGACTCGCTGTGGCCCGTGACCACCGGCACGCGGACGGTCGTCGGCGAGACCCCGATGCGCTCGTCGCCCAGGATCTTGCGGGTCTCGTGGACCATTTTCAGCTCCTCCTCGGAGTAATCATCGGCACCCGCCTTCCAGTCGCAGAGGAGGTTGCCCGCGAGCGGTCCTGGAAACACCGTCGGCAGGGGTCGCTGACCTTCGGCGAGCTGTCGCTGCTGGGCCCGCAGATCCTCGACGGCCTCCTGGCCCTTGCCGCTGGCAGCCTGGTAGGTCGACACGACGACGTGCTGGATCCGCGCGAGCGCGTGGAGTGGCTTGAGCGCGACCACCATCTGGATGGTGGAGCAGTTCGGATTCGCAATGATTCCCTTGGGGCGCGTGAATGCCGCCCCGGGATTGACCTCGGGCACCACGAGCGGAACCTCGGCGTCCATGCGCCACGCGCTCGAGTTGTCGATCACCACGGCGCCGCGCGCGGCCGCGATGGGTGCGAGCTGACGCGAGGGGGTGGCCCCGGCGCTGAACAGCGCGATGTCGACGCCGGCGAAGTTCTCGTCCTTCGCCTCGAGCACCTCGAGCTCGCCGCCGCGGAACGGCAGCTTGCGACCGACCGAGCGAGGGGATGCCAGGGCCAGCACGCGGTCCGCGGGGAACGCACGTTCCTCGAGGATGCTCAACATCGCGCGACCGACGAGACCGGTCGCACCGACCACGGCAACGGTGCAGGACATGCGCGGTTGTTCGCACGTCACGCGGACGTCGGCAACTGCCGCTCGGGGAAACCTGCTACAACGCTGTCGTGAAGCGGAGGCTGCTCGGGGCCCTGGTCGTCGTCGCGTCGGGATGCGCCCCGGCGACCGTGAAGCCACGAGCGACGGTGCCGGCCTCGACCTCCGCGATGGTCGCTCCGCCGGAGTTTCTCCGCGCTGCCGCGCTCGTGCCGCAGGTCGACGAGTCGGTCACCGTCCCGCTCCACCGGCGTGACGGCGCGGCGCTCTACCTCGTTGGCCGGATGCGACTCGCGGTGCGTGGGGGCGGCGTCGTCGAGCGCGGGGACGAGCGATTTCCGATGGGGGCGACGCACTCGCTGGAGCTGCCCGAGCGGCTCGGCGGCGGCTTTCTCTTCCATCAGGCGGACGCCCGCGGGACCCGATTGTGGCGCGCCCGCTCCTGGACCGGCGAGCTCGAGGCGCTCGGCTATGTCTCGCGCCCGGCTCACGAGGTCGTCGTCGGTTTCGACCGAATTTACTTGCGTAGCCGGCAGGGTAGCGTCCTCGCGATCGATCCTGCCGACGGGCGCCTCGCCACGCTCGGTCCGCTCCCGGATGCGTCGGCGTACGGAGCCATGGCGTTCGTCGACGGCTGGCGCGCCGTGGTCGACACCGACGTCGCCGGACCGATGGCAACGTTCGATGGCGGCGAGACCTGGCGCAAGATCGAGGGGCTCGCGCCGATCCGCACGATCCTGGTGGGTGATGGCGATCCGGTGATCGCGACGGAGGACGGTCACGTTCGCCTGCTCGCTTCCGGAGTCCTCGAGCGTCCCGATTCACCGAGCCCCGACGACATTGCCGACGATGAGGAGGTTGGCCTCGAGCCGCCGCCCGCGCTTGGCGCCAACGCGCTGCGGGTGGCCGTCGAGCGCGGGATCCCCGACTCGATGGAGACGGTCCTCGTCGCGCATCAAGGCAAGCTCGCGCGCGTCGCGGTGCCCTCCGGTCGCATCGTCGCGCTGGCCGAGAGCGGGCCGGGCGGGGAGGGCGCCGCCTGTCAGGGGGTTCGCCTCGGCGATGGCCTGGGGTTCGTGTGCGGCGCGGCCGGCCGTGCGACCACGGTGCATCGCTTCGTCGCGCCCTTCGGCGTGGCGGAGCTGCGGCGCTTCGAGGAGCCGCGCTTCGTCTCGGCCAGCGGAAATGGGCGACTCGTCGTTCGCGGCGCGTGCGGCGCAGAATCCCACCCGCCGCGTGCCGAGGTCTCCCCGGTCGTCGAGCGCGTGCCGAGCGACGCGCCGACCGCATCCGCTCCGACCGCATCGGCTCCGGCGAGGGAGATGCCCGCCCCGGCCGCGGTCGGGCGCCGTCACTACTGCATCCTCGACGGGCACGGTGGTGAGACCGAGGTCGCGGTCTCCGGCGAGCTCGGCGTCGAGCGCGTCACGGCGCTCGCGGATGGACGTGTCGCCATCGTGATCCCACCGCGTCCGGGAGTCGAGGGCATGCTCAACCTGATCGACGGACGGCGGACGCAGAGCCTGCCGCTGCGCTTCGGCGAAGCTCCCGCCGACGCCGTGAAGGCCGCTCGCGGAGGGCTGTGGCTTGACGGCATGTGGCTCGACCGCGAGGGCTCGCTCGGCGCCTGGGTCGAGGCGGGCGGCCGCGTCATCGGTGTGAGGCTCGCCCTCGACGGCGCGGTGACCCTCGGGCCCGTCCAGGACTCGGCTCCCCAGTCGATGTTCTCGGGGCCACTTGCGCTCGCGTTTCACGGGGAGGTCGCTCACGAGTCGACCGATGGCGGCAGGACGTGGCGACGCTTCACGCTGCCGCAGCTGCCCGACGCGGTCGAGACGCGCACGCGCGGATGTTCTCCCGCCGGGTGCTCGCTCCCCGGCTGGCTCCGCGTCGGCTGGTTCGGCGACGTCGTCGTCGACGCGGTCCGAGCGGCGCCGGAGGTTCCCTCCCGCACCGCGCCCCTCGAGGTCCCAGCGTCGCTCTCGATGTCCTGCGTCGATTCGGCGCCGAAGACGAGACGAGGCCGCGCGCCCCTCAAGGGCGGCAAGGGTGGCCCGGCCGCCGTCAGTGCACGGGCAGCCGCGAAGCCTCAAGCTCCACCGGCGAAGCCTCCCGCTCCACCGGCGAAGCCTCCCGCTCCACCGGCGAAGCCGCCCATCCCATCCGCGAAGGTGGCGAAGGTCGACTCGAAGCCGCATCGGTCGGGCTCGGGGAAGCGTCCCGTCCCCGCGCGGCCGTCGCCCCCGCGCATCGTGCTTGGCAAGGGCCGTTCGACGACGGGGGAAGCGGGCCCGCCCCTCGCGGGCTGGCTCGACTTCATGGGGCAGTCACCGCCTCGCCTCGCGGCCGGCGAGGATGGCTTCGGCAAGGCGAGCTTCAGCCCGTTCGGCACCAGCATGCACGCGTACGTGTGGGGCCCGCGATCGGGTGCCTGGACGCGCGCTGGCTCGTGGACCTTCCGCTTCGGAGACCGCTTCGATCCAGGGAGCCCCCTCCGCGAGACCGCCCGCGGGCGCGCCCCGTTTGGCGACCTCGACGCCGCGCTCGATGGTCTCGGCGCTCGCCCCCACGCGGGGTACACGCAATGGTACGCGACGCGCGACCCCGGTGGTCGGGCGCTGCTCGCCACGGTGTGCCGCTCGAACGCGGGCCGGTGCGAGCTCTTCTCCGCCGTCGACAGCCAGCCGCCGGTCACCCTCGCGTCGATGACCGGCGCTCGCCGCCCGCGCGAGCGAGGCGCGGTGCTCCTCGGAGCGCGCTGGTATTTCTTGACGGATATCAGTGGTGGCTACGAGCTGTGGAGGGCCGATCCGACGAGCACGACGATGCTCTCGGTGATCCGGCGCGTCGGCGGTACACGCACTGCGGCGCTCGACCCACCCGCGCTCGTGCGTCGCGACGAGGACGGCGCCATCGGCCTGTTGCTGCAAGCCGCGACCGACGAGCTGCAGCCTGCGCGGAAGCCGGCCTACCTCGTTTACCCGATCGATCCCGAGACCGGCGCCATCGGGACGCCGCTCCGCATCGGGCTCGAGTCGCTCGGTACGTCGCCCCGACGCTGCACCGGGGAGGAGGAGGGCTTCCGCGCAGAGGTCACCCTGTCGACGGCGACCGCCATCGACCTCGTTGGCGCCGCTGCTCACCTCGACGGGATCGAGTACCGCCTGCGGCTCGACCCCGAGCGAAGCTGCGTCGAGGGGATCGTGGCCCGCACGAGCAAAGGATACGAGCCGCGGGAGCTTACCCCGTTCGAGCGGCCTTCCGGGGTGGCGCCGTTGCCGCTCGTCGTCGACGAGGCAGCGACGAGCGAGCGCCGGGTGTTCGACTGCTATCCCCGCTGAGCGAGGCTCGGGCCGGCGACACGCGGGCGTGCCGCACGCCGCCGGATCACTCCGTCCACTCGACGGTCGACTCGCCCATCGTCCGGAAGCGCTGGTCGACGTCGTCCATCAGCTCCAGCCACCAGCGGTCCATCTGCGGTCCATCGGGGCGGATGCTGTCGGTGAAGAAGCTGCCGCGGATGCACTCCGCGTGGACCTTCCCGTCCTTGCCTTCGGGGGCGCGGCATCGCCCGTCGACGTAGACGAGGATCGCCTTCTTCAGGCGTCGGTGCTGCGAGTCGGAGCTGCCATTCATCCAGTTCTTCAGGAAGATGATCGCGGCCTGCAGGTCTTCGGGCTTCATGCCGTAGCCGTGCAGCATGTAGATCACGGGATAGCGCTGGCTCTGGAGATCCTTGTGCGCGTAGCCCGGCGGCAGCGAGATCGCGACCGGCCCCGCGCGTCCGTCGCTCGAGGTGAAGGTGTAATTGCAGTTTCCAACGATTTGACATGGATCAATCCCGTCGGCGGGGTCGTCGGCGGTCGTCGGTGACAGGCCCTTCGGCGCGTCTGGCCAGCGCGAGCCGATGAAGTACAGCGCCGACTGGAGGCGCGCGGTCACCTCGTTGGCGGTGCCGACGTGCTGTCCCGAGCCGTTCTCGATGTGCTTCTCGTTGGGCTCGTCGTGTCCGTAGCGCATGAACACGATGCCGGGCAGGTCCTCGTAGAAGACGCGGCCGGGGTTGTAGCCGTTGGGGTTCGCCGGATCGAGGCCGAGCGGCACGTTGAAGTTGCTGTAGAGCGCGGTGGTGCGTCCGCGCGCGAGGAACGTCCCCGCGAGGTGTCGCGCGCCGACCGCGAAGTTGAAGAGATCGCGCGTGCCGCCATCGGTCCACAGATCGAACCGGTGCAACGCCTCGTCGTCGAGCGTCTTCGGTGCCGCGCTCGGCCAACCGCGCGCGATCGTGTGGGGGTCGTAGTCCCACATGCGCTGCAGGCCCGGGGTGACGGTGAACTTGCCGTCGCTCTCGCCGAAGTCGTACGGGCTCGTCGCGGTGTTCGCGACGCCGTCGAGGCCATGATCACGGTAGGGCTCGCCCGGCTGGAAGCGATGGTCGTTCTCGGTGCCGGTGGGGTTGTACTGCGGGTCGTAGTCGTCGCCCGCCGGATCGAGATCGTCCGGACCGTAGCCGGGCTCCATCGCGCTGGGGGTGCCGTCGGTGCCCCAGTCGTCCCAGGGCTCGTGGCCCGCCCGGATCACCGGCTCGAGCTCGTCGCGTTTGCCGTTGCCGTTGTAGTCGACGGCGAGCGCGACCTCCATCGGCGAGTCGTTGCCCGCGTCGAGCCAGGTGTTCGCCCAGGGGGAGAGCGCCTCCTGCTGGTTTGATCCGTCGCAGAAGGTGATGACGGGAAAGGTGCCGTCGGGGTTGTATTCGTCGTCGTAGTAGTTCGCGAGCGTCTGGGTGTACTTGCAGCGCTCCTTCGGGCACTGGCTCCACAGATCCTTCTGCTCGGACTCGTTCGGGTCACCCTCGAGCGGATCCACGTAGACGCTGCACGCGTCGCCCTCGTGATCGCCGACGACGCTCGGGTGCTTCGGATCGACGCCTGCCGGGAGGTTCAGCTGCTCCGGGTTATAGCCGTTCGGGTTCCCGAACATCAGCGACAGATCGCGGAAGATCTGGACATACTCTTCGCGGTCGAAGTTGCCGCCGTTTCCGGTGCGCGGGAACTCGGCCCACCACGCGTTGAAGCTCGAGCCGTGCTCGTAGGGCTCATCGGGCTGCGCCATCAGGCGACACTTCCCGTTCTCCGTAGCCTCGCCGCCGACTCCGAGGCAGCGCTCGTCGGGCTCGCACTCCGCGTCCTTCGTGCAGCTCTTCGCGGCGAGCGGAATGTCCTCGAGCTTCGTCCCCGGCGCGATCGGTCGGAAGCCCGCTGTGTGATTTTCCTCGAGGTGATTCGCGAGCCACGTCCAGTCGACAGGGCCACCGAGGGGCGCAATCACGTCGAACAGGTTGTGGTGGCGCAGGCCGAACTGCGCGGTGCCGGCGCCACCCATTGACACCCCGATCACCGCGCGGTGCGTCAGTCGTCGCTGGCGCTTCGTCGTGCCCGCGCTCGGCTTCACGACGACCTGATACGTGCCGAGCCTCGGCGCCTCGAAGCGCATCACCCAGTTGCCGTCGCTCTTGCGGTATGGACGCAGGTTGGTGACGGCGACGACGCGCGGCTGCTTGAACTTCGGCCCGCTGTAGACGACCTCGACATGTCGCCAGCGTGCGGCTTCGGGGAGCCGCGCCGGGTTGACGGGGAGTTCCAGCGCCATGTCGCGTGGGAACACCTTGTCGGTCGGCCCGAAGGTGACCGCGGGCCCGAGCGCGGCGTAGCCGGTCGGCACGAGATCCTTCGCGCAGCGGACGGACGCCTCGAACGGCGCAACGCTCCAGAGGAAGCTCCCCTGGTTCGGCGCGTCGGCGCCCTTCGCCATGAAGATGGCCGCGTTCGAGAGCGCGCCCGTGCCCGTGACGCTGCCCGGCGTCGACTCCGTCTTGCCAGACTCGAGGAGCTTCGGGGCGCCATCGTCGGCCTCGGTGCAGGCGATGGCGGTGCTCGAGCGGACCTCCACGTCGAGGGTCGCGGTCGCGTCGGTGCCGTCGCCCCGCGGGATCGACACGGTCAGGGTTGTCTTGCCTTCCGTCAAGCCATCGACCTCGAGGTCGAGCGTCGGCTTCCCGTACGACACCTCGCGCGCAGCGGGGGCTGCGACGACGGCGGGGTTCTCGGAGGTGAACGTCAGCGTCTCGGGCGAGCAGAAGTCCGGATCCACCGCGACGCGCAGCGTCCGTCGCTGGCCGGGCGCGAGCACGGCGAAGTCCGGCTCGAAGCGCACCGCGACGAACGTCGGGGCGGGTGGCAAGCAGAGCTCGCCCGTCGGGATGGTCGGCTCGGGCGGCGTGCCGGTCGACGCGGTGTCCGAGGACGAGCAACCGGGAGTCGCGAAGGCGTGGAGAAACAGCGCGGAGCCCGCGGCAAGGACGAAGCGACGCATCCGAACTGAATACACCGAATCGCGCCGCGAAAGAGGTCCGGTCTTCGGCCCGTCCGACCGCGGGGGCGACGGCCTCAGTCCGCGTCCGGGTTCTCGACGGGCTTGGCGATGGCTTCGCCGCCGAGCTTCACGGTGCTCGCACCGCACGTCGCCTGCCCAAGCCATGAGCCCGCGAAGCCGAGCAGCCGCGCGTCGGCATCGTAGCTCGCGGGGCCCGTCGCGGTGAGCGTCAGCTGCGCGGGGAGGCCAAGCTCGGCCGAGACGTCGAGCGCGCTCTTCCAGAGGGACGCGAGGCCACTCCGGCACAGATCGGCGATGCACGGGCCGTCGCAGTCGGGCAGCCCCGCCAAGTCGAGGGTGTCGCAGGCGACGCGCGCGGCCAGGACGTCGGCCACGCTCGTGGCCGGGGGATGGAGCCCAGGTGCGGCGGCTTCGAGTGAGGCGCCAACGTACCGTGAGGGCAGGAGAAACAGCGCCCCGCCGAGGTGAACGTGGTCGTTCGGGGCGACGGTCAACTTCAGCAGGTACTCCGTCGGGCCGCCTGAGTTCTCGGCGGCGAGCGGGCCCACCGAATCGAGCGTGAAGAGCGCATGAGTTGGATCAAGGCTCTTCGCGTGGCCCGCGATCGGCGGGAGGGACGGCGGCTCGAGCGCGGTGAGGTCGGCGAGGGTCACGGCGGGGCTCGCGTTCGTGGTCGCGAGGCGAGCCTCGAGCGCCGCGAGCCAGCCGTGCGACGTCGCGGCCGCGAGCGCGGCATTCGGGCTCGGGGCTGCCTTCACCATCGCGTGGAGCAACGTCGTCGCCTCGGTCCCCTCCGCGGCGAAGCGCGCGACCATCGCGGCTCGGTGCGTCGCCAGCAACGCGTCCCACGACGCCGGATCCGGCGCGAGCTCGAGCGCCACGTCCAGCTCGCTCGCGGAGGTGTCGATCGCGCGGTCCGTCACCTTGACCGCGACCTTCGTCACCGAGCCCGCCATCAGGCCCGACACGTCGGTGCATCCCCAGGCGTAGCGAGACGCGCGCACCACGACGGCGAGCGCGGGGCCGATGGGCGCATCCGGGACGAGCAACGCGGCGCCCTTCGGAGCCGTGACGCCGAGGGCGCCTTGCGGGTCGTCGGGGAGCGTCTTCGCGAGCGCGTCGCAGGTCGCGCCGGCCACGGCGCTCGCGACCCAGCTCTCGACGGGACGGGTGCCTGTGTAGTCGGGGACGACGTCGAGCGTCGCATAACCCTGGCCGCTGACCGACACGACGAGGTCGGCGCTCGGGCCATCCTCGAGCGTGGCGCGCACGGCGAACGTCGTGGGCTGGTTCGGCGCGCGCAGCGACAGCATGACGACGCCAGCTTCGTCGGCGACCGCCTTCGCGGTGTCGAGCGAGCCGTCGAGCGACTCACCGACGAGCCGGAACTGCAGGGCGTAGCGGCCCGGCGGGGTCGTCACGACGGCGAGCAACGCGGTCTCGCCGGGGGCGAGCTTGAGCGGCCCTTTCACGGCGAAGGCCACGCTCGCATCCACGCCCGGAACAGTGGGTTTCTCCCTCGTCGGCTCGGTGAAGGGCGGCTCGCCACAGCCGGAAGCGGGGATGGCCAAGAGGGAGGCGGCCAGCCCCATGACGTAAGTAAGTCGCATCGAAGAGCTTTATCCTACGCCGTCGCGTCGCACGTCGCCAGCCCAGGACGACCGGGCGCCTCGCCAGGGGCGAACGAGCACGAAGCGGGCGGCAGGGGCGCGATGGGCGGGCTTGCAAGAACGGGAATCATCGATGATACCTTTCCCACTCCGGACGCGGAGCGACGGACCATCAAAACGATGAAGTCGATCAACGGTGCTCGACCCTCCAAGATCCGTCCACCCGACCGAGTCGCTGCGGACGACGAAAGGCCTGTCCGACGGGGGCGCAGAGCTGAGGGGGCTCGGATTGCAGGGGCGATGAATGAAAATCAAGAGCGGCAGTCGTCCCCATTCCTACGGACCTGACACCGGAAGAAGCCATGCAAAACGCGTTCATCCCGGCAAAGGGGCTCCAGGTCACTCCGAACATTCGCCTCGAGCGCCCAATCGGAGTGGGCGGCATGGGCAGCGTTTGGGTTGCTCATCACCAGACCCTCGACGCTCCGGTTGCGGTTAAATTCGTTTCGGCTGATGTGCCGCCGTCGCTCGTGCCTATGCTTCTCGGCCGGTTTGAGCGCGAGGCGCGCGCCGTCGCCCGGATCCGCAGTCCGCATGTGGTCGAGGTGAAAGACTTCGGTACGCTTGACGGAGGCGTCCCATTCCTGGTGATGGAACTGCTCGAGGGGGAAAGCCTTCGGGAGCGCATCGACCGAGTCGGTCCGCTTGAACCGACCGAGGTTGCAACGATTGTAAGTCAGGTCGCCAAGGCGCTCGCTGCCGCTCATGCGCTCGGGATCTGCCACCGCGACATCAAACCCGACAATGTGTTTCTGGCGAATGCTCACGACGAAGTCGTCGTGAAGGTCTTTGACTTCGGAATCGCGAAGACGAGTGATCTCGCCGATGCACAACGGGGGCTGACGGGGACCCAGTCGATGCTTGGGACTCCCGACTACATGAGTCCGGAGCAACTACTATCACCCAAGGACGCGGACCAGCGCGTCGATCACTGGAGCCTCGCGGTTGTCGCCTACGAGCTGCTCACTGGGTACCTCCCGTTTTCGGGCGAAACACTTGCGGCCCTGTCGATTGCGATCTCGACCGGGCGCTTTCCCCCAGCCACGACTCGCCGCTCTGGCCTCCCGCGTTCGATCGATGCCTGGTTCGAACTGGCGCTCAATCCCGACCCAACCCAGAGGTTCACATCCGCCCGCGATCTGGCTGCGGCTTTTCGACTTGCGGCCGAGGGTATGATGCCAATGCTGAACCCGCCGCCGAGCGAACGAATCTCGCTGCCGGCCGGCGCCCCTTCCGCGCGTTCAAGCCTTGATGGCGCTCGGGTCGGCAAACCCGCCGCCTCTCCGCTGCCGTTCGAGCGGTCCGTCCCACCGCCTTCAGGACCCGAGTCGAGGAGTCCAAGTTCAACCATGCTCGGGGGGGCCACTGGCGATAACACGGCAGTTCCTGCCTTCAGCACGGACGGTGTCCGTGATGGCCGAGTCAGGGACTTGCAGCCCTCGATCGGGGTCACCCCCCCTCGTAAGGTGGTCCGCAGAGCAACTTGGCCGCTCTACGCGGGTGCCGGAGTCATCGTTGTCGGGATCGCTGGCATCGTCGCCGTTGGGAGACTAAAAAAGACGGCTAGCGCTTCAACTGAATCCTCCCAGGTCGCCTCGGCGCTCGTACATCAGGTTGAGCCGCTGCCAACCCACCCCAGCCCTGCTGCGACATCGGCACCCCAGTCTCGTCCCCCCACCTCGGCTGCGGTCTCTGCCTCGGTCGGCGGAGCGTCTTCCGCCGAGGTCGCGTCATCGACCGTTGCCGCAGCGGCTTCCACGGCGCCCAAAGTCGTTCCGCGTTCTGCGGGGCAAGCCAGTCCTGCCGCGCCGTCCCGGAGTGGCCCTATCCCGGCGGATTGTGGCTGCGCCGATGGTGACCCTAGCTGTCATTGTGAATAACCTTTCCCCCAAAGATACCGGTTCAGGTGAAACTATGAATCTCTCGTCATTGCTTCGTAAGTCGTCGATGGTTGCCATGCTCGTGGCGGCCCCGTTGTTTTCTGTCAGTTCGTCAATGGCTGCCCCACCTGTTCAGATTTCGCAGCAAGACGCGATCAGCGGGAAGATGTCGATCGACTTTGCCACTCGCAAGAACCTCGATCGCACCAGTGGGTTCGCCCCGGGTTCTCCCCAGCGGGGGGCCGTTGACACCTACAAGCTTGACCTGGCGGTAGCCCAGACGACCGAATACACCGGCCGCATCAAGCGCCTGCCGCGCATCCGAAGAGCCAATGATGGGACGATCCTTCAAAGCGCAGCCCTTGATTACCAAGTCGATCTTTGGCTCCGAAATCCGCAGGACCTCACGCAGCGTAAGCAGATCGGTCGAATGGTCGGTACCGTTCCGATCGACGCGAAGGAGGTTTACCAGTTTGCAAAGCCCAATGGCGCCGAGCGCGCACCTTTGCGGACCACGATCGATGCGGTGGGAGCGATTCCTGCCTCCGAAAACGATTTTTCCGGGCGAATGATCGGTAAGGCTGCTGACGCCGCAAAGTTCCGGAAGATGAAGTTTACCCGCAAGATCGCGGGTCGTACCGTGACGGTCGAGGCGAGTAAGATTGATCCGCTTACTTTCGACGGGGTCGTGCTGGCGGCTGGGCCGGCACCTGTCTACCCGGCGACAACTGTCACGGGGCAGTTCGACTTCGACTACGACTCCTCGAACTACTACATCGAGGGGATGAAAATGACGTACCGCCTGGAGGGAGTCGACTACACCGACAAACTCACGGGGACGATTCGATGGGTCGAGGAGCCGGATCGGGCGACGTCGGGTCGTGGGTACTACGAATTCAACGTCCGCTTCAACGAAGACGATAATCGCCCAGCGACGGGCGAGGACGGCGCCTTTGGTGGCGTCAATGGCGGCGCCGCCGACGAGGAGGCGTTCTTCAAAATCGATACCTCGATTCCGTCGATCACCGGGCGCGTCGCGTATGTCGATGACATCCCGAAGGGTGCGGAAGCTCCGGTCTCAAGTCAGGTTGAGTATCACCTGCATGCGAACAAGGTCACGAAGCAGCAACTCGTGAGCTTCTTCAAACTCTGGCTGCTTGCCGTAGGCCCAATTAACGACGAGTGACCGACTCGGCCCGGCTGCCCGACCCTCGCTTCGAGACCCGGCTCGAGCGTAACGAGGAGCCGTCTTGATTTCAAAAAAGGTCCTGAATCCTACCTGCCCGAGCCCCATGCCAAAGAGTCCCCTTCTTCGTCGACTGATTCGAGCCATTCACGCGGAGCGCGCTCCGGCTGACTATCTGAGCGAGGTGGGCATCTCGGGGCCTCAAGGAGCTTCGTCCGCGTCGCTGACGCGTCGGGACGCGCTGCTTGGTAGCGTAGCTCTTGGATTTAACGCGGTGGGATGCCACGCTGCGGCGTCGCCCGCTGGCGCGGCGGTTGGAGCGAAGGGTTCTGACCCCGGTTCGGTGATCGTCGTTGGAGCGGGCGCAGCCGGGCTGACCTGCGCGTACCGGCTCCGTCAGGCCGGCGTACGGTGCGAGGTCTTCGAAGCGTCGCCGCGGATCGGCGGTCGGATGTTTTCGGATACCAAGACGTTTCCAGGTCTCGTTGCAGAGTTGGGCGGCGAGCTCATCGATACTGGCCACGAAAACCTTCGAACGCTCGCTCAGGAACTCGGGCTGCAGCTCGATGATCTGAAGGAGGCTGAGGCTGGGCTCCGTCCCATCTACGATTTTGGTGGACGGACTTACGAGGAGTCTGAGATCGCGGCCGCCTTGAGACCGCTAGCTCCGATCGTTGCGAAGGAAATTGAAAAGCTCGGCGACCCTGATGTTCCCTACAAGGCTGAAGGTTTTTTTAGGGAGCGGGACCAGTGGTCCATCTCACGCTGGTTGAGGGAATTCGCACCGGACGCCTTGTCGCGCAATCTCCTCTCGCTAGCGTTTACGACCGAGCTCGGTCTCGAGCCGGATGAGCTTTCGTGCATCACGATGTTGCAGATGCTCTCCCTTGGCGACACGTTCGCTCTTTACGGAGAGAGCGATGAGCGCTTCCACATACGGGGCGGTAATGGGCGTGTTCCGGAGGAGCTTGGCAAGCGTCTCGATGGGCAAGTCTCGGTAGGACTTTCACTTGAGGCGGCGTCACGCCGGTCGGATGGCCGGATCGTACTCTCTTTCCGAAAGGACTCAGGTGTCCAGGAGAGGGTGGCTGACCGAGTCGTGTTCGCGTTGCCATTTACGATGCTTCGGAACGTGGAACTTTCAACGACACTCGGCATTTCGAATCGAAAGCACCGAAGCATTCAGGAACTCGGGTACGGAACTAACGCCAAGCTGATGCTCGGGTATGCGACACGGACGTGGCAGCAGGGCAAGCGGAGCGGGGAGGTTTTCAGCGATCGATCCTTTCAGTCGAGCTGGGATACCACCCGCGCGCAGGCAGGAGAGGTCGGCATCCTGACCGTGTTTACGGGCGGAGTTCGTGGGGCCACTCTCGGTCAAGGGTCATCCGAGTTCCATCGGGATGCGTGCGCGGATGCGCTGGACTCAGTCCTTTCCGGATCGCGCGCGCAGTTGCTCCCCGCTCACGCGCGCTTCGACTGGCCCAATCAGCCTTTCACTCGGGGGAGTTACTCCACCTGGAAGGTGGGACAATTGACAGCGTTCGGTGGTGTTGAGAGCGAAGTTGAGTCGGGGATTCTCCACTTTGCGGGCGAACACACCAGCCTCGCAGCGCAGGGCTACATGGAGGGTGCGATCGAAAGCGGCAACCGAGTCGCCGAGGAAATCCTTCGCGCGCAAACGTAGGGCTTAACGCTGGTCGGCACGCTGCTTGTGTTAAGTGCGGCAGACCAAATTGTTGGGGAGTCCCCCTCGCCCGCGCGAGGCGGCGCCGTGGCTACCCGCGTCGCATCAAGGCGCGCAGCCGGCGTTCAGCCGTACCTCGATGCCTTGCGGTGAGAGCGACCCGAGGTCGACCCTCCCGTCGCCGTTGTAGTCGCCCAGTCCAAGGGGGAAGCCGCCGTACGGCACATCGGCGCCGAGGAGAAGGACGCTGGTTTGAAACGTCCCGTCGCCGTTGCCGCGGTGCACGCGGAGGCTCATGTCGGCGCCGGAAGCGGTGACGAGGTCGAGGATACCGTCTTTGTCGAGGTCGCCCGATTGGATGGCGGCGTTCTTGGCGCCGTTGAAGCTGATCTTCAGGGTGAAGGTGCCGTCGCCGTTGCCGAGGAGGACAGCCACGGTGTAGCCGCCGGCCACCACGTCGAGCTTGCCGTCACCGTTGAGGTCGCCCGCCGTGACGGAGACGGGGGTGATGCCCACCGGGTAGTCGACCTTCGCCTGGAAGGTGCCGTCGCCGTTGCCGAGGAGCACGCTGACGGTGTCGGCGCCAGAGTTCGCGGCGACGAGGTCGACCTTCCCGTCACCGTTGAGGTCGCCCGCCCTGACGGAGAGGGGGTAGTCGCCCACCGGGTAGTCGACCTTCGTCTGGAAGGTGCCGTTCCCGTTGCCGAGAAGCACGCTGACGGTGTCGGCGTCGACGTTCGCGACGGCGAGGTCGACCTTCCCGTCACCGTTGAGGTCGCCCGTCGTGACGGAGTAGGGCTCCGAGCCCACCGGGTAGTCGACCTTCGCCTGGAAGGTGCCGTCGCCGTTGCCGAGGAGCACGCTGACGGTGCTGGCGTCGACGTTCGCGACCGCGAGGTCCAGCTTGCCGTCGTTGTCGAGGTCACCCGCCGCGAGCGCGAAAGGTGCGACGCCCGCCATGAAGTCGAGCTTGGGCTTGAAGGTGCCGTCTCCGTTCCCGAGGGAGACGCTTCCGCCGCTGCCGCCGTTCGTCGTCGCGACGTCGAGCTTGCCGTCGCCGTTGAAGTCGCCGGTGACCATCCCGATCGGTGCGCCCTTGGCGAACGACTGAAGCGCCGGGGCGAGCACCTGGATCGGGCAGGGCCCGCACTTCGTGTCGACGCACGCCTGCTCGGCGCCGCAGGCCGCGTTGCACGCGCCGCAGTGCTTCGCGTCCTTCGTGGTGTCGACCTCGCAGCCATTCGCGCCACTCGCGTCGCAGTCGGCGAAGCCCGCATCGCAGCTCCCGAAAACGCACATCCCTTCGACGCATTTCGGCTGGCCGTTCACGGGGAGCGCGCATGGCTTGTCGCATGCCCCGCAGTGCATGGCGTCGAGCTCGGTGTCGACGCAGGTGTCGTTGCAGCTCGTGGGAAGCTCCACCGTCGCGCAGCCGTCGCACGCGTCACCCTGCCCGTCCATGTCGGTATCGACCTGATCGGCGTTCGCGACGACGTCGCAGTTGTCCTCGGCGTTGACCTTACCGTCTCGATCTTGGTCGAGGATCGCGTCGATGTCCGGCACGACGGCGCTCGATCCGAGCTTCTCGAGGCGCTTGGCGAGGTTCTCCTTCACGGTGGCGGTCTTGAGCGCAATGAGGCCCGTCGCGATCGTCTCGCGGGTCGGCGCGGACAGCTTCCCGGCCTCCTCGAGGTTCGTCGCGATCGTGTTGGCGAGCTCCTGGAGCGCCGCGTCGGAGCCCGCGGCTTGCAGGAGGACGGCGCTGGCGGCGAGCAAGTAGCGGTTTGGCGCGGTGTCGCCGCCGAGGATGTTCATCTGGATTCCCAGCGCGCCGGGATCGAAGTCGGGCAGGGTGATCGCGAGCTCGGTCAAGAGCTCCTTCTCGGCCTGCGCGATCGCCGCGGTGAAGGCCACGCCGTCGAGGACCAGCTTGCGTACGCGCCCGTAAGTGAGGTGCGTGACGAGGTTCAGGTACGCCTGCTGCGGGCCGCTCTTCTCGATGACGTACAGCGCGCGCAGCGTGATCGGCGCTCCCGAGAGGGCGCCGTTCACCTCGTCGAAGTAGAAGCCCTCGCCCTGGATCGACACCTGCCCGCTCGCGGCGAAGTCGACGGAGAACTCGCCCTTGTCGTTGGTCGTCTGGGTCAGGAAGGTCTGGCCCGTGGGGTTCGCCTTGGCATCGAGCGGGGAGACGGTGACGTTCGAGCCGAGGACGAACGGCCCCTTTTGAACGCCACCCTGGAGGGAGACCTGCTCGGTCTGGCCGCCGGCGCTCCCGCCGCAGCCTGCCGAACTTGCCGCGCCCGCGCCGAGAATTGCCAGGGCCGTGCCCACCATCCACCGCTTGATCGATCGCATGCTCCCAACCCCTTGCTCGAGTGGGGGTGTGCCTTACACCCATGGCGGCGTGGACGAAAGGGCGCGAGGGGCGACCGGCTACCTTCGCGCCAGCACGAAGAACACGCTCTCGGGCTTCGTCGTGTCGATGCGCAGACCGACCCAGATGCGGTCCTGATCGTCGCGCATCATCCGGACGTCGGTGCCGGGCGTCTTCGGGACCAGCGCCGCCTTCGCTGCGCCCTTCGCGTTCAGCGTCTTCGCGTCGAGCACGGTGTACTGCTGAACGAGGACGTCGCCTGGGACGAACATCACCGCGGGCTGGAACAGCGCGATGCCGGCCGCCTCGTTCGTGGGTGCGAGCGCCACGAGCGAGGTGCCGGAACCGTCCAGGGTCGCCAGCGTCGCGCCAGCTGCCGGCGTCACGCCGGGAGCGACGGCCCCGGCGCCGTAGCCGACGAGCGACTGCGTCCCCTTCGCGATGTCGGGGAACACCGCGAGCGCGTGGCCCGCGGAGTCCGTCACGACGGGACCGCTCGCGTCGCCTTGCTTGGTGATGAGGGCGGTGCCGCTCGGGCAGATCGCCCCGTCGCAGAGATCGGTCGCGTGAAGGCCAATCGCCGAGCCGGTGGCACCGAGCGTCGACGCGCTCGAGGTGAGCACACGGTGCTTCGCCTTGTCGGTGAGGCCAGCGACGGCGTAGAGGCTCGACACCGCGTGGCGCTTTTCGATGCCGTTCGCGCCGACGAGGAGCAGCTCGCCCTTGGGCGTGCCGAAGTCGGCCCAGCCGACCGCGGTGAAATTCCCGAAGGGCAAGTCGACGGCCGCGGCGTTCAGGAACAACGTCGCGGGCGCGGCGTTCATCGGGATGGCGGTGTCGACCGGCCCCGCGGTCGACTCGACGGTGAGCGGGGCCGAGGGCTCCGCCGGAGCCTTCCATCGCGTCAGCGTGAAGGCGTTGCCCGTTTGCGCGAGCGTCAGCGGCCCCTGATGGCGTCCCCACGTCGGCGCGATCTCGACGTAGTTTTCGTCGAAGCCAACCACGAAGGGTGCCGCGTGGCGCTCGACGACGCACAGCTCCGCGAGCTTCAGCTCGAAGGCGTCGGCGTACGCGCTCGCTTCGAGGCACGCGGTGTTGCCGCCGCCTTCACCGGTGGAGCCGCCCGCGCCGCTCGCGGTGCTCGTGTCGGTCGAGGAGCCACCCGCGCCGCCCGCACCGGTGGTGCTCGCCGCGTTGGTGGTGGTGGTGGTCGTCGTCTCTGCGGCATCGTCGCCGCAGCCTGCCGCGTGCGCGGCGAGGATTGTGAGGATGAGGGTGCCGAGCGGCAGGGTTCGAACGAGGGACATGTCGGGCTCCACGGCGCCACCCGCGCCGGCGGGGCCGAGCCGATGGAGGGTCGATGGAGACACGCACCTTGCGCACCTCGCGTCTTCCACCCGAAGACTCGGTGTCTGCGCCGCGACGGCAGGTCTCCTGACTTCCGGATCGTCCTCCAGCGCCGCCTTCCCGGTCACCTCGTTGGTGCCCAGTGGCCTCGTCGCGCCTTCGTCCCCGGTTACAGTGGCGGGGGCCGTGTCGGCTTCGAACCGACTTCCCTTTTGCTCGCAGACGCACTCCCTCGAGTCCATCCACGACCGCCGCGGCAAACTGAATTGTGGCGACCTCTCTCGCACTTACCGCAGCGACTGTCAATCGTGTCGTCCACCGCTCGACCGCCGCGCGGGAAATCCGATCACGCTCGGCGTTCGCGTCTGCTACCAAGGGAGCCGACGATGGAGCGGGATGCGCCCACGGAGGAGCGACGACGGGTCGAGGTCGGTCGCGCGATCGTGCGGGAGGTCGCCCTGCGGCTCGCTCGGCAGCTCGGCGGGACGGTGCCGCGCTCGGACCTCGAGTCGATCGGGGACGAGGCCCTCGTCACCTTGCTACGCGCCCACGATCCGACCGCGTCGCCCCTCGAGGCTTACCTCAGGCGCTTCGTGCGCTGGGCCATGCTCGACGCGCTGCGGAGTCGCCGCCGCGAAGCTCCACTCGGTAGCCGTGTTCGCGGTCTCGCGGCCTGCCAGTGGTTGAGCGCGGCGAGCGAGGATCCGGAGCATGAGGCCGCCCTGGGGCGCGACGCCCTCGCGGCCTTTCGCGAGGCGCTGTCGATGCGCGCCACCGTGCTGGTCCTCTCCGAGCTCGGCGGGCGCGGCGTCGTCGAGCTCCCCGCCGACTCGACCCACTTCCCCGAGCGCATCGCGATCCGGATGCGTGAGCGCGAGGTCGTGCGCGCGGCGATCGCGGCGATCGCGGAGCCTCTCCGAGACTTGCTCGTCCGTCATTACTTCGGTGACGAGCCCTTCGATCGCATCGCGCTCGAGCTTGGCCTCAGTACGAGCCAGGTCTGCCGCCTCCATCGCCGCGCGCTCTCGGCCCTCGACCGAGCGCTGCGCGAGCGAGGGGTCGCGTCGCTCGTGACTTGATCGAGCGCAAATTGAGTTCGATCAAGCGGGTGTCGTGTCCACCGCCCGGGCGAGGCGTGCACCGAAGTCCGCTGCGAGGCGTCGCGGAGCACCCGAGAGTTCCTCGGTCGCAGCGCTGAGGGCGGCGAGTCCCGAGGGTGGGGCGCCGGCCTTGGCGGTGAGGGTCACGGCGCGCGTGGCGAGGGCCGCGCCTAGGGGGGCAGCGATGAGCGCCAGGCTCGCTTCCGACCAGCGAAACCGCGGCGAGGTGCGGCTCGCCCACGCGACATCGGTCAGCGGCGATCGCGTGAGCCAGGCGGCGAGCGCCGCGGTCCACGCGCCCTCCTCGTCGGGGAGGAGGGTGGCCATGTTCGGCACCTGGACGCGCTCCGCTTCGACCCGCACCTTGCGAAGCTCCGGGAGCGCGAGGAGCCGTGCCGGCGGTGCAGCGCCGATGCAGCGCTCTTCGCCGGACCACCATCGCACCGTGGTGTCGATGCGCCCGAGCCTCGCGATGCCGGCGAACAAGCTGTGGCGAGCGAGCGCCACCGTCAGGGTCGGCGGGTGCGGCACGCGCGAGGTGACGCTCACGACGGAACGGACGAGGCGCGCGGGGCGATCACGCGTCAACGGCGAGGTCAGCTCGGGGTTCGTCGCCTGCAGCAGATCGTGGAGCGCCGCCGCGAGCGCCCAGTCTTCGGGCTGCGGCTCGGCCACCTCGTCGAGGGGGGCGAGCCTCCGAAGGGCAGTGATTCGAGCCGTTCGGAGCGCGAGGCGCGTCGCCTCATCGACGACCGGGAGAGCTTGCCCGAGGGCAAGCGCCAGGCGCGCGCCGAAGGGGCGCTCGAGGGTGAGCTCCCCGCCCGTCACCAGCGGCAGGAGAAGTCCGCGAGCCAGCGCCTCGGCGCGTGGGCCGGCATCCTCCGGGAGACCGAGCGTGCCGCTCACGCGTCGTCGGGCTCCTCGCTCACGTCGCGCATCGGTCGCAAGTCCAGCGGGTCGAGCCGAAGCGTGGGGAGCGGCTGCTCGAGGGCGCGCGCGATGCTCTCGCTGCCGAGTCCGGTCCACGATTGAGCGCCGAGGAGCGCGTCGGCGAGCGGGACGAAGGCATCGCGTGCGACGGCGAGGCGCCGCCCGTCGTGGTGCAAGAAGACAAGGCAATCCCCGACGTCGAGCGCTGCCAGCACGCGCGCACCGTCGACCTCGGGGCGCAGCGCGTGACCGGCGCTGACGTACAGCGATGGATGGATCTGCTCGAAGAACTCACCGATCGGGAGCGACTCGATGCCGCGGTCGAGCCGCACGAATGCGCCCGCGTCGGTGAAGGCCACCTGGGCCTCGCCGAGCGTCCGCGGCGCAAGCTCGTACGCAATCTGCCGCAGGAGCGCGAGGTCCTGGACCAGCGTGGCGTGGAGTCGGGTTGGTGCGGCCACCGAGGGCTCGAGGCGCACCGAGAGTTCGAGCGAGTGCGCGACCTCCGCACGTGCGGCGAAGAGCGGCTCCCCGTCGCGCAGGGTGACCCTCGCGAAGGCCGCTACCGGACCCATCGCGGGGAGGCGCTCGATCCGAAGTGCGGGCGCCCCACGACCCCCAAGCAGGACGAGCCCCTCGGCGGAAAACACGGGGCACGCGCGCAGCTGGATGGGGTGACGGTAGCCAATCTCGACCGCGCAGCCCGGCGCCGCGAGAGCATGGACGCGGATCCCCGGAGTTCGCGTGAGCAGCGGGAGCATGCGCGCCGGCAAGGCGCGCACGCGGAAGAGGTGGCGTCGAAGCGGCTGCGTCTCGAGCGCCGACGCGGGCGGCCACTCGACGACCCCGACGTCGGCCTGCACCTCGGATCGGGCGAGGTAGTGAATCAGCGCGGGGCCGAGGCCGGCCTCGCAGACGATCCAGCGCTCGCGGCCGTCGTCGGCGGTCGACGAGGCCAGGAGATCGAGCTTCATCAGCAGCCCGGCGAGGTCGAGCTTCCGTACGACGTCGTAGGTCTGCTCGAAGTTCGAGTGCACGAGGTGAAGGGTGCCATCCGCCCGCGGCAGCTCCCCGAGATCGTAGCCGAGCGGCGAGGCGGCGTCCCGGTACTGCACGAACACCCGCTGGGTGCCGGTGAACGTCATGCCTCCGGCGAGGCGAGCGACGCTCGCGGCGCGGTCGACGCAGCCGGTGTTGCTCGCGGCGAAGCCGACGACGACCTCGCGCGTCTTCAGCCGCGTCTCGTGGAGTTCGATCGCGAGGCCCGACAGCTCCGCGAGCGAGCCTTCGGCGGTGTAGAGCGCGAGGAAGGCGGTGAGGCGGTCGAGCGTGGGCAACAAAACGAGCGCCCGCGCTCCGAGCGCGACCCCGTTCGGGTCGAGCGAGAGGCCGGGCGTACGGAGCCGGGTCTGGTTCAGCGAGACCCGCTCGAGCATGGGGCTCACGCGCCTCGGTCAGCGTGGGTGCGGGTGCGTTCGGTGACGGGGCGAGCGTGGGCATGAGCCCCCACGCGGAACGGGCACCGTCACTTGTACATTTCGTCGAGGATCTCGTTCTCGCGACCCTGCCGGATCAGGCGGTCGTGGCGGAACGCTTCCGACATCGAGAGGTAGGTGAAGAACACGATCAGGGGGATCAGGCCGGCGATGGGCATGTTGTCGCCCTTGCCGACCATCTTCATGATCTCCTCCCAACCATGCCAGCGCTGGTTGAAGAACCAGGCGAGGAAGGTTCCGAGGACGGTGAGAGCGCTGACCGCGATGAATGCCCGATGGCGACCCATGCCAACGTTCTAGAAGCCTCCTCGCGGCTCGTCAAGTCGACTGCCGTCGACGAAGCTCCTCAACCGGCTCCGCATCGGTGTTAGCCTTCGCGCCGTGTCGGGTGTGGAGGGCTTCGTCGAGCGCTTCGACGTCGAGCGTGAGGTCGGTCGCGGGGCGTCGGGGGTGGTGTTCCGGGCGACCCATCGTCCGACCGGGAGCCGCGTCGCGCTGAAGGTGCTGCTGCTGACCGACGCCGATGCCGGTGAGCTCGCGCGCCTCACCACGGAAGGCGAGCTTCTCTCGGGGTTGCGCCATCCGAGCATCGTCGAGGTCGTCGACTTCGGGAGCGTCGGCGAGGAGGCGGTGATCGTCGGCGGGCAGCGCTTCGAGGCCGGCACACCCTACCTCGCGATGGAGTGGCTCGAGGGCCAGGACTTGGCGCGCACCGCCACCTCGGCTCCGCTCGATCTCCGCGCCGCGCTCGAATGCGCGCGCCAGATCGCCGGGGCGCTCGCCGTCGCGCACGCCGCCGGCATCGCCCATCGGGACGTCAAGCCCTCGAACGTGTTCCTCCTCGCGCGGGGCGAGTCCGAGGCTCCGCTGCGCGCCAAGTTGCTCGATTTCGGTATCGCGAGCGCCGACGCCTTCACCTCCGGCGTGGTCGGTGGAACGCCGGCGTACATGGCCCCGGAACAGGCCCGCGGCGATGCGATGCTCGACGTTCGTTGCGACGTCTATTCGCTCGGTGCCATGCTCTTCGAGTTCTGCGCAGGCCGGCCGCCTCACACCGGAGCATCGTCGATCGCGACGCTCGCTCGACTCGCTTCGACGCCCGCGCCGCGGCTGTCCGAGCTCCTCGGGGACGTGCCCGAGTCTCTCGACGATCTCGTCGCCGAAATGCTCTCGCTCGAGTGGCGCGAACGCCCCGAGAGCCGCGAGGTCGAGGCGCGCTTGGCCGCGATCTCCGAGGACCCGTCGCTGCCGACCTTGCACTCGATGAGCGGTGAGGGCCGCGATTCTCCCCACTCGAGTGCGAGCCGGTTGCTGACGACGCTCGTCGCACTGCAGCTCGCGCGCGGCCCGGAGCGGGACGCCCGGATCGCCGCGATGCGTGAGGTCGGCGCCGAGGCCGTGCGACTTGGCAAGGACGCGGTCGTCGCGTTCTTCGGGGCGAGGCGTACGCGCGGCGGTGAAGCGGCGAAGGCGCTCGAGATTGGCAAGCAGCTCGCCGAGGCCGGTGCCGCGGTCGGCGTGGCCACCGGTCGAGCGCAGGTGCAGCTCGCGCGACCAGTCGGCGAGGTGGTCGACAAGGCTTCGGCGCTGGCCCGCGAGGCAAAAGGGGGGCAGCTGCTCGCCGACGAGTCGACGGTGGAGCTGGCGCGAGCCACCTACGATTTCGAACCGCTGTCGGACCGACCGGCCTCGAGTGCCTGGGTCGTCGGGCGCGCCTCGATGGTCCAGGCGGTGCCCCCCGTCGGTACGCCGTTCGTGGGTCGGGACGCCGACCTCGCCGCGGTCATCGACGCCTTCAAGCGCTGCGTCGATGCTCGGACCCCGGTCGCGATCAGTGTCTCGGGGCCGCCGGGCATCGGCAAGAGTCGGCTCGCGCGGGAGTTCCTCGCCCGGGTCGATGCGCTCGTTCGCGACGACGCGCCGCAGACCGCCCCGTCCAAGGGAATGCCTGACGTGTTGCGCAGCGAGGCTCCCGCGGTTCGCATCGTCCGCGTCGGCTGCGAGTCCTACGGTCGCGCACGGGCGCTCGGTACCGCGGGCGATGCGCTCGCCGCGCTGCTCGGTCTGGAGAAGGGCGCTCGCCGTTCGGAGGTGGAGTCGGCCCTCGCGCCGCTCGCGCTCGTCAATGACGAAGGTCAATGGCTCGCTCGGCTTCTCGCGGGCGAGCCTTTCGAGGGAGAAGCCGAAGCCAGCCGCGCCCGCGACGTGCTCTACCTCGCGATGACGGAGCTCACCCTGAAGGTGGTGGGTCACGAGCCCTGCGTGTTCGTGCTCGAGGACGTGCACTGGAGCGATCCCGAGTCGGTGGCGTGGTTCGATCATCTCCTGCATCGCACCGCGGGGCGACCGCTCTGCGTGATGGCGCTCGCGCGGCCATCGTTCTGGAAGGAGCACCCCAACGGGTTCCGCGGCAAAGGCAACGTGCAGGTCGAGTTGCGGCCGCTCTCGCGCCAGGCGACGATGGATATTGCGCGGTCGTTGCTCGGGTGCCTCAAGGGGGATCCGAAGCTCGAGCGAATCTCGAAGCAGGCCGCCGGGTCGCCGCTGTTCGCCGAGGAGCTGGCGCGCGTCATGGCGTCGGGCCGCGAGGTCGGCGTCGTCCCGACGATCGAGGCTGCGGTCCAGATCAGCCTCGATGTGCTCGATCCGGCAGCGCGCGACGCGCTCACCCGCATGAGCGTCTTCGGCCTCGCGAGCTGGGAGAGCGGGCTCGAGGCCGTGGGCGTGACGGCGACGGAGGAGGTGCTCGCGCGACTCGTCGAATCGGAGATCGTCGTCGCGATCCCGCAGTCGCGATTTCCCGGGACGCGCGAGTTTCGCTTCAAGCACGCGCTCGTCCGCGACGTCGTTCACGGCACGGCCGGTGATTCCTTGCGGCGCGAGCTTCACGCCCGGGTGGCCGCCTGGCTCGCCAGCGTCGGAAACGATGCCGCCACGGTCGCCGAGCACTTCGATCTCGGCGGCCTCCATGGCGAGGCCGCCGGGTTCTGGGAGACGGCCGCGCGCCGCGCGCTCGCAGCCAACGCACTCCGCGATGCGCTGAAGATGGCCGACCGGGCGTTGACGTACGCGGAGGCGCTCGAGGATTCGTTTCGACGCGCCTCGCTCATGGACGAGATCCACTCGCGTCTCGACGAGCGCGCCGCCGAGCGCGCGGAGGCGATCGAGGCGATGCGCACCCACGCGACCGACGAGGCCAGCGAGGTCCGGACGATGGGGGCGAGCGCGCGCTACGATCATGCGCGATCCGCCGGGGCGAGTGTCGACGACCGGTTGCTCGAGGTCGTGCGCCGCGCGGGGCAGCTCGGATTGCACGACGAGGAGGCCCGCTGCGCTGCGACGCTGGCGACGCGCCACGCGTTCGCGGGAGAGCTGGCGCGCGCCGAGGAGGACGCCCATCGCCTGCTCGCGCTCGGCGAGGCTCGCGGGATCGCGACCGCGCCGATCGACGCCTGGCAGACTCTCGCCGTCGTTCGTCAAGCTCGCGGCGAGCTCGCGTCCGCCCTCGAGGCGCGGCGAAGTGCGGCCAGCTCCGCACGCGCCGCCGGCCTCAAGAACCGGGAGGCGATGTTGACGATCAACGTGGGGTTTGCCCTCACGACGATCGGTGCCCGCGAGGAAGCGCGTCGGGCCATCGAGGACGGGATCTTCATGGCGGAGCAGGTCGGCAGCATCGGGACCGTGCGTCTCGGGCGAATGCTGCTCCTCGGCTGGGCCGCTCATTTCGGTGCCGATGCGACGCTCGACGTCGAGCTTGCGGAGCCACGGGCGAGCGCCGATGAGGCCGCCATCGGAGGTTGGGTCGGTCAGGATCGCGTGACGCTGGGCATGTTGTTCTACCGCGGATGCGAGCTCTTGCGTGGCGGTGCCGAGCAGTTGCCGCGCGCGCGCGCGCTGCTCTCGAAGGCCGCGCAGACGTACCGCGCGACCGAGAATCGAGACCTCTTGCCCGTCGCGCTCGGCAGCTGGGCCGAGTCGGAGCGTCGCCTCGGCGAGCCGGAGAAGGCCGAGCAACTCGCGCGTGAGGCAGCGGAGTTGGTCGAGGCTGGGGCTCCCTGCCTCCTCAACGAAGCCGTGATTTACCTCGCACTTCACGGCTCGCGTCTCGATCGCGGCGACTTCGTCGGCGCCGAGGAGGCGATCGGGCGCGCAATGCCCGCTCTCGAGCGCAGGCTCGCAGGCCTGAAGGGGACGTCGTACGTCCAGGCGTTCTTGCGCCTTCCGGACAACGCGCGCCTTCTCGAGACCGCCGAGGCCCTTGGCTGCACGCCGCCCGGGGTCGAATCGCTCGGGCGATGACGAGCGCGCACCTCGGCCACAGGATTTGCTAGGCTGACGGTCGCATGGCGGAATCCCGCTCCCCTCGCGACCTCGCCTACGCCGTGCATACGGCGACCTGCACCTATCTTCTCGACGAGGACGGCGTATGCCGCTGGATTGTCTCGCCTCAAGGGGTTCCGCCCTCGCACGTTCAGCAGGCGGTCGGCGCGCAGTTCGTGGCGTGCCTCGCGCTCGACGCGCCTGGCGGCCTCGTGGGTGACCTGCGAATCGGCGCGATGGCCCTCCTCGCGCGGAGCGATGGAGAGCGGATGGTGCTGCTCCGTACGGCGCCGATCATCAACGTTGACGACCGCCGCGAGAACTCCGACGACGACGCCACCGTGCGTGCGCCGCGGCCTGCGCAGGCGGCAGCCAAGCGACCTGAGCTCCGGCAGTACGGGGCCAAGGTCGGTGCGTTGACCTACCTCGCGTCACCGCCGCCGAAGCTGCGCGTCGTCGAGGACGTCGGCAGCGAACAGACGATCACGCTCATGCTGCCCACGAGCCGCGCGCCCGGGGTTCGGCCGAGCGGAAACACTCGCAAGGGTTGAGCACAGAACTCGACCCCGACCACGCCACTCGCTACCGTTTCGGGCATGTCGGGAAAGGCCCAGCAGCGCTACCGCGTCATGGAGCGCCTCGCAGCGGGCGGCATGGCCGAGGTGTTTCTGGCCGAGAGCGCCGGGCTCGAGGGGTTCAAGAAAAAGGTCGCGATCAAGCGCGTCCTGCCGCACCTCAGCGAGAAGAAGCGCTTCATCGCGATGTTCCTCGACGAGGCGCGACTGTCGGCGCAGTTCAACCACTCGAACGTCGCCCACGTGTTCGACATCGGTGTCGGCGACGACGCGTACTTCATCGTCATGGAGTACGTGGACGGCTGCGATCTGAAGACGGTGATGAGCTCCTTCGCCAATTCGGGGCGGCCCTTTCCGCTCGAGGCGGCCCTCTACATCGCGTCGAAGCTCTGCGAGGGGCTCGCTTACGCGCACGAGCTCAAGGGGCTCGATGGCAAGCCGCTCTACGCGGTGCACCGCGACATGTCGCCGCCGAACGTGCTGCTGTCCCGGCATGGCGAGGTGAAGATCGTCGACTTTGGTCTCGCGAAGGCCTCGTCTCAGCTCGAGAAGAGCGAGCCCGGCATCATCAAGGGCAAGTTCAGCTACCTGTCGCCCGAGGCCGCCTTGGGCAACGAGGTCGACGCCCGCGCGGACATCTTTGCGGTTGGCGTGATCCTCTGGGAGCTGCTCGCGGGGCAGAGGCTCTTCCAAGGTCGGACCGATTTCGACACGGTGAAGCTCGTGCAGTCCGCCGTCGTCAAGGCCATCGCGACGAAGAACCCGGAGGCCGCCGACCCCGAGATTCAGCGGATCCTCTCGAGGTCGCTGGCTCGCGAGCGCGCCGACCGTTACGGCACGGCGCGTGAACTCGGGCGCGACCTGACGCGGATGCTGTTCCGGATCGGGAAGCCCGTCGACGCCTTCACGGTCGGCGAGCTCGTGACCTCCGTCACCACGAAGCGCGACAGCGCTCCGCCAGCCGAGGGCATGCAGGCCATCGACCAGCTGATCGACGAGTCGCTCCTGCGCTTCACTTCGCTGCGGCAACAGTCGCAGATGAGCCCCGCCTCCGCCCTCGAGCCACCGCGCTCCCTCGATCTCGAGAAGCTCGGCAGCTGGGGTGCCGCGTCGGCTCGCGGCGACGCGACCGAACTCGTTCGCGCCAACGTCCCCGAGAAGGCGCTCGAGCACGGCAACCTCGCGGCTCTCGAGGACACGCCGCGCGAGGGGTCGCTGCGGGCCGCCAAGGTCTCCGCGGGCAAGCGACCGGGCGTCGATCCTGGCCTGCTCGCGAGCATCAAGGGGGCGCGTGGCGACGAGCGAGCGGGGCCCGATTCTGGCCTCGCCGCGAAGGCGCCGGACTCGGGTCCCGAAGAGCCGCTGCCTTTGGTCGTCCCGGCGAGCAAGAAGCCTCGGGCCCCGTCGGCTGCGACACCCCGAGCGGAGGGCATGGTCGACGCGGCGACGAACGAGCACCCCTCCGGAGGCTCGGCCGCGGTGAAGACCGTGCTGCTGTTGCTGATCGCCGCCGGTGCGGGCGCCGCGGTGTACTTCAGCGGGCTCCTGTGAGGCCGCACCGTCATGCTCAGGTGTGACGCTGCGGGTTGACTTGCATCAACCCGCGGAAGTGGCAGCATCACCCCCCGGGAGCAGCACCAGCGTCCTGGGGAGCAGCACCAGCGTCCTGGGGAGCAGCACCAGCGTCCTGGGGAGCAGCACCAGCGTCCTGGGGAGCAGCACCAGCGTCCTGGGGCGCGCCGAAGGCGATCGTGTCGGCCTCGGTCGGGCTCTTCCAGTAGACGTTCATCGCGTAGCCGAGGTCGGCCGTCGATTCGGCGCCGCCAGGCTCGCACTTCGACGGGTCGTAGTCCTTGCCGCCCGCCATCGCCGTCGTGTAGTCGCGGCAGGTCGGGTAGCCGCAGGCGCCACAGTCGGTCTGTGCCGTCAGCGACTCGAGCAGGGCCGCGAATGCCTGAACGCTCCCCTTCGGAGCCTTGGCGGCGATGTCGCCCTTGATCACCTTGGCCTTGTCGGGGTTCACGCCGGCGTCGGCCTTGCCCTTCTTGCCCTTGTTCTCCTTCGCCCAGATCTCGCGGAGCTGGTCGAGCATCGCCGGGTTGTCGCGCATCGCGCGCTCGCGCGCTTCACGGGCGTGGGGGCCGTACGCACCGAGCGGGATTTCGCTCGAGTCCTTGGGCGCCTTGTAGATCGGCTGCGAGCCTTCCGGCACGAACCGGAAGGTGAGGGTCCCGAAGGTCTCGGTCGCGCCTTCGAACTCGCGGGTGTGGCGGATCGCGCCGGTCGACTCGGTCTTGCATGCCTCGACGCACAGGCCGCAGTACATGCACTTGCCCATGTCGATGTCGAAGCGGGTCATCTCCTGCTTCTTCGTCTCGGGGTTCTTGACGAGGTCGATCGCGATGCACTCGATCGGACAGGAGCGCTCGCAGCGCTTGCACCCCGTGCAGATGTCCATCTGCACCTCGAGGAAGCCGCGGTAGCGGGGCGGCAGCATCTCGGTGATGGGTCGGTCCATCCGATCCGGGTACTGGATCGTGATGGGCATGCGGAACAAGTGCGAGAAGGTGACGGCCATGCCCTCCAGGATCGTGGTGGCAGCCGTGGAGATGCTCTTCAGGTAGGTCGAGAAGTCCATCGCGCGGTGGAACGTTAGCACACGCCTTCGGGATGCCGCCCGTAAAGTGGACCTCCCGTGGTATACCCGCGCCCGCCATGGGCGACGTGAGCTTCGAAGGAACCTGGACCGCGCTGGTGTCCCCATTCGAGAAGGGCGGCGAACGCGTCGATTTCGAGGCGCTCGACCGGCTGGTCGAGGAACAGATCGCGGGCGGCGTCCGCGGGCTCGTTCCCTGCGGGACGACCGGCGAGGCGCCGACCCTGACCGACGAGGAGCAGCTCGCGGTGATCGGCCGGGTGGTGAGGGCTGCGCGTGGCCGCGTCCCGGTCATGGCGGGCACGGGCAGCAACGCCACGGCCAAGACCATCAAGGCGAGCCAGGCAGCGCTCGCGGCCGGCGCCGACGCCGTCATGCTGGTGATGCCCTACTACAACAAGCCTTCGCAGGACGGGATGCGCGAGCACGTCGTCGCGGTGGCCAAGGCCGTGGGGTGCCCGGTCGTGCTCTACAACATCCCGGGGCGTAGCGTCGTCGACCTCGGGGTCGCCGCCACCGTCCAGATTTGCGAGCGGGCTCCCAACGTCGTTGGCATGAAGGACGCGAGCGGCAACGCGCTGCGCTGCCAGGAGCTCCTGCGCGCACTCGGCGAACGGCTCGCCATCCTCTCGGGGGACGACGTGCTCACCCTGCCGATGATGGCGTGCGGCGTGCGAGGCGTCATCAGCGTGACCTCGAACGTTCTCCCCGCGAAGGTCAGCGCCGTGACCACGCATGCGCTCGCGGGGGAGTGGGACGCCGCGCGGACGGCGCACCTCGCGCTCGGCGGGATCCACCACGTGATGTTCATCGAGCCGAATCCGGTCCCTTGCAAGGCCGCGCTCGCGATGCTCGGTCGCATGAGCGAGGACGTCCGCCTGCCGCTCGTCCCGGCCAGCGCGGCGACGAAGGCTCGCGTCAAGGACGAGCTCCGGCAGCTCGGCGTTGCGGTCGTGGCATGACATCCATCAAGCTCGCGATCTTCGGCGCCACGGGCCGCATGGGCCAGACGGTGGTGAAGCTGGCCGCGCAGGCGAGCGACGTGACCCTGGTCGGCGCGGTCGATTCCGCGACCTCGCCTCACCTTGGCCGCGACGTCGGGGAGGTCGCGGGGGCCGGGACGCTCGGGGTCGCGATCGGGGCCGATATCGCCTCGGGGCTCCTCGGCGCCGACGTCGTGATCGATTTCTCGACGGCCACGGCGGTCGACGCGCTGCTTCGAGCGGCTTCCCATGCCGGGGTGGCGGTGGTGAGCGGCACGACGCGCCTCGCGCCCGAGAGTCAGGCCCTTCTCGAGCGGGCCGGCACGAAGATCCCGGTGTTGTGGGCGCCAAACATGAGCGTTGGCGTGCAGCTCCTCGCCGAGCTGGTGCGTCGCGCCGTGCAGGCCCTCGGTGATTACGACGTCGAGGTCGTCGAGGCGCACCACAACCGCAAGACCGACGCCCCGAGTGGTACCGCCACCTTTCTCGTGCAAGCCGCCGCGTGTGGGCGGGCGGACCTCCGTCCGGTGCATGGCCGCGACGGCGACGTCGGCCCGCGCAAGCCGGACGAGATCGGCGTCCATGCCGTGCGCGGTGGCGGCATCGTGGGCGATCACACGGTGCACCTCGTCGGGGAGTTCGATCGCATCGAGCTGACGCATCGCGCGATGGGGCGCGAGCTGTTCGCCGCTGGGGCGCTCCGCGCGGCGCGTTGGATCGTGGGCAGACCGGCGGGCCGCTACGAGCTCGCCCAGGTGATTGCGGGAGAGTGACGGGACCATGGCCGAAGATCTGCTGTTCGAGATTGGCTGCGAGGAGCTGCCGGCATCGTTCGTCGAGGGGGCGCTGTCCGCGTTGCCCGGCTTGGTCGGTGACAAGCTCGGAGCGTTGCGCCTCGAGCACGGCGGCGTCCGTGCGCTCGGGACGCCGCGCCGCATCGCGCTGATCGTCCCGGGGCTCGCGACGCACCAGCCCGACCTCGAGGAGGAGGTCCTCGGTCCTCCGGTCAGCGCGGCCTTCAAGGACGGCAAGCCTACCAAGGCTGCCGAGGCTTTCGCGCAGAAGGTGGGGGTCGCGGTCGGCGCGCTCGAGCGCGTGGCGACCCCGAAGGGCGAGTACCTTCGCGGCGTGCGCCGGGAGAAGGGCCGCGCGACGACGGAGCTCTTGCCCGACGCGCTCGGCGAGCTCGTCCGCGCGATTCCGTTCCGCAAGTCGATGCGCTGGGGTTCGAGCACGCTCGCGTGGGGCCGTCCGATCCGCTGGTTCGTCGCGCTCTTCGGCGGAGCGGTCGTCCCACTCGAGGTCGAGGGCATCGCGAGCGGCGCCACGACCTTCGGGCACCGATTCCTCCATCCCGACGCGATCGCTGTCGGCTCGGCGTCGGAGTACGTCGACGCGCTGCGGCGCGCCCGCGTCCTCGTCGATCCCGCCGAGCGCCGACAGGCGATGATCGAGCGCCTCCACGCGAAGGCGAAGGAGGTCGGCGGCGTGTTGATCGAGGACGAGTTCCTCGTGGGTGAGAACCTCTCCTTGGTCGAGGACCCGCAGATCGTGGCGGGTTCGTTCGAGCCCCAGTTCCTCGAGATCCCCGAGGAGGTGATCCTCGAGGTCGCGCGCGGTCACCAGCGCTACTTCGGCGTGCGTGGCGCGGACGGCTCCTTGCTGCCGCGCTACTTGGCGGTCGTCAACACGGCGGAGGCACCGGACCTCATCGTGCGTGGCAACGACCGCGTCATGCGGGCGCGGCTCTCCGATGCCCACTTTTTCCTGCGCACCGACAAGAAACAGGAGCTCGCGGCGCGTCGTTCGGCGCTCTCCGGCGTGGTGTTTCAGAACAAGCTCGGGACGATGCTCGAGAAGGCCGAGCGCATCGAGATCCTCGCGGGCACGCTCGGACGCAAGGTCGACGTCGACGGCACGATCATCGCGACGGCGCAGCGCGGGGCTCACCTCGCCAAGTGCGACCTCGTGTCGCTCATGGTCGGGGAGTTCCCCGAGCTGCAAGGTTCGGTCGGACGCTCGTACGCGCTCGCGCAGGGCGTCGACCCCGCGGTCGCCGACGTGATTCGCGAGCACTACCGTCCGAAGGGCGCGCACGACGAGCCTGCCGCATCGGTCGCCGCTGCGCTGGTCGCGATGGCCGACAGGCTCGACACGCTCGTCGGTTGCTTCGGCATTGGCCTCAAGCCTTCGGGCACCGCGGATCCCTACGCGCTCCGCCGAGCCTGCCTCGGCGTGCTGCGCACCGTGCTCGCGCGGGGTCTCGACCTCGGCGTGTCGGACGCGGTCTCGGCGGCGCGGGACGCCTACGCCGCGCAGGGCAAGGCGCTCGCTGTCGCGGAGGATGACCTCGCAGCCTTCTTCCGCGACCGCCTGAAAGGCCTGCTCGTCGAGGTGGCGCCCGTCGATGCGGTGGAAGCCGCGCTCGGGGTCGCCGCCGATCGCCCCCTCGACGCGCGCGCCCGCGCGCTCGCCGTCGCCGAGCTCGACGCTGCGACTCGGGCCAAGGTCGGGGAGGTCTTCAAGCGCGCGACGAACATCGCGAAGGACGCGCCCGAGGGCGAGCCGCAGCGTGGCACCGAGCCCGCCGAGGTCGAGCTCTTCGAGCGGTTCTTCGCCGAGAAGGACGCGATCGAGGCGGCGTGTCGCTCCGGTGACTACGGCATCGCGTTCGGTCGCATCGCGGCTCTCGCGCCCGCCCTCGCGAGCTTCTTCGAGGGGGTGCTCGTGATGGCCGAAGACCCGGAGATCCGCGCGAACCGGCTGCGCTTGATGCGCGCCATCAGCGTGACCTGCTCGGGCCTCGCGCGGCTCGAGGTCCTCGCGGTCGGATGAGGGGAGACGCCTCGCGCCCGGGCCGCCGCCGGCTCCGATCGACCTGACGCCAGCCCGAAGCGGTCCGAGGCGGACGCACGCCCTTCGACGCCCGAGCTCGAGCATTTTTTCCTCCACGATCGGAATGCCCTGCGTCAGCTCAATCTTCCATTGCGGAACGCAATGTCGGATGGGGTCGACGCGTGGTGATGGCGAGCCAGGGACGGTCGGACTCCTGGTGCGCGGCATGCCCTTCAGCTTGTCGGCCGCGGTTGGCTTCATCGCGCTCGGCGGGGTTGCCGTCCTCAACGGCGTCGTCATCGCGAGCGAGGTGCAGCGCCTCCTCGATGCGGGCGCTCCGCTCGAGGAGGCGGTGTCACGCGGTCCGGCCTCAGTCGTACGCGCGGTGCTGACGACGGCGGCTGTCGCGGCGCTCGGCTTCTTGCCGATGGCGGTCGCGTCGAGCGCCGGAGCCGAGGTGCAGCGGCCCCTCGCGACGGTCGTCATCTTCGGAATGCTCTTCGGGACGGCGCTGACGCTCGCCGTGTTGCCGGGGGGGCTCCGGATCGTGCTCGGCGGGCAGCGCGCCGCGGAGGCGAAATCGAGCGAAGCGCCCGCGCTCGATGTAACCTTCGGCGCGTGTTGGCTGTACCGTCGACGCGCAGCAGTCGTGGCTTCACGCTCGTCGAGTTGATGATCGTCGTCGCGATCCTGGGCGTCCTGGCCGCCCTCGCGATCTACGGTGTGCGTCGCTACCTTGCCGTCGCGAAGACGTCGGAGGCAAAGCAGAACGTTGGCGGGATCGCCAAGGCCGCCGTTGCGTACTACGAGCGCGAGACGCCCCCTTCCGAGGATCTTGCCGACGGAACGAACAGCACCGGCAACAACCACGACGTCTGCAACACCTCGACGTTCGTCCCGACGAAGATCCCGGTCGGCACGAAGTACCAGCCGAGCACCGTCGACGGAAAAGACTTCAACACCGGGACGGACGACACGGGCTGGAAGTGCTTGAAGTTCTCGGTGACGCAGCCAATCCTCTTTCGCTACCACTACGGGCGCGGAACCGCGACGCAGGTGGCCCCGAACAACCCAAAGAGCGCCGCCGGTTCGTCGAAGGCCTTCGAGGCGGCTGCCGAGGGCGACCTGGATGGCGACGGCAACACCAGCAAATTTGCTTTGACCGGCAAGGCGAACCTCGCGACCCAGGCGATGATCGACGCTCCGCAGATTTACGTCGAGGCCGAGACCGAATGAGTTTCGTGGTGGCTTGACCCCTCCCGAGGCCTGCGCGACACCTCCCCCGTGGACCTCGTCTACTTCGCGCTGTTCGTCTCCGTGCTCATCTTCGTGCACGAGCTCGGGCATTTCGCGTGGGCGAAGATTTTCGGGGTGAAGGTGCTGATGTTCTCGATCGGCTTCGGGCCGAAGATCGTCCGCATCCGCGGTCGCGAGACCGAGTACTGCATCGGGCTCCTGCCGCTCGGCGGCTTCGTTCGGATGCTCGAAGAGAACCGGCAAGATCCGGTCTGGCCCGAAGACCGCCACCGCACCTTCGATGCGCAGCCGCTCTACAAGCGCGCGATCATCGTGCTCGCGGGGCCGGCGATGAACCTGATCTTTCCGGTGTTGCTCTACCTCGGCGTGTTCGCGGCTCAGGATGACTTCTCTCCGCCCACGGTCGGCATCGTCCTTCCTAACCAGGCGGCCTTCGGGAAGCTCATGCCAGGCGATCGCATCCTCGAGATCGACGGCGAGCGCGTCACGACCTTCGCGGAGGTGCAGCGCATCGTCCGTAAGAGTCCCGGCAAGGATCTGCGCATGCTCGTCTTTCGGGAGACCGGGCACGTCGAGGTCATGGTGACGCCGGAGGAGCGGATCGAGCAGCGTCCGATGGGGCTCGTCGATCGCGTGGGCGTGATCGGGGTTGGCCCAAGCCGACCTGCGGCCGTCATTGGATTGCGGAACCGCGAGTCGCCTGCGTACCGGGCGGGCCTTCGAACGCACGACGTCGTCACCGAGGTCCGGGGCATGCCCATCTCGACGTTCGTCGACCTCGAGCGACTGCTGGCTGAAAATCGCGGCGAGACCGTGCCGGTCGCGTACCTCCGACCGCGGCGCGCGACGGGCGCGACGGACCCGCTCACGCCGCTCTACGTCTACGACACCGGCCTCGCGGCGCTCACGCCCGACGCTCAAGGCGACACGCTCGAGGAGCGCACCGGCATCGAGCTCGCGGACCCCTACCTCGCCGACGTGGTCGTCGGGTCGCCGGAATACGTGGCCGGCATGCGCGAAGGGGACCGACTCGAGACGGTGGACCGACTGCCGGTCACGAGCTTCACGATGTACGAGGAGCGGATGACCGCGCTTCCGCTCGTCCCGCACGAGGTCGAGTGGACGCGCGGTGGAGAGAAACTCCACGGGACGGTCCAGGTTGCCGTCGAGGTGATCACCGACGAGCAGGGCTCGCGCGCGACGAGGCCGCAGCCTGGCGCGCTCAACTGGGCACCGCGCATTCCCGAGCGCTCGGTCGGTCGTCCGTCGATCCTCGGCTATGCGTTCCCGAACGCGCTCGACGAGACCTGGGACGTGATCCGCTTCATCGTCTTCGGCTTCGGCAAGATCGCGCGCGGGGAGCTTGGCCTGTCGACGATCGGGGGCCCCATCACCGTTTACGACGTCGTCGTTCAGCAGCGCCAGAAGGGCGCAAGCTACCTGCTCTGGGCGATGGCCGTGATTTCGATCAACCTTGGTTTGATCAACTTGATCCCGATCCCGGTGTTGGACGGCGGGCACCTGCTTTTCTTCGGGGCCGAGGCCCTCGCGCGTCGCCCGGTGCCGCTGCGGGTCCGCGAGGTGATGAGCCTGTTCGGGTTGGTGATGCTCCTCGTGCTCATGGGCGTCGCGCTTCGAAATGATCTCGAGCGGCGCTGGGATGTGCTCCAGGCGCAGGTGCAGGAGCTGGTCGGCTGAGCCGCCAGAAGAGAGGCGCATGACATGGGACAAGGAACGGGACGAGGCTCGGGGGGCGCGGGCGCTGGCCGCCACGGTGCTCGGACGCGTGTGGCAGGACGCCGCTTACGCTTCGGTCGCGCTCGACGCGGAGCTGGGCCGGCATCCGGGGCTCGATCCGCGCGACGCTGCGCTCGCGACCGAGCTCGTCTACGGCGTGCTGCGCACGAGTGGATGGCTCGAGCGCACGATCGCGAAGCACGCAACGGGGGACCGGTACCGACGCAAGCCGCTCGTCCGGGCGCACATGTTGATGGCCGCGTACAGCATCGCGTTCCTCGAGCGCGTCCCGCCTTTCGCTGCGGTGTCGGAGGCGGTCGCGGCGGTGAAGCGCGAGGCCGGCACGCAGGTTGCAGGCTTCGCGAACGCCGTGCTGAGGAAGCTCGCCGGTGACCTCACGGCGCGAGGGCGAGGTGGCCTCGAGCGCGCGATCGCCGAGTCGCCGCCCGGGTGGTTGCGGGCTGCCCTCGCCGAGGCGCTCGGCTCGGAGGATGCGGCGCGTTCGTTCCTGTCGGTCGATGCGTTGCCCGCGGCGAACCTCTGCGTGAGGGGTGCCCGCTCGCGCGACGAGGTGATCGCACGCATCGCGGCGGCTCGCCCGGACGCGACCGTCGCAGCAGGCCTCCTCTCGGAGCGCTGCGTCGTCGTGCGTGGGGGAGGTGATCCCGAGAAGCTCCCCGGTGCCGGGCTCGACTTTGGGGTGCAGGAGGAGGGGGCACAGGTGATCGCGCTCGCCGTCGGCGCGCAGCCGGGCGAGACCATCCTCGATGCTTGCGCGGGCCGCGGCGGCAAGACGCTCTTGCTCGCGGAGCTCATCGCTCCAGGCGGGGCAGTCGATGCGTGTGACCGGCACCCGCAGAAGCTCGCGCGCATCGTGAGCCCCATGGTGCGCGAGCGGCTCGCGGTCGACTGGACGGTGGGCTCCGGCGGGCTCGACCGAACCTACGACCGCGTCCTCGTCGATGCGCCTTGCACCGGCACCGGCACGCTTCGTCGCCGTCCCGAGATCGCCGAGCGGCTCGGAGCCACCGACCCCGAGCGCATGGCCGTGCTGCAGCTCGCGATCGCGGCGCGCGTCGCCGAACGGCTGCGCCCCGGTGGCCGCATGATCTACGCGGTGTGCAGCGTGTTGCGACCCGAGTGTGAGGGGGTCGTCCTCGGCCTCGCGGCGCATGGGCTCGAGCCGGCGGCGTTCGACTCACCGCTCGGCGCCCGGCTCGCCGAGGGAGGGACGAGCTTCCGGCTCGCGCCGCATCTCCACGGTACGGATGGCTACTTCGTGGCGTCGCTGATCAAGCGCTGAAGTGACGCCGTGCGGCCGCGCGATCCTCGGTGCCGCGTCGACGTGACGGGTCGCTCGACGCCCCGTGAAAGTCCGCGTAGAAACGGGGCCGTGCGGTGCGAGGGCGTGACGACCCTGCCCCGGCTCATCGAGCCAGGGCGCGGCATCGGAGCCGTGCCTTCGAACGTTCTCGCTCGGACTGCCAACGAACGCCTCGGACCATGAACAGCCCAGTCGACCGCGAATCCGACGCCGCGCCGCAGGAGGCGCCGCTCCTTCGCCTCGTCACGGATCGCCGGCTCTGGTCCGGCGGTGGGATGTGGGTGCTTGCGCTCTTCGTCGTCGCGAACCTCGCGGCCGGTGCGATGCTCGCGACGCTCGAGCGTCGCCACGCGGCGAACCTCCTGCTCGACGAGGGGGCATCGAGCGTGGGTGAGACGCCGCGGTACGACGCCTCGGCGGGGCGCGAGGTCGCGAGATACTGGAGGCACATCCCGCCGGCAGATCGGCAGCCGCTGATCGTCCTGAACGGCATGAGCCAGATGTATGCGGTGAACGATCGCAAGCCGGGGGATCGCACGATCTCCGAACACCTCGACGACGCGCTCGCTCCGCGCGGCATCCGCGTGTTTGGTCTCGCGGCTCCCAACCTGACGCCGGAAGAGTCGCTCGTTTATTTGGCTGCGACCGCAGCGACGCCGCAGACGAGACCGGCACTGTTCGTTTACGGCGTGTGCTTCGACAAGATGCGCAACGTCGGCGTGCGCGCCGAGCTGAGGCCGCTGCTCGCGGAGCCTGCCGTGGCCGCGTCGCTCGCCGAGGCTTGTGGTCACCATGGCGAGCGCTACCCCCTTGCATGTGCGGCGATTCGCGAGACGCTCGCAGCGCCGTCGCCGCGCGACGAGAAGGTCGAGCCCACCACCGAGGAGCGAATCCGTGACGGCTTCGCGCGCGTCTTCCCGCTCGTTGCCGGTCGGAAGACCTTGAACGCTTCCTTGCAGGCGAGTGTGTTCGAGCTCCGCAACTGGGTGTTCCGGATCAAGCCGACCGACAAGCGAGCCATCATCGCGAGTCGCTACCGTCAGAACCAGGAATTGATGGGACTCGCCGCCCAGCTCGCATCCGAGCGCGGGGTGAAGCTCGCCTGGTACGTGATCCCCTTGAACCCGCTGGCGGAGAACCCCTACGTCCCGGAGCAATACGCGGCCTTCAAGTCCTGGGTCGCCGACCTCGCGCGCGAGCGTGAAATTCCGTTCGCGAACCTCGAGAACGCCGTGCCCTCCTCCGAGTGGGGCGAGTTCATGGGAGGCCCGGACTTCAAGCACTTCCGAGGAACCGGCCATGCGTTGACGGCGCAGGCATTGCTCGGCTCCTTCGATTTCGTCGGGCTGACCCGCGCCACGTCGACCCGCGCCACGTCGACTCCGGAGGGGCGATGAGCTTCGCGAGCTACAGCTACATCGTCTTCCTCCTCGTGGCGTTCATTGCGCACTGGAGCTTGCCGTCGAGGCTTCGAAAGCCGTTCCTCGTGGCCGCAAGCTACGCATTTTACGCAACCTGGGACGCCCGGTTCTGTGCGCTCCTCCTCGCGGTGACCCTGTTCTCATGGGGGTTCGGCCGCTTCCTCGCTCGTCACGAAGCGCCGGAGCGTTGGCTGTCGCTCGGGATCGCGGTCGAGCTCATCCCGCTCTTTTATTTCAAGTACACGAATTTCGCGCTTGGCACCGTGGGGACGCTCGGTGCGGCGCTCGGTTTCGACTGGAAGGTCGGACCGCTCTCGATCGCGGTGCCGCTCGGGGTCTCCTTTTTCTGCTTCCAGGGCGTCGCCTACCTCGTCGACGTCTCCACCGGATCCAGGCCGATCGAACGGTTGCCGGACTTCGTCCTCTTCAAGGCGTTCTGGCCACAGCTCATCGCCGGCCCGATCATTCGCCCGGACGAGATCCACGAGCAGCTCGAGCGCCCGCGCACGCTCGACCATGGCGATCTCATGGTCGGCGGCGAGCGCATCGTTCACGGGCTCTTCAAGAAGGTCGTGGTCGCCGATGGCGTCGGCGCGATCGTCGACGTGGTGTTCGCGCAGGGGCCAACGCCAGGGCTCGTCGATGCGCTCGTGGGCGCGGTGGGCTTCGGTCTGCAGATCTACTTCGACTTCAGCGGCTACAGCGACATCGCGGTCGGCTCGGCGCGCCTCTTCGGTTACCGATTTCCGGAGAATTTCGACTGGCCGTATACCGCGACCTCGCCCCAGGAGTTCTGGAACCGCTGGCACATGACGCTGTCGAGCTGGATCCGGAGCTACATCTTCACGCCGCTGTCGTTCGCGATGCGCCGCACGCCCCGACTCGCGCCGCTCTCGCTCGTGCTGGCGATGGCGCTCTGCGGGCTCTGGCACGGTCCAGCGTGGACGTTCGTCTTGTGGGGCGTCTGGCACGGCGTGCTCCTCGTCTTGAACCGCACGCTACTCCGTCGCTTCTTCGCGCCGACGACCGGCAGCCGCGCAGGCGCGAGGACGGTGGCGGCCTGGCTCGTCACGTTCGGCTGCGTTTGTGTGGGCTGGATCCTCTTCCGCTCGCGCAGCCTCGAGCAGGTGGGGCGCATGCTGTCGGCGATCGTCACCTTGCGTGGTGGGGTGAGGCCCATGATCGCGCGCGAGAACGACGTGCTGATCGTGCTATCGGGCGTCGCCGCGCTGTTCTCGGCGCAGCTCCTACGCGGTCGCCTTCGCGTGATCGAGGAGCGGCTCGCCGAGCGTCCGAGCACGAGGCGGTTCGCGCGCGCGCTCATGCTCGTGGTCGGCCTCACGCTCGCGATCGTCCTCGAACGAGATTCACAGTCGTTCGTGTATTTCCAGTTCTGATGGGGTTGCGATGACGTCATCGTTCGAAGGGGAGCTGCTCTGGCATCGCTGGGTCGCGCATGCGCGTCGTGAGCCGGACCGCGACGCTGTCGTTCACCTCTCGCTCGAGTCCGAGCCGGTGCGCCTCGGTCGAGGGACGTTGCTCCGTCGCGCGGCGGCGGTCGCGCGCCGATTGAGGGAAGCGGGCGTGCGTCGCGGTGACGTCTGCGCCCTGATGCTCCGGCACACGGCCGAACTCTATCCCCTCTACCTCGGGATCGCGGCGCTCGGCGCCGTCCCTTCGATTCTCGCGTATCCGAACGCGCGCCTTCATCCCGACAAGTTCCTCCACGGGCTCGCCGGGATGGCGCGGCGCTCCGGCCTCGAGTTTTTGCTCACCGAGGAGGCGCTCGCGACCACCGTGCGCCCACTCCTCGGCACGGAGGGGTGCACGATCCGGGACGTCTTGTTTCCTCTCGGCTGGCCCCAGGAGGAGGAGGATTTTCTCGACGTGAGCCCCGAGGCACACCCTGACGAGCCTTGCCTCTTGCAGCACTCCTCGGGGACGACCGGGCTGCAGAAGGCGGTGAAACTTTCGCACTGCGCGGTGCTGCGGCAGATCGAAGACTACGCGGTCGCCATCGAGCTTCGCGCCGACGATCGGATCGTAAGCTGGCTTCCGCTCTACCACGACATGGGGCTCATCGCGGCGTTTCACCTGCCGCTCGCGACCGGAACGCCCACGGTGCAGCTCAGCCCGTTCGAGTGGGTGCAGGCGCCCCATCTCCTGCTCGAGGCCCTGCACACCGAGCGCGGGACCGTCTCGTGGCTGCCGAACTTTGCCTACCACCTGCTCGCCTCCCGCGTACGGCGCGAGGACCTCGGCAACCTCCGGCTCGACCACGTGCGCCTGCTCGTCAATTGCAGCGAGCCGGTCCGGGCGGCGAGCCACGCCGCCGTGATCGAGGCGCTCGGTGGCTTCGGGTTGTCCGAGGCGGTGCTCTCGGCATCCTACGCCATGGCCGAGACCACCTTCGCGGTGACGCAGACGCGCCCGGGGATGCGGGCGAGGGAGCTCGGCGTGTCGCGGGCACGCCTCAAGGAGAACCTCGTCGTTCCGGCGGGCGCGCCCGACGACCTGCGGGTCTGCGTCTCCTCGGGCCACCCGATTCCTGGCGCGCGCATCGAGGTCCGTGATGCCAACGGTGGGGTGTTGCCGGACGGGGCGGTCGGGCAGCTGTGGGCGCAAAGCGCCTCGATGTTCGACGGCTACGCCAATGCTCCGGAGGACACGGCATTGGCCCTCGTCGAGGGTTGGTATCGGACGGGGGACGTGGGCTTCGTCGTCGACGGCGAGGTGTACGTCTCGGGTCGCGAGAAGGACTTGATCATTCACGCGGGAAAGAACCTGTATCCCGAGGACATCGAGGATGCGGTTGGCGCGGTCGACGGCGTCTTGCCCGGGCGCGTCGTCGCGTTCGGCCTCGAAGACGAGGTGACGGGCACGGAGGTCGTCTGCGTGATCGCCGAGACCGAGCTTGGCGATCGCGAGGAGCTTTCGCGACTTCGCATCGCGGTGCTCCGCGCCGGCATGGCCATCGACGTCACGATCGCGCGGGTTTACTTCGCGCCGCCGCGATGGTTGGTAAAAAGCTCCTCCGGCAAGCTGTCCCGGAAGATGAACCGCCAGCGCCTGCAAGACGGCGCGCTCGACGAAGGAAAGACTCGATGATCTCGAATGAGCTGGCCGCCGTGATCCTGAAGGAGCTCGGGCTCGACGCGTACGAGCTCCGCGACGAGATGCTCGCGAGCGAGGTCCCCGGTTGGGATTCGCTCTCGCACGTCTCGATCCTCTCGGCCGTCGAGGCGCGCTTCGGGGTGCGCTTCAAGACGCTGGAAGTGGTCCGCTTGAAGAACGTCGGTGAGCTTCAGCAATTGCTCGATCGCAAGTTGAGTGAGGGGCGCTGACGTCGCCCGCGCGAGGCGGCGTCACGCGGTCCACGCGCCCGGTCCGCTGACGGAGGTTCCGGCGTGCGGGATTGATTGTTGACGGAAGTCAACCGGTGAGCTCAGCGGGTGATGAAGCCGCAATCGCCGCGGCAGAAGCTCCGCAAGTTCGAGTCCTGGATGAAGCCGCAGTCGCCTCGGCACAGGCTGCGGACGTCGGCGTTCTGGATGAAGCCGCAGTCGCCCCGGCACAGGCTGCGGACGTCGGCGTCCTGGATGAAGCCGCAGTCGCTCCGGCACGCCGCGCGGGCGTCCGCGTTCTGGATGAAGCCGCAGTCGCCGCGGCAGAGGCTGCGCAGGTCGGCGTCCTTCACGAAGCCACAGTCGTTGCGGCACAGGTGACGCAGGTCATCGGCCGAGCGGGTGGCGTAGAGCGCGGCGGCGAGCTTTCGCGGTTCGGGCTTCGTGTCGGCGAGCGGTTCGGCCGCGGTGTCGAGCGCGCTGGACGGCTCGAACGGCGCCGCACCCACGAGCAGGGCAAGCGCGAGCGGGACGAGGAGGAGCGGCATGCGCGGCATGGCCCGAGCACAGCACGCATTCGCTCGAGCGGGGAGGGCGGAACCGTGCGCTCCACGGGAGGATGGGCGGTGCGCGTCGCGGGCACCTCGCGACAGTGACGTCCTTCGCGGTGGTGAATCGTCGAGGAGCGCCGTAGGCTGACGCGGGCATGGTGTCGCGCACGTCAGGACCGACGGCGAGTGCCTCGAGGTTGCGCGGGGCGCTCGAGGACTTCATCGCGGCCTGGCTGCGAGGCGAGGCTCCGCCCTGGTCGTTCGTAGACGAGCCCGAGGCGGTGAAGGAGGTCCTTGCGCGCGGGCGCTATCACGGCATCCTGGCGCTCCTCGATGCGCGGCGGCGGGCCGAGCCGGAGGGCGCGGCCGACTGGCCGGAGCCCCTCGCGGGTGCCTGCCGGGATGCGGCGCTCGGGCAGACGATGTGGGAGCTGCGTCATCAGGCGAGATTGATGGAAGTCATGTCGCGCCTCGGGGCTCTGGGGGTCGTCCCCATCCTGTTCAAGGGGACGGCGCTCGCCTACACGCTGTACCCCGACGGGGCGTTCCGGACCCGCGGTGACACGGATCTCCTCGTGCCGCGGGGAGCAGAGGCGAGGCTCTGGCCGCTGCTCGAGCAGCTCGGCTACCGACGTTCGGTCGGACTCGCCGGTGAGGGCGTGGGCTACGAGGCGTGCTGGAGCCGTCGCGAGGCCGATGGGAGCAGCCACGCGCTCGACGTTCACTGGCGGCTGTGCAACGCCGAGGTCCTCGCCGACCTCGTGACGTACGACGAGCTGCTCTCGAGGGCCGTGCCGATTCCAGCGCTCGGGCCGACCGCACGCGCAGCGTCTCACCTCGATGCGCTCCTCATCGCGTGCGTGCATCGTGCACGGCACGTCCTCAGCCCGTATCACGTCGACGGCGAGGCGCATCTCGGCGGCGACCGCATGATCTGGCTCTATGACTTTCACCTGCTCGCCTCGAGCTTCTCCGAGGAGCGCTGGTCGGAGTTCGTCGTTGCCGCGCGCCACAAGGGCATGTCGGGTGTGTGTCTCGAGGGGCTCGAGCAGGCGCGCGCGCGGTTCGGAACGATCCTTCCCGACGAGGTCGTCACCCAGCTCGGGAGCGCTGCGGCGTCCGAGCCGTTGACGCGGTACTTCGCGAGCGGGCAGCTGCGGCAGCATTGGGCGAACTTCGTCGCCATCCACGGGATGCAGGCGCGCGCTCGCTTCCTGTCCGTCGCGTTCTTCCCGCCCGAGGAGCACATGCGCGCGAAATTTCCCCAGGGGGGCTGGCTACCCTGGCTGTACCTCCGGCGTGCCGTGGCGGGGTTTTACCGGCTCGTCGCGCCTGCCCGCCCGAGCATGAGGTAAGGTCGCCCGCCGCCGACCGGCATCATCCCGACACGCGAGAGGCTTGGCACGTCGGACCGTGGCCCGATAAGGTCCGAGGCGATGAAGCCGATTTCCGGTTGGTTTGCGCTGGCGGCGGTCGCGTCCGGAACGCTCGTCGCGGTGGCGGCGGACCCCGAGCTTCGGACCCGCGCCGAGGCCGAGGTCGCGAGGCTTCGAGCCTTGGCCGCCCGGTCGCAGTCGGAGTTGCCTGGGGCGAGGAAGCGCGTGGCCTCCGCGGCTCAAGCGGCGACGGTCGAGCTGCCTGCCCTCCGCGCCTCGAAGGAGGCTTGCGAGGCGGCGATCGTCGCCCGTCGCGCGGCGCTCGCGAAGGAGGTCGAGGGCTGTCGGGTGAAGGCGAAGGAGGTCGCCGCGGCGCTGGCCGAGCGCGCGGTCCGAGCGCAGGCCGAGTTCGACGCCTGCACGAAGGACGCCGCCGAGGCTCGCACGACTTGCGACCGGGATTGCACTCAAAGCGTGAAGATCTGCAAGCAAACCTCGCGCGCGGGCACCAGCGTCCGCGGTGCCTGCCTCACGCGCGAGAAGGCCTGCAAGGAGGTCTGCACGAACCGCGCGGAACATGCATGCGACGCGCGGCGTGTCGATGAAGAGACGGCGCGCGAGGCCGCCGCCGCGGTCGCCGGCAGCGACCCGTGCGTCCCGCTCGTCCAGCAGCGCGATGCCTTGGACGGCCAGGAAGCGGCTTGCGGCGCGTCGCTCGAGCAAGTGGAGGCCGCGCTCGAGGCCGCGAAGGCGGAGGTCATGGAGCTCGAGGCGCGTGTCGCTCTCGGCAGCCAGGCTTCGGAGAGCTACGTCATCGACGCCATGACCTGCGGTCGGCTCGGCATGGCCTACCTCCCCGCCGGGACGTTCACGATGGGTGACAGCGTTGCCAAGGTGAAATTCGGGAAGATGAGCGTCGCGGCGTTTTGCATCGACCGCGCCGAGGTGACGACGTCCGATTACGCAGGGTGCGTCGCCCTCGGGAAGTGTTCGAGCCCAGGTCCTGCCGAGGGATGCAACGCTGCCGGTGACGCGCGGGGTGAGCACCCGATCAACTGCGTCGATTGGCAGCAAGCGACGACGTACTGCGAATCGCTCGGCCTTCGCCTCCCGACGGAGGAGGAGTGGGAGTACGCCGCGCGTGGCATCGACGCGCGCGTCTACCCCTGGGGCAACGAGCCACCGCGAAACCAGCTGTGCTGGGACGGCGATGGCAACCACCTGGGCCAGAGTCGGCGGCGCTCGACCTGCGTCGTGCAGTCGCACGCGAGCGGGAACTCCCCGTACGGCCTCGCCGACATGGCCGGCAACGTGGCGGAGTGGACCTCGTCGTTGTGGGCCGCCGGCGACGACGACCGCGTCACCCGGGGCGGCAGCTGGACGACGCTGGGACTGGCCGGTGTGCGGGCCGCGGTCCGCGACGGCGCGCCGCCGACCTTGCAGTCTCCCGACCTGGGCTTTCGCTGCGCTCGGTCGACCAGGAACTGACGAAAGTCAAGCAAGTTGCGCCGTGGTTCGGGGCGTCGCAGCGTCGTCGAATTCTGCGGCGGTCGCGGGGACGCTCGGACATGATGCCGCCCTCATGCAGTGGGTTTGGACTTCACGCGCCGGGTTCGAGCGCGACCTCGCGGACGAGCTCCCTCGTGGGCGAGTTCTCGCGGCTGCGCTCGCGATGGGCGACGCCGCTCCACCCGGGGCCGAGCTGCCGACGTTCGGGCGTCAGGGCTTCCCAGTCGCAGCCGAGGTCGACGGATCGCTCGACGCCATCCTGCCCGCCGTTCGGGGGCTCGTGCCTGCCGCTCCGGCCGCGTTCGCGCTGCAGGTGTGGGTGCCCGACAGCGACGGCGCGAACCGACTGTCGGCGCGCGCGACGGCGCTCGCTGACGAGCTTGGCAAGGGGCTCGACGTCGGTGACCGTCTGCTTGGTGCTCACGAGCTCGCCGACCCGGACGAGCCCGTCGTGCAGGTCTGCCTTGCGGAGTCCGGGCGCGCTTACGTCGGGGCCACGCCTCGCTCGCGGACGGTCTCGACCTGGCCCGGCGGGCGCGCTCGCATGAAGGTCCCGTCCGGCGCGCCGTCACGGGCGACGTCGAAGCTCGCCGAGGCCTTCGCGTGGCTTGGATACGGCCCCGAGTCGGGGGACGTCTGCGTCGATCTCGGCGCGGCGCCCGGCGGGTGGACGTGGCTCCTCCTGCGCCGGAAGGCGCGCGTCATCGCGGTGGACCGCGCGAACCTGCAGCCCGACATCGCGCGTGACCGGCGGGTGCTCCACCTGCGCGACAACGCCTTCACGTTTCGCCCGGACGAGCCGGCCAACTGGCTCTTCTGCGACATGGTGTGGAAGCCCGCCGAGGTCGCGAAGCTCCTCGCCGACTGGGGGAAGCGCCGCTGGGCGCGGCACCTCATCTCCAACATCAAGCTGCCGATGAAGCGCCGGCTCGCGACCGTGAACGAGGTGAAGCGCACCCTCGCCGCTGCGGGCTGGCGCGACCTCCGAAGCCGCCAGCTCTACCACGATCGCGACGAGATCACGCTCCACGCGCGCCGCTGATCGTCCTCGGCGCTCCGAAGCGCGCGGCTCCGACACGCTGGGCCCAACCGACACGCTGGGCCTAAGCAAGGAAACGGCGCCCGAACGCGCGGGAAACGTGGTAGTGAGGTCGAATTGTCGAAAGACCGCCCGCGGTGGTCGGGGCGCGATGGCGAAACGTGTGTCGGAGAAAATGAGCAAACCATGAAGCGAATTGCATTCGGAGCGGTGGTGCTGGCGGCGATGGTCTCGGTGGGTACGGCGGAGGCCGCGAAGCCGCTCGGGCCCGAGATCCCGAAGAAGGCGCTCAAGCTCAACGACAAGCTCAAGGCTCCCTTGAAGCCGATCAAGGTCGACGACTTGAAGGGTTCGAAGGGCTCCAAGTTCGACCTCAAGAAGAAGTACAAGACGGCGAGCGGACAGCTCATCACCGGCGAGGAGTTCCTCGACGTCGCGAACAAGCTCCAGGCGGCGGCCGAGTTCGGCGGCTGCGACCTCGGCAGTGGCAAGGGCTGCAACTTCGAGGTCGAGGACTTCAAGCTCGACGCAGGTGAGCTGAAGGGAACGCTAAAGAAGGCGGGCTTCTCGCTCAAGCTGAAGAACCCCAAGGCTGCGAAGATGTACGGCGGCGCGGGGAACTCCGGCGGCGAGAAGGAGCCGGAGAAGAAGGTCTCGAACCCGCTTGGTTTCCAGTGGGAGCGCGACTGGGGCAACCCGAAGAAGGCGGCGGTTTACGTCGGCGCCGAGTTCGGCAACGACGGCTCCTCGAAGTCGAGCGCGTGCGGCGGTGCTGCCTACGCGGGCGTGCACCTCTTCAACAACAAGAAGGAGGTCATCCGGCTCCAGGGTGAGGTCGCGGCGAAGAAGGGCAGCTTCGTCGGCTCGGCCGAGCTCCTCCTCCTCGGCAAGGAGGTCTGGAGCGAGAGCGGCAAGATCGACGTCACGAAGAAGTTCGAGGAGAGCTACAAGGTCTCGCAGTCGTGGACGTACTGGGGCATCGTCACCCTCAACCTCGAGGCCAAGGTCACGGCTGCCGCGTCCCTCACCGCGGGCCTGTCCGGTGTCGCGACCGAGAACGAGTACACGTGCTCGGTCAAGGTCACGCCGGGCGCGAAGGTCTCGGTCGGCGGCGCGGCCGAGGTCGCCATCTTCGGTTACGGTTCGGTCAGTGCGGCCGCCGTCGGCGTCGAGGCGGATCTCACCCTCGCCGACCTGTCGCTGCCCGTCACGTTGAGCGCCTCCGCGAAGAACCAGAACGGCAAGGTGACGTTCACCGAGTCGATCAAGGCGGACATCCAGCTCAAGTACTTGTCGGGCTCGCTCGATGCCTACTTCAAGACCAACATTCCGCTCGACGGAGAGTGCTGGCTCTGCAAGTGGGACACGGACAAGTTCTCCTTCACGTTGCTCGAGTGGGACGGCTACACGTTCAAGGAAGAGGTCTTCAAGAAGGAAGCCACCCAGACCCTCTGAGTGCCCGACGAGGCGCGAGGCGTGGTGTGCTCACCGAGACCCGCCTCGCTCTTCATCGACCCCGAACGCGGCAGCGAGTGACGTGACTTCGATCCATCGTCGCGTCCTTGTGGCCCTCGGTGGGGTGGTCGCCATCGGGTTGATGTGGCGCATCGCGGTGCGGCGTACTTCGGCGGACGCCGCGCCCGTTCCCTCGGCGACCCCGAGTGCGTCCGCGGAAGCGCTCGAGCCGTGGCGAAGCGAGCCCGCGTGTGAGGCCCTTCGTCGGGCGCCGGCGCCCGAGCCCCTCGTGGGCGCGGACGTCGCCGTCAACTGTCCGGCCCTCGAGGCGGTCGTGCCAGCGTTCGCGCTCTCCGGCGAGCCCGACAACGCGGTCCTCGAGCGGCTCCGTGCCGTCGTGGAGCGTGGCCTCGCGGAGGCGCCACGAGACTGCGCGATCGCGTTCTCGCGGCTCCTCGCGAACGATTCACGCTGCGAGCTCGTCTACGACGCGGTGGCGATCCGGGTCATGACGGGGCCGAACGCCTCGCCGACGTTGGCGGCCTCCGAGCTCCTGCGTGAAGCTCGCTGCCGGTGGAAGCTCGTCACGGCGCTGCGGCAGAGTCGCAAGGCCGACCCAACGCTCGCAGCGACGTTGCTCTCGTTGACGAGCGCAGCCGATCGCGACGTCGCGAACTCGGCTTGGCTCACGGTGGGCACGCTCGCGAACGTCGCGCGGCGGCCGCTCTCCGTCGAACCTTCGGGCAAGCCCACGGTCACGGTGACACCGGCAGCGACCTCCCCAGCCGACGCGACGGCGGCGCCTTCCGGGACGTCCCCCGCACCGACCGCCGGCGCGGCACAGTCGAGCGAGGCCGATGTCTCACCGCCCCCTCGGGCGACCATGCCTCGACCCGAGGTCGGGGCGTGCCTCGACCGCATCATCTCCAGCGAGCTCGAGGCCAGCTCCGGCGACAGGCTTCAGCTCCTGCTCGGCGTCGCGGGCAACGCAGGTTGCGGGTCCTGCCGCCCGACGCTGCGGCGGCACCTCGCGAGCCCCGACACCACGACGCGCCGGCGGGCGGTGTCCGCCTTTAGGTTTCTCGAGGAGGACGAGGACACGAACGTGCTCTGCAAGGCCGCGACGACAGACACCGACGACACGGTCCGCGGTGCGGCCACCTACGCGCTTCGGTTCGCGGCGGCGAGCGTGACGCGGCGGCTCGAGTGCCTCTACGAGGTCGCCGTGGGCGATGACGTCGAGCGGGTCGCGCAAGACGCGGTGGGCTCGCTCACCGAGATCCCGGGGCCGAGCGAGCTCGTCATCGCGACGCTCGTGCAGGTCGCGCGCGAGACGCCGCACCCGAAGGTTCGGGCCGAGGCGATCGCCTTCCTGAGGACGCGCGCGACAGACGAGGCGCTGCGCGAAGTCCTTGGCTCACCGCATTGAAGCGCGCCGACGAGCGGGACCCCTCAGTGCCCCGAGGCGTCCGCGTCCTCGGCGCCGTGCATCCACTTCTTGAGGAGTGGGCTCAGCGCGAGCAGGACGATGGCCGCGCCGATCGAGGTCCCGATCAGCACGCCGTACACGGGCAGGTTCCGCTGCGCCACGATGTGCTCGAGCGAGCCGGCGAGCTTGTTCGCCGCCGCCGATGAGAGGAACCAGATCCCCATCATCAACGAGACGATGCGCGGGGCCGAGAGCTTCGTCACCATCGAGAGGCCGATCGGCGAGAGGCAGAGTTCGCCGAGCGTGTGCAGGGCGTAGACGAAGAAGAGCCACTGCGGCCCGACCTTCGCTCCGCCCGACGCCCCCTGCTGGCCGACGTACATCACGACGAACCCGAGCCCGAGGATCACCATGCCGATCGCCATCTTGATGGCCGAGGAGGTGCGGGTCTTCGGCTTCGAGTCGAGGCCGGTCCAGATCGAGCCGATGAACGGCGCGAAGGCGACGATCAAGAGCGGGTTGATCGCCTGGAACAGCGACGCGGGGATGTCCTCGGCCGGGGCACCGCCGAAGGCCCGCATGGCGCGGTAGAGGTAGTAGGCGCCGCCGACGCCGAACATGCCAGCGAGGCCCTTCCAGAGCCACTGGCCGCTCGACTCGTTCTTTGTCGATTGACGGATCGCAAACGCGCAGAACCAGACAAAAAGGCCGATCGCGACGTAGGTCAGGCCGCCGGCCGAGCGATCGGTCTGCTCGTCGGCGAAGATCGTCATCGTGCCGCCCGCCTGCTCGAAGCCCATCCAGAAGAAGATGTTGAAGAAGCAGAGGATGTAGATGACGGCCACCCGCGACCACTCGGTCTTGTCGAGCTTCGCGCCGAGCAGCGGACCCACGAGCACGGCGACCCCGAGGACGGCCTGGACCGGAAGCGGTACCGCCTCGAAGGCGCGCCAGAAGGACGGGCCGAGGGTCGGCCACGCCTTGAGGACGCCCAGGACGAGTCCGACCGAGAGCGTCGAATACACCGCGATGTCGATCCAGTCGCGCGGGACGAGGTGCGATGGGGGCTCGGCGCCGGCCTTCGCGGGAGGCAGCCCCACCTTGCCGAAGAAACGCTGGCCCCACAGAAAGACGAGCAAGCCGAACACCATCCCGACGCCAGCGGCGCTGAACCCGTAGTGCCAGCCGACCTTCTCGCCGAGCGTTCCGCAGACGATCGGCGAGAAGAACGCGCCGAGGTTGATGCCCATGTAAAAGATGGTGAAGCCCGCGTCGCGCCTCGAGTCTCCCTCTTCGTAGAGGCCACCGACGATCGTCGAGATGTTCGGCTTGAAGAAGCCGTTGCCGACGATGAGCAACCCGAGCGCGGGGTAGAGGAGCGACTCGAAGGCCATCGCGAGGTGGCCGAGCGCCATCACGATGCCGCCGATGATCACCGCCTTGCGGCGGCCGAGGAGCTTGTCGGCGAGGATGCCGCCGAGGAAGGGCGTCAGGTAGACGAGGCCCGTGTACGTACCGTAGACGGCGAGGGCGCTCGCCTTGTCGAACTTCAGGTGCTTCGTCATGTAGAGCACGAGGAGCGCCCGCATGCCGTAGTACGAGAAGCGCTCCCAGGCCTCGGCGAAGAACAGGGCGTAGAGTCCCGTCGGCTGCGAGGTCGAGGTCGCCTCCGAGGCGGTGGTGGGGGCTTGGGCTGCGATCGGGGCGCTCAACGCGGTGCTCCTTGGCTGGCGCGCCAATCGCGCGCGCGAATGACCCGGCTTACCACGAACCCGCACTCGGTCGTACGGTCGCGTGGCCACGGGCGGACCTCGCCTGCACGAAGCTCGAGGCTCGCCGCTGCCGTCACGGCGCGTGTGACAGAAGCATGACCGTCGCCGTCCGTGGTTGGAGGTACACCACCTCGCGATGCTGGCGATCGCCGTCTTCTTTCTCGCGCACTGGTGGCTCTCGGTGTTCTTTCAGTCGTTCTTCCTGCATCGCTACTGCGCGCACGGCATGATCGCGATGTCGAAGGGCTGGGAGCGTTTCTTCCACCTCTGCACGTTCCTCGCGCAGGGCTCCTCGTTCCTGATGCCGCGCGGCTACATGATCTTGCATCGCGAGCATCACGCCTACAGCGACACCGAAAAGGACCCCCACTCGCCGCACGTGTTCCGGAACGTCTGGACGATGATGGAACACACCAAGAACCGCTACCGCGGCATCCTCGCCGGGACGATCGAGCCCGAGGCGCGCTTCGATGGCGAGTGTGCGTCCTGGCCCGCCCTCGATCGCGTCGCGCACTCGTGGGCGAGTCGGTTGTTTTTCGCCGGCCTCTATATCGCCTTCTACGTGAAGTTCGCGCCGCACTGGGCGTTTTACGGGCTGCTCCCGTTCCACTTTCTGATGGGGCCCGTCCACGGCGCGATCGTCAACTGGGCGGGACACAAGTACGGCTACCGAAACTTCGAGACGAGCGACAAGTCTCGCAACACCCTCGTGTTCGACGTGCTCACGGCGGGCGAGCTGTTCCAGAACAACCACCACCGGTACCCGTCGTCGCCGTCGTTTGCGAAGCGCTGGTACGAGGTCGACCCGACGTTCGTCGTCATGAAGGTGCTGCGCCGCTTCGGGATCATCGAGCTGCGCCACGCGACCTGAGACTGCCGCGACCTGAGACTGCCGCGACCTGAGATTGCCCAGCGCGTCGCGGAAAGCGACCGACGCGCAGCGCACGCCACGCGAGGCTCACCTGGCAGCTGACAAACTGTCAGCCTTCAAAGTTCGTCGGCTTGCCGGCGCGCCTCGGTGGATGCCTCGCTGCGCGTCGCGATGAGCAGCGAGAGCCCGATGCACGCCGCAAACGTGGCGACGCCCGCGGTCGCCTGCCAACCCGGCATCGCTTCGGGGGTCGCTCCTGGCACCGGCGGTCCAGGGTGCGTGTAGAGGTCCGCGAACTGCGCGCCGTTGAAGCCCACGTGGAAAAGCAGGGACGGCCACAGGGAGCCGCTCGCTGCGCGCAGGAGGCCCATCGCGAGGCCGAGCAAAAGGATGGGCAGAAGGACGCGCGGCTCGACGTGGACCATCGCGAAGGTCACCGCCGTCCAGCCGATGACGACGCTCGTGCCGTGGCGCCGCGTCATCGGCCCGAAGAGTGCGCCACGAAAGACGAGCTCCTCCACGAGCGGCCCGACGACGACGATGCCGACGCCCATCGCGATGCGGCCCGCGGGGGTCGCCTCGAAGAACAGCTCGACGAGTCGATTGGCGTTCTCCGGATCGGGGAAGCGACGATGGATGCGGTCGAGCAGCCACGAGCCCCAGAACGCGGAGGCTGCGCCCGCCACGAGCGCGAGAGGATAGAGCGCGGCGTGGGTACGACGCAGCGCCACGAAGGCGCGGATCGGCGCCTCGGGCCCATGCATCCGCAGGATTCCGAAGAGCGCAAGCAGGTACGCCGCAGCCTGGCAGCCGATCAGCACCGTCTGGTCGCGCGCGGCGCTCTCGCGAAGCGCGATCACGAGCGAGCCGAGAAACAGAAAGGCGAACGTCGCACCGGTCACCCACAGCGTCGCGGCGAACGCCGACATGGGCTGGATGCCGTCGGGTCTCGCCGGCGTCGGCTCGGAGCGGAAGACAGGGTGCGCGGACATCGCGGGTCTCGGAGCCGAGGCGGCCTCTCAGACGGTGCTGGCTGGACGGAGGTGAGCGGGGACGCCGCGTTTGACGATGGTGTCGGCGAGGAAGCGATCGTCCGGGTCGGGGTGATCGATCGTGTGGTGCAGCCCGCGGCTCTCCTTGCGCACCGACGCGCACCCGACGATGAGCTCCGCGACGGTGGCGATGTTGCGCAGCTCGAGCAGGTCGCGCGTGACGAGGTGCTTCCAGTAATACTCGCGGATTTCCTCCTGAAGGAGCGCGATCCGGCGCGCCGCGCGCCGCAGGCGAGCGTCCGAGCGGACGATGCCGACGTAGTTCCACATCGTGCGGCGCAGCTCGTCCCAGTTGTGTGTGACGACGACGCCCTCGTCGCTCGGCACCGCCGCGCCGGTCTGCCATTCGGGGACCTCAGAGAACGGTGCCGTGCGTTGCTCATCGAGCTGGGCCGCGATGCGCACCGCCGCGCGATGACCGAACACGACCCCCTCGAGCAGCGAGTTCGAGGCGAGCCGATTCGCGCCGTGCAGGCCGGTGAAGGCGCACTCACCGACCGCCGTGAGTCCGGGGATCGTGGTGCGTCCGTGGAGGTCGGTCGTGATGCCGCCACACATGAAGTGCGCCGAGGGGACGACCGGGATGGGCTCCGCGGTGAGGTCGAAGCCCCACTGTTTGCAACCCTCGTAGACCGTGGGAAAACGCTGCTTCAACCACTCGGCAGGCTGGTGGCTGATGTCGAGGAGCACGTGCTCGAAGCCGCCACGCTTCATCTCGTAGTCGATCGCTCGCGCCACGATGTCGCGCGGGGCGAGTTCCTTGCGAGCGTCGTGACGCTCCATGAACGCGGTCCCGTTCGGCAACCGGAGCACCGCGCCCTCGCCGCGGAGGGCTTCGGTGAGCAGGAAGTTCTTCGCGCGCGGGTGAAAGAGCGAGGTCGGGTGAAACTGGTAAAATTCCATGTTTCCGATCTCGGCACCGGCGCGGTAGGCCATCGCCACCCCGTCGCCCGTCGCGACGTCGGGGTTCGTCGTGTAGAGGTAGACCTTGCCGGCCCCGCCGGTGGCGAGCACCGTCTCACGCGCGAGCCACGTCTCGACGACGTGCGAGTCGGCCGTCGAGGCTCCCTCGTTCAAGACGTAGGCGCCCACGCAGCGATCCGGGCCTCCGAAGGACGTCAACATGATCAGATCGACCGCGGTGTGGTCCTCCAGCACGCGAATGTTCGGGTGACGCGCGCACGCCTCGACCAGCGCGCGCTGGATCTCGTGACCGGTCGCGTCGGCGTGGTGCACGACGCGCCTCGCGGAGTGGCCGCCCTCGCGGGTGAGCGCGAGGACGCCGCCTTCCATGTCGAAGCGCGCGCCTCGAGCGATGAGCTCCGCGAGCCGCTCGGGACCCTCGTGAACGCACTTGTCGACGGCGACCTCGTGGCACAGCCCCGCACCGGCGATCAGCGTGTCCTGCTTGTGCGCTTCGGGCGTGTCATCCCCGGCCATCACCGTCGCGATGCCACCTTGCGCGTAAGCGGTGTTGGCCTCGAAGCGGTTCCGCTTCGTGAGGAGGGTGACGAGCGCGTGGTCGGCGGCGTCGAGCGCGAGGGTCATCCCGGCGATGCCGCCTCCAATGACGAGGACGTCGGTCTGGTGCCTCACGCGGCGTACCGTAGCTCACGGCATCCCGATCCGCGCGCCGAAAAACGGACCGGGGTCGCTTGACTCGGTCGGGGTTACTCAATAAACCGACGGGCGTGAAAATCCTCGTCGCGCTCAAGCGCGTTGCCGACCCCGACAACGCCAACAAGGTGAAGATTCCGGCCGAAGGATCGAAGATCGACACGACCGGTCTCGAGTGGAAGCCGAACCCGTTCGACGACTACGCGCTCGAGACGGCGCTTCGTCTGACCGAGGACGGCAAGAGCCAAAAGGTTCGCAAGGGTGAGGTCGTCGTCGCAAGCTTCGGACCGAAGGAGGTCGAGACGACGCTGCGCAGCGCGCTCGCGACGGGCGCCGACCGGGCGATCCGCGTCGAGTGCACCGACGAGCAGCTCGACGGCCTCGTCGTCGCGAAGGCGCTCGCGAAGCTCGTCGAGGCCGAGAAGCCCGACGTCGTCATCCTCGGCAAGCAGGCGGTCGACGGAGACTCGAATCAGGTCGGCCAGATCCTCGCCGAGCTGCTCGACTGGCCGCAGGCGGCGTTCGCGGCGACCGTCAAGGAGGAGGCCGGCTCACTGCTCGTCGCTCGCGAGGTCGATGGCGGCGTGCTCGAGGTGCGGGTGAAGTTCCCCGCGGTCCTGACGGTCGATCTCCGCGTCGTCGCGCCGACCAGCGTGTACTCCGCGTCGACGGACAAGACGTTCAGGTACAACGAAGGCGTCCGGTTCGCGCCGCTCCCGGCGATCATGCAGGCGCGCAAGAAGCCGCTCGACACGAAAAATCTCGCCGACCTCACGGGTGAGAAGCCGCGCATTCGGTACGTGAAGTACGAGGCTCCGCCGGCGCGCAAGGCGGGCTCGAAGGTGGCCGACGTCGACGCGCTTCTCGACAAGCTCAAGAACGAGGCGAAGGTCCTCTGAATCTCGGCGAACGGAAAGGAATACGAAAATGGCTAACGTACTTGTCGTTGCAGAGTTCGCCGAGGGTAAGGTCAAGAGGACCACGCACTCGGCCGTCACCTTCGCCCGAACCGCCGCTGCGGCGCTCGGCGGCACCTACTCGATCCTCGTGCTCGGCTCGAACGCGTCGTCCGCCGGAGACGAGCTCGCCAAGCTCGGCGCGGCCAAGGTCCTCGTCGCCGAGGATGCGAAGCTCGAGAATTACCTCGCGGAACACTACGCTCCCACGGTCGCTGCCGTCGCGAAGGACTTCGCGGTCGTGGTCGCTGCTGCGAGCGCCTTCGGCAAGGACCTCCTCCCGCGCGTCGCAGGCAAGCTCGACGCCGGCTACGCCGCCGACATCACCGAGGTGATCCCGAGTGGCTCGACGCTTCAGTACAAGCGCCCGATGTACGCGGGCAATGCGTTCGGAATCTGCGTGATCGAGTCGCCGACCCAGGTCGTGACCGTGCGCCAGAGCGCCTTCGCGGCCGCCGAGGCGACGGGGGCTTCGGCGCCCATCGAGAAGGTCGCCGTCGTCGCGGCCGGGCAGGGCGCGAGCCGCGTCGAGTGGGTCAAGTTCGACCAGGTGAAAAACGAGCGCCCGGAGCTGACCGAGGCGAGCGTCGTGATCGCAGGCGGCCGTGCGTTGAAGGAGCAGTTCTACGATCTGCTCAACCCGCTTGCGGATGCCTTCGGTGCGGCCATCGGCGCGAGCCGCGCGGCGTGCGACAACGGCTACTGCGCCCCCGACCTCCAGGTTGGGCAGACCGGCAAGGTCGTCGCGCCCGGCCTCTACTTCGCGATCGGCATCAGCGGCGCGATCCAGCACCTCGCCGGCATGAAGAGCAGCAAGGTGATCGTCTCGATCAACAAGGACGGCGACGCGCCGATCTTCCAGATCACCGACTACGGTCTCGTTGGCGACCTGTTCAAGGCCGTGCCGGAGTTGACCGAGAAGGTGCGCGCGATCAAGGCGGGCTGAATCGGTCAAGGCGGTTTCCCCGTCGAGGTCGGGCGCCCGATCGAGAGCGTCGCCCTTGACGCCGAGCGCTCCGGCGGGTCACATCGAGTCTTCGATGGCCTCGCCGGAGCACCCGTTTTTGTCGGAGCCCTTCATCGCTTCCGAGATCGAGCGCGCCCTCGCTGGGGTCGCCGCGCTGCTCGATCCGGTCGAGTTCCACTGGCTTCGTGAGGCGCTCGCGACGGAGCTTGCCGAGGACGCCGAGCTGCGGGCGTTGCTCGCGGACACCCAGGCGAAGAGCGTCGATGTCAGCGGTGAGCGCTTGGTCCCGTGGCTCGAGTCCGAGACCGCCGACGACCCGGCGCGGACGGGCTGAGCCGGAGTCTTCGCGTTTCCAGCGCGCTCAACGCACGTCGATGCCGACGCCGAGCTCGGGCACGAGGAACGACTCGGCCGGTACGTTCGCGCGAGCGCGTGCGACGGCGAGCTCGGCAGGGGCGTCGCCATGCCCATCGTCAGCGAGCGAGAAGGTGTCGAAGTGGATCGCGACGCTGGTCTCGGCGCCGAGGATCCGGTGGGCCTCGACCGCTTCGGAAGGGCCCATGTGCATCGCCTCCATCACCCAGCGCGGCTGGTACGCGCCGATCGGCAACAGCGCGAGCCTCGGTGGACCGAGTCGCTCCCGGATCGCGGAAAAATGCGGGCCGAAGCCCGTGTCGCCCGCAAAGAACACGCTGCCGTGACGCGTCTCGACGACGTGGCCTCCCCAGAGCGTGGCGTCGCGATCGCAGAGACCACGCATCGAGAAATGCTGGGCGGGAACCATCGTGACGGCGAGGCCGTCCCCGAGCGCGAAGCGCTCCCACCAGTCGAGCTCGGTGACCCGTCCGATGCCCGCGTTCGCGAGCAACTCACCGTTGCCGAGGCCAACCACGAAGCGCGGACGATGCAGTGCCTCGAGGCGCGTCAACGTCTCGAGGTCGAGGTGGTCGTAGTGGTCGTGGCTCAGCACGACGAGGTCGATCGGAGGCAGCTCCTCGAAGCGGATGCCCGGCACTGCGCTGCGTTGCGGGCCGACACCCTGAACTGGTGTCGCGCGCTCCGACCAGATCGGATCGGTGAGGAAATTCAGGCTATCGACCTGGACGAGAACGGTCGCGTGACCGACCCAGGTGACGCGCATCGTGTGGTCCGTCACGCGCTCGGCAGGGCGCGGTCCGGGCTCACCGCCGAGCCTTGCTGGCCAGGTCCCCTTCGTTCGCGTGAGACCCCAGCGCGCCATCTGGACGCCATCAGGCATCGTCGCCGCGGGGAGATTCACGAACCGAACACCATCGAAGTGGTCGCTCGGCGTGCCATGGTGGCGCGGCCCCGAGAAGGTGCAGCAGCTCGCGAGCGCGAGGGCGATGGTGGTCAGGGCTGCTGGTCGATGCACGCCATGCCATTCCACGCGCAGCCCTGAGCCACACACGTCGTCTCGTCCGCATAGCCGGAGCAAGGTGGGGGTGGGTTGCAGGTCGGGCTGGTGTTGGTCCAGGCTCCCCCGGGCGCGCAGTTGTACTGCTCCGGGCAGGACGACGAGGTCATGTAGGTGCATTCGAGGCTCGGGCCGTCGAGCGGGCCGAACGGCGGGCAAGGTACACCCGCGACGGGCACATCCGTCGGGCACGCGAGCGGTGGCGGCGGATTGCAGGTCGGGCTCACGTTCGCCCAGGTACCTCCGGGCTCGCAGCGCAGGTCCACGCCGCAGCCTTGGTTGCCGTCGTAGCTGCAGAACAGCTCCTCGCCATCGATGCTCGGCTCGAACGTCGGGCAAGGCGAGTCGTCCGCGGGGCGCGTCGCCGGGCACTCGAGTGGTGCGCGCGGCGTGGTCGTCGTTGGCGGCTCTTCGACCAGCACCTTGCCGCCGCAGCCGCCGAGCCAGCTCGCGCCGGTCATGGCCACGGTCGTCACGAAGGGAGAGCGGCGTGAGGGGGAGCGCTTCGTCGTCATGGGGCGCCTCGAAAGCATGGGGCTCGGGGATGCTCGCACAGAACGGCCGAGCGCGGGGTGCAGGATCGCCGGGCGAGCCGGAGTCGCACGGCGACGCAGCGCTTCGCACCCGGGCCGATCCTCGTTGGGCTGACGCGATGCGAGGGCGTCGGACGGGCGGTCATGCGACGTGGTACCGGCGCTGCGTCCAAGGTTTGATTTCTGTCATGCTTTGGGAAGGTGCTGCCGCGTGCGGCTTCGACCGAAGCGGCTCACTCCCGGCGGAGGTCACCACGGCGAGCGGTGTCGGCGGCATGACGTCGGGGGTGGGCAGCTCCCTCGACGCCGCGACGGCGGGCGTCGGCGGAACGGGTGGAGACGGGGGCTCGACGGGCACGCTCGAGCCACCCCTGGGCTGCGGCGATGGGGCGGTCGATCCGGAGCTCGCCGAAGCCTGCGACGACGGCAACAACGCGAGCGGTGACGGCTGCTCGGCGGGGTGCAAGGTCGAGGGCGCCGCGGGCTGGAGCTGCGAAACGAACGACGACGGCGCGAGCGAGCGCACGCACACGCACGTCCTCACGAACCAGCCTCCGATGCCGCTTGCGCTCATTGACGACGGCTACAAGGGACCGCCTGCCTCGATGACGTGCCTGCCGTTCGACGTGAAGGGCAGCGGGGACCGCAAGGTCACCTCGGTCGCGCTCGAAATCCGGTTGCAGCATCAGTGCGTCGGCAACGTGGTGGTCAAGGTCGTGGCGCCTTCGAGCGACGAGCTTGCCGTGATGAGCCGCCCCGGCTTCGACGAGCCCGCCGATGACGGTGGCGTGGACGATGCCGGCGAGGACCCCAACGCGAGCGCGATGTTTCCTCTTCGATTCGACGACGGCGCTGGCATCGGCGCCGAGAGCGTGGGCGAGGGGCTCTCGCAGATGGAGGAAGTCTGCGCGGTGAAGAAGCAGAACCCTGACCCCTGCGAGTTTCACCCGGAGCCCGGCAACGGCGGCCCGGGAGGCGGTTTTTCCGACTTTGCGGGCCAATCTCCGGACGGGAAGTGGCGGGTCTGCGTCGGTGACGCGAACCCGACGAAGGCGGGGCACCTCCACGGCGCGACGCTGACGATCCGCTCGCGCTGAGGCCCTCCTGAACGGCGCGACTCTGACGCGGCGTGTCACGCGGGCGCGCTTTTCAAAACCGGCTCGATCGACTACCAAACTTGCATGGCGATCGCGCGCAGGAAGTCCGTCCGCATTCACGGCCGCACGCTCTGGCTCACGAAGGATCTCGAGCAGCTCGAGCGGCAACTGAAGGGCGAGGACCTCGCGGAGAAGCCCGACTCCGAGGCGCTGATCGACAACATCTCGACCGACGAGCTCACCCCGGGGTGGGTTTGCTACTACTACGACGAGACGCTCGCGCGGTATTGCCTGGTGGGCCTCCGAGGCAACAAGGTCGAGCGGGACTCCATCAAGCGTGGCGGCTTCGGCGTCATCGTCAGCGGGCGTTCGAAGGGCTGCGGCAGCTCGCGAGAGACCGCGCCCTACTCCGAACGCGAGTGCGGCGTGCAGCTCGTCGTCGCGCGCAACATCGAGAAGATCTACCGTCAGAACTGCCAGAACATCGGGCTCCTCACCTCGACTGATTTCTCGATCCTCGAGCGCGTCGAGCGCGGGGAGGAAATCCCGATCGAGGAGTTCACGAAGGGGCTCGACCGCATCAGCGCGGACGTCGTCGAGTACGGTGGCCTCTTCAACTACAACAAGGCGAGGCTCGCCGGCGAGGTGACGCCTCCCGCGATCGACACGCCCGCGCGGCCGATGACCCTCTGCGAGAAGATCATCGCGCGCCACGCGATCGTCGACGCGAAGAGCGGCGCGATCGGCGTGACATCCGTCAAGTCAGGGGATTCGCTCTTCGTCCGAGCCGACGTGCGCTTCAGCCACGAGTACGTCACGCCGATGGCCGAGTCGCTGTTCTGTGCCGCGCTCGGCAAGGACGCGAAGGTCTCGCACCCCGAGTCCGTGTTCGCCTTCCGTGACCACCTCACCTTCCTCGATCTGGTGATGCCGAAGAAGCACGTCGAGATGGGGCTCAAGGAGCAGGCCGCCGAGCTCGAGTCGGTGCAAGCCGCGTTCACCCAGCGGCAAGGGATCAAGCTTTACGGCGAGGTCAAGCGCCAGGGAAAGACCGTCGGCTCGGAGGCGATCTGCCACAACAAGGTGATCGAGGAGCTCGCGCTCCCCGGGGATGTCGTCGCTGGCACCGACTCACACACCTGCATGGCCGGTTCGCTCGGCTGCTTCGCGTTCGGCGTCGGTTCGACCGACATGGCGAACGCCTGGTACACGCGCGACGTTCGGCTCGCGGTGCCGGAGTCGGTGCGCTTCGTGCTGCACGGCGAGCTGCGTTCCGGCGTCACCGCCAAGGACGTCATGCTTCACCTGCTGTCGCAGCCCTTCTGGCGCAGCGGCGACGGGATTGGCAAGGTGCTCGAGTTCTGCGGCCCCGGCATCGCGAAGCTGCCGCTCGACGAGCGCTCGACGCTCACGAACATGGCCGTCGAGGCCGGCGGCTTCACCGGCATCATCGAGGCCGACGAGGTCGTCGTCGATTACCTCGTCGCGCAGCGCGGTCTCGACGCGGAGGCGGTGCGAGCGCGCATCGTCAAGGCCGATGCGGACGCCGTGTACGCACACAGCTTCGACGTCGATCTCGCGGCGATCGAGCCGATGGTGGCGACCCCAGGCGACCCGCGCAACGGCGTGCCACTGCGCACCCTCACCGCGACGCCGGTGAAGGTCGACATCGCCTACGGCGGCTCGTGCACCGGCGGCAAGAAGGTCGACATGGACATGTACGCGAGTGTCCTGCAGCGCGCGCACGACAAGGGCAAGCGGCTCGCCGAGGGCGTGCACCTCTACATCCAGTTCGGCTCGCAAGACATCCGCCGCTACGCGGAGGACCGCGGCTACGTGAAGCTCTTCGAGGCGATGGGGGTGGAGCTCGTCGACCCTTCGTGCGGCGCCTGCATCAAGGCGGGGCCGGGCGTCTCGTTCACCGAGTCCGAGGTGACGATCAGCGCGATCAACCGTAATTTCCCGGGCCGAAGCGGTCCCGGTCAGGTCTACCTCGCGAGCCCGCTGGTCGTGGCCGCGAGCGCCGTCGAGGGGACGATTTGTTCCCCCGACTCGGTCTGACGGGACCTCCGAGGTCCCTCAATCGGGGAGATTCGGCACCGTGTCACAGAGGCGCGTCATGGCGTTGCACGAGCCGGACACCGGGACCTCGGGCGGGCACTCGAGCTCGCACGCCTTCAAGCACCCGAGCGCGAGATAGGCTTGGTTGATCGCGTCGAGCGGCTCCCAGGACTTGTGGACCGCCGCTCGCCGCGTGCAGCATTGCTTCAGGTCGGCCGGGTAGAACACCTCGCACCTTGGCATATCCGGGCCCGCGTCCGGGTCGCAGGCCCGCGCGGTCTCGAGCTCGGTCGCGTAGGCCGCCTCCAGGTCGGCGCAGCTCGGGGCGCCGGTGTTGGTGGTCGCGCCGGTGAAGGCCGACGACGTCACCTCGCCTCCGGTGCCGGTGGCGGCGGTCCCGTTTCCTCCCGCACCACCCGAGCCCGGAGGACCGTCGACGACCGCCTTGCCACCGCAAGCCGCTGCCAGAAGCGCCAACCCGACGAACGTCGACCGTGTCATCTCGACCTGCTCGCCTCGTGCCGCTCCGTGCGGCTCGCCGACGAGCGTACCACGGCCCGCACCGGAGACACCCGCCTGGGAGGCGGCCGATGTCGAGGTCGCGCCGCTCACCACATCGTCGACACGTGCAGCGCGGCGGCACGTTGGGCCGCGTCGAGCACCTCACTCCAGCCCTGCGCACCGAGCGAAGCCACGGGGGGCTCGCCATCGACGAGTGCCTCGAGCATCCCCGACACGAAGGCATCGCCAGCACCCACCGAGCGCACCACCTCGACGCGCGGTGGACGCCGTTCGACCGACCCCCATGGGCCTTGGACGCTCGTCGGTTCGCCGCGGCGGGTGACGACCGCGGTGGCTCCGGCCGCGACGAGCCATGCGACGGCGTCGTCGAGCTCGCGGTCGAGGCACGCGAGGTCGGAGTCGCTGAGCTTCACCGCGTGCGCGAGCATCAACAGCCGCGCGAGGGACGGGGCCGCGTCGGCATCCACCCCCTCACGCCACGGCAGCGGACGCGCATTGACATCAATCAAGACGACGGCTCCGTCCCTGCGCGCCTGCGCGGCGAGGTCGGCGAGGCTCGCCAGCTCGGCGGCGATGGGGTTCAACGCGCCGATGTGGAGGGCCCGCAGGCCTTCTGGCAGGTCGCAGCCTTCGAACGAGCCCACGGTGGGACGGTAGCTGACGAAGCGCTCGCTCGCGCCGTCGGTGCGCTCGAGAAAGACGAGGCCGGTGCGACCGTGGTCACGCTTCACCCGCGAGGCATCGATGCCGCGAGCCTCGAGCGCTTCGCACAATCCCCGTCCGAGGGCGTCGTCGCTCACGGTACCGCCGAGCGCCACCCGCCGACCGCGACGCGCGAGCGCTTGCGCGACGTTCGCCGCGGCGCCGCCCGGAAACCGACGCAGCCGCTCGCCCGTCTCGAGGGTCGAGCCGGGCTCCACGTGGACGTCCCACATCAGCTCGCCGACGCACAGGATCACGTGGCCTCTCCGCGGCCGTGGATTTCGAGGGCGCGATCCACGAGGTCGAGCGCGCGTGCGCCCCCGACGGTCAGCGCCATCGCGGCGTTCGTCATCACGTCGACCATCGCTAGGCGTTCGGACGAGCCGAGCACGTCGCCGCGACCACCGCACTCGCGGCAGACGATGCCGCCCGCCGCGACGTCGAGGATGGCGCGCGACCGCTCGGGGCAGGGCTTGCCGCAGCGCACGCAGCGCTCGAGCTCGAGACCCCAGCCGGTTGCGGCGAGGAGGCGGAGGCCGCTCGCCGCGAGGAGGGCCTCGGTCGCGCCCGCCTCGGCGGCGGCTGGCGTGTCGAGGCGATCGAGCAAGCCGTTGACCTCGTGCCACAGCGAGGGCTCCGCGCTTCGAAGCGGGGCGGCACGGCGCAGCCAGCGGAGTGCGCGACCGGCAGCTTCCATGGGCCCGAGGCGCGTGGTCAGGCCGAGCCTCGGGCGCTCCAGCCGAGCCTCGGTCAACGTCCCGAGGTCCCGCACGGGTGAGGAGTCGATGCGGACCCTCAGCAGATGCATCGGCTCGAGTGCACCGAAGCGCTTCGTCGACCGGCGGGCGTTTCGTGCGATCACGGGGACCATGCCGCTCGACTCCGTGAAGAAGCGAACGATCAAGTCGGCCTCACCGACCGGATGGCGCGCCACGAGCAGCGCGCAGGTGTCGAGCCGCGTCTGGCTGAGGCCCGAGCCGGGGCGCGGCATGGTGGTGATGTCCCCGAGGATGTCCTTCGGGGGCGTCCTTCAGTTCGATTCCGAGGGGCCTTCACCCGACGCGGGCGACTCCGCAGGCGTCGACTCCGCTGTGATTTCGGTCGAGCTCGCTGCGGGGGTCTCCTCCGGCGCCGGTCCCTTCGACACCACGACGAGCGCGGGGCGGAGCAGGGCGTCTCCCTGACGGTAGCCCGCTTGCAGCTCCTGGGCGATGAGGCCGGCCGCGATCGATGGGTCGTGATCATACTGGATCGACTCATGGACCATCGGGTCGAAGGGCTTGCCGACGGTCTCGACGCGGTCGATGCCGAGCTTGCCGAGCGCTTCGGTGAACTGCTTCATCACCATCCGCAGCCCGTCCGCCATGCTCTTCGCGTCGGTCGAGGCATCGACGTGGCCGGTCGCACGCTCGAGGTTGTCGAACACCGGGAGCAGCTTGTTCAGCGTGCTCTGCGCGCCGTTTCGGCGGGCATCCTCGACCTCGCGGGCGGTGCGCTTGCGGTGGTTCTCGAAGTCGGCCGCGACGCGGAGGGTACGGGCGTGGTTGTTCTTGGCTTCGGCCTCGGCGGCCTTCAGTTTCGCCTCGAGGTCGGCGATCGTCGCCTCGGCTTTCTCGAGCGGGGAGGGCTCCGGCCTCGCCTCGGCCGGTGTTGCCTCCGGAGCTTGCGCCGCACCCGCGGCCTGCGTCTCGCTGGGGGGGGCGTCGGTGTCGGCGGTATCTTCGGGGGTCTTGGCTTCGTCGCTCATGGTCGGCTCTCTCCGAGGGCGGCAATATAGACCGTCGCACCTCGATGGCAATCGGATGCGCGCGGGCCTCGGTCACCATCGTCCGATTGCTCGGCTCGCGCGCCCGCACTATGTCCGACACATGGGAACGCCCGAGCTCCTCGCCCTCGCAAGCAAGCGCCTTCTCGCCACCTACCGACCTCAGCCGTTCGTCGTCGCGAGCGGTCGAGGCTCGGAGCTCTTCGACGTCGACGGCAAGCGCTACCTCGACTTCTGCGCCGGCGTCGCGGTGTGCTGCGTCGGTCACGGGCACCCCGAGCTCGCTCGCGTGATCGGCGAGCAGGCCGCTCGGGTGATTCAGGTCTCGAATTACTTCTGCAACGAGCAGAACATCCTGCTCGCCGACGAGCTCTGTGCTGCGACGGGCTTCGATCGCGCGTTTTTTTGCAACTCCGGAGCCGAGGCCAACGAGGCGGTGCTGAAGCTCGCGCGGCGTCATTTTCACCTGCGCGGGCAGGTCGAGCGATTCCGGGTGATCTGCTTCGAGCGAGCCTTCCACGGACGCACGATGGCCACCGTGACGATGGGGGGGACCGAGGCGTACCGGGTCGGCTTCGGACCGCCGCTCGCCGGCGTAGACCACGTCCCTTACGGTGATCTCGACGCCGTCCGCGCGCTCATGGGGCCGGACGTCGCGGCAATCCACGTCGAGCCGGTGCAGGGAGAAGGCGGCGTGCTCCCCGCGCCCGCGGGCTTCCTCGAGGGGTTGCGGTCGATGTGCGACGAGCATGGCGCGCTGTTGACGATGGACGAGGTCCAGACCGGCATCGGCCGCACCGGCGCGATGCTCGCGTCGGAGGGCCGCGGGGTTCACGCCGACGCCGTGGCGCTCGCCAAGGGGCTCGGCGGTGGTTTTCCGATCGGGGCGATGCTCGTGCGCGAGGCGTTCGCCGAGAGCCTCCCGGTCGGCACGCACGGCTCGACGTTCGGCGGCAATCCGCTCGCGTCCGCGGCGGCCCGGGCGGTGCTTAGGATCGTGCGCGAGGAGGGCCTCGCCGAGCGGGCGGCTGAAGCGGGGCAGCGCCTCGGAGCGGGGCTCCGCGAGGTCGCGCGACGTCATCCGGGGCTCGCGAAGGGGGAGCGCGGTAGCGGGTTGCTCCGGGCGCTCGTCCTTCACGACGGCGTCGTCGCGCGCGATCTGCTCGGACCGGCGCGCGAGCACGGGCTCCTCGTCACCGCGGCCGGTGCCTCGGCGATCCGCTTCACTCCGCCGCTCGTCGTGACCGACGCCGAGATCGACGAAGCCGTCGCGAAGATCGATGCGACGCTGGCCTCGGTGGCACCGACGACCGGCCCTCGGTGAACGACGTGAGCGCCGCTCCCGATTCGAGCGATGCCGTCGCGGGCCTGGATGGCCCGGACTCAACCGCCGTTTCGGGGGGCGAGCCGGGGCGGGCTGCTCGCGCGGCCTCGGTCACGGTCCGATGCGCCGCTTGCGACACCGAGCTCGACTCGCTGCGCGCTGGGCATGTCGCGATCTTCGACTCGAAGGTTCGCTTCTTCTGCAACCACGATCGCTGTCGGATGCGCTTTCTCGGCTTGCCTCCGCAGGAAGGGCGGCCCTCGAGCACCTCGGTGGTACCCGCGCCACCGCCCATCGTGTTCGCACCCGTCGAGCCCGGCGAGGGCGTCGTCAGCGAGCCCGAGGTGCTGCCTTCGCTCGTCGCAGACGATCCCGATGAGCTGTTCGAGCCCGTGCGACCTCCCGCCGTCCGAACCGCAGACCCCCACGCCGTTGCGAATCCGGACCGCGAGATGGCGATGTTGCTCGTCGGCCTCACGCTCGTGGCTGGTCTGCTCGCGATGGCGCTCGAGCTCGCGGAGGCGACACCGTTCGTCCGCCTCGCCCGATTGCTCCTCGTCGGCGTCGGGACGGCCACGATCGTCGGCCACGCGTACACCGCAAGGATCGGGAGGCGCGATTCGACGACCGGTGCGGGCCGCGACGATGGGCAGCCGTTCTGGCTCGTGCCGGTCTTCGCCCCGCTAGCGGCGCTCGCCGTGGCAGTCGTCGGTCACCTGTGGGTCGCGCCGCCGAGCGCGGGCCGGGCGCTGTTCCTCGCGTCGACCATCGTCGCCATCGACGCCGGCGTGATCTGGATCGTCTCGGCGGCTGCGCGTGGCGTCGAGCGCGGGCGAAGCTGGCTGCTGCAGCGGGTCGGCGCTGCCGGATCGTCCGAGGTCCTCCAGGTCGGCGCCCCGGTGTCCGTCCTGGCGGGCGAGGTCGTCCCGGTCGACTTCGTCGTCGTCGAGGGGGAGGCCACGCTCGAGTCCTGGGTTCCTGGCAGCACCGCGATCCGCCGCAAGGTTGGCGAGTACGTCGTCGCCGGTTTCCGGGTCGTTGCCGGCCAGCTGCGCGGCACGTGCACCCAGACTGGCGACGAGCGCACCCTTCTTCGAGGTGCGTTCTCGGCCCCGCACCGGCCCGACATCCACGCCGAGTCGGTGCGGCTCCCTCGCATGCTCGTCGAGCGCTGGGCACCGGGCGTCGCCCTCGTCGCTGCCGGCGTTCACGCCCTCGTCGGCGGCAAGCCTTTCGCAGTCGCTCTGGTCGCGGTCGCCACCTACGCGGCGATGTCGAGCCTCGCGCTCGCCTCGATGCCCAGCCTGACGGTCGCGCGCGGCGTCCTCCAGGGCGCCGAGCGCGGTGTCGTCTTCGAGTCGGCGATGGCGTGGGATCGTGCTGCCCGCGTGACCGCAGCGGTCTTCTGCGCGCGCGGGACGCTTCTTCGAGGCGAGCCAGAGCTCGTCGAGATCGAGCTCTTTTCCGCGCTCGCCGGAGGACCACGAGGCGACGGCGCGAGCGACGTCCTCTCGCTCGCCGCGGCGGCGCTATCTTCGGAGCGGCACCCCATCGCGTGGGCGCTGAAGCGTGCCGCGCGCGAACGCGGTCTCGCGACCGATCTCGTCCGCAACGTGAGGAGCCACGAGGGATACGGCGTCACCGGCGTCGCGAGCAATGGGGAAGCCGTCTGCGTCGGGTCGCGCGAGCTCATGCTCGAGCGCCGCGTCAGCGTCGCCGTCGCCGAGGACACGATGGCGAAGCTCGAGTCGACCGGGCGCACCGTGGTGCTCGTCTCGCGCGCGGGTCGTCTCCTGGGGCTGTGCGCCTTGCAGGATGGGTTGCGCACCGGCGCCCGTGCGGCGGTGCAACACCTCCTCGACGTGCGCGTCGAGCCGGTGTTGATGTCCTCGGACACCACGGCCACCTGCGATGCGCTCGGTCGCGCGCTTGACATCGATCATCTGCGTCCGGAGGTGAGGGACGACGAAGGGGGGGCCGCCGTCGCGCGAATTCGCGATACGGGAGCGGTCGTTGCCGTCCTGGGTCATGCTTGGCTCGACGACGCGGCCCTCGGGGCGGCGGACGTCTCGGTCGTCCTTGGCGGCCGCCTGCGCTCGCCCGACGAGACCCCCGAGCCCGAGCCGCGCGTCCTCACGGTGCACGACGATGTGCGAGACGGCGCGCTGGCGGTCGCGCTCGTCCAGCGCGCTCGCCGCCGAACCTCGAGCGCGTTCGCGGTCGCGCTCGGACCCGCCGTGTTCGGCACGCTCGTCATCACGTTCGGGCTCTTGCCTCCCGAGTACGCGCCGATCGCCCAGTTTCTCGGCACGCTCGCCGCGGCGTGGCCGCTCTTCCAGGACGACGATGGCGCTTGATGCTTGAGCCCTTGCGTCGCGCGGTGAATGCGGTATCGGTCGCGGTCATGTCGCGCGCGGTCGAGGTGCTCGCTCCCGCCGGTAATCGGGCCTGCCTCGAGGCGGCCGTTCGCGCCGGTGCAGATGCGGTCTATTTCGGGCTTCAGGGATTCAACGCCCGCGCGCGCGCGACGAACTTCGACGTGGCTGCCCTCGCCGAGACGATGGCGTTCCTCCACCGGCACGGCGTGCGCGGCCACGTCACGATGAACACGCTCGTCTTCGACGATGAACTCGACGCGGTCAAGGCCGCGATCGCCGCCTGCGACGAGGCTGGTGTCGACGCGCTGATCGTCCAGGATCTCGGATGCGCCCGCCTCGTCAAGCAACTCGCGCCGAGCATGCCCCTCCACGCGTCGACCCAGATGACCTGCACCGACGCGGAGGCCGTCGAGCTCGCGCGTGAGCTCGGGGCCGACCGCGTGATCCTTGCGCGCGAGCTCTCGCTCGACGACATCGCCGCGATCCGCAGTCGGACCGACGTCGAGCTCGAGGTCTTCGTCCACGGCGCACTCTGCATCGCCTACTCCGGTCAATGCCTGACGAGCGAGGCGATCGGGGGACGAAGCGCCAACCGAGGCGCGTGCGCGCAGGCTTGCCGGCTCCCCTACGACCTGGTCGTCGACGGGCGCACCCACGATCTCGGTGAGCGCGCCTACCTGCTCTCGCCCCAGGATCTCGAGGCGAGCGAGCTCGTGCCGAGGCTCGTCGAGCTTGGGGTGACATCCATCAAGATCGAGGGTCGGCTCAAGGGCCCCGAGTACGTCGCGGCGACGACGGCGCTCTACCGCAAGGCCGTCGACGCGGCGGTCGGACGGACCTCACCGCCGACCGCGGAGGACCGACGCATCGCGCTGCTCGCCTACAGCCGCGGGTCGGGACCTGGCTTCCTCGGGGGAGTCGACCACCAGCGCCTGGTCGAAGGGCGAGGGTGTGACCATCGAGGCGTCGAGGTGGGTCGGGTGCGGAGCGCGCCCTCTGCGCGTCGCGCGGAAGTGACCGTGGTCCTCACGGGCCCGGTCGCGCGCGGCGATGGTGTGCTCGTCGAAGGGGGCCTCGCGGGCGACGGCGAGGTTGGCGGCCGCGTCTGGTCCATCCTTCGTGATGGTCTCGACGTCGTCGTGGCCGAAGCGGGCGAGGTCGTCACGTTGTGGTTCGGGCCCGACAAGGAGCCGTTGCAGACCCGCATCGGGCGCCGCGTCTTCAAGTCCGACGAACCTGCCGCGGATCGCTTGCTGCGGTCACTGGCCGAGCGCGGGCGCCGGCGCCTCGATGTGCGGCTCTCCGGCCACCCGGGCGAGGCCGCGCGCCTCGAGGGTTGGAGCGGCAGCGCGCACGCTTCGGTCGAGCTCGAGGGGCGGCTCGAGGTCGCCACCGGGGAAGGTCTCACGATCGAGGCGCTTCGCGAGAAGCTCGGCAAGCTCGGTGACACGCCATTCGAACTGGGCGACCTCGCCATCGACCTCCCGCCGCGTCCGCACCTCGCGCTCTCGGCGCTGAACCGTGGTCGACGCGCGCTTGTCGAGGGGTTGCTCCGCAGCACGAGCGCCGTCCGCACGGGCCTTCGCGGGACGGCCCCGTCAACCCCCGAGCCGTCCTCTCCGCCGAGTCCGCCGCCCGGCGGGCTGTTCGTGCTGTGCCGGAATCTGGCCCAGGCTCAGGCTTCGCTCGCGGCGGGGGCCGACGGCGTGTACCTCGACTTCCTCGAGCTCACCGGC
>Ga0194129_10000487_pt1 | contig 76187 bp, 64 predicted proteins | sample TA2KigCa35mmetaG_FD_150862 | JGI IMG/M metagenome (GOLD analysis project Ga0194129, IMG submission 150862) | Freshwater microbial communities from Lake Tanganyika, Tanzania - TA2015038 Kigoma Deep Cast 35m | ecosystem: Environmental > Aquatic > Freshwater > Lake | place: Tanzania: Lake... | reverse complement strand
CACGCGCGCACCAATCACGCAACTGCTGCAGTAACTGATCACTGGTGAAATGCGAGCGCTCCCAAATCGCACTCAACTCAACACGCATCTCGTGCATGGTTTTGAGCGCAGTGCTGTGTTCAAACAGCTCTGATAACTGCTGCTTATGGCTAGTTTCGAGGCTGGCGGGCTCGCGCTGCAGCAGCTTCTTGGACGACTTCAAGAACCCCGCGCCCAAAGTGGAGCTGGCGCGAATCTGATCGACTTCATCACGCCAGGCGCTACGCAAAGAGCGCGCGTACTTCGCCATGACATCGTAGCGGTTAGCCACCACCGCGTGCAGCGTATCCAGATCGGCGACTAATTTACTGCGATCAAACTTGGGCTCAGGCGCGACTTTCTTCACCTTCGCCAATCCTAAAAATGCGAGGATGGAAATGTACAGCCAACCGATGTCGAACTCGTACCACTTGGCCGACAACTTGGCCGAGGTGCCAAAGGTGTGATGGTTGTTATGCAATTCTTCACCACCGATGATGATGCCGATCGGAAGAATATTCGTGGAGGCATCTTTGCAATCGAAGTTTCGGTAGCCCCAGTAGTGGCCAATACCGTTGATGATGCCCGCAGCAGTCACCGGAATCCAAGCCATCTGGATCGCCCAGACTGTTAAGCCCAGCACGCCAAACAACATCACATTCACAATCAGCATGAGCGACACGCCCAATGCAGAGTGCTTGGTGTACACATTGCGCTCGATCCAATCGTCCGGCGTACCGTGACCATACTTTTCAATGGTTTCACGGTTTTTTGCTTCGATCCGGTACAACTCGGCGCCCTCGAACACAACGGTCTCGATACCGCGCGTGACGGGGCTGTGCGGGTCTTCGGTGGACTCGCACTTGGCGTGGTGCTTACGGTGAATCGCTGCCCACTCCTTGGTCACCATGCCCGTGGTCATCCACAACCAGAACCGGAAAAAGTGACTCGGAATCGGGTGTAAATCAAGCGCACGGTGAGCCTGACAGCGATGCAGAAAAATAGTGACGCCGGCGATCGTGATGTGCGTCACTGCAAGCGTGAACAGCAGAATCTGCCAACCGCTTGCGTGGGTGATGCCGTTGAGCAGGAAATCCAAAACCAGATCCAAGCCGGAATATTGAGTCATTTTTTCTCCATACAATCTGCGAACGGGTTGTCCTACGACACTCCCGCACATGCCCGCATTTTACGTGGTTTTCCGGGAGAAAGCCCGAAATTTCAGCCATGCAATCCAATAAACCATTTTAAATCAAAGGATTACGGCCTGAGCTAGCTTGCAGTTGGCAACACCGACGACAAGCTCACATTTTGCTCATTAAGCAACTTCAGTAGCGTGAGGTTCATCGCGGACTGAGTGCTGCCCTTGAGTTTGACAGGATCATCAATCCAAACTGATGCCTCAATCTCCAAACCCTCCGGGCCCATGCCTTGCAACAGCGCACTTGGTGAGGGCTTCTCCAGCACGCCAGGCAACTTGGCAAGTGCCTGGGGGATTGCGGTTAACAAGCGCGGCACATCCGTGCCGTGAGCCACTTTGAAGCAACTGCTGATGCGCGTGTGACGGTCACTCAGGCTGAAGTTTTGCACCGGCTGTGACACCAGCATCTCGTTCGGAATAATCGCCTCGGTGCCATCGCCAGCACGTAACACGGTGTAGCGGGTGTTAATCTGAACGATCTGTCCGCTAAATTTTTCGACGCTGACCAGATCGCCGATCGATAGGCTGCGCTCGAGCAGCACCACAAAACCCGACACATAGCTGCTGACCAGCTTTTGCAAACCCAAGCCAAGACCAACGCCTAAAGCGCCGCCGAATACCGAGAGCACGGTCAAATCAATGCCGACCAGTGACAAGCTGATCAGTACCGCAACCAGAATCAGTAAACCGCGCCCTAAACGCGCCAGCACTGCGCGCAATGAGCTATGCACGCTATCGAGCTGCATTAGGCGCTGCTCCAGCAGCGCCGCAGCCCATAACGCCAGTACAAGCGTGAGACCCACCCAAATCAGCGCCTGTATCAGTACCAGTAGCGACTCACGATGTCGACCGATGGGGAGTTTGGTCTGCTCAAGATAATCAACAAACTCGGGCCACAGCCCGCTGATATAGAGCGCAACAGCGGCCAGTATCAGCACCGCGATCACCTGCTCGAAGGTCTGCAAAATTATGCTGACACGACCATCCGGCGCAAAGGCGATGCGCAGCAGGTAAAACACGGTACGTATGAACAGATAAGACAGCGTGAGTGGAATCGCCACCCGAAGCAAGCCAACACTTTGCGTACTCGAGAGTACTCTGGCCGCCAGCAGCATCAGCAACGGAATCAGCAGTGGCGTCAGCAGGCGCTGCACACTACCTTTAGAGATACTGGCAAGACCTGAGTGCGCCGTTAGCCGCTGAGAGAGCGCACGCGAAAGCCACCAGCCAAGCGCAACGCAAAGGCCCAACGCTATCAATTGCCACTGCAAATTCGGGTCGTGAATATCCGCCAACAGCTGCGACCACAGGTTGTGTGCGGGGCTCATCGGATTTCCATTAAAGTAGCCTCAGACTGATGCCGCATCCAGTTTGCTTCGAAACGATTCGCCAACGCAGCATTACCGCGAATCAGCAAAAGATTTTCTGCATTCATGCTTTGCGCACCTCGGCTGTAGTTATAGCTGCCGGTAATCACTACTGAGCGCAAGGTTTGTACATCGATGAGCATAATCTTGTTGTGCGCGCTTCGGTAGCGCGTCTCCAACCATACCGGAATACCCGCTTGCGCCAAACGATCTAGCTGCGACCCGGTCGACTCCGTGTGCTGTCGCTGATCGGCCAACACCCTGACGTCGACGCCCCGACGATAAGCGCGGATCAGGCTAGCGGCGATTGTTCGGCTGGTCAATAGGAAGGCCTGCACTAGTACCTGTTGCTGTGCCTGCTCAATCGCCGCGACCAGGGCTCCCTGGGCGTCATCCCAAGGCGTGAAATACACCTCGATCGATGCTGCAGCGACTAACACCGGCGCTGGCTCGCGCGCCACAGCGGGCTTGGCGCAAGCCAAAACGATAGCGATCATCAGCGCGCATCGCACGCTCGATGTCATGATGAACGCTCGAGTACCGCCGCAAAGAAACCGTCGGTACCATGTCGATGCGGTAGCAACTGCAAGTAGTCGCCCGTATCGAGTGCGATTTTTTGTTCGAGCAGAATCTCGTGCGCAGGAATCAATCGGTAATTCGCTTGTTGCGAAAGAAAACGCTCGATGATCGCCTGGTTTTCTTCCATCAACAAACTGCATGTGGCGTAGACCAGTCGTCCGCCGACTTTGGGTAATCGCGCTGCACTGTTGAGTATGCTTGACTGCCGCTCGCACAGCTCGGTGACATCGTCTGGCTGCTGTCGCCATTTGATGTCCGGGTTACGACGCAGGGTACCGAATCCACTGCAGGGTGCATCAACCAGCACGCGATCAACTTTACCGGCCAGGCGCTTGACCTTGGCATCATTCTCATGCGCGAGCAGCACTGGGTGCACATTATAGAGACCGCTACGGGCGAGACGTGGCTTAAGCTTGGCCAGGCGCTTATCCGAGATGTCAAACGCATACAGCCTGCCGGTGTTGCGCATCATGGCGCCGATCGCCAGCGTCTTGCCGCCGGCACCGGCACAAAAATCGACCACCATCTCACCACGGCGCGCGCCCAGCAAGTGGGCGAGTAGCTGGCTGCCCTCGTCTTGTACTTCGATCGCTCCTTGCTTGAAAACCGGTAAATTTTGTAGCGCCGGTTTTGCAAGCAAGCGCAGCGCGTGGGGCGCGTAGCGGGCCCGCTCAAACTGTGTGCCGGCCTCCATCAGCGCCGACTCAACCTGCTCAGCCGAGGACTGAATGGTATTTATGCGCACATCAAGGCTGGCCGGTTGGTTCAGCGCGGCCATCAATTGCTCAGCCTGATCTTGTCCAAATTGATCGATCAGGCGATTCCGAATCCAATCAGGAAAATTGCTGCGTAAGGCAAGCGAGAGGGTAGCTCTATCGATACTGAGCACGTGCGTCAGCCAAAGCCGCTCGTTTTCTTCCACACCACCGAGCGCCTCCAAGCCGCTGCTTTCGGCAAGTGCCAGCAAGGCGATACGGCGCAATTGCGGGCCGTGGCCGGATTCTGAAAAATGCATCAGCACCAAACGATGACGCAGAAAGCCGTACACCGCTTCAGCAATTGCGCTTCGTTCTCGTGAGCCGAGCTTCGGGTGCTCGCGGAAATAGCGCGACAGCGTTACATCAGCCGGGCCGGCAAAACGCATTATCTCTCGCAGTGCCTGCTCGGTACCGCCGATGACCCAAGGCGCGAGCCTCATGCCCCAGACTCGAGCGGCTGATCATGACGCACCCGATCACCCACCAGCCGGATACGACCCTCGATGATGCCTCTGACGGCAGCGGGATAGATGCGATGCTCCTCGATCAGCACACGGGCCGCCAAGGTGTCTTCTGTGTCGTCGTGAAGCACGGGTACGACTGCCTGCGCAACGATAGGGCCATGGTCTAATTCTTGGGTGACAAAGTGAACGGTCGCCCCGTGAAAATGCACACCCGCCTCGATCGCACGCCGGTGTGTGGAGAGACCGGGAAAACTCGGTAACAGCGAAGGGTGGATATTGAGCAAACTGCCGCGATAGTGTCCAACAAAACCAGCACTGAGAATACGCATAAAACCCGCGAGCACCACCAGGTCAGGTTGAAAGATATCGATTTGCTCGGCGAGTGCGCGATCAAAACTCACGCGATCAGGGTATTGTTGATGTTCAACCGTAGCGATCGGGATGCCTGCACGCGCTGCAGTGGCTAATCCAGCGGCGTCAGCACGATGACTAATGACTGCCGCGATCCGAGCGGGCCACTGCTCGGCAGCAGCAGCACGGATAATGGCTTCCATGTTGCTGCCGCGACCCGAGATCAGGATCACGATATTTTTCATGCGGCGAATTGTAGCAGTGGAGATTCACGCCACAACGCTCGCGATACATAACGCCTTCATCATGACGCGCGCTGCGGCGTCAGCGAAACGATCAGTCGAACGAAAAGAAAACCCGAAACGGCACAAGACGCTCTGCCCAAAAATCGGCCGCATCACGGAAGACATCGAGTAAGTTCTCGCGCGCCTCGCGGTCGAATTTCTGAGTCTGCGGCAACTGATCAAGCACAATCAAGAAGCCGGGTTGCTGACCCGCGCGATGAATCTGCTCAGTCAGGCAGTCTCGCAATGCGTCAAAATTCTTGGCAGCGGATTTGGGTATGTGGAAAGATTCAGCGACAACCGCGAGCACTTGCTGACGTGTCAGCGCATGCGACAAATTCGCGTATAAAAAATGGTGCGCAAGCCGAACTGCCTCGGATTGCAGGTCAACCACCCGAAATGCGCGTATCGATTGCACGACGTTGCCCGGTACGGTGCGCAGCAATTCCTCGCCGGCCTCCGATTCCGATAGCTGTTCGTCGCGCTGTGGCAGCGCGCTGAGCATGTAAATATTCACGATCCTATCAAGACTACACAAAGCGCGTCGGAAAGTTCTTTTTATGACAACGCCGACGCGTACTGGACCAACCACCCACAGCCTCTTTCACCCTTGCGGATCAAGCGCATTGTTTTCCGGCAATGCGAAATCATACCTGCGCTTCGTTGCCGGAAAAACCCCTGAATCTAGATGGCATCACGAAAACTACGTAATGTGATAACTAATTTAGCCTTCTGAGTCCAAAATACGCTATTTTCTGCGAAAACACGGTGGTTTGTCGAACGCCGCGTGTGGGGGAATCGGTCTCCGGCAAGCGCTCAAGCCTGGCGAATTACCTTGACAGCTTCAGAACGGGGCTCGATTGCCCCAAAAAATCGCAGCACCTCATCGCGCCGGTGCAGGGTATCGATCTGTCCAAGTTCGATCAAGCAGCGGGTATCGCTTGATTCAAACAGCAGGTAGGAGGCCAGCGCTGCGCCCCGCCTTTCGGTCGCACCGATGGCGGATAACAGCGTACGAATCGGCAGCGGCAAGCTGCCAATATGCTCGCTGGCGATCGAGTCTAATGGCTTGGACGGCGTGATCGCGAGCATCTCGATCGGGCGAAGCGATGTCTGTTGGCGTTGCGCCGGCGTCAGCAAGGAGAGGGTGTGGTTGATGCGCGCCATTCGCTCGAGATCCACTGACAACCCATCCAAAAAAATACTCGACATGGCATGTCCGGCGATCTGCGCCAAGCTCGGATAACCAGCGAACTCGTCAAATTTTCTGCCACTGCTACCGATATTGCCAGCGCCGATCACAAGAACGCGATCAGCGCCGAGATGAACCGCCGGTGATACTGGCGCCAGCTCGCGTAATGATCCATCACCAAAATATTCGCAGCGATCCCCGCAATACAGCGGTATCGATGGAAAGATCAGCGGTATCGAGGATGACGCCAACAAATGATCAACGCCGATCTGCTGCGGCACCGACATGCGCTGAATCCGGCTCCATGGTGGGATCTCGGCAGCAGATTGATAAAACACCACGTGGCGCCCTGCGGTGTAAGAAGAAGCGGATACGGCGAGTGCGTGCAAATGCCCCTGTGCCAGCGCCGCATCAAGCCGCGGCAGATCAAGCATCTTGTGCAATAGCTCAACCAGCGGAGAATTATCGAGCAGCGAGTTTGGCGGTGAGGCATGCCACTGCCGCAGCAGCCAGCCGAATGACAGCAACGACAACCAGCGCGCGCCGGACCGGATCACGCCAATCGAATCGGCACGATACACCTGCTCGACCTGCAAGCTACGCCAGACATTCAGTAAATGGCTGATGCTGTGCTCAACATCATCGGCACGGCAGGCATAGGCGGTGGCATTGATGGCACCCGCGGAAGTGCCGCACACAATATCGAAGGGATTTTTACCGGCCGGCCAACCGGCCTCGCTCAGCAGAGAGTAAATTGCCTGCAACACACCGACTTGGTAGGCAGCGCGAGCGCCGCCACCTGTCAGGAACAGTGCCGTTTTTTGCGACGAAGACATCGCCTCAGGTTAGCAGCAGGAAAGCGGTTTGCGAAGCGCTGCCCGCTACTATGAACGCTTTGCGACAGCGCGTTATTTAGGCTGCATACGAATAGCGCCGTCGAGCCGTATCGATTCGCCGTTCAGCATGCAGTTTTCAATAATGGTCTTGGCGAGTTGCGCGTACTCTTCCGGCTTACCCAAGCGCGGTGGGAACGGCACCATTTTTCCGAGCGCATCTTGCACCTCTTGCGGCATGCCAAGCAGCATCGGCGTTTCGAAAATGCCCGGCGCGATCGTCATGACCCGAATACCGTTGCGCGACAAGTCACGCGCCATTGGCAAGGTCAAGCCCACCACACCTGCTTTGGAGGAGCCATAGGCCACCTGACCGATCTGGCCATCATAAGCCGCGACCGAGGCGGTGTGGATGATCACGCCACGCTCGCCATTGGCGTTCGGCGTATTGTTCGACATCGCGGCGGCGGCTAACCGCGACATGTTGAACGTACCCACCAAGTTGATATTCACCACGCGCTGGAATACCTCGAGCGGATGGGGCCCGTCTTTGCCCACTGTTTTCACCGCCGGCGCCACTCCGGCGCAGTTGATCAAGCCGACTACTGTACCCATCGCCTGTGCTGCGGCAACTACCGCGTTGCCGTCAGCTTCGGAGGTGACATCGCATTTCACGAATTTGCCACCCAGCTCAGCTGCCAGCTTTTCACCTGCATCGACTTGTACATCAGCCAGTAACACCTTGCCGCCATTGGCGACAATCATGTGCGCTGATGCAGCGCCAAGGCCAGATGCGCCACCGGTGATGATGAAAACATTGTTGTTGATATCCATAGCTACTCCTGTTTTTGTTAAAGCAAATTCAGTCAGCACTACCCGCGTCCGTGTCGCGCCAAATGATAACGCCACTAATGAGAAAGGCAGCCGAAGCTGCCTTTCCCGGTGCGGACTAACGTAATCAGCCGATCAATCCCTTTGCCGCTAGCAAGGGGACGATCAACAGCGCGACCAAGTTGATGATCTTGATCAGCGGGTTGACTGCAGGGCCGGCAGTATCCTTGTACGGATCACCCACTGTGTCACCGGTGACTGCTGCCTTGTGCGCCTCGCTACCTTTACCGCCGTGGAAGCCATCTTCGATGTACTTCTTGGCGTTATCCCATGCACCACCACCGGTACACATCGAGATCGCCACGAACAGGCCGGTCACAATAGTGCCCATCAGCAAACCACCCAGCGCCTTCGGTCCGAGTACCACGCCGACGACGATCGGCACCACTACAGGCAATAGCGACGGCACCATCATTTCTTTGATCGCAGCTACGGTCAGCATGTCAACCGCCTTGCCGTACTCGGGCTTGCCGGTGCCTTCCATGATGCCCGGGATATCGCGGAACTGGCGACGCACCTCTTCCACCACCGAGCTCGCTGCACGACCGACAGCTTCCATCGCCATGGCACCGAACAGGTAGGGAATCAAGCCACCAATGAACAAGCCGATGATGATCATTGGATCAGACAGGTCGAAGTTCACGTTGATGCCACGATCATGCAGCGCATGCGTGTAATCAGCAAACAAGACCAGCGCGGCCAAACCGGCAGAACCGATCGCATAGCCTTTGGTCACCGCCTTGGTGGTATTGCCGACGGCGTCCAATGGATCGGTAATGTCACGCACACTGGCCGGCAGATCCGACATCTCGGCAATGCCACCTGCGTTATCGGTGATTGGGCCATACGCATCCAGCGCCACGATAATGCCGGCCATCGACAGCATGGCTGTCGCAGCGACCGCAATGCCATACAAGCCCGCTAGCCCGTAAGACACCACGATACCGGCGCAGACAAATAGCACCGGCCATGCGGTGGACTTCATCGAGATACCAATACCAGCGATGATGTTGGTTGCGTGGCCCGTCGTCGATGCCTGCGCGATATGCTTCACCGGATGAAAATCCGTACCGGTGTAGTACTCGGTAATCCAGACCATCGCCGCAGTGAGCACCAAGCCGACAATACACGAACCGAACAAGGCCATCGCCGAAGCGGTGCGTTCTTCCACCAGCGCCATCGGCTCGGGGAACAGCGCAGTGGTCACGAAGTAGAACGCGATCAGTGATAACACGCCCGATACGATCAGACCACGGTACAACGCCGGCATAACATTCTTCATGCCCGGGCTGGCTTTCACGAACATCACCCCAATGATCGAAGCAATGATCGACACACCACCCAAAATCAACGGATAAATCACCGCCTCTGTTTTGGCCGATACCGCCATCAGCGCGCCCAGCGCCATGGTAGCGATCAGCGTCACGGCGTAGGTCTCGAACAAGTCAGCGGCCATACCAGCGCAATCGCCCACGTTGTCACCCACGTTATCGGCAATCACCGCAGGGTTACGCGGATCGTCTTCCGGAATACCTGCCTCAACTTTGCCCACCAAGTCAGCGCCAACGTCCGCGCCTTTGGTGAAGATGCCGCCACCCAGTCGCGCGAAAATCGAGATCAAGGATGAGCCAAAAGCAAACCCAAGCAAGGGCTTCAAGGTCGCCGGGTCAGCGTGCTCAAGACCGCCTATCAGCCAGAAGAAAATCGACACACCCAGCAAGCCCAAGCCGACGACCAGCATGCCGGTAATCGCACCGCCACGGAAGGCCACGTCGAGCGCCGGGCCGATACCTTGTGTCGCTGCTTGCGCGGTACGCACGTTAGCGCGCACCGAGACATTCATGCCGATGAAGCCGCACGCTCCCGAGAGCACCGCACCCAACACGAAACCGGCGGCGGTTGGACCGTCAAGGAAGATGCCGATCAATACCGCGAGCACCACACCGACCATCGCAATGGTGCGGTACTGTCGCGCGAGGTAAGCCGCCGCGCCCGCCTCAATCGCCGCAGCAATCTCTTGCATGCGTGCGTTGCCGGGATCCTGGCTCAGAATCCAGCTACGGGAAATCAAACCGTAAATGACGGCGATAAAGCCGCACACCACGGCAAGCCACAAGCCTGTTGATGCCATACGTCTCCTCCAGAATTACATGTCAATCATTAAAACTACTGTGACGGCTCAGTCGGCCGGCTTTAGCACTACAACTCCAAGATTTTTGTTCACACACAAACGCCTGCTGCTGCTCAAGCATTCGCGCCTGCCCCGACCCGCTTTGCGCTGGAATCTCAAGATCACGCACGAACAAATAAAAAGCGGACCCCTGGTCCGCTACGATTTAATGCCTCATGCTGACAATGCCGTAAACGCGCGGTCGCGAATTTCTTCGACGGCACCCACGCCGGAGATCTTGCGGTAGCCTGGCGCGCCGGGCTGACCCGATGCCGCCCAGTCGTTGTAGTAGCCGACCAGCTGTACTGTCTGATCATGATAGACCGCGAGTCTTTTTTTAACAGTCTCTTCACGGTCATCGTCACGCTGAATTAAGTCTTCGCCAGTCACATCATCTTTTCCGGCGACTTTAGGCGGGTTGAATTTGACATGGTAAGTTCGGCCAGATGCGGTGTGCACACGACGGCCGCTCATTCGTTCGACAATTGCTTCGTCGGGCACATCGATTTCAAGCACGTAATCAATCGCGACGCCGGCGTCTTTCATTGCTTCGGCTTGCGGGATCGTGCGCGGAAAACCGTCAAACAGGTAACCGTTACCGCAATCCGAATGCGTGAGCCGATCTTTAACTAAACCAATGATGATGTCGTCGGACACCAAGCCGCCGGCATCCATCACTTTTTTTGCCGCCAGACCAAGCGCCGAGCCTTCTTTTACGGCAGCGCGCAGCATGTCGCCGGTAGAGATTTGCGGAATATTGAATTTCTCTTTGATGTAGGCAGCCTGCGTGCCTTTACCGGCACCCGGAGGTCCCAACAGGATGAGCCGCATGGTGAGTCCTTGGTCGTTTATGCCTTCGGCGCTTTAAATAAAACTGCCCGGCATTATTGTCAGAGATTGAGGTTGCCCGAAACTTACCACAGAATGCAGCACACGCTTTTGCTGAAAGAATGCGTGAACTTGCTCAAACGGCAAAAAATTGTCGCACGCGCGCGAGATCCTCAGCAGTATCAACACCCGCCGCCGGCGCTTGATCCGTGCAATGAACAGCAATTCGGTGACCGTGCCAGAGCACACGCAATTGCTCGAGCGCCTCTATTGTTTCCAAGGGTGACGCTGATAGCTTCGGGTAACTCAATAAAAAATCACGTCGGTAGGCGTAGATGCCGATATGTCTAAGCGGGATGTAATCGATCGGCATCGTTTGCCGGTCGTGCGCAAAGCCGTCGCGGTGCCATGGCAGCGGCGCGCGCGAAAACAGCAAGGCGTCTCCATGCGCATCCAGCACAACCTTGACCACGTTCGGATTAAACACATCGTCGATAGAGTGAATGGGATGCGCAGCAGTTGCCATCGGTGTCGTTGCACTGATACGCGCGGCGCATGCATTAATAAGATCAGGATCAATCAACGGCTCGTCACCCTGCACATTCACCACAACTGCATCATCAGGTAACGGCAAGGCCGACGCAATCTCGGCGATTCGATCCGTGCCAGACGGATGATCAGTACGCGTCATGCGAACATCTACATTGGCCTGCTGGCACGCTGCTACGACGCGCGCATCATCGGTCGCGACAATCACCTGCACGGCGCTTGATAATGCCGCGCGCTCGGCAACCCGCACGACCATCGGCTTACCGGCTATGTCGGCCAGCGGCTTATCAGGAAGACGCGTCGATGCCATGCGCGCCGGGATGATGACGACAAAAGACATCCGGACAGTTTCTTTATTTTTCTTGTGCGGTAGGCGCGTTCAGATCGCGCGCTTCGTCAGCCCACATGATGGGAATACCATCACGAATCGGGTACGCAAGACGGTCACCGTTGCAGAGCAACTCTTGCGCCTCTTTGTCGTACTTCAACGGGCCCTTGCAGAGCGGACAGACCAAAATATCAAGCAGTCGAGGGTCCACGCAATTTCTCCACGATGTTGTCGAGCAGCGGCTGATCGATCGCCACCACTACCGGCACGACCCACAGACGCGCATCGCTTGCGAGTTCGTGTGTGCCGCCGCATTTTACTGCATCCTTTTCTGTGATCAGGATCATGTCGGCGCGAACATGCCGAAACGGATTGCTACGGTAATCATAGTGATCGGGCAATGCGATGGTGTCAGCGAGCACAACGCCGTAGCTGTTCAACATGTTAAAGAAACGCTGAGGGTGACCAATGCCGGCAGCTGCAATAATGCGCCGGTTATGCGGTAGTGATGACAGTGCCTGCCGTTGCGAGCGCTGCACAAATTGTTCGGCGAATTCAGCGTGCAGCCGCATCTGATAAACAGACCTGAAAGGCTCGGCAGAAACTGCAGGTACTTCAGGTGCTGCAGATACTTCAGATCCTGTAGGTACTGCAAGCGCTGCTGGCTGTTCCGAGGGAGCCGACCGGTTCACCACAAAAAAATCTGCGCGACGTGAGGCTGGCTCACGCAAGGGCCCTGCCGGCAACAACCAGCCGTTGCCATGACCGCGCGCATCAGACAGCTGAATCTCGATCGTGCGGGCGAGTGCATAGTGCTGCAAACCATCGTCTGAAATCACGACATCAACCTCGGGATGCTCATGTAGCATCTGCGCGGCGGAAGCCACTCTGCTGCGGCCGACCCAGACCGGCGCATCTGTTCGCTGCTTGATCAGTAAAGGTTCGTCGCCTACTACCGAGGCATCGCTACTAGCAAGTACCTGAGCTACTTGATCGAGATCGGCGCGATAGCCACGCGCAATCACGCCAGGACGCCAACCGCGCTGGCGTAATTGCTCAACCAGCCAGATCACCATCGGCGTCTTGCCGGTGCCGCCCACAAAAATATTTCCGACCACGATCACCGGCACAGGTAAATGGGTAATTCTTAACCAGCCAAGTCCGTACAGTAATCGGCGCATCAACAGCAAAGCGCCATACAGCCACGCGAGAGGCAATAGCAGGCACGCGCGCCAACTGCGGCGCTGCCAGATCTGCATAACTGAAGACTCCAGACTGGCGCGCAAACTCATCGCGGCGGATTCCTGGTAGCGAAGCTAAGCCGCTGCAGTCCCGCCAAACGCGCAGCTTCCATCACATTGACAACCGACTGGTGGGTCGCCATTGCATCGGCGTGTATCTCGACCACGCTGTCGGTATCGGTACCGGCGATCTGTCTGAGCGCCGCAGCCAGCGCCTTGGGGTCGGCCAGCCCCAGACGACGACTATCCACGCTTACGCCGCCGCTTGCGTCTATCGCCACCGATACGGTTTTGGGTTGGTTCTGTTCCGGATGCGTGCTTGCCGTAGGCAGGCTCAGCTTTAATGCGCTGAATTTGCTGAAGGTCGTGCTCACCATCAGAAAAATCAGAATCACCAGCAGCACATCGATGAACGCAATCAGGTTCACCTCAGGGGCATCGCGACGCGCTGACTTACGAAACTTCATGCGTCGTGTGGTTCGGTCAGGGCATTGACCAGTTGCATCGCTTGTTGCTCCATTTGCAGCAGCAAACGATCGATCAGGGCCTGAAAATGCCGATGAAACAAGAGCGCTGGCATCGCCACTGCCAATCCGAATGCGGTGTTGTACAGCGCCACCGAGATGCCGTGCGCCACCTTCAGCGGATCAGCGCCTGCGACATCCTGCGCGCCGAATAATTCGATCATGCCAACCACGGTGCCGAACAAACCCATTAACGGCGCCAGCGTGGCGACCGTGCCCAAGGCGGTGAGATAACGCTCCAGTTGAAGACTCGCTGCGCGACCAGCGTCCTCAACCGCTTGCAGCATGTGCTCGCGCGGCGCATCCGACGTCCGGAGCGCGGCCGCCAGCACCGCGCCCAGCGGCGAGTGCCGCTCGAGTTGGTCAATATGCGCAGCGCTGACCGGGCCGGCGCGTGCCGCTGATATCACCTCATTCAACAAACCCGTTGGCAGCACGCGTGCGCTACGCAGGTAAAGTATTCTCTCGACGATAACGGTGACCGCGACCACCGACGCGGCGAGTAAAAACCAAATCGGCCAGCCAGCGGCCTGTATGAGCGAGAACAAGTGACCAACTCCGAGTTCAAGAAAGGCAGCGTGCGACTGTATCTGCTTCACTTTCAGTGGGCAAGGCGAGCGACGAGGATGTTGGTAGTTTGATATGCATCACCCAGCCGGTGTCGTTAGCGCGTGCAGTTTTCCACGGATCTTGTGGACAACTTTGTGGGAAACCTGCCTGCACATGCCCGAAGTGCTTGATTTCCAACACTTTTCCGGACTGCCTTCGGAACCGGCGATTGCTACTTTATCTCAATAAATCAATGACTTAGCATTGTGCTAGCGCAGCCCGCACAGACGGACGGGCCCGAGCAACCGGAAAGGAAAAATTGTGGAAAGCCTCGGCGCATTAGGGACTTTACTGGAGGAAACCGCTTGATGTCTGACAATTCCGGTGGGGAAATACTCACTGTCACGCAATTGAACCAGGCCGTCGCGCGGCTACTGGAGCGCAGTTTTGCGCTGGCTTGGGTCAGCGGCGAGCTCTCCAATGTCACGCGCGCTGCCTCGGGGCATTGGTACTTCACGCTGAAAGACGCTAACGCCCAAGTGCGCGCAGTGATGTTTCGCGGACGGGCGCAGTATGTGGATTTCAATCCACGCGAGGGCGACAAGGTTGAGGTGCGAGCGACCGTCGGGCTGTACGCCGCGCGCGGCGACTTTCAACTGAATGTCGAAGTCATGCGCAAAGCGGGCGTCGGCAATCTGTACGAAGCCTTCCTTAAGCTAAAAGCAAAGCTCGAATCCGAGGGCTTGTTTGACCCCTTCCGCAAGCGCTCACTTCCAGAATTTCCCAGAGTTATCGGGGTTGTCACCAGTCCGCAAGCAGCAGCCCTGCGCGACCTGATCAGCGCATTCCGGCGCCGCGCGCCACATATTCAGCTGATTGTTTACCCGACACTGGTGCAGGGTACAGGCTCTGCTGAGCAGATTGCGCACGCCATTAACACCGCCTCGTCGCGCGCCGAGTGTGATCTGCTGATCGTCGCGCGTGGCGGCGGCAGCCTGGAGGATCTGTGGTCATTTAATGATGAGCGAGTCGCGCGCGCGATCGCGGCTTGCAAGATACCGGTCATATCGGGTGTTGGGCATGAGACGGACGTCACTATCGCCGACTTTGTCGCCGATCTGCGCGCACCGACCCCCACAGCGGCCGCCGAGCTGGCCGCCACCGCGCATCAGGACTGGCTGGAGCACCTTGCCGAATTGGGGTACGGCCTTCAGACTGCGCTGCGCCGGCACCTTGACGACCGCACCCAGTCACTGGACTGGCTGTCACGACGATTACAAAGTCCAACCGCGGCAGTGAGGCAGCACGAGCTTAGGCTAGCGGCGCTGCAAACGCGACTGCGCCATGCCGGCAAAGCACCGTTGGCACAGCTCAGATTCACGCTCACCGAGCGCAGCCGACAGCTTTGGCATGGCCTGCCCAACACCGGCCTGCTGCGCGCACAGCTAGCGGCGCGGTCCCGGCAAATCAGCACCGGCTTTGCCAAGATACGCGCCACCGCCGCGCACCGTCGCGAAAGTTTGCGGGCGCAACTCGAGCTGCTGGCACCACAACGCACGCTAGAGCGCGGCTACGCCATCGTCCAAGATGCCGAAGGCCGCATCCTGCGCGACACCGCCGACCTGGCCCAACATGAATCGATTGAGCTGCGGCTGGCCAAGGGCCAGGCACAGATCAAGATTGCCAAGTTCAGCCAACAATAATGCTGCTTCCGCTATACTTCGCGCGGCCTGACAAAGGCGCAACGTAATGCGGCGCCTGGGTCAACAATTTCCCTCACAATAAGACACGCACTCAACCCTCAGGAGGAGTCATGGCACCTATTCTTCAATCGCTCGGCCGCACCGTGATCGCCGGGGTCGTTATTTTGTTTTTGCTGGTGCTGATTGCCAGCAATGTCTCAGGCGCCGGCCCTGTCATGGGCCATGCATGGGGCGCATTCTTCATGCGCTGGCTGCACGTGGTGTCCGGTGTGATGTGGATCGGTCTGCTGTGGTACTTCAATTTCGTGCAGATTCCCTCAATGCCAAAAATCCCTGACGAGCAAAAGCCCGCCATCGGCAAAGTGATCGCACCCACTGCGCTGTTCTGGTTCCGTTACGCCGCGCTTGCGACCGTGGTCACCGGCGTGCTGCTGGCATGGATGAATGGCTACCTCGCAGCCGCACTCGGTCTGCAGATACCTTTCCACGCGATCGGTATCGGCATGTGGCTGGCGCTGCTAATGGCGTTCAATGTCTGGTTCATCATCTGGCCCAACCAGAAAAAAGCGCTCGGCATTGTTACTGTTGAAGCCGATGAAAAAGCCAAGGCAGCGCGCATGGCGATGCTGACCTCACGCTTTAACACCATGCTGTCGATTCCCATGCTGTACATGATGGTGGCGCAACAAAACGCCGGCCTGTAAACAGCAGTACGTTAAATCGTAGCTCGCCCAATGAAAAATCCCGCGTAGTTGCGCGGGATTTTTTTCGCCAAATTGTCGAAAACAAGAAGCGAGAGTAAGACAAAAGCGTTTACAGCGCGTCGACTGGAATGCGTAAATAACTGATGCCATTCGCATCTTTCGGCGGCATCTCACCAGCGCGAGTGTTGACCTGCACTGACGGCAATATCAGCACCGGCATGTCGAGCGTGGCATCGCGCTTGGTGCGCATCTCAACGAACTGATCTTCGCTGATGCCATCATGAACATGAATATTTGACTGGCGCTGCTCGGCGACCGTGGACTCGAATTGGATCGGACGATCAGAGGGCGGGTAGTCGTGGCACATGAAGAGCCGGGTTTGCGGCGGCAAGCTGAGTAACTTTTTTACCGAGCGGTATAGCGTTCGTGCATCACCACCGGGAAAATCGCAACGCGCAGTGCCCACGTCGGGCATGAACATCGTGTCACCCACAAATACCGCATCACCGATCTGATAAGCCACGCAAGCGGGGGTATGACCAGGCACGTACAGCACCTCGCCTTGCAAAGACCCGATTGCAAAAGTTTCGCCGTCCTTGAGCAACTGATCGAATTGCGACCCATCGGTCGCGAACTCGGGTTCGAGATTGAAAATGCCTTTGAACACGCGCTGTACGGTGGTGATGTGGTCGCCTATTGCAATCTTGCCGCCCAATTGTTGGCGCAAGTAAGGCGCGGCACTGATGTGATCCGCGTGCGCATGGGTCTCCAGTATCCATGCCACCTGCAAGCGCTTTTCATTCACGAAGGCAATCACATTGTCCGCAGAGTCGGTGCGGGTTCGGCCTGACTTGGGGTCATAATCCAACACCGAATCGATGATCGCGCAGGGCGACCCGTCCTGCCCGTACACCACGTAGGTCACGGTCCAGGTGGCGGAATCGAAAATGCCGTGCACCTGGGGCTGATGGGTCGCGACGCTCACAGCTCTCTCCAGATCAATTAACCTAAGAACATTATATTGACAGATAAATTATTCGTCAATAGAATGGTTGCCATTGCTAGACCTTAAACCTCTAACCCCTTAGCCTCGAAACACAGATCGCCGCGCACCATACCTGCGCCGGCAGGATACGGCCCGAATCAATTCACTCCGCCCAAGCAAAGACAACGGCCGACTGCATGAAAGCTCACTCCTGGATGCCTGAATGGGTCAGACGGTATCGCCGCGACTGGATGGGTGGTGATCTTGCCGCCGGTTTGATCGTTAGCGTGATGCTGATCCCGCAAAGCCTCGCCTACGCGCTACTGGCTGGTCTACCGCCGCAAGCAGGCTTGTACGCCAGCGTGCTGCCGCTGTTGGCATATGCGCTGTTTGGCAGCAGCATGGCGCTGGCGGTCGGCCCGGTCGCCATAGTTTCGCTGATGACGGCCAGCGCTCTAGCACCACTGGCGGCTCCTGGTAGCGCTGAGTACATCACGCTGGCGATGATGCTTGCGCTGATGTCGGGCGTAATACTCGCTGCAGCCGGGCTGTTACGGCTTGGTTTTCTCGCTTACTTCCTGAGTCATTCGGTGATCAGCGGCTTCATCTCGGGTACCGCGATCTTGATCACGCTCGGACAACTCAAGTACCTGCTCGGTATTCCGCTACCAGGTGGTAGCGCGCTGAGTATGCTGGCTGCGCTGCCGTCTGCGTTGCAGAGTGTGAATCCGGTCGCAGCAACCATGGGTATCGGCGCAATCGTATTGCTGGTGGTCGCGCGCACCGGCGTTCCGCAGATGCTGAACACACTCGGTATCAGCCAACGTCGCAGCGCTATGGTGAGCCGTCTGACGCCGATGCTGGTGGTGATCGTGGCAACCAGCTACAGCGCGATGAATCAGATTGATCAGACTGCGCACGTGTCGATTGTCGGCGCGGTGCCATCGGGTCTGCCTGCGCTCACGCTGCCGTATGTGCAAATCAGCATGCTGCATGCGCTCGCCCTGCCGGCGCTACTGATATCGCTGGTCGGCTTTGTCGAGAGTGTCTCGGTCGCGCAATCGCTGGCCTTGAAGCGCGGCGAGCGAATCTCGCCGAATAAAGAGCTGATCGGTATCGGTGCCGCCAATGTTGCGAGCGCCATCTCTGGTGGTTTCCCGGTGACGGGTGGTTTCGCGCGCTCGGTGGTGAATCACGATGCTGGTGCGCACTCACCCGGCGCGGGGATTGTGTCTGCAATCATCATGAGCATCGTTGTGGTTGCACTGACGGGTTGGTTTTATTACTTGCCCCACGCCGTGCTGGCAGCCACCATCATTGTCGCGGTGCTGACGCTGGTGGACTTCAAGAGCGTGATCGACACCTGGCGCTACGACAAAGCCGATGCAGTCGCGATGCTGCTCACTTTCGCCGGTGTGCTCTCGCTTGGCGTGGAAGAAGGCATATTGCTGGGCGTTGCCCTATCGCTGGCGGTGCTAGTCTGGCGCAGCAGTCACCCGCATATGGCCGTGGTGGGTCGGGTACCCAATACTGAGCACTTCCGAAACATTGATCGTCACGCGGTGGAGACCCGTCCCGGTCTGATTGCGCTACGCGTTGATGAGAGCCTGTACTTCGCCAACGCCCAAATCGTCGAAACAAATATCGAGCGACTAGTTCAAGAACAGCCGCAGACACGCTGCGTGCTGCTGATTATGTCTGCTGTGAATCAGCTGGACACCACAGCATTGCAGATGCTGACCGAGCTCGACACCAGTCTGTCAGCGCGGGGTATAAGCTTACAGTTCGCCGAGGTGAAAGGCCCGGTGCTCGACAAGTTGCAATCTAGCGCACTTGGCAGGCGCATGCGTAAGCGCATCTTCTTGAGTACGCATCAGGCATTCAACGCGTTCACCGGCAACGACGACGTACGTTGAACCCGCGTTACGGTGCCTGATCGCTTTCTATGTGGCGCGGGTTTATCGAAGCCGCGCGACCAGTTCACCAATAATGCCGCGCCGGAAGGCAAGCACGCAGATCACAAAGATCAGGCCTGTGATCATCGTGACTGATTCGCCCAAGGTGTTGAACCATTCCACCGCAGTCACCTGCGCCAGCCAGGCGCCGACATCGCCCAGTTTGTTTTCCAGCGCGATGATGATGATGGCACCCAGCACGGGGCCAAACAGCGTACCCATGCCACCCACCAGCGTCATCAGCACGACCAAGCCCGACATCGACCAATGCACATCGGTCAGCGTGCCAAAACCAAGTACGACTGCCTTGACTGAACCCGCCAAACCAGCAAGAGCCGCTGACAGCACAAATGCCAGCGATTTGTAGCGCGCCACCTCATACCCGAGGGATGTTGCGCGCGGCTCGTTTTCTCGCACTGCCTTAAGCACCTGACCGAAAGGCGAATGAATAACGCGCACAATCAGCGCGAATGACAGCACCATAATGGCAAGCACGACGTAGTACATGGTCAAGTCATTACGCAGGTCTATCACGCCGAGCAAATAGCCACGCGGAATACTTTGCAAACCGTCTTCGCCACCGGTGAACGGCGCCTGCAAAAACACAAAGAACAGCATCTGTGCCAGCGCCAGCGTGATCATGGTGAAATAAATTCCTTGCCGACGAATGGCAAGACCGCCGATCACCCATCCAACCAGCGCCGCGAATAGGGTCCCGGTGAGAATACCCAGTTCAAAGGGCAACCCCCACATCTTCAGCGCATGGCCGGTGATGTAGGCAGCACCGCCAAAAAATGCCGCATGACCAAACGAGAGCAGGCCGGTAAATCCGATCAGCAAATTGAATGCGCAAGCAAACAATGCGAAACACAGTATCTTCATTAACAGCACCGGATACAGCGCAAATGGTGCGATCAGCAGGCCGAGCAATACCGCCGTGTAGCCTAGCTTTCTCGACATGAATAACTCCTATTTCTCGCGACCGAACAAACCCGCCGGTCGTACCAGCAACACAATGGCCATGATGATGAATACCACCGTCGATGACAGCTCGGGATAAAAAACTTTCGTCAGACCCTCAATCACCCCAAGCGCCAAGCCGGTGACAATCGATCCCAGTATCGAACCCATACCGCCGATCACCACCACGGCAAAAATCGTGACAATTAAATTCGAACCCATCAAAGGCGAAACCTGCAGCACCGGCGCAGCAAGCACGCCGGCAAATGCAGCAAGCGCCACGCCGAATCCGTAGGTGAGCGTCACCATCAGCGGCACGTTGATACCGAATGCCTCGACCATCCGAGGGTTCTCGGTACCTGCTCGCAAGTAAGCGCCGAGCCGCGTCTTTTCAATCACGAACCAGGTCACCAGACACACGACTAGCGAAGCCACCACCACCCACGCGCGATAAATCGGCAGCATCATGAAACCGAGATCAGTCGCCCCGGCCAATTGCGGCGGTACCGCGAACGGCTGACCGGATACACCATAAAAAGAGCGGAAAACACCCTCAATGATCAGCGTGATACCAAAGGTCAGCAACAAGCCATACAAATGATCCAGTTGGTACAGCCAGCGCAGCATGGAGCGCTCGATCACCATGCCAAACAGCGCGATCATCAGCGGCGCAAGCAGCAGCATCACCCAGTAACTGATACCGAAATACTGCAAGCCCATCCACGCCAGAAACGCGCCCATCATGTACAGCGCGCCATGTGCAAAATTGATCACGTTTAGCAGGCCGAAGATCACCGCCAGCCCAAGCGACAGCATGGCGTAGAACGAACCATTCACCAGACCCAGCAGTAACTGACCTAAAAACGCGGCGAGCGGAATACCGAAGATCTCCATCAGTTAGACCCCCAGCAGTTCGTTGAGCTCGTCCGTCTTCGTGCTGAGCTCGTTGGCGTTGAACTGCGCCACGACATGCCCGTGCTCTATGACGTAAAAACGATCAGCTAACGGCGCCGCAAAACGGAAGTTCTGCTCCACCATGACGATGGTGTATCCCTTGGCTTTAAGGGTCGAGATCATGCGCGACAGCGCCTGCACAATGACGGGCGCTAACCCCTCGGATATTTCATCAAGCAGCAATAACTTGGCACCGGTGCGAAGAATACGCGCGACCGCCAGCATCTGCTGCTCACCGCCCGACAGTCGCGTGCCCTGACTTAAGCGGCGCTCTTCCAGATTGGGAAACATCTGGTAAATCTCGTCTACCGACATGCCACCTGCCGTCAGCGTGGGGGGCAACATCAAATTTTCTTCAGCTGAAAGCGAAGAAAAAATCGCACGCTCTTCGGGGCAGTAGCCGATACCGAAGTGCGCGATGCGATGGGTCGGCAGCGCGATTGTCTCGATGCCGTTAATCTTGATCGATCCACTGCGCCGTCCGGTCAGCCCCATGATCGCGCGCAGCGTCGTGGTTCTGCCGGCACCATTACGGCCCAGTAGCGTCACTACCTCACCCTGCGCTACCGACAGATTCATGTCGTGCAGAATATGCGACTCGCCGTACCATGCCTGCAAGCCCTTGATCTCGAGCGCCAGTGTCATCCGTGCGCTCCTTCCAGCGGCGCGGTGCCGCCCATGTAGGCCTCAAGCACTTGCGGGTTACGCGATACCGTGTCGTAGTCGCCCTCCGCCAGAATCGCGCCACGCTGCAGCACCGAGATACGGTCGCTGATACCCGCCACCACGCTCATGTTGTGCTCGACCATCAAGATCGTGCGGCCCTTGGATACCTTCTTGATGAGCTCGGTGACGCGCTTGACGTCCTCATGCCCCATGCCCTGGGTGGGTTCATCAAGCAGCATCAACTCCGGATCCATCGCCAAGGTGGTCGCAATCTCCAGCGCGCGCTTGCGGCCGTAGGGTAAGTCGACGGTTTGTTGGTCAGCGAATTCTCGTAAGCCCACTTGGTCAAGCAGCCCCAGCGCCTGATCATTCAACTGCGCCAATGTGCGCTCGCTTTTCCAAAAATGAAACGAATTGCCGAGCTTGCGCTGCAAGCCGACCCGCACATTCTCCAGCACGGACAGGTGCGGAAACACCGCCGAAATCTGAAATGAGCGGATGATGCCCATGCGCGCAATCTGTGCCGGGCGCAGCTGGGTAATGTCAGTGCCATTGAACAGAATCTGCCCGGCGCTCGGGTCGATAAACTTGGTCAGCAGATTAAAGCAGGTGGTCTTGCCGGCGCCGTTGGGGCCGATCAGCGCGTGGATATGGCCGCGCTGCACGCGCAGGTCGACCTGGCTTACCGCGACAAAGCCCTTGAACTCGCGGGTCAGGCCGCGGGTTTCGAGAATAATGTCTGACATGTTGAATTGGGGACGGGTTGGGCTCTGGCAACAGCCGCAAACTTATTCGATTTTCAAGAAAAAACAAACTGGATTCTCGTCGGCCGTCCGGATTTGCGCCGCAACATGCTGGTTTTAGGCGCCGGCAGTCAGGCCGCACCCGGCAGGGCCGCGGCGCCAAAGTCAGATAAGTCGTGCGAATAACGGCTGCATTGTGTATTCTGACGCTGAAAGATCGAAAACATAGCCACCCTCATGCAATCCCTGTTCGGCGACATCAGCAACATCATCAGCCTTTCCATTACCCCGGCGTTCCTGATGCTGGGCGTTTTGCTGCAGATGCGTGTGCTTAATAACCGTCTCGAGCGTATCGGCGACCGTCAAGAGGCGATTGAGCAGCGGCTCTCTGGTGGTGGCGTCAGCGCGCTGCTGCAGCATGAATTGGTGGTGCTGTACCAACGCGCCGAAGTGATTCACCGCGCGGTCAGCTTCTCCTCGATCAGTATGGCGACAGTGTGCGCGGTCGTGGTCGCACTGTTTGCTGATGATGTATTCAACCTACGCCTTGATTCGCTGATCGCTTTCCTTTTCGTCGCGACCATGCTGATGCTGGTCTGCAGCTTCAGCTTGTTGTTGCATGAGATTTTCATCGCTAGCCACTCCATGCCAAGCACGGCGTTGCTACCTACCCGACAGCGCGACCTGCACCATTAATGTGCCTTGCTACCGGTTTGCTCGGGCACCCAAAAGCGCTGCTGCAAGTCCTCCAGCCCGGTTTCCGTGATCACCTGCTTCAGTCGCTGTGCCGCGCGACGACCCGGCAATTGCTTTTGGGTTGCAATGATCAACTCGTTTTTCATCGAGTGCTCCCAACCCACTAGTTCGGTGACGTTAAGTTGGTAGCCATGCGCCTCGAGCTGCAAACAGCGCAGCACATTGGTTAGGTGGCTACCGAATTCACGCGTGTGAATAGGATGACGCCAGATTTCGCTCAGCGCATCGCGCGCCAGCGCGCGGCCTTTTACCCTTCTTAGCTGAGCCGCCACCTCCGCCTGACAACACGGCACCAGTACGATAAAGCGCGCACGCTTGTGCAGCGCAAAGCTGATCGCGTCGTCAGTCGCAGTGTCACAGGCATGCAGCGCCGTAACCAGCTCTACCTGCTCAGGTAAGTCGTTGGATGCAATCGCATCCGCCACAGAGAGCTGGTGAAAGCGCATGCGCTGAAACCTGAGCTGTTCAGCAAGTTGACGCGCACGATCGACTAATTCCTCACGCAGCTCAATGCCATGGATCATCGCGCCGTTATCGCGTTGCTTGAAAAACAGATCGTACAAAATGAAGCCAAGATAAGACTTTCCAGCGCCATGATCCACCAGCGAAAAAGGGCGCTGCAGTTCACTCAGCTGCAGTAGCAGCGGCTCAATGAACTGATACAAGTGATAGACCTGCTTCAGTTTACGACGGCTGTCCTGATTCATTTTGCCGTCTCGGGTCAGGATATGCAGCGCCTTCAGCAGTTCAACAGATTGGTCAGCGCGGATCTCAGGTTCACCCATGGTGCACCATAGTCAAGCAAATAACGCGCGATAGTAACCCAGTCCCACCGCAAACGACGATGCCGTTTAGCTGCTTCGCACGACACGCTCGCAACCGCTACCGCATCAAGACATACTCGCCCGGCGCAAACGGTAGCTCCCTATCATCGCAGCGCACCGGTACTGCAGCGCGCTGCGCTTGCCCTTGTTCAAGCCAATCCGCCCATGTGGGCCACCATGAACCCGGTTGTGGCGGCGTTATACGCAACCAGCGATCGGGGTCGATGTAATTATCACTTCGTGGCAGCAAGTTCACCCGAAAAAATCGGCCCGGGTGACCGGGCTCGCTGCAGATACCTGCGTTATGACCGCCCGAGGTCAGCAGGAAGGTCATGTCAGCATCGACCGCCAGATTAAATTTGTACACCGAGCGCCAAGGCGCGACATGGTCGGTCTCCGTCGCCACCACAAAGCTCGGCACGCGAATATCGCCCAAAGCAAGCGGACGATCATCCACGCGGTAACGTCCTTCAAATAAATCATTACCCAGAAATAGTTTGCGCAGGTATTCGCTCTGCATCCGGTAGGGCATACGGGTGGCATCTGCGTTCCATGCCATCAAATCATTGATCTGGGCGCGCTGGCCAAGCAGGTAGTGATTCACCACGCGTGACCAAATCAAATCGCGCGATCGCAGTGACTGAAACGCACCTGCCATCTGCCGGTTATCTAGATAACCTTGGCTCCACATCACATCATCGAGATAATCAAGCTGGCTCTCGTCAATAAATAATCGTAGTTCGCCCGATTCAGTGAAGTCGGTTTGCGCAGCCAACAAGGTAATCGATGATAGATCTTCGCGATGCTGCTGCGCTAACCAGCTGGTTAAAATTGCCAGCAAAGTACCGCCAAGACAATAGCCAACCGCCTGAACCCGCTCGTCAGGCTCACGCTGGCGTATCGCATCGAGCGCTGCCAACACGCCCCGACGAAGATAGTCATCCATACCCAGATCGCGGTCTTCGGCGTCGGGATTACGCCACGAGATCATGTATACCGTATGCCCACGCGATACCAGGTAACGTACCAACGAGTTATGTGGCGATAGGTCGAGGATGTAGTATTTCATGATCCATGCCGGCACAAATAATAGTGGCCGCTGAAATACTTGTTCGGTTTGCGGTGTGTACTGAATCAATTCAATCAAGTGATTACGAAACACTACTTGGCCTAGTGTGTTTGCTACTTCGATGCCGGGTCGAAAGTGCTCGCTTCCGCTGGGCGGATGACCACCCAGCGCGCGCTCCCAATCTTCAAGCCAGTACCGCCAACCACGCCAAAGATTTTGACCAGCCTCACGCCAGGTAGCCTGTAGTACCTCGGGATTGGTTGGTACAAAATTTACCGGTGAGACCATATCGAGTAGCTGCCGTGACACAAACGATGCCAGCTGCTGGTGATGCTCGGACATACCACCAATACCGGTAGTGGCGTTATGCCACCACTGCTGCTGCATCAAAAAACTTTGGTAGATCAGACAGAACGGCCAATGCTGCCACTGCGGTCAAATAAATCGCCTGTCTTGCACCAGCGGCTGAATACAGGACACACTTTCTACATGCGATAAGCCGCGCGAGACATACATCATTAAACGTATCGACTTCCTTACCGCTTTTTCGATCAGTAGCTGCTGCTTGCCAGGTGATGCCGATAAATGCACAAGCCAGTCTATCCAGGCGAGCGCCATGCTCCCCGGTGACAGAAATCCGGTAAAGCGACCCATCAGCGCGTGCACCATGCGATCGGCTGGCGTTGGCTGATCGATTTCTTCAGCACTCAGCCGGCTGATGTCACGCTCATCGACAATTCGATCGACGACGGGCTGATGAGTGCTATCGGCAGAGACTACATTCCCCATACGCTTTCTGTTTTCCGATCAGACAAAGATGATGAGTAATCGCTTGGCGTCGTCAGCGCGATCCGCTTGCCACGTATTGCGCAACTTTTTTCAACCAGCTTAGCCACGGTTGATGATGCTGTTTCAACAGCAACCAACGTGTAAAACGAAAGCGCACATCGGCAGCACACATGCCAAGCACCATGAGTGGTGATAAACCCATTTGCAGCCTTGAGCGATAGATAGTCAGCCGCAATAAAGTGCTCGGCCGAGCGAGTAGCTGTGTCTTATACTGGTACCGGCCCCAAAGTAGATGACACTCACGGGCGCCGGCGTTAATACAATCACACACCGCCCAGAAACAGCACAACATACCAAGACGGTAAGCAGTCAATGAAGGATCTGCCGCAGAAATTAACATCACATAGTTATCGCCTACACGACAAGCCAAAGATCCGCCGTAAACCTTGTCGCCGATCCGCGCAACACCAACCAAGCCCCCCGCTCTGCTGAGCACAAACATGCGCGCGATATCCCGCCGCGATAACTCAGCACGCTTACCGCGCGCGGCCATGCCATCGCGCTTGAAGTTGTGTAATTGTCTGATTAACGAACGCAACTCGTGGCTACGCATCTGATCGGCTTGACGTGCCTCCCAGATGAATTCCGAAAAATCACGCTGCAATCGATTACTGTAGCCCTTGATCGTTTTACGGGTTGATTTACCCAGTGCGGCGCGATAATCATCGACGCTCCTCGGCAGCGAGATGATGTAATTTTCAGAGAAAGCATAAAACTGATGTGCGCCGACCGTTAGCGGCTGCGTCAAGGTGATCGCATTGAATTGGATACCATTGACACCACTAAAACGTGCCAATACTGCGCGACGGAACGCATAGACGATACGGGGCTCAAGACGTATTTGCTCCGTCAGTACGTGTACCTGATCAAAACGCACCAAGAACAGCAAGACAGCGATGATCTCGCCGCACTCATAGCCTATCCACGTGATTGGCGGCTGCGGCAGCGAATCAGCCAAACTCAAGTGAGCGAATGACGCGTACAAGCTGCCGTATAGCTTGTCTAGTGCCTCGACAGCGCGCTCTGGTACTGCGCGATCATGAAACTCACTGACGATACCGACGAGATCATCGCGCAGCGTGACGCTCGAGCTTATCAGTGCCGGATTAACGCTCAGCGACGACACTAGCGACCGATCCGGCATATGCACACTTACACTCCCCGTCATGAAGGGGCAGATTGTCACTACTAATCGTCAGTCGATTCTTGCGAACTGCTAAATAAGCTGATCATCCCTGATGCCGCCCAAGGCCAGCGGCTTTAGTGCTACCGCTTGTATCAAGCAGCAGTACTAAGGTGGTAGTTTCGCTCAATCGATTTCGACGATCATTTCAATCTCGACGCAACTTCCCAGCGGTAACTGTGCGACGCCAAATGCAGAGCGGGCGTGCTTGCCAATATCACCAAACACCTCGCCGATCAGTTCAGAGCAGCCGTTGGTGACGAGGTGATGCTCAGTGAACTCTGGTGTTGAGTTAACTAAACTCATCAGCTTCACGATACGCCGGACTCGCTCCAGGTTACCGTCACAGGCGGCGTTGAGTGTGGCGATCAAATCGATCGCAACCGCACGTGCCGCTTGCTTGCCCTGATCGGTGGTCATATCTCGGCCCAACTGACCGACCCAAGGGGCGCCATCCTTTTTCGCGATGTGGCCGGAGATAAAGACGGTATTCCCGGTTTGCACATACATGACATAGGCTGCGGCGGGCGTGGCCACCGCCGGCAAGGTGATGTTCAGGGACTGTAATTTGGCATTAATCGACATGGGGCGCTCCGGTATAAAAATGGCGGCGCATTTTACCCCGCAGGCCCTTGAATTTTGTGTAGCCGCCCACATTTGCCGGAAAAGGATTGGCTTTTTATCTATTCCATGATGTTTCGCGGCCAGCGCTGGCCGGTCTACTCCCCTGAATGAGGCAAATATGACTGTCGCAGAAAAACAGACCCTGGGCTTCCAGGCTGAGGTCAAGCAGCTATTGCAGCTGATGATTCACTCGCTGTACTCCAATAAAGAAATTTTTCTTCGTGAGCTTATCTCGAACGCGTCCGATGCCTCAGACAAGCTGCGCTTTGAAGCCATCAATAATGACGCCCTGTTCGAGGGCGATAGCGCGCTCGGCATTACGGTTGATTTCGATAAAACGGCACGCACTATCAGCATTACCGACAAAGGTATCGGCTTATCCCAGCAAGAAGCAATTGATCATCTCGGCACGATTGCCAAGTCCGGGACGAGAGAGTTTTTCTCCAAACTCTCGGGTGATCAGCAAAAAGATGCTGCACTGATTGGTCAATTTGGTGTCGGCTTTTACTCCGGGTTTATCGTCGCCGACCGTATCACGGTTGAATCTCGCCGCGCAGGTCTGCCCGCGGATCAGGGCGTGCGCTGGGAGTCTGGCGGCGAGGGCGATTTCACGGTTGAAACCATCGACAAGCCTGATCGCGGCACCACCATCACACTACATCTACGTGAGGGCGAAGATGAGCTGCTGTCAGCCTGGCAGCTGCGTTCGATCATCCGCAAGTACTCCGACCATATCTCGCTTCCCATACAAATGCGGAAGGAAGAATGGGATGAAGAGAAAAAAGAGATGGTGGTCCGTGACGAACTGGAAACCATTAATCAAGCCAGCGCATTATGGGCACGCAGTAAATCTGAGATCACCGATGAACAGTACACAGAGTTTTACAAGCATGTCTCGCATGATTTTGCCGAACCACTGACATGGACGCATAACCGCGTCGAGGGACGCAGCGAATACACCCAGCTGCTGTACATACCGACACGCGCACCTTTTGATTTGTGGGATCGCAACCAGCGTAGTGGCATCAAGTTGTATGTAAAGCGCGTGTTCATCATGGATGACGCGGAACAATTGATGCCGGTCTACCTGCGCTTTGTCAAAGGCGTGATTGATTCGAATGATCTGCCGCTGAACGTATCGCGTGAAATCCTGCAGGAATCACGCGACGTCAAGGTGATTCGTGAAGGATCGACCAAACGCGTGCTGGGAATGCTGGAGGAATTAGCAAACGCGGACGAAGCCGAGAAGAAAGAGAAATATGACAGCTTCTGGAAAGAGTTTGGTCAGGTACTGAAAGAAGGTATCGGCGAAGACAGCGCCAACAAAGACCGCATCGCCAAGCTGCTGCGTTTTGCTAGTACGCAGCTTGATACCGAGTCGCAAATGGTTTCATTCGCAGACTATGTCGCGCGCATGAAAGAGGGCCAAGACAAAATCTACTATGTCACCGCAGATAGCTGGACCGCTGCGCGCAACAGCCCCCATCTGGAAATCTTCCGTAAAAAAGGCGTTGAAGTGTTTCTGCTGACCGATCGCGTCGATGAATGGATGCTGTCTTTCCTCAGCGAGTTCGAGGGCAAGCAAATAGTCTCGGTGGCCAAAGGTGATCTGGATCTCGGCAAGCTGGAAGACGAGTCCGAGAAAAAACAAAAAGAAGAAACACAGGCCGAGTACAAAGAGCTGCTCGAAAAAATGAAACAGTCGCTGGATGCAAAAGCAGCGGATGTGCGCGTCACTTTCCGTCTCACCGACTCACCCGCCTGTTTAGTCGCGGGCGAGCATGAACTGTCCGGCAACCTGCTTCGCATGCTGAAAGCGGCGGGTCAGAAGGCGCCGGATAGCAAACCGATTTTGGAGATCAACCCCAATCACCCGCTGGTGCAGCGCCTGAAGTATGAAGACGCCAAGTTCGATGACTGGAGCAGTATCTTGTTTGATCAGGCCCTGTTAGCCGAAGGTGGTCAGTTGACCGACCCGGCGGGCTTCGTCAAAAAACTGAATGACATGCTGTTAGGCATGGCGCTCAAATAAGCGTGAGCTTGAGAACACGGCGCGGAAATTGAATCAGCGACCGCCCGTCACGTCCATCAAGGTGCCCGTCACATAGGAAGGCTGCGCCGAGGCAAGCCAAACAATTGCCTCGGCCACTTCCTCCGCCGTACCACCGCGCTGCATGGGTACGCCGGTCTTTACCCGATCAACCCGCCCGGGATCACCGGCCGAAGCATGAATATCGGTGTAGATCAATCCAGGTCTGACCGCGTTAACGCGAATACCCTCGGTCGCAAGCTCTTTGGCTAAGCCGATGGTCATGGAATCGACCGCCCCCTTGGCAGCGGCGTAATCAATAAACTCGTTCGGCGAACCGAGTCGGGATGCCGCCGAAGACACATTCACAATCGCGCCACCTTGACCGCCATGCCTGGTCGACATCCGCAGAATGGCTTGTTTGGCACACAGAAAACTACCGAACACATTCGCGCTGAACACCCGCTGCCAGCGCCCCACCTCCATCTGATCAAGCCGCATCTGCTGCTCCAGCATGCCCGCGTTATTAATCAGCGCCGACAAGGCGCCCAGCTTTTGCTCAACGGTTTCAAAAAGCCGGATCACATCAGCCTCATTCGACACATCCGCCTGCAGCGCGGTTACATCCGCGCCCAAGGCTTTAGCCTGAGCGATGATTGTGTTCGCGGCCTCAGCGTTCTCTTTGTAGCTGAAGGCGACGCGCCAGCCGCGCGCTGCCGCCAGCAGCACGGTTGCAGCACCAATGCCGCGACTGCCACCCGTCACCAGTATCAAGGGTTGAGTCATGATCCATTGCCTCCGAAACTTGAATAATGGTACTGTCGATTCTACCTTGCCCGATCAGGGTTCGACCTCGAATCAAAAAATCGCCGCACAATACCGAACCGCCGTGTACTTCAACTGGTCTTATGAAATCCGCCACCGCGCATAAAAAGCGAGCGCCGAAATTCGAGCCCATCACATTGTCTGAACAAGACGGTGTGCGGTATTTGCATTTCGGTACCGAGTGGGTACAAGGCGCTATGCGCATACGGCGGCCGTACTCGATAGAGCTGGAGTACGCACAGAAAATGATGGCGTGGATGCTCTTTATTGAAGAGCCGCAGCATATTGTTCAGCTTGGTCTGGGTACAGGAGCCCTGACAAAATTCTGCTACCGCGAATATCCTGAAGCGCAGATTACCGCCGTTGAATTAAACCCGAACGTGATTGAGGTATGCCGCACCATGTTTCGGCTACCTGCCAATGATGATCGTTTAAATGTCATCCAGCAGGATGCCGATTTGTTTGTGCATGATTTATCGCATCGTCGCAGGCTGGATGTTCTGCAAATTGATTTATACGATGCCACTGCGCGTGGCCCGGTGCTGGATACACCCGAGTTTTATCGCGCCAGTGCGCAATGTCTTCGTAGCACGGGTATCGCGACTATCAATTTATTTGGTGATCATCCCAGCTTCAAAAAGAATATCGCCGCCATCCACACCGCATTTGATCATGTGCTGGCACTACCCGAGGTACACCAAGGCAATGTCGTCGTGATTGCCTTCAAGTCCGCGCCCTCTTTTGATTTTTCCTATTTGTACCAGCGCGCAACCACGATACGAGTAACGACCAAGCTACCCGCACATGCCTGGATGAATGACATCAAGACGGCGTTGGAAGCTGGCTGAAAAGCAGTGACAAGGATGCCGGCGATTCTTTGTTCATCTCATTCATCTGCCAGAAAATCAGCATCGCATGTCGATGCCGGCGCTGAGAAGGTAATGCGCCGAAGGTCATGCATGAGCCATGACAAGTAGTGCTAACAACACCAACAACCTGTTGGTCCAGGCGTCAGATGCCTGCTAGCTGTTGAAGAAATGATGCTACCGTGGGATGTTTCAAACGAACACCGAGCTCATGCTGCATTCTGTCATTACGCAAACGTCGTGACTCCGACATAAATGACAGCAGCATCGGCGAAACCTGAGACGCCAGCTGTGGCCGTGATACCCGAGGCGGTCGTGCCAAATGAAATGCGTCTGCAACGATATCAAAGTACTCACCCATCTTCATATCCGAAGCATCCACTGTGTGGTACACACGCTGACAGGCGCCACGGCGCAATGTGAGCGCGATGATACGCGCCAGATCATCGGCGTGAATATGGTTGGTGTACACATCCTCTTCAGCGGTTAGCGCGGGCGTGCCCTGGCGCAGCCTGTCGAGCGGCAAGCGATCTGCGGCGTAGATGCCCGGCACACGCAGAATCGACAAGCGCGCATGCGCCCGCAGCGCCCACTGGCGCAGTACACGCTCTGCATCCACCCGCCGCACCGCGCGTGAATTCTTTGGTGCCACCGGTCGGGTCTCGTCGAACGAGTCGCCACCACAATCACCGTAGACGCCTGTGGTACTGACATAAACCAATCTGCCGCCACGCGGTAAAATGCCGACTAAATGCCGAGTCCGTTGGTCAGTCGTTCCCTCTGCGGGCGGCGGCGCCAGATGCACGATAGTGTCGGAAAGGCCACGCAGTCGGTGTAGCTGCTCGGGATAATCAAGGTTGGCGACGATACCGAGCGCGCCCTGGTCTCTCAGCTCACTCAGACGCTGTGCCTGACTGGTGACTGCAAAAACCCGGAAGCGGTCCCGGATCATCGGTAGCAGGCGCATGCCAACATCACCGCAACCGATGATTAGAAGACGCGGCTTGCCAAATTTATTCAAAGCTTTCATGCCAGAGATTGTATGACGTTCCAAGTCAGTGTTAACCCAAGTGGTCGGCAATTCAGCTGCGAGGCCGGCGAAACCATCCTCGCGGGCGCAATGCGTGTCGGCGTTCAGCTGCCGTATGGCTGCAAAAATGGTGCATGCGGCAGCTGCAAAGGAAAGTTATTGTCCGGTAGTGTAGAGCTTGGACCGCATCAAGCACGCGCGCTATCTGCCGACGAGCAGGCGGCGGGTCAAACACTGTTCTGCTGCGCTGTGCCGCAATCGGATGTCAGTATCGAGGCCCGTGAAGTGCTCGGCGTCGGCGACTTCCCGATCAAAAAAATTCCGGTTCGGGTTGCCCGTCTGGAGCGCGCCGCTGCTGATGTCATGCTGATGTCGCTGCAACTGCCTGCGACCGAGCGGCTGCAGTACAAAGCCGGCCAGTATGTCGAGTTCCTGCTCAAAGATGGCAAGCGCCGCGCCTACAGCATTGCTACGCCACCGCATGCCGATGAGTTACTGACGCTGCATATCCGGCATATGCCCGGCGGCGTGTTTACCGATCATGTGTTCGGTGCGATGAAAGAGAAAGATATTCTTCGTTTCGAAGGACCTTTGGGTACGTTCTTTCTGCGCGAAGACTCGAATAAGCCGATCGTGCTACTCGCATCAGGCACCGGCTTTGCACCTATCAAGGCGATTGTCGAGCAGTGGGCGCATGCTAAGTCGATGCGACCCGTCACGCTGTACTGGGGTGGTCGGCGACCCTGCGATCTTTATATGAACGCCCTGTGCGAATCATGGGCGCAAAGCCTGCCTAACTTTCGCTACATTCCGGTCGTGTCAGATGCGCTCGCCGAAGACAATTGGACTGGCCGCAACGGCTTTGTACATCGCGCAGTGATGGAAGATTGTCCTGATCTGTCCGCACATCAGGTGTATGCCTGTGGCGCGCCCCTTGTGATTGATGCTGCCCAACAGGATTTCACCAGCCAATGTCAGCTGCCTGTAGAGGAGTTCTACGCAGATGCATTCACCTCTGCCGCTGATCTCGCGGATACTGTCGCTTAAGGCCTGAGCACGCCATGAACAAACCAGAATCCTTGAACCAAGCCTTTGCGCAGTACCCGACCGAGGCGCTGCTCTACATCACCAATCGGCCACCGCTGGTATTCACCGAAGGCAGCGGCATGTGGTTGACCGACCATAACGGCAAGCGCTACCTCGACTGGCTGCAGGGCTGGGCCGTGAACTGCCTCGGGCATTCACCGCAGTGCCTGCAAGATGCCTTAGTGTCGCAGGCAAAAAAAGTCATCAACCCTTCGCCGGCGTTTTTCAACGAGCCATCGATCAAGCTCGCCGCCATGTTGACCGAGCACTCTTGCTTTGATCGGGTGTTCTTCGCCAATAGCGGCGCCGAAACGAATGAAGGTGCGATCAAACTGGCACGAAAATGGGGCAAGATTCACAAGAATGCCGCGGGTGACAACCGCTTCGAGATCATCACCTTCGAGCACAGCTTCCACGGACGTACCCTGGCCACCATGTCCGCCTCCGGCAAGGAAGGCTGGGACACCATGTTCGCGCCGCAAGTCCCGGGCTTCCCAAAGGCCGAGCTGAACAATCTGGCCAGTGTTGAAGCCTTAATCGGTAAGCATACGGTCGCGGTGATGCTGGAGCCGGTGCAAGGCGAAGGTGGTGTCATCCCTGCCACCAAAGAATTTATGCAAGGCTTGCGCGCACTGACCACCAAGCATAACTTGCTGCTGATTGTCGACGAGGTACAGGCCGGCATGGGCCGCACCGGTAAACTGTTTGCGTACCAGCTGTCAGATATCGAACCCGACATCATGACCTTGGGTAAAGGCATCGGTGGCGGTGTGCCACTCTCAGCCCTGCTCTGCAAAGAAGCGTTTGCCGTGTTCGAACCCGGCGATCAAGGTGGCACCTATAACGGCAATCCGCTCATGACCGCAGCCGGCATCGCGGTACTGGAAGAGCTACTCAAGCCCGGCTTTCTGCAATCAGTCGTTGATAAAGGTAACTACCTACGCGACGGCTTGCTGCGTTTATCCGATAAACACGGCTTGGAAAGCGAACGTGGTGAGGGTTTGCTGCGCGCGCTAAAGCTGGGCAAACCCATTGCCGGCAAGATCGTCGAGATCGCACGCGATCTTGAGCCGCAGGGCTTGCTACTCAATTCACCGCGCCCGGATTTGCTGCGCTTTATGTCAGCACTGAATGTGACAACTGAAGAAATTGACCTGATGCTGGCGTTGCTGTCAGGTGTGCTTGATCAGATTGCTGCCTGATGGTTGACTGATAAAGCTATCGTCAAACGCGATCAAGCGACCTTCATCAAGCTTAGATAGGGCCCAACCATCGCTCTCGTCTAGATAGGCGAATCCATTTGATTGCGCTAACGACTGCAGAACGATAGTTCTGCCAGTCTGCAGCAGAAGAATTTAATCAGCGATCATTTGCTGACGCCACAAACTCTTAAGCGCGATTTCTGTGCTGACCATATTCAACTTGTCTGCCATCTCGGGGCCTTTTCCAAATCGAATGTCACGCAGTAATTGATCGCCGTCGATACCTACCCTGCCAGCAACGTCCCTAATAATGCTGTGCAATATCATCACTCCTTCCTGTTTCATCTTTAGCGGCATGAGGGCCATTTTCATTTTTTCAGAAAATGTCGGCTTGCAAAGATGAACCACGAACTCCCCATTATCCAACTTTACGTCGTGGGCATACGTGTCGATCCCATGACCGAATTTGCCAAATTGGTTCGCAAATTCTTACACAGACATTGACGATCGAAATGACGGGCCTTGAGATTTCACGACGTTTCCTCAAAAATACTTAGCGCGGAATCGCGCACCTGCATTGAGTGACGGAGCTCATCAGTGGCCAAACTATCTTTGGTCACGAGAATAATTTTTCGGCATGCCGAAGAACTTGTATTCTTTATTTCATCCAATGCAGCCTTCAGACCGTTCCTCCCCTCAATGAATTTCGGCACTTGTACGACCAAGGTGCCGGGGGCATCTCGATGAGTAAAAAGTGCGTGGAAGAATGCTTTGTACTGTCCAGCCACATCTTGTCTTCGTCTAGGCATCCCGCCATAGATCAGAATCTGTTTCGCCTTGAGTTCGCAGCGAGGAATCTCGACAATCGGCACAATAGGAATGACATGCTCGTCGCCGCGTATTTTTTGGTAATTGGTATATGCGTATTCAATTGTTTTTTCTGCAAGCGAGGCGAAGGCATGCAGCTGCGGACGATGCTCAGCATATCCCCTTCCGTCGACTGCCAGGTCGCCAATATCGAGCAGGCAGGTATCTGCATCAATCATGTTGGGATCACCATGAATCACCTCGATATCGACTTTACCCGCGATATCGGATGTATCAGCGACGATGGATGTATCAGCGGGCGTGAGGTACAGCTCAGTCTCGAAAAGCGAATGATAGATACTGGCCGCGCTTAACTCAGTGCCGTTGTCAGCAAGCGTATGTATATGTCTCAACGCTAACTGCTTGTCTTCATCCGGTCCCAGCACGGTAGTCAGCACTGTGGCGACCCGACGATTACTCTCGATGACTTGTGATCTGTTGATAAATAGCTCGCTGAACCACTCTCTCCATTTTCTCTCGTGAATATCGTGAATGATCTTGCCATTCTCAATCGTATAAGTCACCCGGAAAGGAACTGAGGAAGTCTTACCCCACTCAAGCTTGCGGATCAAGTCAGTAGCACTCTGCTTGTTCATCAAACTGTTAGCTTTCAAGGGCAACATGACGATTCTCTTCTGTAGCGATAGATCTTTACTTTTACCAAAGGAGTATTTTTTTGATGGGTGAAACACCGAGTAGGATCAACAGAGCCAAGCAAACTGATCACGTAGACGAAGGCAGCCACATGATTTCCCGGTAGTCAGCAGTAATGTCACCATCACATCCCGTCAGTTCGTCCGGCAACATCGATTTAGTACACCAGAAAAACAAAACGGCCCGCAATGCGGGCCGTATCTTCGAGCGATAAGCTGCCTTATTTTTTTGCCGGGATATATAGGTCAGTAATACTGCCCAAGCCCATCTCTGCCGCAAACATCGGCGTCTCTGATAGGGTGGGGTGCGCATGCACGGTTAGTGCAAGGTCTTCCAGGTCAGCACCCATCTCCATCGCGAGGACCGTCTCGGCAAGTAACTCACCGGCATTGACGCCGACGATGCCTGCACCAATGATGCGCTTGGTGGTCGGATCCCAAAGCAATTTAGTCATGCCATCCTCACGACCCATCGCCAGTGCGCGGCCACTTGCGGCCCACGGGAAGTTAGCCTTCTCGAACGGTATGCCCTTGGCTCTTGCCTCAGCCTCGGTGACGCCCATCCAGGCAATTTCAGGATCGGTATAAGCCACTGAAGGAATGGTCATCGCATCGAATGCCACCTTGTGACCAGCGATGACTTCAGCCGCCACTTTGGCTTCGTTAGTCGCTTTGTGCGCGAGCATGGGGTCGCCACAGATGTCGCCGATCGCAAAAATAGTTGGCACGTTGGTACGCTGCTGCCGATCGACCGGAATGAAGCCACGCTCATTCACAATCACGCCGGCTTTGTCTGCTGCAATCTCTTTGCCGTTGGGGCGGCGGCCCACGGCCAGCAGCACCATGTCATACAGCTGCGGCTCTGACGGCGCGTTGTCACCCTCGAACGTAGCGAGTAACCCATTTGCGCGCGCCTCCAGCTTGGTGACCTTGGTCTTCAGCATGATGGCTTCATAGCGCTTCTCAATGCGCTTCTGCAGCGGCTTGACGATATCGCGATCGGCCGCCGGAATCAGCCCGTCGGCAAATTCAACGACCGATACTTTGGCACCCAGCGCGTCATAAACGCAGGCCATCTCCAGGCCGATGATGCCACCACCAATCACCAGCATGCGCTTGGGAATCTGACGCAGCTCGAGCGCGCCAGTGGAATCGACCAGACGTGGATCGTCATACGGGAAGCCCGGTATCTTCACGACCGACGAGCCCGCAGCGATGATGGCGTGTTTGAAGGCGATGGTTTTCACGCCTTCGGCAGTCTCGACGCTCAGCGAGTTGGATGATGTGAACGCACCTTTGCCTTGCACCACCTGCACTTTGCGCGCCTTCGCCAAACCGGAAAGGCCACCGGTCAGTTTCTTGATGACGCTTTCCTTCCAACCACGCAGGGAATTGAGATCAATCTCCGGCTTGCCGAGCTTGATACCGAAGTGCGACATCTCATCGGCTTCCGTGATGACCTTTGCCGCGTGCAGCAAAGCTTTGGAGGGTATGCAGCCCACGTTCAGGCAAACACCCCCCAATGTGGGATAGCGTTCAACCAGAACGACTTTTTGGCCGAGGTCAGCGGCACGAAAAGCAGCGGTGTAGCCACCCGGACCCGCACCCAGTACTAAGGTGTCGCATTCGATATCGGCACTGCCCGAGAAGCTGGCGGCGACGGGTGCTGCTGTAGCTAAGGCTGTAGATGCAGCTGCCAGCGCCGTTGTTGCTGCGGCGGGCGTCTGCGAAGATGTCAACGACGCTGAGGTATTCGTCGGGGTCGATGCTGCTGGTGCGCTCGCACTTGCCACACCTCCCGCAGACTCAAGCACAAGAATCGACGAGCCCTCGGATACCTTGTCACCGATTTTGACGAGCAAGGACTTCACGACACCGGCAGCACTGCAGGGAATTTCCATGCTAGCTTTGTCGGACTCGACGGTGATGAGTGACTGTTCAGGCTGAACCGTATCGCCGGGCTTGACCAGCAGTTCAATCACTTCAACTTCCTTGAAATCACCAATATCCGGCACTTTGATTTCAATGGTGCTCATTATTCACTCCATTATTCTTGATGATGCGTGTCTGGCAGTCGCGGTTGAGGCACACATCTGTTGTGCGATTTCTTTCACCTCAGACAGTGCGTCGTGGTTCAAACGCAATCTCACAGCAGTGTCTTGCGCATATCAGCAAGCACCTCGCCGAGGTAAACCGTGAAGCGTGCACCCAACGCGCCATCGATCACGCGGTGGTCATAGGAGAGTGACATCGGCAGCATCAGCCGTGGCGCGAAAGTCTTGCCATCCCACACCGGCTTGATCTCGGATTTCGATAAACCAAGAATCGCGACTTCGGGCGCATTGATAATCGGCGTGAACGATGTTCCGCCAATACCGCCGAGCGAAGAAATGGTGAAGGTCGCCCCCTGCATATCAGCAGGCTTTAATTTACCTTCGCGCGCTTGTGCCGACAGCTCACCCATTTCTTTGGCAATTTGCGATAAACCTTTTTGGTCGGCGTTTTTAATCACAGGCACCACTAAACCATTCGGCGTATCTGCGGCAAAGCCGATGTTGTAGAAGTGCTTAAGAATGAGGTTCTCACCGCCCGCATCCAACGAGGCATTAAAGGCGGGATATTTCTTCAGCGCGGAGACGCTGGCTTTGATAACAAATGCCAGCATAGTGAGTTTCACGCCGGATTTAGCGAGCGATTCATTCGCGCTCTTGCGGAATTCTTCCAGCTCAGTGATATCTGCCTGATCAAATTGCGTGACATGCGGAATCATTACCCAGTTACGATGCAGATTCGGGCCGCTGATTTTCTTTATGCGCGACAACGGCTCGATCGAGGTTTCACCGAACTTCGAAAAATCAAGCGATGGCCATGGCAATAAGCCGAGCGCGGCGCCCCCACTTGACGTCGCTGATACTCCGGCGCCACCTGCCATCACACCTTTGACAAAACCTTGCACGTCTTCAATCAGAATCCGACCCTTAGGGCCACTACCGGATACGCGCGCCAGATCAACACCGAGCTCGCGCGCAAATTTTCTGACGGAGGGTGATGCGTGCGGCTTTTGTCCGTTGGATTCGCCAGCGTTAGCGATGTTGGCGGGTGCTGTAGTAGCTGGCACTGCAGTCACCGGCACCGCGCTCGCTGTCGAGGCTAGTGTGCTGGCGCTGACTGCTGCCGCAGCACTAGTGCTGACTGCAGGTGCGCTGGCTGGCGCCGAAGCAACCGCTGGCGCTGGTGCTGGCGCTAATGCGGCCGCCCCTTCACTCACTTCGAGCAATAACACCAACGAACCCTCGGCGACTTTATCGCCTAGCTTAACTTTCAACTCCTTCACAATGCCGCTGGCACTGCTGGGGATTTCCATACTGGCTTTGTCCGACTCCACCGTGATCAGCGACTGCTCAGCCTGCACCGTATCGCCCGGCTTGACCAGCAACTCGATCACCTCCACCTCTTTGAAGTCGCCGATATCCGGGACCTTGACTTCGATTTGGCTCATTATTCTTGCTCCGTATTTCTGGTGAGGGCCGCTGCACTACCCATAGCGGCAACAACAGCAGCCTTTGAAGGACGACGACGAGCAATATCTGCTTTTTTACGATCGCCTAGGCTGCCGCTCTGACTAATTTTTCCGCTGAACCTATTTTTTTCGCTGATTACACTGTGGTGGGATTAGGCTTGTTCGGATCGATGCCGTATGTCGCGATCGCTTTTGCCACCAGTGACGCATCGACCTTGCCCTCGTCGGCCAGCGCCTTCAGGGCGGCTACCGCCACATAGTATCGGTTCACCTCAAAAAACTCACGCAACTTGGCACGCGTATCAGAACGACCGAAACCATCTGTGCCCAGCACACGATACAAACGGTCCTTCGGCATGAACGGACGGATCTGCTCTGCATAACTGTGCATGTAATCGGTCGCCGCGATCACAGGCCCTTCGCTGCTACCGAGTTGCTGCGTGACATAAGGAACCTGCGGCTGCTTCGCAGTTGGATTCAGCAAGTTCCAGCGATCTGCATCCTGACCCTCACGCGCCAGCAGCGTGAAAGACGGCGCAGACCAGATATCAGCGGCCACATCCCACTCTTCTTCGAGTAGCTTCGCGCCTTCAATAACTTCGCGCAAAATAGTGCCGGAGCCCATCAACTGCACACGCAGCTTCGGCTTCTTCTTCGCTGAAGGCTGCAACAAATACATGCCTTTCAGAATGCCTTGTTCCTGTCCTGGCTTGAGACCGGGATGCGCATAGTTCTCGTTCATCAGCGTGATGTAATAGAACACATCCTCTTGCTTCTCAACCATACGCTTCAAGCCATCATGCATAATGACCGCCACTTCATGCGCGAACGTCGGGTCATACGGCAAGCAATTGGGAATAGTGGAGGCGAGAATATGGCTGTGGCCGTCCTCGTGCTGTAAACCTTCACCGTTGAGTGTGGTACGACCAGAAGTGCCACCAAGCAGGAAGCCACGCGCGCGCATATCGCCCGCAGCCCACGCCAGATCGCCAACGCGCTGCAATCCAAACATCGAGTAGAAGATATAAAACGGAATCATCACTCGGTTATTGGTGGAGTATGAGGTCGCCGCGGCAATCCAGGAACTCATGGCACCCGCTTCATTGATACCTTCTTGCAGAATCTGACCGGCCTTGTCTTCGCGGTAGTAGCTGACCTGATCCTTATCAACCGGTTCATACAGCTGACCTTGCTGACTGAATATACCGATCTGTCGGAAGAAACCTTCCATACCAAAGGTGCGTGCCTCATCGACCAGAATCGGCACCACGCGGGGCGCAAGTGTCTTGTCGCGTAGTAGCGCTGTCAGGACACGCACATAGGCTTGGGTAGTAGAGATTTCGCGGCCTTCGGCCGTTGGATCAAGCACCGCCTGAAACGCGGAGAGCTCCGGTATCGGCAACACTTCGTCGGCCTTGCGCCGGCGCTGCGGTAGGTAACCCCCTAATTGCTTGCGACGCTCATGCAGGTATTTGATCTCTGGCGCGTCGTCGGATGGTTTGAACAACGGCACCTCGTGCAGCTGGTCATCAGGAATCGGTATACCAAAGCGGTCACGCATTTCGCGGATGGCTTCATCGTCGAGCTTCTTGGTCTGGTGCGCTGTATTTCGCGCCTCACCCGACTTGCCCATACCGTAGCCCTTCACCGTTTTTACCAGCAGCACGGTGGGCGAACCTTTGTGCTCTTGCGCGGCTTTGTACGCAGCGTAAATCTTGTGTGGGTCGTGACCACCGCGCAGCAAGCGCCAGATATCGTCATCCGACAAGTTGGCAACCAACTCCAGACCACGCGGGTCTTTACCGAAGAAATGCTTGCGCACGTAGGCGCCATCTTTGGCTTTGTAATTTTGGTATTCGCCGTCAACGGTTTCCATCATGATCCGTTGCAGCACGCCGTCTTTATCGCGCGCCAGCAGGTCATCCCAGTTCGAGCCCCAGATCACCTTGATGACATTCCAGCCAGCGCCACGGAAATCGGCCTCCAGTTCTTGAATAATTTTTCCGTTGCCGCGCACCGGACCATCGAGCCGTTGCAAATTACAGTTGATGACAAACACCAGGTTGTCGAGCATCTCGCGGCCCGCCATACCAATCGCGCCCATCGACTCCGGCTCATCCATCTCGCCATCACCGCAGAACGCCCATACTTTGCGATTGGCTGTGTCGGCAATCTGGCGCGCATGCAGATACTTGAGAAAGCGCGCCTGATAGATTGCCATGATCGGCCCCAGCCCCATCGACACCGTTGGGAATTGCCAGAAATCAGGCATCAGTTTCGGGTGTGGGTAGGACGACAGGCCCTTGCCATCCACCTCACGCCGGAAATTCAGCATCTGCTCTTCAGTGATACGCCCCTCCAGAAAAGCGCGCGCGTAAATACCGGGCGCGGAGTGGCCTTGTATATAGAGCAGATCGCCACCGTGGTTTTCGGAGGGCGCATGCCAGAAATGGTTGAAACCAATTCCAAGCATGTTCGCCAGCGAAGCGAAACTGGAAATGTGACCGCCTAAATCACCATCGGTACGGTTGGCTCTGACGACCATCGCCATCGCATTCCAGCGCATCCATGAACGCAGGCGCTCTTCATACTCGAGATTACCCGGGCAGTGCTCCCCGAGATGCGCCGGTATTGTGTTGACGTAGGCGGTATTACTGGAAAACGGAATATGCGCGCCGCGACGACGGGCCAAATCCACCATGCGCTCAAGGAGGTAGTGCGCCCGTTCAGCGCCCTCATGTTCGATGACGGACTCGAGTGCATCCAGCCACTCGCGGGTTTCCATTACATCGGGATCGTTGGCGGCTTGCGCCAGGATAGTGTCGATTTGCGCTGCCATATCAGTCTCCAGTGTCGTTGGTGGCTGGTGCATGTCTTCAAGCGTTCGGGAGGATGACATTACCCCGAAATTTAGCCCGACTTCAATCGGGCGAAGTGTATCAGGACTTCATTGATTTTTCAAAATACGGTAGATGATTTCATAATGCAGTAAATTATTTAAATGAAAACGCGCAGCGGATCGCACTTTAAAGCAGGCGCTTTGCGCAGGGATGCGGAATGCCAAGGGTTTGCCTCGAATCAAACTTTTCCCCTCACTCTTATAATGCCGGCTCTGTTAACCCGATATCTTTCACCGCCATGTCTGCAAAAATCATCGATGGAAATGCGCTTTCAGCCCAACTACGCGGCGAAGTCGCCCAACGCGCCGCCGCGCTCACCGCCAAAGGTCATCAACCCGGCCTGGCCGTTATCTTGGTGGGCGACAGCCAGGCATCCCAGGTCTACGTCCGGAATAAGGTAAAAGCCTGTGAAGAAAACGGGATTTACTCGGTGCTGGAAAAATACGATGCCAGCATGTCGGAAGCTGAATTGCTGGCGCGTGTCGATGCGCTGAACCACGACCCAAAAATCAACGGCATCCTGGTTCAACTGCCGCTGCCCGCGCATATCGATGCCAACAAAGTCATTGAAGCGATCGCCGCCGAAAAAGACGTGGATGGTTTTCATATTAGCAATGCCGGTTTGCTGATGACGGGTCAGCCTTTATTCCGCCCCTGCACACCGTATGGCGTGATGAAGATGCTGGAATCGATCAACTACCCGGTGCGTGGCGCGACCGCAGTCGTGGTTGGTGCATCGAACATCGTTGGCAAGCCACAGGCCATGCTGCTATTGCAAGCCGGCGCCACGGTCACCATCTGTAATTCGAAGACACGCGACCTCGGTCATCACACCCGAGATGCAGATATTGTGGTGGTCGCCACCGGCAAGCGGAACATCGTGACCGCGGATATGGTCAAGCCAGGTGCAGTCGTCATTGATGTCGGCATGAACCGTGATGACGCCGGAAAATTATGCGGCGATGTCGACTACGCGCCCATTGCAGAAGTTGCTGGCTGGATCACGCCGGTACCGGGTGGCGTCGGTCCCATGACGATCACCATGCTGTTGGTAAACACGATTGAAGCGGCAGAGCGCGCTGCACACAGCTAACACTTGAAACACTATGACCACCAACGCCCTACTCGATTTCACCGACCTGCCACGCTTCGACCTGTTTGACACATCGCATGTCACACCGGCCATCACGCAGTTGCTTCACGAGGCGCGCGAAACCGTCGCGCAACTCGAGCAATCGGCGGTCATTGGGTGGGATGCGTTCGTGGTGCCACTGGAGGCAGTGACTGAACGTCTGGGACGCGCATGGGGTGTTGTGGGCCACCTGAATGGCGTGGTCGACACGCCGGCGCTACGTGCAGCGTACAACGAGAACTTACCGAAGGTAACCGAGTTCTGGACTGAACTGGGCCAAAACCTGAAGCTGTTCGAGAAGTACAAAGCGCTTCAGGCCAGCAATGAATACACAACACTGTCATCAGCGCGCAAGCGTATCGTCGACAACGCGGTGCGTGATTTTCGTTTGGGTGGTGCGGAACTCGCTGATGCACAGAAAACGCGTTTCGCTGAAATCCAGGAGCAGCTAGCTGCGCTGTCAACGCGCTTCTCAGAAAATGTGCTGGATGCGACCAATGCCTACGAACTCAATATCGAGGATGAGGCCCGTCTGGCGGGGCTTCCGGAGGACGTGAAGCAAGCCGCGCAGGCGTCCGCCGAGCGCGAAGGCAAAACGGGCTGGCGCTTCTCTTTGCATTTCCCCTCGTATTTCCCGGTGCTGCAATATGCCGATGACCGAGCGCTGCGCGAGACGCTGTACCGCGCGAATGCGACGAAAGCTTCGGAGCTGGGTGAGAATGCCGATTGGGATAACACGCAGCTTATCGCGGATATTCTTCAATTGCGCGACGAAGAAGCCAAATGTCTTGGCTATGCCAATTTCGCAGAGGTATCGCTGGTGCCGAAAATGGCCAGCGCACCATCACAGGTAATTCAATTTCTGAATGACCTCGCGCAACGCGCGCGACCCTTCGCTGAAAATGATTTAGCAGAGCTACGCGCCTTTGCCAAAGCTGAGTTGGGGCTCGATCAGCTGGAGGCATGGGACATCACCTATGCGTCTGAGAAGCTGCGCGAAAAACGCTACGCATTTTCGGAGCAGGAAGTAAAACGCTATTTCCCCGAGCATCGCGTGATTGGCGGTTTGTTCCGGCTGATACAAAACATGTTTGGTGTTGACATCAAATCGGACAATAGCCCGCTCTGGCACCAAGACGTCACGTTCTATCGCATCGAGAAAAAAGGTCAGCTGGTCGGGCAGTTCTATCTGGACCTTTACGCACGAAACGGTAAACGCGGTGGCGCATGGATGGATGATGCGCGTGGTCGTAAAAATCTCGCCGGTGATTTGCAAACACCGATTGCCTACCTCACCTGCAATTTCACTGAACCCGCGGTCGTTGACGGGGTCAAGAAGCCGGCCTATTTCACCCATGACGAAGTCATCACGCTGTTCCATGAGTTTGGGCATGGTCTACACCACATGCTCACCGCGGTCGATGAGCTCGGTGTGTCGGGCATCTCAGGCGTCGAGTGGGACGCAGTCGAGCTGCCTTCGCAGTTCATGGAGAACTTCTGCTGGGAGTGGGATGTTCTGCAGCACATGACAGAACACGCAGAGTCTGGCGAGCCCTTGCCGCGATCCTTGTACGACAAAATGATCGCCGCCAAAAATTTTCAATCCGGTTTGCAAATGCTGCGACAAGTCGAGTTTTCGTTATTCGATATGCGCCTGCACTTTGATTACCAACCGAATGGCCAACAAACCGTCGCAGAATTACTGGCTGAGGTCAGGCATCAAGTCGCCGTCATCATTCCTCCCGCCTTCAACCGTTTTCAGCATTCCTTCTCGCATATTTTCGCCGGAGGCTATGCTGCCGGTTACTACAGCTACAAATGGGCCGAGGTGTTGTCCGCTGACGCTTATGGCGCTTTCGAAGAAGCGCAGGGCGACCCGAATCGTCTGGCCGAGACCGGCATCGCGTTTCATCGCGAAATCTTGTCCGTCGGCGGTTCGCGTCCGGCGCTGGAATCATTCACCGCATTTCGTGGTCGCGCACCCAGTATTGATGCGCTGCTCCGACACAACGGCATGGTGCAGGCAAACCCGTGACGCGCATCGATTTTCATAGCAAAGTACCGGACAAGCTCAACTACGCCTGTCGCTTGATACGCAAAGCGCAAGCAGCGAAAACCCGGCTGGTTGTGCTCACCGAAGATCATGCACAACTCGAACAAATGGATGGCTTGCTATGGACTTTTTCTGAGCAAGACTTTTTGCCGCATGTGGTCGCGGGCGATGCCTTGGCAGAGCAGACGCCGATTATCTTGACTGATGACTGCGACAAAGCGTTACCGCACCATCACGTGCTTGTCAATATTTCACGCCGCACTCCGGAATTCTTTGCGCGTTTCGAGCGCATGTTCGAGCTGGTATCGAATGACGAGCAGGATTTGATTGCAGGTCGCGAGCGCTACAAGTACTATCAGCAGCGCGGCTACCCGCTCACTCATCACGTGGCTGACTCCTCATGAACGAACCTGAGCAAGACATTCCTGTTTTAACCGATGTGATCGATACCCCTTCGCCCGTCAGGCAGTCGGTGGCGCAATCGTCCGTGGCGCTTGATCAATTAGAGCAGGCACTCTCGGATCGACTAATTTCAGAATTATCACTACAGTTGCCGGTATTGGTTGAGGCAGCGCTTCGTGAGCACCTACCCCAAGCGCTCGGTGCGAAGTTGCAAGCGGAGCTGCTTAACACGCTGACCAACGCCTTGCCAATTGCAGCGCAAGCAGCGACATCGGAACTTTCCAGCAAGGTGGCCTACGAACTCGGCGCATCGCTCGAGATGCGACTGCAAGAAGAAGTTCGCAGTGCAGTCGCACAAGAAATCGCCGCGCTCAAGGCACACAATCTCTGATTGTCCGCAGTTGCAGCGTAAAGATAAGCTCTCATCGTAGCGCACGCTGTTGCACCTTATCGTGTGATGATCAGCGCAAGATGAGCGCAAGTTATTCAACACAGGATTCAACATGAAAGTGATTGTGCTCGGTGCCGGCATAATTGGCACTGCCTCGGCCTGGTTTCTGCAAAAAGCTGGCCATGAGGTCACCGTCATCGACCGTCAACCCGGCGTAGCACAGGAGACCAGCTTCGCTAATGGCTGCCAAATCTCCGTATCGCACGCCGAGCCTTGGGCAAACCCGGGCGCACCACTGAAGCTACTGCGTTGGTTAAGTCGAGACGATGCGCCACTCTTGTTTCGGCCGCGCGCAGAATGGCTGCAATGGCGCTGGGGGTTGCAGTTTCTTCGTGAGTGCACTCCGGCACGCGCAGCGCATAACATCCGTCAGATAGTCGCCATCGCTGAGTACAGCCGACAAACCCTTCAAGCGCTGCGTGCCGAGACTGGTATTGACTACGACTGTGAAACGCGCGGTATTCTGCATTTTTATACCGACCCGGTTGAATTCGAGCAGTCATTGTCTGCAGCGCAGCTGATGCGTGAATTAGGTTGTCCGCGTCAAAGCCTTGACGCGGACGAAGCCGTGCGGCTAGAGCCTGCGCTAGCGTCGATTCGACCAAAACTAGTGGGGGCTGACTTCACACCAACCGATGAGTCGGGCGATGTCTATAAATTCACCACCGGTCTCGCGCACGCGTGCGAGCAGATAGGCACTCGCTTCATCTTCAATACCATCGTGACGCGGCTGCTCACCGAAGGTAGCGGCGCAACCTCACGGATTGCTGGCGTTGAAGTGATCGACGAGCATGGGCGGCATCAGCAATTGCAAGCCGATAGCTATGTACTGGCCTTGGGAAGTTTTTCGCAACCGCTAGCCAAACGTATCGGTATTGATCTGATGATTTACCCGGGCAAAGGGTACTCGGCTACGTACACGGTCACGCAACCTCAACTGGCACCGATGGTGTCGCTGACGGATGATGGCCACAAGCTGGTGATCTCGCGACTGGGCGATCGGCTGCGGGTGGCAGGCACCGCAGAGATTAATGGCTACTCGCGTGCATTGAACGAGGTGCGTTGCGAGGCTATCACGCGCCGCACCCGAGAGCTGTTTCCTGGCGCCTGCGATTATGAAAACCCGGTGTATTGGAGTGGGCTGCGCCCGATGACCCCATCCAATGTTCCGTATATTGGGCGATCGAAATACAGCAACCTATTTCTGAATACCGGGCATGGTACGCTGGGCTGGACCATGGGCTGCGGCTCCGGTCGCGCAGTCGCAGATATCATGGTCGGACGTCGGCCGGAAGTTGATTTCGCGTTTACCGGCGAGCCGGCTAGCCACACAGCACCTGCACTGATCTCGCTACCTGCGCGCGGCTAAACTACGCTGCCCACACACTTGCCGAATTGATTATCAGCGCCAACCGTATTGTCATTACATCGCAATTTGGTTTACCTTGCTTATTTATAGCAATTTATTTCAAGAATAATATTCAGCTTGCACCCACGGAGGCTATCCATGCAGTTCAAATTGAGTCGTCTTTCTCTGCTCGCGCTCTGCGTCGCGACCTCATCTGCAGTCGCTCAGGAGCAGGTGGTCAAGATCGGTCATGTGGGACCGTTATCGGGTTCGATCGCGCATCTCGGCAAAGATAACGAAAATGGCGCACGCATGGCGATTGACGTGCTCAATGCAAAAGGCATGACGCTGGGCGGCAAGAAAGTGAAGTTTCAACTCATTGCCGAAGACGATGGCGCCAATCCGCAGCAGGCGACTTCAGTCGCACAGAAACTCACCGATGCAAAAGTCAATGGTGTGATCGGCCATCTCAACTCGGGTACCACGATCCCGGCGTCCAAGATTTATCACGACCATGGCATTCCGCAGATATCGCCATCAGCGACGAATCCCAAGTACACCCAACAGGGCTACAAGGGGGCTTTCCGCGTGGTTGCCAACGACGGGCAGTTGGGCGGTGCATTAGGTCGCTACGCGGCCAATACCCTGAAATCGAAAAATGTAGCCGTCGTCGATGACCGCACTGCCTACGGGCAGGGTGTTGCCGATGAGTTTATAAAAGCCGCAAAGGCGGCGGGCATTAACATCGTTGCCCGCCAGTACACCAACGATAAAACACCCGACTTCAATGCAATTCTTACCGCGATCAAAGGCAAGCAGCCTGACCTGGTTTTCTTCGGCGGCATGGATGCGGTGGGCGGACCGATGCTGCGGCAGATGAAGCAACTCGGCATCAACGCTAAATTCATGGGCGGTGACGGCATCTGTACCGAGCAGTTACCCTCACTCTCAGCAGGTGCAATGGGTGATGGGCAGGTGGTCTGCGCTGAGGCGGGTGGCGTAGAGGACAGCGGAAAAAAAGCGATGGATAACTTCCGCGCTGACTACAAGAAAAAATTTGGTGCGGAGGTAAAGCTCTATGCGCCTTATGTGTACGACGCAGTGATGGTGATGGCCGACGCAATGAAGCGCGCCAATTCGGCCGAACCCGCGAAGTATCTACCTGAACTCGCCAAAACCAGTTATCAAGGCGTCACCGGCAAGATCGAATTCGATGAGCGTGGCGATATGAAACAAGGCACGTTAACGCTGTATACCTACGAAGCGGGCAAGCGCTCACAAATCGCGGTGGTGCGCTAAGTATTAGCTGATTCTGTAGAGAGCGTGCGCGAAAAACACAACGGCAATAAACACGAAAGCTATGTTTCGAAAGCCATACTACGAAAATCAAATTACGAAAGCGATATCACGAAAACCATAACTGCGAGAGTCACACCTACGAGCGTCACAAATAAAAAGCGCTCCTGTCGGGAGCGCTTTTACATTCACGTCTGTGCGATTATTTCAGCGAGAGAACCCACGCCGCCAGTTTCTTCGCCTCCGCCTCGCTTACCTGAGGATTAGCGGGCATCGGGATCTGACCCCATACGCCGCTACCACCTTTTTGAATTTTGGTGGCCAGCTTGGCTTCTGCTGACTTGTCGCCCTTGTACTTGGCCGCGACTTCCTTGTAACCTGGGCCAACCACTTTGTTATCTATCGCGTGGCAAGCAAGGCAATTTTTTTCTTTTGCCAGTTGCTCGCTGGCGAGCGCCGCGTTGGAAGCAAAAGCTGCAACGGCTACGGCAGCGACCAGAATAGCTTTCATGTGTGTCTCTCCGTTCAAAATTTAAAGCGGGCGAATTGTAGCGCGTTTTACAAGCCGGATCACCCAAGTCAGGCTTGCACTTGCTTGCTCGACGACTGAATGAACGCCGACCAGCGACAAGATCACCGGCAAGATCAGCGCCACTGATACGGTAGCGCTGCAAGCGAATCGACGCGCAGAACTTTACACTCACTCACACTTGGTTTAATCAGTCACCGCACCCCGACTTGCGCTCGATGCTAATTTGGCAAATTTGGCTAGTACACCGCGGGTGTACTTGGGCGCAGGAGGACTCCAGGCCTTACGACGCCGCTCGAGCTCGTCATCGGCTACGTTCAGCTGTATCAGCAACTGGTGCGCATCAATGGTAATCGAGTCGCCCTCCTGAACTAACGCGATGTTACCGCCCGCGTAGGCCTCAGGAGCAACATGGCCGACCACCATGCCCCAGGTAGCGCCAGAAAAACGACCATCGGTGATCAAGCCAACCGACTCGCCGAGCCCCTTACCAATCAGCGCCGAGGTTGGCGACAGCATCTCCGGCATACCCGGTGCGCCCTTTGGTCCCAAGTAGCGCAGTACCAGCACGTCGCCAGCCTTGATCTTGTCTGCCAGAATCGCTTGCATCGCGGACGGCTCATCATCAAAAACGCGCGCCGGACCTTTAATCGCTGGGTTCTTCAAACCGGTGATCTTGGCAACACATCCTTCAGGTGACAGATTGCCCTTCAGGATCGCAAGGTGCCCTTGTTTGTAGATCGCTTTTTCGATCGGCATGATCACATCCTGATCAGCTCGTGGCTGATCAGGCACGTTCGCAAGCTCTTCGGCCATGGTCTTGCCGGTGATGGTGATGCAGTCGCCATGCAGCAAGCCAGCGTTGAGTAAAATCTTCATCACCTGCGGAATGCCACCAGCCGCGCGCAAATCAGTCGCCACATACTGACCCGAGGGCTTCAAATTACAAATCACCGGCACCTTCTTGCGCATGCGCTCGTAATCATCGATATGCCACTCGACATCTGCGGCATGGGCAATCGCCAGGAAATGCAACACCGCGTTGGTCGAGCCGCCAGTGGCCATAATCACTGCTACCGCGTTCTCAATCGATTTACGAGTGATGATGTCACGCGGCCTTAGATTGTTTTTGACCGCCTGCAGCAAGATACGCGCTGATTCCGCGGCCGAATCGACTTTCTCATGGTCGGGGTTGGCCATGGTCGACGAGTACAGCAGCGACATCCCTAGTGCTTCGAATGACGATGACATGGTGTTAGCGGTGAACATACCACCGCAAGAGCCGGTGGAGGGACACGCATTACGCTCGATACCCTCGAAATCTTCCACCGACATTTTGCCGGCAGTGTACTGACCAACCGCTTCAAACGCGGACACAATAGTGAGGTCCGTGCCCTTCCAGTTACCCGGCTTGATGGTGCCACCGTACACATAAATCCCTGGCACATTGGTGCGCGCGAGGGCAATCATGCCGCCCGGCATATTCTTGTCGCAGCCGCCAATCACGACACAGCCATCCATCCATTGGCCCTGTACGCAAGTTTCGATGCTATCTGCAATGACTTCACGCGAGATCAATGAGTACTTCATACCCTCGGTGCCCATCGACATGCCGTCAGAAATAGTCGGCGTACCAAACACTTGTGGATTACCCCCGCCCGCCTTGGTAGCGGCAATCGCGGCGTCCGCCAGTTTCTGCAATCCGGAGTTACAAGGTGTGATGGTGGAGTGCCCGTTGGCGATACCAATCATGGGGTTGTTGAAGTCATTTTTTGTGTAACCCATGGCGTAGTACATCGCGCGGTTCGGGCTACGCTCGACTCCTTCGGTAATATGTTTCGAGCGTTCGTTAGCGTCCATTCGGTCTCCGTTATACAAAAATAAGGCGGCGTGCCTGCGCGAGCGACGGCAAGCAAGTGACTATAATACCTTGGGTTATGGGAATGCCGATTCCCAATGCAGGGGTCTGAGCCCATCTAGTACGCCCGGAAATTGGTAATGCAAACTGATCCTCGCCCGTCACGGCAATCTGCGAAAATTTCTGAATGCTGATTCATCCTCTGCCTGATCCGATCGCGCTTGCGATCGGCCCGCTCGCCGTTCGCTGGTACGGCTTGATGTATCTAGCGGCCTTTGTGCAGTTCTTGATACTAGGAAGATTACGGCTGCGTCAGCCGCATATCGCCGCCGAGGCATGGCACTCGACCGATATCGATGACCTGCTGTTTTACGGTGTGCTCGGCGTCGTGATTGGCCGCCGGCTTGGCGAGGTTCTGTTCTACCACCCCGGTTACTACCTCGCTAATCCCGATGAGATCATCGCCATCTGGAAAGGCGGCATGTCGTTTCATGGCGGTTTTTTAGGCGTGCTGATTGCGATGTGGATGTGGGCGCGCTTACATGGCCGGCGCTGGATGGCCGTGATGGATTTTATCGCGCCACTGGTACCGCTGGGGTATGCGTTCGGTCGTATCGGCAACTTCATCAACGCCGAACTACCTGGACGTGTCGCCGATGCAGACTTTCCCTGGGCGATGATCTGGCCGAATGTAGATGCGTTACCGCGTCACCCCTCGCCGATCTATCAGGCGCTTATCGACGGCGTGCTGCTATTCATTTTGCTGTGGCTATTTGCACGTAAAGCCCGTCCCTATCTCGCGGTGAGTGGCGTATTCTCAGCCGGCTATGGCTGCGCAAGGTTTTTCACCGAATTCTTCCGGATGCCGGATTACGAGGTCGCTATCGGCAGCTGGAGTCTCTCTGCAGGCCAACTACTGTCGCTGCCTATGATTATGCTCGGCATGCTGTTGCTGTGGTTTGCCTATCGACATCCTGCTGACGCAATGGCCATACCCGAGCCCGAGCAAGCCAACAAGACCTCTAGTGCCGAGCATTGAGGCATCGTGTAACGCGCCGTGAATACTAATCTTTACGCCATCTTCAGAGCACGCTTTCCGGATGACCTGGATGACTGCTGGTTAGAAACCAGCGATGGGCTTTATTACAGCTGGCGCGATTGTGAGCGCGGCAGCGCAAAAATCGCCAATCTGTTTGCCAGCCTCAACTTGCCGGCAGGCGCGCGGATCGCGGCGCAGGTCGAGAAATCGCCCGAAGCACTGATGCTGTATCTCGCTACGGTGCGCGCCGGCTTTGTATATTTACCCTTGAACACTGCCTATCGCGCTACTGAGATGGCGTACTTCATCGAGAACGCCTCTCCTTCGGTAGTGGTGTGTGCGCCGAAAAATTTTGGCTGGATCGCACAGACGGCATTTGCACGTGGCACCTCGCATATCTTCACACTGGATGAGGTTTCGCGAGAAGTTAACCAAGGCCGGAACAGCGGCAGTCTGCTATCGCGCGCAGTGCATTTTAGCGATCGCTTCGAGACGGTGCATCGTGATCCCGACGACCTTGCTGCCATTTTGTATACCTCAGGTACAACCGGTCGCAGCAAGGGCGCCATGCTCACCCACGGAAATCTCGCTTCAAACATCACGGTGTTGCACGATGTCTGGCACTGGCAGAAAGATGATGTACTACTACATGCGCTGCCACTATTTCATATTCACGGACTATTCGTGGCAGCACATGGTGCGCTGTATAACGGCAGCAAAATGATTTTTCTGCCGAAATTCGATAGTGCTGAAGTCATTCACCATCTGCCGCGTTCCACCATCTTCATGGGCGTACCCACCTACTACGTTCGACTATTAGCAGACCCCCTCTTTACACGCGATAAGTGTTCGAATATGCGCCTGTTCGTATCAGGATCTGCGCCGTTACTCGCCGATACCTGCGCACAATTTTCTGATCGTACTGGTCACACAATTCTCGAGCGCTACGGCATGAGCGAAACAGCGATGCTGACTTCGAATCCTTATCTCGGTCAGCGTAAACCTGGTTCCGTGGGACCCGCACTACCCGGCGTATCGGTACGCGTGGTAAACACCGAAGGGGACTCATGTGCCATTGGTGAGGTTGGTGAGATCCAGGTCAAGGGCCCGAATGTATTTCAAGGCTACTGGCAAATGCCTGAAAAAACCGCCGAAGAATTTACCGATGATGGTTATTTCAACACCGGCGATGTCGGATTTTTTGATGACGATGCCTACCTGAGTATCGTCGGTCGCAGTAAAGACCTGATCATCACCGGCGGCTACAACGTCTACCCGAAAGAAATTGAATCAATCATCGATGAACAACCCGGTGTACTGGAATCCGCGGTCATCGGGGTGCCACACCCCGACTTCGGCGAAGCGGTCATTGCCATCGTCGTACCGCGTGCTGACGCCGCGCTATCCGGGCAAGCCATTATTCAAACGCTGAAAAACACGATTGCGAATTTTAAAGTACCGAAACAGGTACATATGGTGAAAGAACTGCCGCGTAACACCATGGGCAAGGTACAGAAAAATCTTCTTCGTGATCAGTTCAAAGAATGAACGCCCACAGGCTGTAGCTTCTGACGAAAGCTGTTTGCATCAAGAGCAGCCAGGTATCTCTACCCTCTTGTAAAGCCCGCATTCAGCATTAGCAGCAGTGACTCCGAATAGTCTTCACTGGTAAAAGCCTTGTCGTGTCTAGTTGTCGTAACCACCTAGCGAGGCAACGTAGTTTTTCTTGCCTGTACTTTACGCCGACCAGTTTTAACCGGCTTGATTAGGTTGAGCTTAGTAGCAGTGGCAGGCTTTGTATGCTTAGCAAGTTTTCCAACAGAAGATTTTCCAGACTTTTTACCGACCGCTCGACGGATTTTTTGCTCACCAATCAAGGCGTCGGCTGGAATTCCCAGCGCGACATTCAAACGCCGAATCATCGGCAGCGTCAGCGGCCTTGAGTAATTCAATACTTCGTATACGCGATTGGCTTGACCAATCATCGGACGCAAATCCTTCGGTGTTAGCCCGGCTTGCTCCATACGGAATTTAATCGCCTCTACCGGATCTAGCGTGTCAATAGCGTGATGCTTTGCCTCATAAGCCTCAATCACCATCAGAAGCAGCTCGAAGCGGTCTCCCGCCAACGATCCGGGTTCAGGCTCTTGGTCAAAGTATGGCGCTACTGCTTCAAGCGCGGCTTTGTAATCAATTTCAGTACGCAGCGGTCTGATTTCCATGGTTCTATCTCGCTTTATTGATCAACACTCTCGGCATCAATTCCGTCGTAGTCTTTGTGGGTGCCGACGAACTTGATATAAACCGCACCAAACTTGTAGGCCACCGCAACAACCAGTCGATATTTATTCCCATGAATATTGAATACGACACGGTTCTGCCCTACAAAACTTGCGCTCCGATATTGATCCTTGATTTGCTGCGGTGTTTCCCAGGTAGCCTTACGCGCCTCGTCGTACCATGCCTTGAGTCCTTGTCCGGCATCGGGGTGCTTGGTGTAGAACGCCTTTAATTTTGCTTGGGAGATCACACGCATCGCCGCAGTTTAGTCCCAATTTGGGACATACGCAAGAGAAGCTATTTCGCCCAAACTACAAGTCGGGCAGCCAAGTATTAGCTTACGATTTCAGCTGGCGAGGATTTCATCATCCGATAATTTATCTTTTTCGCGATCAAACCAAGCGCTGCAGAATAAAACGCCACTCTTGCTCAGTCACTGGCGTAATCGACAAGCGATTACCGCGTTTCAGCAAAATCATGTCCGATAGCTCGGGATGCGCCCGCATCTCCGGCAATGAGATCAATCGTGTCTTTCTTACTGCGCGAACATCCACCAACAGCCAACGCGGCTGCTCGGGTGTAGCGGCAGCATCAAAATACGGACTGCGGCTATCAAATTGGGTGGGGTCCGGGTAGCTGTGACTCGCGACCTCGGCAATACCTGCGATACCGGGCTCCGCGCAGCTGGAGTGATAGAACAACACGCCATCGCCAACCTGCATGGCATCGCGCATGAAATTCCGCGCTTGGTAGTTGCGTACACCGGTCCAGGCGACACGCGAATCCTCAGCGGCCAAGGCATCGTCGATGCTGGTTTCATCCGGCTCGGATTTCATCAACCAATAGCGCATTTGAATCGATCGTTTTTTTATCATCGCCAATGAAAGAGCGGTTGCAGCTTAACGCATGCAACCGCCTGAAGAAAGTCCCGCCTGTGCCGCTAGCCGGCATCCCGAACCTTTCGGTTCAAGGTGGCCACAGTAGTTCAGTATTGGGATCGTCGGACGAGCGACGCTCACGCCTACTAAACGAATCCCGTAGCCGATGCGCGTGAATGGTTCAAGGAATATTGGCAAACGCGTACACGGCAGGAGAGCTCAGTCTACCGCAATCACGTCATGTGTCAACTCACCACATGCGCAAAACACGCGATTAAAACAATCTTTCTTGCTGCGCTAGAGCAGCGTCAAGCAGGGCGTGCATTGCATTGATTTTTTCGCGCACGTCCGCCACAGGTAAATCCGCTAAAGGGCCATCTGCGATACGCGTCGCGAGATAATCTGCTGCAATACCCAAGGCCACCATCACGGCGATTCTGTCGGTACCTTTAACCTTGCCTGCCTCGCGCACAGCATTCATGCGCTCATCCAGGTAAGCGACCGCCTGCTTCAGCGCCAGCTCCTCGCCTTCCTTGCACGCCAAGCGATAAGCTTGACCCATGATGGTTACATCAAGCGTGGTCATGCGGCTTCTCTATTGGTCTCAGGGGTCGGCAACTGATCAATCAGCTTTGCTACCCGATCATGCGCCTCCTGCATGCGTTGCTCGAGCTTGGCGTTATGGTCAACCAACACCGCGATTTCATTACGCAAAGATGCATTCTCGCTGCGTAGGCTTTGCGCCATCTCGGTCAAGTGCTTGACTTTATCAAACAAGGATTGGAAATCGAAAATCATGCGGCACTATAGTCGTGCGGAAGAATTTCCGTCAATACATTCAGATACTTGTCATCGAAACTTCATCAGGCGCATTCGGATAAGAAAGTTATCAGTTTCGCACTGAGCGCCTACTCAGAAGGCAAGATCGGACTGATCAGACTGCCAAATACGCCCATCCACAGTGATCAGCGCGGTGCGCACGGCCTTCCCGGGAAATAGTGCCAAACACGCGTCCCGGTAGCGCGCCAGTTGCTGCCAGTAGCCCGCTTGCTGCTGGTCCAGCAGATGACGCTTGTAGTCAAGCACCCACAACCCATCCTCGAAACCAACCAGACGATCGATGCGCATCCATTCGCCGTTGTGAACCAGCTCGACCTCATTACGTGCAAATTGGTACACCGAAGGATCAAAAAAATGCGTTAACTCATCGCTCGACAAAATACGTCGCGCCTGCTCGCACACGACGCGCGCCTCTGACTCGCTACACATCAGCCAGCGTGCCGCCTGCTTGGCCTCAGGTATCACTAATGGCCATTGCTCGGTTGCGGTCAGGCGTTCCATCAACGCATGCAGCCGCTTACCTTCTAGCGTGGCCTCAGTATCGGCCGCAATCAATTTAGCGCTCACTGGAAGTGATGGCGGGGTAAAGAGCTGAAGGGAGAACGGCGCAGTGGCAGCAGACTCGGACGCCGGCGTGGGCTCGGGCAAGAACTCCGGGGCTGATAGCAACCGCTGGTACCAGCTGCCCGCTGCCACACCCTGCTGCTCGTTTTTACCCGAGTGCGTGCCACTGATGATCAAAAGTTGGCGAGCGCGGGTCGCTGCTACATACAATAAATTCCAATTTTCTTGCTGTCTGAATTTTTCTTCTTGCTCAAACAGTGCGGCACGCGCGAGGCCGCGCTCTGCTTTTTTACCGAACACAGAAAAATGCATCGGTGCCGGCGCGTCCTGCGGCCAATCGCACAGCACGCCTGATCTGTCTACACCCGCATCACTATGGTTCGTACCCATCAACGCAACAAGCTCGGCCTCTAATCCCTTGGCGGCATGAATTGTCATGATACGCACAGCGTCAGTCGCCGCATCGACTTCCGCTTCATCGGGCGCGTCGCGCTCACTACCGCGCTGACGACGCCGCAAATGCTCAAGAAAGCGCGCGATACTTGGGTAGCGACCCGCATCCAAAGCTAATGACAGCGCAACAAATGCCTCAAGGTTACCCAGTACTTGCGCACGGGTTTCCGGTGGCGAGGCGATCGCGTAGCGCTGTAGCAGCTGGCCCTCATGAATCACACGATCCAATAGATCATGCACCGGTAAGTACGATGCATAAGACAGCCAGCGCTGAAGCAAGTCATGCAAACGAATCAGCGCCGCATGACCGGTTTTTTCACTGGCCGCTTGCTGTAGCCTGGGCCACCAATGGGCATGACGCGTATCTGTTGCTAGTTCAATCAAATCCTGATCGGTACAAGCAGCTATAGGCGATTTCAAGATGCTGGCCAGTGCCAGATCATCGGCTGGCATGAGTAACCAGCGCAGCAGTGCGATCAGATCATTCGCCTCAAGCGTATCCAGCAAACCACCGGTACGACTGCTGATAAATGGAATACCTACCGACCGTAATCCGCGCTCATAGGATCGTAGATGGGTGCGGCTACGCACCAGAATCATCATGTTCGACCAACGCAGCGCTTGGCCTTGATACGTAAACGCACCGCGCGCTTGCCGCAGCGCGCGTCCCACTTGAACCGCCTCTTTTTCACGGCGTTGATCGTCTACCTCGACCGGTGCCTGCGTCAGCGGGTCACGTAACGCGATACGATCGCTGGGTGGTGCCGCGATTGGCTCGTCATCTGACAGCGGCAAACGCCACACAGCGCCGGCGGTATGACTTGCAGTGACCTGCGGCGCGTAAAGCGGGTTTTGATGCATCGTCTGATTTAACAGATCGACGATTGCGTTATCGTTGCGGTAGGTTACGCTGGTGCGCAGCTGTACCGCACCATAAGCGCCGAGCAGCACGCGTGCGGATTGAAACACGCGCGGCTCGGCGCGGCGAAAGCGATAAATGGATTGCTTGGGGTCGCCCACAATGAATACGCTGGGACGTTGCGTATCCTGCCCATAAGCCTCCAACCACGCACGTACAATCTGCCACTGCAGTGGATTCGTGTCCTGAAACTCATCAATCAAGATATGTTTGTAGCGGGCGTCGATACGGGCATGCAGATACGCCGCGTGCTCGGCGTTAGTAAGCAAGCGCCATGCTTGTAATTCGAGATCGCCAAAGTCCATCTTGCTCTGCTCGGTCTTGATGGCTTGGTAGTGCTCGATCAGCGCCGCGCCCACTACAAAAACTGCGAGGTTGAGCTGCCGCACTGTCATCTCAGCGCTACGCGCACGCAAACGTATCAATGCCTCACATAGCGTTCCCCAACTCACCTGAAAATTTTCAATATCAGGCGCTGATAACTCGGCCCGCTGCGCGTTAGTCAAGTTCATCGAACGAGGTTTGTTTTCTTTGGTCAGGCAGACATCGCACAGATCATCGAAAGCCGCCAAAGATGGCTCTGCGCTCACTGCTTGCAGTAGCAACACCGCCTTGTTTTGCTGAGTCGCGGTGCCAGCCGCCAGCACCCGCGCGGCCTGCCTGGCTAGATCGATCAAGAGCGGCTCTTCCCAGAGACTCAGCCGCGCGTCGCGCTCACCATCGGTGCCGCAGAGTTCGATCAGCTGCTGCTGCGGCTCGCCGAACTGACACATGATCTCCCACTCAGCGCGCTGATCAAGAAATTCATCCAGCAGATCTTTACCACCGACATCACCGGCGATCTGGTACACCACCATCAACGCATCTTGCAGCGGCTGGTTTTCGGGCCGTCCAAGCGAGCGAAAAAAACGCAGCCACGCCGCCTCGCGTAGGTCGGCGATGCTTTCTTCTACACTCAGACCGTGCGGCACACCCGCCGCCAGTGGTGCGACTTGCAGCAGACGAATAAACCAACTATGAAAGGTGTCGACTGACAGACCATGCGAACTAGCGAGCACGTTTGCATAGAGCTGCCGGGCGAGCGGTAACTGCTGGTGTGCCTGCTGCACAGTAAGACCACGCTGTGTTAATTCGAGAATGACCTGCTCATCATTTTTCTCAAGCGCCAACGTACGTAGCAGCCGTAGCAGCCGATCACGCATCTCATCGGCGGCCTTGCGCGTGAACGTGATCGCCAGTAGTTCGGCAGGTTGTGCGCCCGCGAGCAGCAGCCGCAGCATGCGCGACACCAGCAGCCATGTCTTGCCACTTCCCGCACAAGCCTCTACCACCACCGAGCGACTTGGGTCTGCCGCCAGGCTGACAAATCGCTCCGGGCTACACGGCTCACCGTTAGCGCTGCGCTGCTCGACCGGTATCACCACAACCCCTTGCGGCACACGCCACGCATGGTGCAACGACCACAATTTTGCAACGTACCATTCGCCGGTAGCGCAGCACCTTGGCCTATTGCTGTGAGTTGATCGCGCAAACGCTGCACCAAGGCTTGGCGCCAATCAGCAAGATCCGTCGCTTCAACCATCGCTGGCTGGGTCTCGTCGATCGTGACATAGGCCGCGCTTTCGGGTGCTGGGTCTACCAGCAAAGCGTAAAACGGTAGCTGATGATCTTCGCGCTCGGCAATACGCGTCTGCAGCGAGCGCTTGCGTCCGCTTTTATAGTCAAGTACACGCGAATCACCCGATACATGCTGATCAACGCGATCTACCTTGCCGATTAGCTTCACAGACCCCTGTTCCCATTCGATCAGTCGCTCGTACGATTGCTCGCCGAAAGCGAACTGCCAGCCATCTTGTTCCTGCTGATTCGCCCACGTCACATACGGCGCCTGTCGCTTCAGCCAGCGAGCGCGAAAGCTTAAGGCGGCCGGATTACTCAAAACAACCTGATCAAATACCGCATCACTGATACTCGTCATCAACGCCAGCCGCTGGTCTGCTGGTGTTTTATCTTGGCGTAAGGCCTCGTGGTAGTGATGCAAAATCTGATGTAGCCACTGGCCATAGTCTCGTCGCTCCGGTAACTCGATCAGCTCATCCGGTGGCGACAGCGCCAGCATGCGAGACGCAAAAAATTGATACGGGCAAATCACCAAGGTGTTGTAGCCACTCGCCGACAAGGTCTTGGGCAATAACATCGGCGCTGACGGTGTCGGCGGCTGCAGCGGCTGCGGTGATAGCGAGATTTCTGCGATCTCTGGCTGCACGAGCGGTAACGCCGCTTGATCGGTCAAGGACAGCGTCAACCCGAGCCGCTCTATCCACGGGCTAGGCGCAACGTTCTCGCCATCACGTTTGGCTTGCCAGCACAGCACCACCTCGGGGCAACTGATCAGCAATGCAGCAAACTGCCGCAGTTGCTCGGTCTGACGCTGCGCGCGTGTCTCGAGGTTAAGCTCGCGTCGAACAGCATCTGCAAAAAACAAAATCTCGGATGAGCGCGACGGTAAATGCTCTGCATCGACACTCAGCACAATCGCCGCATCGAACTGCCGCAATAGACTTGCGCTCAGCGGCACCATCATCACGCGCACATCATCTCGTGCTGCGTTGAACACGGTCTGCTCCAACTGTAAATCAACTAACGCACGCCACTCGGCGAGCGAGAATGTTTGTTGCAAGTGCTCGGTATGCGCGGCGAGTTGCGCCAGCATCGCCAGCACCTGCGCGCCTGCGCTGTCCTCGGCCATCGCACGCGCAAAGCCGGCAAACTCCAGCACCTGCTGCGTTGACTGCACCCACGCAGTAATACTGCGAGCAGCTTTATAACGCTGCGCTTCGCGGGCTAAACCAATGACCCAATCGCGCATGGCTGGCTGCGCAACCAGCGCATCTGCGATCGCCTCCCAGCCCGCGCCAATACCGGCGCCAATGAGGGCCGCCTCCATGGACTTTCGCTGCGCAACATCTTCATAGGCCGGGTGCTGTTGAAAGGGCGACTGCACAAAATCCAGCAGGCGCATCACATCACCACCGGAGCTGGCCAGCATTATCCAAGCATGCAGCACACTGGCCGCGCGCGTGGTGGAGAGTTTCCAGCCTGTGTCATCTGCCACCACAATGTCAGCGCGCTCGAGTAATGCGCGCAAGCGACGCGCGACTAATCGATCTTGCGGGATCACCGCAATACGCTGGTGACCGGCGACAACCCAATCCACAATTAGCTGCGCCGCGGATTGCGCCTGCTGCTCCATGCTCACTGCCGGACACAGCGCCACCCGGCCTTTTATGGTCACCTCAGGAGTCACCGCACCGTTCGAGACTGCCTCCAACGTTGCGGATGGATGCACGTCCTTCGACAAGCGTGGCGCGGTACTGAACGGGTCACTTGCATCCGGCCTTGAGGCATCGGTCGATAGCAGCTCGGGCCAGCTATGCGCGTACAAAGTTGGTACCGCCTGAGCTCGCCAATCGATTTCAATTTGCTCCACCGGTTGGCGTTGACTCCACGTTGTCAAAAATGTGGTTTCGATAGCGTCAGGCTTTGTCGCTGCAAACCAGGTCAACGGCGCACTTGCCTGACCAGCCATGCGTTGCAAGGCCGCGTGACGGTTCACCCCCGGGTCACGCGCATCACGCTCCACCTGCCACAGCTGCCACACCAGCTGCGCCTCATCCGATAGCAAGGTCACACCGCGCGGGGATAGCTGTGCCAGTGCGGAACGCCACCGATCATCAACCGAGTCCGGCTGCAGCAACGCGCTTGGCAGCAGCGCAGCGGTCAGCTCATCGGACATGGCAATCAGCGTTTGCGCTAACGGCAGTAAATCGGTATTGCGTCGCGCCGCGAAAAGTTTCTTCAGCCAAGGTGTTTGACGTAGCGAGGCGTACAGCGCAAGCAGCCGCTCTGTTTTACTGGCCGGTGCGTCTGCCGCGTCATCGGGCGGCTGCAGCCTCAGGTGGTCGTCTAGCGTACCAATCAGCGGCGGGATAAAGCTGTGACCCAGTTGCTCACTCAGTGCCTGCTTGAGCAGGACACCATGCGCCGGGCTCGGCACCACAACCATGCAAACGGAGAGCGGCGCACTGCATTCAGCAGACCGCTCAATCAGCCGCTGCGCCGCTTGGGCCCAGAATTGCGCTCCGGGCGGGATGAAATGGCAGTTGATCGGCATGCGGGCGACGGGCAATTCTGAAACGCTGACGTTGCGCGCCGGGAGGCGCAGTGTTTTGGGACAAGGTTGCAAGGTTCTACAGGCATTGTATGCGACCGCTCAAGCGCTGCGTTGCCTGACCGCGCCTTGCCGAAAAATCGGTTATGATTCGCGTCGAGTTCCCGCCGCGCCTCCTCCTGCAAGACTTCCCACCATAACAAGAGCGCCACATTCCGATGTGTGCGAACCATGCAGGCGAAGCGTAAGCCGTCAGGCCAGACAATAAAAAGCGGGCCGATTCCCCCTCCTGCCGAGGACAACATGAGTGACACCATCAAACATATTTCCGACACCTCATTCGAAGCGGATGTGCTGAAGTCAGACAAACCTGTACTGGTCGATTTTTGGGCGGAGTGGTGCGGCCCTTGCAAAATGATCGCGCCTATCCTGGAAGAAGTCGCCAAAGAATATGACGGCAAGATTCAGGTCGCAAAAATGGATGTGGATTCGAATCAGGCGGTACCCGCCATGTTCGGCATCCGCGGCATCCCGACGCTGATCTTGTTTAAGAATGGCGTACCAGCAGCGCAGAAAGTCGGCGCCTTGGCCAAGGGCCAGCTGACCTCGTTCATCGATAGCAACATCTGATACTGATGGCGGTGGCACACCAACGCTACCGCCTCTCTCTCCTTCTGATCATCGCTGTTCCCTCCCCCACCTTGAAAGCCCGTCGCCGAGACGGCACCTGACCATGCATCTTTCCGAACTCAAGGCACTCCATGTGTCCGCCCTGCTCGAGATGGCGATTAGTCTCGATATTGATAATGCCGCGCGACTGCGCAAACAAGAGCTGATGTTCGCCATCCTGAAAAAGCGCGCGAAATCAGGTGAACAGATTTTCGGTGATGGCGTGCTTGAGGTGCTGCCGGATGGTTTCGGCTTTCTGCGCTCACCCGACGCCAGCTACATGGCATCGACCGACGATATCTACATCTCGCCGTCGCAGATCCGTCGCTTCAATCTGCACACCGGCGACTCGATTGAGGGCGAGGTCAGAACACCGAAAGATGGCGAGCGCTACTTTGCGCTGGTCAAAGTCGACAAGGTCAACGGCGAGCCGCCAGAGGCATCGAAGCACAAGATTCTGTTTGAAAACCTGACCCCGCTGCACCCGAACCAGCCACTGCTGCTGGAGCGCGAGATGCGCGGCGAAGAGAACATCACCGGTCGCATCATTGACATGATCGCGCCGATCGGCAAAGGCCAGCGCGGTTTGTTGGTAGCGTCGCCTAAATCCGGTAAGACCGTGATGCTGCAGCACTTGGCACATGCCATCACGTCAAATCATCCGGATGTCACGCTGATTGTGCTGCTGATTGATGAGCGCCCGGAAGAAGTGACCGAGATGCAGCGCTCGGTGCGCGGCGAGGTGGTTGCTTCAACTTTCGATGAACCCGCCACCCGCCATGTGCAGGTTGCCGAGATGGTGCTGGAAAAAGCCAAGCGGCTGGTCGAGATGAAGAAAGATGTCGTCATCTTGCTCGACTCAATCACACGTCTGGCCCGCGCGTACAACACCGTGATACCTGCCTCCGGCAAAGTACTGACCGGCGGTGTTGATGCCAACGCCTTGCAGCGCCCCAAGCGTTTCTTCGGCGCGGCACGCAATATCGAAGAAGGCGGCTCGCTGACCATCATCGCTACCGCCCTGATCGAGACCGGTAGCCGGATGGATGATGTGATCTATGAAGAATTCAAGGGCACCGGCAACATGGAGGTCCACCTTGAGCGTCGCCTGGCCGAGAAGCGCGTCTACCCGGCGATCAACCTGAACAAATCCGGCACCCGCCGCGAAGAATTGCTGATCAAGGCCGATGTGCTGCAAAAAATCTGGATTCTGCGCAAGCTGCTGTACGGCATGGACGAGATCGAGGCAATGGAATTCATTCTTGACAAGATGAAGGCCACCAAGACCAACGTGGAGTTCTTCGACATGATGCGTCGCGGTGGCGGCTGACCTGAATGCCCCCAAGCGCTTGATTTCCCTATATAATCTCTGATACTGTCAACCGGGCAAGTGACCGTCAACCGGGTCAAGAAGCAGCGCAGACCGACGAAGTGGCGATTGGCTACCCAAACATAGCGAGACCGTAATGAAAGAAGGCATCCACCCTGAGTACCGCGAAGTTGTTGTGCACGACTTGTCGTGCGACTTCAAATTTGTGACCCGCTCCACCATACAAACCCGCGAGACCATCAAGTTCGAAGGTCAGGATTATCCGCTGGTGAAAATCGAAGTATCGTCTGAATCGCACCCGTTCTACACAGGCAAGCACAAGATTGTCGATACCGCTGGTCGCGTCGATAAATTCCGCCAGAAGTTTGGCAAGGTTGGCTCCAAAACCCGAGCCAGCGGCGACTGATCGCAAGCGCCAAGCCTCACTGAAAATGCCGCCTCGCGCGGCATTTTTATTGGTTTGATTCACAATACCAACCCGACACTACGCCTCGCCCCAACCCGCCACGGATGAAACCGGTCAGACTCTCTGCTGCAGCCACCATCGCCTTGCCGCGCTGGGGTCTGATCGTGCTGTGCTTGCTTTACATCCTGCCCGGCATTATTCGGCGCGACCCATGGAAAGTGGACGATGCCGCTGGCTTCGGCATCATGTGGACCATGGCGCACGGTAGTCTGAGCGATTGGTTGACACCCAATATCGTCGGTCTTCAAGCACTGAACGAGGCACCCTTGGCGTATTGGGTCGGCGCGGTGCTGATCAAATTGGCTGGGTGGTTGGCGGGCGATGCGCTAGCAGCAAGATTATCGATTCTGGTGTTTTTTGCAATCGGTGCGCTTGCGGTCTGGCTGACGGCTTTCATCTTGGGGCGGCGCTCCGAGGCGCAGCCACTCAAGCTCGCGTTTGGTGGCCAGCCCGCCGCACTGGACTACGGCCGCACGCTGGCGGATGGCGCGCTGTTGATCTATCTCGCCTCGCTCGGATTACTGCTGCGCAGCCACGAGACTGCCGCCAGCGCGCTGCAGGTGTCATTGGTTGCGGTAACGATGTGCGCCGCCGCATATACATTTGATCGACCCACACTGCGTGCTGCCGCCGGTCTCGGTATTGCGCTCGGCTTGCTGATGCTGACAGTCAGTTGGGTGACACCGCTGCTACTCAGTGCAAGCATTGTGCTGGTCGGGTGGATACGCTACCGCGCCGTTCTCAAAACTTTTTTGGCGATCGGATTGCCTTTGGCAATTGCGCTGCCGGCTGCGTGGCTGCTTGGCCGACAGCTCAGCTCAGACGCCGGTATAAGCGAGTGGCTAATTCTGGGTTGGCGCGAGCTCGATCTGCCCAATACCAAGCACATCGTCGATGTGCTGAAAATGATGGTTTGGTTTTTGTGGCCGGCTTGGCCGATTGCGGCTTGGGCGGTTTACGCATGGCGCTCGCAAATGACGCTGCATATCCTGCTGCCGTTTGCGGTAGTGCTCAGTCTTTCGCTGGCCTGCGTATTTGCGCCGGCGGCGCGCGATCATGCCTTGCTGCCCCTGATACCACCGCTGGCCATACTGGCCGCTTTTGGTTTGCCAACACTGAAGCGCGGCGCCATTAATGCGATCGACTGGTTCTCGGTGATGACGCTATCGTCGATCGCCGGCTTCATCTGGCTCGGTTGGCTGGCCAAGCAAACCGGTTGGCCACCGCAGCTCGCAAAAAATGCATTCCGCGCAGCACCCGGCTTCCAGCCCGAATTCAACAGCTTTGCGCTGGTGATCGCACTTGCATCGAGTATTGGCTGGCTGCTGCTGCTGTACTGGCGACTTGGTCGGCGGCCTTCGGTACTGTGGCGCGCTGTGGTGCTATCAAGCGGAGGCGTGGTGCTTTGCTGGGTCTTGCTGATGACGCTGTGGCTGCCCTGGCTAAACTACCGACAGAGCTATGCCTCGGTCGCTGAGCAGCTCGGCGCCAAGCTGCCCGCTTCTTATCATTGCGTTGACGCGGTCGATCTTGGTCCGGCCCAGCGCGCGTCATTCGCGTACCTCGGCCACGTCAAGTTCAGCCGCCCCGGGGACTCGCCCTGCGAATTCCTGTTGGTGCAAGATGATCGCCTGCTCGCGAAAGGGGCGCAGATGAAATCGGTCGATGCGCAACTCACGCTGCTGTGGCAAGGCCGACGATCGGCCGACCGCCACGAGCTATTCCGCTTGTTCCGACGCACCACACCATGAGTACGCGCGAGTCCGCGCGCGACCCAGCCTCGTTCACCGCGCGAGTTGCCTCGCTGGCGTGGCCTATCGTCGTAGCGCAGCTGGCAGTGATCATGAACGGTGTCGTCGACACTATGATGACCGCGCGCTATGGCGCCATCGACCTTGCCGCATTGGGGCTGGGTGCCTCTGTGTATATCAGCGTGTTTGTCGGACTCTCGGGCGTCATGCAGGCGCTATCGCCCACCATAGGGCAGCTGTATGGCGCAAAAAAATTCGAAGCGATCGGGCATCAGGTGCGGCAAGGTGTTTGGCTCGCACTTTTTTTATCGGTAGTTGGCAGCGCATTACTGCTGTTTCCCGATCCACTGCTCAGCATTGCGCAAGCGCCACCGCAGCTCGATAGCAAGGTCCGCGAGTATCTGGCGCTACTATCGCTCGCACTACCGGCAACGCTCTGCTTTCGCGTATTCGCAGCGCTAAACACGGCAGTATCGCGTCCACGCATTGTGATGACAATACAAGTCGGCACACTGGTTTTGCTGAAGCTTCCTCTCAACGCGTTGCTGATCTTCGGCGGCTTTGGTCTTCCTGCGTTGGGGACACCCGGCGCGGCCATTGCCACATGTATCGCTGCATGGACGGCGCTGCTGATTGGTTGGCAGCTCGCTGCGCGCGGCGACGCCTACCGCCAGTTTCATGTGCAGAGCCAGCACTTCGAAAAACCCGCATGGCACACACAACTGTCATTACTCAAGCTTGGCCTTCCCATGGGAATGTCGTACTTGATTGAAGTTACCTCGTTCACCTTCATGGCATTGTTCATCGCGCGCATGGGCAGTGAGACGCTGGCGGCCCACCAAATCGCTGGTAACTTCGGCACGGTGCTGTATATGCTGCCGCTGTCGATCGCCAGCGCCACCGGTGTGCTGGTCGCGCAAGAGATTGGCGCTGGACGTTTAGCTGCTGCACGTCATGCAGGTGATGCCGGGATACGGCTCGGGATTATCGTAGCGGTCAGTATCGGGTTACTGGTCTACCTGACGCGCTCCCAGATCGTGGCGCTCTATACGCCAGACCCTCAAGTTGCAGCGATCGCGCTTCCGCTATTTCTGTTTATCGCTTTCTATCAGTTTTTCGATGCGACGCAGATTGGTGCTGCCTTTGTACTGCGCGCGTACAAGGTAGCAACCATACCTACGCTGATGTATGCCATTGGCTTGTGGGGTGTTGGTCTGGGCGGTGGTTACTTGCTGGGCTTTGACCTGCTAGGCAATACACCCGAGGGATTACGCGGTGCTGCGGGCTTTTGGCTAGGTAACAGTGTCAGCCTATGTCTGGTCTCGGCGGCATTATTCTGGTACCTGAGGCGTGTTCAACACATCCGAGAAATCGAAGCCTGATTAATACAGCCACTCCGGATTTGGATCAGGCACCGGATCCTGCTGTGGTGCCGGCTGCGGAATATCATCGCCAAATGGTTCGTCATCGGGTAATGGCACTGGTGCGCGATGCATATCAGCGTGGCTGCCGTGGCTCTGCGCGTCGTACCATACGACGCTCGGTTGGATGAGAGAACGCACGAAACTCGAGATTAGTCACGCCAATCGCACCCGGCGGTCCGGTGACAAATTCAAAATCTCGTCTGACCGGAAATAGTGCGCTGTCTAGCAGCACGACATCGGTGCGACAACTCGGATTCGGGTTAGATAAATGCGGGCGGATGTCTTGCCAGAGACGATCCGAAATCCACCCTTCCAAATAGATTTGGTTCGGATACGTGGTGTGATCCGCATCGAGATACGCTTTTTGACCAGCGGCGACATGCAGATAAGCGGGCGCTTCATCGGCGATCAGCAAATTTACCCAGCCATCACCCATGGGGTACGTGACTTCCTCGGGGCATCCCAGAAAACTCAGCTCCATGGTCCAGCGACAGGCAAGATCAAGTCGCTTGCTGAGCGCAGCATGCGTACTCAATTGGCTATCATCCATCACGCTGTACTGCACACTATTCACTCGGGCCTGAAGCGCAGGCTCCATATGGCGCATGGCCTCAAGGTTTTCGTGCAGGTTCCAAAACAACCACTTGCAGCGCTCGGACTCCGACATCTCGGACAAGTCTGCGATGGGACGTTGGCCAGTTGCTTCGAGATATTTCAATACCTCATCACGCCGGTGTTGATCAGCGGTGAATTCACCGGTTGACAGAGCAAACGTAGGCTCAGCGAGCTACATGATAACTCCGAAGATAAAACTGCCAGCACAGTCGAGACATCATGCGTCCGACTACTTTGACAGTAAAAAATTCCTCAGGTTTGATGCTGCTGAAAATCCTGCATATAGGCGACTAATGCCTCGACGCCTTCCATTGGCATAGCGTTGTAAATTGAAGCCCGCATCCCGCCAACGGCGCGATGCCCTTTCAGTTGTACCAAGCCGCGCTCCTCGGCCCCTCTCAAAAAGGCTTCATTGAGCCGCTCATCTCGCAGAAAGAAAGGGATGTTCATTCGAGACCGGCAGGACGCTTCCACCGGATTGTTGTAGAAGTCGCTGGTATCAATAAACTCATATAGCCGTTGGGCTTTGGCTATATTCTTTTGCTCGATGGCCGCCAACCCGCCCTGGTCGATCAACCACTCAAATACCAAGCCCGCGATATAGATACTGTAGGTCGCTGGTGTATTCAACATTGATGCCGCTGCGGCTTGCTCTTTCCAATGAAACACCGATGGCGTAATCGGCAATGCCCGGTCCAGCAAGTCATCACGAACAATAACGAAGGTGAGCCCTGCCGGACCTATATTTTTTTGCGCACCACCATAAATAACACCGTAACGCGAAACATCCACCGGTCTGGATAAGATGTGTGAGGACATATCTGCCACTAACGGCACCTCGCTCATCTCAGGCACCCAAAAATACTCCACGCCGCCGATGGTTTCATTAGTACAGATATGCCGATAAGCTACCTTGGGGTCAGGTCGCCACTGATCCTCGGGGGGTATATAAGTGAACCGCCGGTCTTCCGACGAAGCGATCACATTCACCTTGCAATATTTACGTGCTTCTTGAATTGACTTCTTCGACCACTCGCCCGTGTTGACGTAATCCGCAGATGTTTTGTCGCCCAACAGATTCATGGGAATCAGCGCATTCATCGCAAGCGCGCCGCCCTGCAACAACAACACCTGATAATGCTCGGGAATACCCAGCAGCTGACGGAAATCCGCTAACGCTTTCTCAATAATGGAAGTGAATGCTTTACCGCGATGGCTCATTTCCATGACCGACATGCCGCATCCATGCCAGTCAAGCATTTCTTGCGCTGCGTGTTGCAGCACCGGCTCGGGCAGTGCTGCGGGACCAGCACTGAAATTAAAGACGCGCATTGTCATTCGATAAGCATCACCAAAGCGGGATTATAGTCAATCTGACATCCCCCGCCATCAAATAGCTTGCGCGCAAGCGAGGCGGCTACAATGCCATTCAGTAACCAGCCGCGGGGAGACCATGGAGACAACAACAAACGATAGCGCGCAACAAGCAGCCGAAGAGGCGCTTTACCGCAAAGTAGCGCTGCGCCTGATCCCGCTGCTGCTGGCGTGCTACGTAGTGGCTTATCTGGATCGGGTGAATGTGGGTTTTGCCAAGCTGCAGATGATAGATCAGCTTGGATTCTCCGACACTATTTACGGCCTCGGCGCTGGCATGTTTTTTATCGGTTACTTCTTGTTTGAAGTGCCGAGCAATATGATCTTGCACAAGATGGGCGCGCGGGTCTGGATAGGCCGCATCATGATCAGCTGGGGCTTGATCTCGGCGGCGATGATGTTTGTGACGACGCCGATGATGTTTTATGTCATGCGCTTCCTGCTGGGTATCGCCGAAGCAGGATTTTTCCCCGGCATTATTCTTTATCTGACGTATTGGTATCCGGCTGACCGACGCGCACGAATCACCGCCATGTTCATGACCGGTATTGCGATCGCTGGCGTCATCGGTGGACCGGTATCCGGAATCATCATGAAACACACCAACGGTATCTATGGCTGGCAAGGATGGCAGTGGATGTTTCTATTAGAAGGCCTGCCATCGGTCGCGCTCGGCTTGGTCGTCATCATGGTGCTGGATGATAGAATTTCCGAAGCCAAGTGGCTTACGGAAGAAGAGCGTGCGCTGTTAGCCCGCAATATCGCCAAAGATGAGGCACACAAAGAAGAAGAATCTTTTCTGCGCATTATCAGCTCGGGCAGGGTATGGCTTTGTGCTGCGATCTACTTCAGCTATGTGATGGGTGTCTACGGTGTTTCTTTTTTCCTGCCAACGATTATCAAGTCGATGGGTCATACCGATGTAGTTGAAATCGGTCTGATCTCGAGTATTCCTTACAGTGTCTCAGTAGTCGTCATGCTTCTGGTAGCACGAAGTGCGGATCGAACAGGTGAGCGTCGTTGGCATGTCGCGATACCGGGCATGCTTGGCGCAATCGGATTAGCACTTTCCGTAATTCTCGCTAAAGACGGTGCCTTGGCGATTGCCGCACTCACGCTGGGCTTGTCAGGCATCATGACAACGCTGCCGCTGTTCTGGAGTTTGCCCACCGCCTTCCTCGCCGGTACCGGCGCAGCGGCAGGTATTGCGTTGATTAATTCACTCGGTAATTTGGCCGGCTTTGTGAGTCCGTATGCCGTTGGCTGGTTGAAAGATGCCACCGGCTCAACGGATGCTGGCGTCTATATGCTGTCTGTCGCTGTGGCGATCGGTGTACTACTTACCCTGGCAGTACCAAAGAGTCTGGTGAATCGCAGCCATTAAGCTGTTGATGTCAAATCGCTGCGGAGTGCTCTTCGCTTAGCCGGCACCTCCGCCGTGATCAAGCCAATATGATGTAGCACTCCCCATGACCTCGATTTAAGCAATCGGGATGGCTGTCATGTATTAGACCATCGCTATAACTCATCCTTGACATCAATCTCGAGGCTCTTCGATGGATCTTTCTCAATGATGGATCTGGGCGTCATAAATATGCAAGGGCGATCGCTAACGAGATCACGTATACCTTTTAGATGATCTGCCCCAACAATCAAATAATTTACTCTCTCATTCGTTAGATTCTTTAATACCTGATCAATCATATACCGGTTACGCTCATCCATGAGCCTATCAGCTTCCTTCCCAGCACGAACATCAGCCGCCTCAGCCTTTGAATATACTTGGCTGAAGCCCAGCCGCGCATGAATGGGTAGCTTGGAAGAATATTCCTCGATAAATTTAATGTAATGAAAAGTACTTTCCTTCTCCAGCTCCTCGGCAGACGGTATATGCGCTTTGAGATATAAAATACAATCAGCCAGCCTTTGATTCAGTTCATGACCTAATTTACTTAGATACTGAAACGCTTCAGAATTTTTTTCCAACAGTCGGCAATCACCGGGCTCCATCTTGTACAATTCTTCGCGCTCATCGCAGACTATCTCATGACCGCCCTCACTAAAAAAGCGATCGCCCTGGGTCCGGCTGAACCCAAGCATGACTTTTTTTATGAAAGCCTCTATCGATGGCTCATAATGTATTTCGCCAATCACAACGAGCACACCCCGCATGTCCTTGGATTTTTTTGCCGAGGTAGTACGCCATATTTCAAAAAATGGTTCAAATTTTTTGACGAATTCTTCAATCAAAAGCCTTTTTGCTATTGGATTTTTTTTTCCGACACTTGAGGCAGCATCAGCACCTGGTGGGCCAATTCTGAACGATCTAGCATTGCTGACAGCGCCTATAGCCTTGGCTCCGATCGATGGAATGTCGAACACAAGCTGCATAAGCTGTCGGTAGCCGTGGGCCTCAAGCAATGCCGTATGCGGGTTCTCGGGTGGCTCAATCCCGCGACTACGCTGCAGCTCGCATAGCGCGATCTGATCTTGGTCACGGCGCTTACGCATACTTGCTCGATCTGGCTGATCTGGTAAGCCTGAGTGTTTTGCCGGCTTATTTTTCAGAACCGGCTGCTGAATACCTGCGTGTAATTGATGAAGAAGAGGCGTGGGTAGTGTGGAACCCAAACTCGGCGAAGCGGCTTAGTTAAGCTTAGAGTTGGTAGGGGCGAAACTGGTTGAATTGGCATACATGCGTAGCTCCTATGAAAACGCCACGGCTACGTCGCATCAAAGCAGCATCGGTTCCTGAAATAGCATTGTCTTTTGGGAGCGAGTAGTCAGACTCAATGCTGGTCGATGGCGTTCGTTGAGCCTGCCTCTTTTCGTAAAACAAATTTTTGTATCTTGCCAGTCGAGGTTTTTGGTAGATCTTTGAATATAACAATTTTTGGTACCTTGAAGCTTGCAAGTAACTTCCTGCAATGGTCGATGACTTCTTCCTTAGTAAGTGTTATACCTGCACGCGTTTCGATAAACGCGCAAGGCACCTCACCCCACTTGGCATCAGGCGCCGCTACCACGGCGGCAGCAATGACGGCCGGATGCTGATATAGCGCGTCTTCTATCTCAATACTAGAAATATTCTCGCCGCCAGAAATGATGATGTCCTTGCTGCGGTCTTTAATCCTTACATAACCATCGGGGTTCATGACGGCGAGATCGCCGGTGTGAAACCACTCACCTTTGAATGACGCTTCAGTTGCAGCTGAATTTTTCAGATACCCCTTCATGCAAATATTCCCTCGAAACATAATCTCGCCGATCGTCTCGCCATCAGCAGGCACCGGCAGCATCGTCTCGGGATCAAGCACTGTGACTGATTGCTGGAGGTGATAGCGCACGCCTTGTCGCGCATTTTTTTGTGCCTGTTCGGGTAGCGGTAGTGCAGACCAGTCCTCCTGCTTTGCACATACCGTGGCAGGCCCATAAACCTCGGTGAGACCGTACACATGCGTGATATCGAAGCCCATCTCCACCATCTGCGCCAACACCGCGGATGATGGCGGCGCTGCCGCAACCATGGTCGAGACTTTATGCTGAATGTCTATGCGCCATTCAGCAGGTGCGTTAGCTAAAGTGCTTTGTAGTATCGGCGCGCCACAGTAATGCGTGATTTTTTCTTTGGCGATTAGCGCAAGCACGTGCTGCGGATCAAATTTGCGCAAGCAGACATTCACTCCCGCTCTTGCCGCCAGCGTCCAGGGAAAACACCAGCCATTACAGTGAAACATCGGCAGCGTCCATAAATACACTGCATGCTTGGGCATGTCCCACTCAAGGATATTTGAGATTGCATTCAAGGCCGCGCCTCGGTGGTGATACACCACGCCTTTTGGATCGCCGGTCGTGCCTGAGGTGTAATTCAGCGCAATGGCATTCCACTCGTCTGCCGGTGGCTGCCAATCGAATTCCGCATCGCCAGTTAATAGCAGCGCTTCATAATCGGTCCAGTCATCGGGTACATTGGGCGTATCCGCTTCTTGATCATTGACACCGATAATTGGGAGTTCAGGTAAGGCCTGACGTAGCTGCTCGACCAGTAACACGAATTCGGTATCGACGATGAGCGCCTTTGCTTCACCATGGCGCAGCATGTACAAGATCGACGCCAAGTCCAATCGAGTATTGAGCGTGTTTAATACTGCGCCCGCCATCGGTATGCCGAAGTGGCACTCGACCATAGCCGGAATATTTGGCAGTAAAACGGCAACCGTATCGTCTTTACCAATGCCACGCCGCTGCAAAGCGCTACCGAGTTGGCGGCTACGCTTGTAGGTTTCCCGCCAGTTACGACGGATTTTGCCATGCACCACGGCCAGCCGATCGGGGTACACATCAGCGGCACGAGCGATAAAGTCGAGCGGGGTCAGCGGCGCATGGTTGACCACCCGTCGCTCCAACCCAGTAGTGAAATCGGTCATGACCTTCCCCAGCTTGCTTTAATGGATAGGTCTAATTTTATGCTGACGCCTGAGACAGGCCAACTTTACTGCTGGGCGACGAGGTAAGGTTATAGATACACTGAAATCTCCGCACACTTGACTACTCAAATACAGTCATTGTGATCACCGTGTGCGGAGTTGAAGCTATTGGATTAGGCGTAGGCTGCCTTTTCGAATTCTTCGTACGCCGCCATCAGCGGTGGCTCAACAAATGGCAAGGTCTGCGTCATGATGATGCCAGCGAGATTACTCTTGATGTCGAACCAGTAATGTGTATTCAACACACCCGCCCAGCTCTGTGAACCGGCTCGACGCCGACCAGGAATATCTACTTCATTGCGCATAAAACCGAAGCTATGCGTTTTGGTGGTACCGGGGAATGGATCAAAGTCCGCAGTGATTGGTGGGGCTGCAGTGACCATTTTTTCGAATTTGAGTGGGCCCATCTGGTTAGCCAGCATACGTTCTACACTGCCCTGCTTCATCACGCGTCTGCCATCCAGCTTGCCTTTGTTAAGGAACATACGCAGAAAACGCATGTAGTCCTGTGGTGTTGAATACAGGCAGTGGCCCATGCCATAGACTTCGGGATTGGACGGTGGCGCCAATGGGAAATCACCAAATTGACCGTTCTCACCGCGCGCTTTAACACCGGCGAGTCGGGATTGCATGTGGGGTCGCACCTCGACATCGGTATCGTTCATGCCTAAAGGCTCAAATAGATTCGCTTTCAGGAACGCGTCGATACGCTGGCCACTGATTTTTTCTACCATCAGTCCCAGCCAATCAATCGAGGGACCATAACCCCATCGTGTAC
>Ga0194129_10000486_pt1 | contig 76335 bp, 70 predicted proteins | sample TA2KigCa35mmetaG_FD_150862 | JGI IMG/M metagenome (GOLD analysis project Ga0194129, IMG submission 150862) | Freshwater microbial communities from Lake Tanganyika, Tanzania - TA2015038 Kigoma Deep Cast 35m | ecosystem: Environmental > Aquatic > Freshwater > Lake | place: Tanzania: Lake... | reverse complement strand
AGGGCAAAAGCTCTCCAAATCACTTGGAAATGCATTTGATGACGTAGATAAAACAATTTTTGCTGAATTCGCTCAATGGATGGGCTATTCACCCGCGAAACCATTGCCCCAAAATCTAACTGATTTGCTCGAATTAACTTTGTAAGTAATTTGAGAAAATCCGCGCAATGGACGTGGATGCACAACGAAAGCGAATCAGCCTGACCATGAAATTTGTGAGCAATGAGTAATTATCTTAAAAAAATAAAAACCATCAAGACGAAGAGTCCTTTGATAATTCCCTTCTATTTAACGATGCGTTGTATATTTATTTTACTTTTTTATTGAGCACCCTTTTAAGTTTACCCCCATTAATTTCCCATCACACAAGCCCAAAATTTTTATATTTTGACCTTTACTAAGGGTTGCAGCTTCATCGGTATGTGAAGCATCGAAGTAGCAAGATATACCCATTATTTCATATTCATTATCAATCAACCCATTGAGTTTTACGATTATCTCACTTTCATCTATCGGGTTCTTACTAATATCGATTACCTTGCCGGAAACTTCCAAGGTTTTTTCTTTGTATTTTTTGTCTGCTGAAACTTCATTGGCCTCATAAGCTTCATAAAGGTCAACCGACGTTACCTGCATGGCAGGTTCATTTTTTATTTGTTCAGCTACTTCCTTTTCGGCTTCTTCCTGTCCGGTTGCTGTTGCTATAAGAACAAAAATCGCTAATATAGCGGTTGATAGTAGAAAGTTATAAAGATTCTTTTTCATAATATTGCAACGAATGTAATGAGAAAGCCGATTATTGTTGCGTTATTGATATTAACATTTTTTCCACTTATGCTGGGTATTTTAATATATTGGTTAATGCCCGAATTTCGCCTAATTAGAAATCATGTGCCAGATATGTTGTGGTCATTTAGCCTTTATTCAACGCTAAGGATTTTAGAGACCTTTTATTCTAATAAAAAATTAATTTTCATTGCTAGTATCGGTATTTTTATTTTTTATGAATTTGGTCAGAGATTTAACTGGTTTTATGGCACATATGATTATTATGATCTTATATCATACTCAGTTGGGGTGTTATTTGCACTGGTTGTTTTTGATATTTTTTATCAATAATATAATAAATCATATTTCCCTTTTTCTTTTATTTTCAAGGTAATAATGTTAATTAAGATTTTTGAATTAGTTGGGTTGTGAATTCGTAATTTTGCAGCATGACGCAACCCGTTTCAGGACCGCGTATTGTAACCGCACCAACAGGAACCCAGCTTAACTGCAAAGGATGGATTCAGGAGGCGGCTTACCGCATGATTCAGAATAATCTGGATCCGGACGTGGCTGAAAAACCGGAAGATCTGATAGTTTATGGCGGCCTTGGTAAAGCGGCTCGCAACTGGAAAGCTTTTGATGATATTCTGAAGGCCCTCAGAGAGCTAAATGATAATGAAACTTTAATTGTGCAAAGCGGAAAGCCAGTGGCAATTCTGCCAACCCACAAAGACGCCCCGCGTGTGCTGATCAGCAACAGCCAGCTGGTGCCCAACTGGGCCAACTGGGATCATTTCCGTGAGCTTGAAGCCAAGGGATTGATTATGTACGGTCAGATGACTGCCGGTAGCTGGATTTATATTGGTTCGCAGGGCATCGTGCAGGGAACCTATGAAACTTATGCAGAATGCGCCAAACAGCATTTTGGCGGAACCCTGAAGGGTACGTTAAATGTAACTGCTGGTCTGGGTGGGATGGGCGGTGCTCAGCCCCTTGCCATTACCATGAACGAAGGCGTGGCGCTGGTGGCTGAGGTGGAGGAATGGCGTATCAGAAAGCGTCTGGAAACCCGCTACCTAGATGTAATGAGCCGCGATGTGGATCAAGCCATCGACATAGCGCTGGCTGCCAAGGAAAAAGGCGCAGCTGTAAGTATTGGTGTGCTTTGCAATGCCGTAGAACTGCTGGAACGGCTTATCGCTAGAAATATTAAACCAGGAACCCTTACAGACCAGACCAGTGCGCACGATCCGCTGATTGGCTATTATCCGGTAGGCATGGATGTGGAAGCCGCCGATAAACTGCGCCGACTGGATCCCGAAAAATATATCAAACTCAGTTACGATAGCATGGTTCACCATGTGAAACTGATGCTGGAGTTGCAACAGCGAGGCAGTATTACATTTGATTATGGCAACAACCTGCGTGGTCGTGCTTTTGAAAAAGGATTAAAAAATGCCTTTGATTTTCCGGGATTTGTACCTGCTTTCATACGCCCGCTATTCTGCGAGGGTAAGGGTCCCTTTCGCTGGGTTGCGCTGAGCGGCGATCCCGCAGATATTTATGTAACCGATCAGGCTATTCTAGAGCTTTTCCCCGATAACCAGAGCCTGAAGCGCTGGATGACCATGGCCCGCGAGAAAATTGCCTTTCAGGGTCTGCCCGCCCGCATTTGCTGGCTTGGGCAGGGCGAAAGAGAAAAGGCAGGACTGAAATTCAATGAACTGGTGAGAACTGGCAAGGTAAAAGCGCCCATCGTTATCGGTCGCGACCACCTCGATACCGGTTCTGTGGCTTCGCCCAACCGCGAAACCGAGGCTATGCTGGATGGCAGCGATGCCATTGCCGACTGGCCTATTTTGAATGCACTTGTAAATACCGGCGGCGGCGCCAGCTGGGTAAGCCTTCATCACGGTGGCGGTGTTGGCATGGGCTACAGCATTCATTCCGGAATGGTAATCGTGGCAGATGGAACCGATGATGCCGAAGCCCGCCTCAAGCGCGTGCTGCACAATGACCCTGGCATAGGTGTTGTCCGACATGCCGATGCCGGATATGAAATTGCCCGTGAAACATCACGTAAGCACGGGCTGGATCTGGCAAGCCGAATCGGCTAATAGTTGTTACCCTCAAGGCTGTTGTTTCTGGGACTGGCAGGAAGTTTTAAAAACATCCGCAGATACCATGGCATTCCTTATGTTCAAAGATGTCGCACCAGCCAGATATCAACCCATTGCAGGGTTTGGTGTGTGTCTATAAAATACTGTATTTCTGGTTTTGCATACCATTACCACTTAATCCCTGCAGACATGTCACTTTTCAAATGGTTTTTATTTTCTGCATTGAACAGAACTTCAGCAAAAATGTTCGTTCTGCGTTTGTCGTTTTAGGCAAACTGTATAAGCTGAGGGGAGCCAAAATCTGGCTTTTTGGGAAATAGGAGCTGGGTTGCCCTCCGGTTAACTGCCAGTCGGTAATTTTATAAAATTTTCTGCAAAAAAGTATGCCTCCTCCGATCTCGGGACCGGTTTTTTTCTTGAAGTGTGAAGAGGAAATCCAAGCCCATTCCGGTGCGCAGAAATTGTGCACGAGCAGTTTGCAGAGTGTTTCCCGCAATGTTGCTTTCCACCCCCATCAGCGCGTATTCTTAACCCTAATTTACAATGGTACTTGCAAGAGGCGTCAGCAAGGGAATTTTACCGTCCAGGCGCAATCCAAGGTTTGCTGCTTTGCCGGATTTTCCCGCCATATTTAGCATAGAACCGGACACATTGCCACGCCTACTGATAAAGGCTTTGGCGATTCATTCAACTTGGTCCATGATACAAAGAAAAAGACCCAGATTAAGATAATCAATGCAATAGGTCTCATATCAAGGGTTAATAAAAAGCAGTAACTTTCTAATACTGCATATTGCAATCTGTTGCAATGACAACCAAATATGGGTTTTCCGGCAATTTACTTGGATCGTTCTGTAGTCTGACGAGCGTCTTTCCCACTTTTTCCTTTTGGGGTGAAACTTGCTGCAAGCAAGGAGATTACAAAAATAAGGATAGCAGCGCCCCAGGTTATTTTCTCAACGATATCCGTCGTTTTTTCAACACCGAAAATCTGATTTCCCTGACTGAAGTTGGAAGCAAGTCCGCCGCCTTTTGGGTTCTGCACCAGAATAACTAACATTAACAGTATGGCAACAATGATTCCGAGGACAAGAATTATGGTCATGGGTTGTTTTCGTTTTTAATTTTCTTGATAAGGCCTGCAAAATACGTATTTTTTTCGGGAAATTTCAACATCAATCGCTCATAAATTCGTATTGCACCTTCTGTGTTACCCTGTTGCAGATAGACTTTTGCCAGAGTTTCAGTGGCCATATTTTCAGGCAAGTGCTCACTTTTCTTTGCTGCAATTTCCGGTGTAAAGAATTCCTTTTTAGGTCTGATTACTCCCGGATCAGACTGAATAAACCTGTCTATGATGCTTTGTTGTTGAAGCCGGCTCGTGATTGCTTCCTCGGATTCATTTTTACTGCTATCCACTTCGTTATCGCCTGGGGCAGGGTTACTCAACCAGCTGTAAAAGTCTGTGGGTATGTCTAATTTTTCCGTCCGAATTCCAGGGTAATATTGTTCAATCCGGTAAGGAGCCACCAGCGTGATGGATGTGATTTCGTCATTTTCAGATTCAGAGATATTCTCTTCAACTGCTTTTTCTGTTTCCACATCAGGCTGTATCATTCCACCCGCACCGGCAGTGATTTCCGGCAATACAAAAGCTGTGTTTTCTGAGTTTTCCGTTTTGTTTATTTCGGCAAATCCCAGTATAGATGCTGCATTCCCTGTTTCAAGTGTTTCAATCTCATCAAACACCCATTCTTCCGGGTCTTCGGGAATAAATAACGATGACACTGAATTTAATTCTGTTTCAGGCTCTTCCTTGGGTTTTCTGTCATCTGTAGTTTCAGTCACTTCCACTTTAAAATTTACAGTATCAGCAGACTCATTAGGTTTTACTTCAATATTATTTTGTTCAAAAGAAAAAACGGTATTGACTTCAGATTCTGTTGGGTTTTCTTTTTCAGAAGGAATCAACTCAGGATTCGGTACGGCTTCTGTTATTGGCTCTGATACATCGTCATCGGCTGTCAGAACTTCAGTTGTTTCAACGGTTTCAGTGATGATTACCTCTTCAACATATGGTACTTTAGGTTCAATTGAAGGTTCCGATTTCTTATTCTGAACAAAATCTGCCAGCCAGGCCCTGTCCCACACCCGCAATGCTGCTTTTTGTATGGTCTCTTCTGCCCGGTAGTCTCCTTTTTGATGGTAGTATGTGGACAGCAGAATGAACGGGATGGGGAAAGACGGAAATTTGCGGCACAATTCCTCCAGTTCCAGTGCGTCCTGACCTGTTATGCTTTCCGGCTGTTTTACGATATGTGAAAGATGCTCGCTGTTCACAATTACCAGTCCAAGGCTATATCTGCAAAAATTTGTTGTACGATGTTATCTAAAATATCCGATGAGAGTATGCCTTCTACTGTGCTTAGGTTTTTGGAAGCATCATAGGTTCTGAAGAAGGAAAATTCTTTGGTTCTGTTTTTTTCGGGATGTTTTTCACAAATAAAATCCATACGTACGGTAATGGTGAGCTGGTTTTCAGCAGTTCCGGTGTTTGAATTCCGTGTTGCGGGTTCAATCCGGTAATCTTTGATTATACCTCCCAGTTTATAATCTCCGTCGCTGCCTGCGAGTTTCAGTCTGGTCTCCGACTGGAATTTGGTTTTTAACTTCTCCGTAAATTGCAGGCTCAGCTGGGGATTGACGATGGACGCTTCATTGTTAAAAAAGTCAACAGAAAAAGTCTGTACATCCTCGGGAATAAAGGTTCCGCGCGGGTCATAAGCTTTAAAAAAACCACAACCTGAAAAAAGCAATGCACAAGCAAACCATTTACTCCAGTTCATATTGTTTTATCTTGCGGTACAATGTTCTTTCTGAGATTCCGAGTGATTCAGCGGCTTTTTTTCTGCGGCCTTTGCTTTTGGCCAGAGCCCTGCGAATCATTTCAAGCTCCTTTTCTTCTAGGCTCAGGCTGTCTTCAGCGGCAGGGAAGGAGACGGCTTCCACGTATTCGTGTTCTAATTCTACCGAGTTTTCATCTTGTGTTTGAAGTATAACGCCACCACCTGCCCCCCCTGCAGAAATAGGTTTTACCGGTTGGTGTTCAACGGTTGTGGGAAGCTGAATGTGGCCTGGGTTTTGAATAGAAGAAGGGCTTTTCATTACAACCGGCTGCGGTGTTACAGGATTTTCCAACATACCGAAAACCAGTTTTTTCAGGTCTGTTACATCCCGTTTCAGGTCTATGAGAACTTTGTAAAAAATGTCTCTCTCGCTCAAACCCTCGCCGTAGTTTTCGGTTTTGCCCAACAATACAGGTAGGCTGGGTTCCACCGGAGGCAAATATTTGGCAACGGTTTCGGCAGAAAGTGTTCCTGCATCTTCCAGCACACATATTTGTTCGGTCACATTTTTTAACTGCCGCACATTTCCGGGCCAAGCGTATTGCGAAATCATTTGCTGTGCTTCCGCTGTAAGCTCTATATGACCGCTGCGGTGGGTCTCGGTAAAATCACTTGAGAATTTTCGGAACAATAGCGGGATGTCTTCACGTCGCTCGGCCAGTTTTGGCACCCTGATAGGAACTGTTGCAAGGCGGTAGTAAAGATCTTCCCTGAATTTACCCTGACGGGATCTTTCCAGCAAATCGCGGTTGGTGGCACAAACCACACGAACATCGGTTTTCTGGACCACGCTGGAACCTACTTTTATAAATTCTCCGTTTTCCAGAATGCGCAGCAGGCGTGCCTGTGTGCCAGGCGGTAATTCTCCAACTTCATCAAGAAAAATAGTGCCTCCGTTTACAGTTTCAAAATAACCTTTGCGCTTATCCGTTGCGCCGGTAAATGCACCTTTTTCATGTCCGAAAAGTTCACTGTCTATGGTTCCTTCGGGAATAGCGCCGCAGTTTACCGCAATGAATGGAGCATGTTTGCGTCCGCTCAGCTGATGTATGACTTTGGAAAAACTCTCCTTGCCCACACCGCTGTCTCCTAGTATCAGTACGTTCATATCCGTGGGAGCCACCCGTATGGCAGTTTCCAACGCATTGTTCAGCATGCTGCTGTTTCCTACAATTCCAAATCTTTGTTTTACTTGTATCAGTTCCATAAATTTCCCGGAATACAGGATTGCAAATATAAGACTAATATGACAAAATGGCAGTAGTTTATCTGAAAAATAGCTTAAATCATCCTGTTTGAAGTAGTTCTGTGGTTGTATTGTGTACAACTCGCATGGAAGTGTAGGGAGATATTATGTTTTTTCGCACTTATCGTGTCTGAGCTGGGCCCTAATGATATCAATGATGGTTTGGAAAATCCAAATGCTGATCAGAATGACAGTCAGCTAGGATCTGTATTGCCGGTCAGTGCCCAATACCGAAGCTGGTTTTTGGATTATGCATCCTATGTAATTCTGGAGCGTGCAATTCCTGCCATGGAGGATGGTCTCAAGCCGGTGCAAAGAAGGATTTTGCATGCAATGTATGAATTGGATGACGGGCGATTCAACAAGGTAGCCAATATTATCGGTGCAACCATGGCTTATCATCCGCATGGAGATGCCGCCATTGGAGATGCACTGGTGAATCTGGGTCAAAAGGATTTGCTAATCGATACCCAGGGAAACTGGGGAGATTTGCGCACTGGTGACAGTGCTGCTGCTCCCCGTTACATCGAAGCACGCCTGAGCCATTTTGCCAAAGAGGTGGCTTTCAATGAAAAAACTACTGAGTGGCAACTGAGTTATGACGGGCGCAAGCGCGAGCCGGTTACATTGCCCATGAAGTTTCCGCTACTGCTTGCCCAGGGAGTGGAGGGTATCGCAGTGGGTCTCAGCACCAAAATTCTGCCGCATAATTTTATTGAACTCTGTGAAGCAAGTATTGATATTCTTAAAGGCAAGCAAACCCAAATTCTACCTGACTTTCCCACGGGTGGTCAGGCCGATTTTAGCCAGTACAATGCAGGCAAAAGAGGCGGCAGGGTAAGGGTCCGGGCAAAAATTGAAGTTGAGGACAAAAGCACCCTGCACATTCGTGAAATTCCTTTCGGTACCACTACAGGCTCAGTGATTGAAAGTATAATCAAAGCCAACGACAGCGGTAAAATCAAGATAAAAAAGGTTATTGACAACACTGCTGCCAATGTGGATGTGGAAATACAGCTGGCTCAGGGCGTGAGCACGGATCTGGCTATTAATGCCTTATATGCCTTCACAGATTGTGAAGTAAGCATTTCGCCGCTTGCCTGCGTAATAATGGATGAGAAGCCTAGGTTCCTTTCAATGAATGAAATCTTGGAGGAATGCACCCGCAATACATTGCATTTGCTGAGAAGGGAACTGGAAATCCAGTTGCATGAACTCGAGGGGAAATGGCATTTCAGCAGCCTTGAAAAGCTTTTTATTGAAAACCGAATCTACCGTGACATAGAAGAGGCCGAAACTTGGGAAGCCGTTATTAAAGCTATAGATGAAGGCCTCGAACCTTTCAAAACACGCTTACGGCGCGAGATCACCGAAGACGATATTGTACGTCTGACTGAAATAAAAATTAAGCGTATTTCAAAGTTCGACAGCTTCAAGGCCGATGAATATATTCGCGCCCTTGAGGATGATATCGCCATGGTAAAGCACCACCTGAATACCCTTGTAGATTATGCGGTGGATTATTTTAAAAACCTCATAAAGAAGTATGGCAAGGGTAAGGAGCGAAAAACGGAAATCCGCACCTTTGATACCATCGAGGCCAACGTGGTGGCGGCTGCCAATGTGAAGCTTTACGCCAATCTCAGGGAGGGTTTTGTGGGCACTTCGTTGAAGAAGGATGAGTTTATAACCGACTGCAGCGACATAGACGACATTATTGCTTTCCGTAAAAACGGTAAGTATATGATATCGAGGGTAAGCGATAAAGCCTTCTATGGCAAATACCTTATCCATGTGGATGTGTGGCGGAAAAACGATGAACGTACAACCTACAACGTGGTTTACTGGGACGGCGCTGCCAAAAGAGCCATGGTGAAGCGGTTCAACGCTACCGGACTAATCCGCGACAAGGAATATGATGCTACCGGCGGTGGTGCCGGCAATGAGGTACTTTATTTTACCGCAAATCCAAACGGCGAAGCCGAAAGGGTTATTGTACACCTCAGTAGCACGGCCAATGCGCGCATCAAACAATTCGATTACGATTTTGCACAGCTGGCCATTAAAGGTAAAACAGCCCAGGGCAACCTGCTCACACGCCATCCCATACGCCGTGTGGATTTGAAGGAAAAAGGCGTTAGCACGCTGGGTGGCGTAAAGATCTGGTTTGATGAAATGACCGGACGTTTAAGCGGGGAGGCGAGAGGGCAGTTTCTAGGGGAATTCGATGGTGAAGACCGGGTGCTGGTCATATACAAAGATGGTAACTACGAACTCACCAATTACGAACTTATCAACCGCTATGAGCCGGACCAGGTCTACCTGATTCAAAAGTTTTATCCTTCTCAGGTCATCAGCACAGTGTATGTGGATGGAAAAACCAAAAATCACTTTGTGAAACGGTTTCTGATTGAAACCACTACACTGAGCAAAAAGTTTCCATTTATCTCGGAACAAAAAGGTTCTCAGCTGCTTTGTGCAAGTACGGTTGAGCAAGCTATGATGAAGGTAATCACCGAAAACAAAAAAGGGGAGAAGGAGGAGCTTTCCCTGCAAATGGATATATTTATGGATGTGAGAGGGTGGAAAACCCAGGGACAGAAGCTCACTGCAAATAAGGTTAAAAAAGTGGTGCTGGAAAGCCCGAAAATAGGAGGTCCGCCCGTGAATAAGCATCAAATTGCGGCGCCCGATGACAACCAAAACCATATACCTAATCCCGGAGATGAGCCACAACTTAATTTACTTTGAATTTTCCTCTTTTTTGTTATTTGATTAAGATGCGGCCTTTCCGGATTTTTACATTTCTCGCAATTCTTTTTTTTGTATCTAAGGCAGGTGCATGGGGATTTCTGGGTCACAGAACAATCAATAACCGTGCAGTTTTCGCTTTGCCTCCCCAAATGTTTGGCTTTTATAAGCAGCACATCGAATACATCACACAACACAGTGTCGATCCAGACAGCAGGCGGTATTTGATGGCAGACGAAGCCTGCCGTCACTATATGGATTGCGACCGCTATGAAACGGCAGCTCCGCTGGATACCATTCCCCACTACTGGCATGAAGCCATCGAAAAATATACCGAAGATACCTTACTGAGCCATGGAATAGTACCCTGGCACTGTATGGCTATGCTCAGCCGGCTCACCAAGGCTTTTGAAGAAAGAAACTTTGAGAAGATTCTGAAACTCAGCGCGGATATAGGTCATTACATTGCAGATGCACATGTGCCGCTCCACAGCAGCCGCAATTATAACGGCCAACTGACAGGGCAGGAAGGCATTCACGCCCTTTGGGAAAGCCGCATCCCTCAGCTTTTTATGGATTCATTTGATTTACTGACAGGCTCGGCCGTTTATTTATACAAGCCCTCTGATTATATCTGGGGAACCATGGGAAGAAGCTTTATGCTTGTTGATTCTGTATTGAAGCTCGAACGCTTTGCCACCACTATGCATCCTGAAAACAAATATAGCTTTGAAGCCAGGGGAACACAGACCATGGAGGTTTACTCAGTGCCGTTTTGCAATGATTATCACCGCATGATGGAAAGTATGGTTGAGCTCAGAATGCGGCAGGCAATCTTTTCAGTGGCGTCATTCTGGTACACGGCCTGGGTAAATGCGGGGCAGCCCAACCTGGAAGGCATAAGGGGAGAAATCCTTCCTGATCCCGAGGATGCTGAAATTGAAAAAGCCTTAAAATCAGGCCGGATGAAAGGCCGTGAGGAGCACGGAAAAGATTAAAAGTTGGGTTTGAGTGAGTACTTGCTGTAGAAATCCAAAATCTCACTAACAGCTTCATCGGCTGTATCCACCAGTTTAAAAAGCCCAAGATCACCTTCACTGATGAACTGATATTGCTTAAGCAGTAAATTGTGAATGAAGTCCATCATAGGCACCCAGAAAGTTTTATCTACCAGCACAATGGGAAACTGTGCCCTCTTGTCGGTTTGAACCAGGGTCAAGGCTTCAAACAGCTCATCCAGAGTGCCAAAACCGCCGGGAAGAACCACAAATCCCTGGGCGTATTTCACAAACATCACTTTGCGCACAAAAAAATAATCAAAGTTTAGTCCTTTATCCCTGTCTTGGTAAGCATTGGGGTATTGTTCAAAAGGAAGGTTGATGTTCAATCCTACGCTGGGGCCACCACCTGCTTTGGCCCCTTTGTTGGCGGCTTCCATAATACCCGGACCACCCCCAGTAATGATGCCCAGTCCGGCTTCGGATAACTTTTGTGCAATTTCTTCGGCCAGCTTGTAATGTGGATGCTCTTTCTGGGTTCTGGCTGAACCAAAAATAGAAACGCAGGGACCAATCCGTGCCAAAGCCTGGTAGCCATCCACAAATTCTGCCATGATTTTAAAGATACTCCAGCTCATTGTGCTGGCCACTTCGGGCCAGCGCTTATTGGAAAATGCGCGTTTAATGCGGCTTTCCTGTTCGGGTGTTAAGTGCACAGACATATTATTTTTTCATTAGACCAACAATTTTTATTTCAATTCTGCGGTTTTGCGCCCTGCCAGTTGCGGTGTTGTTATCGCCAATGGGGTTTTCAGACGCATATCCAGATGTTTTTACGGCTTGGGCAGGAATACCGGCCTTTACAAGATAATCTTTAACCGACTTAGCCCTGTTTACGCTGAGTGTGGCGTTATGCGCTGCAGAACCCTGATTATCGGTATGACCTGCAATCTCCACCATAACATCGGGATTGGTTTTCAGCAGCGAATACAGTTTTTGGAGTTCATGGAAACTCTCCGGCCGCAGCTCAAACTTGTCAGTTTCAAAAAATATATTGTTAAGAATTACGCTCTGATTTATTTCAATGGGTTTCAACAACGCGGTCACCAAAAACGGATCATCTATGCCAGAAGGGGTAGGCTGAAAGTTGGCAGAGTAAAACAAATAGCCGCTCCTGTATACGTTCAATCCATATAAACCATGTGGTTCTAGTGTAGTGAAAAAGCGTGTGGAAGAATCTGATAATACTGTCCTGCTTGTCTCCAGGTTCACCAACTCTATGCGGCCGGATATTTCATTTTTGGTTTCAGCATCCAGGATATTCCCTTTAACATAGGTTACAGGCAGAGGTTTTCTATCCGCACTGAGTTTTAGGCTGTATATGTCGAGCCCGCCGTAGCCGCCTGTCCGTGAACTGGCAATGTAAGCTCTTTCCCCTTTAAAGTCTACATAGAAACCGGCTTCATCCGCATCTGTATTGATGCCGCGGCCCATATTTTCGGGGTTGGTCCAATTGCCGACGCCCAGCATCTGGCTTCTGAAAATATCATGTTGCCCGTATCCCGTGTGTCCGGAACTTGAGAAATAAAGTGTTTTTCCATCATAATGAAGGTATGGCGCTTCCTCATCGGCACCGGTGTTAATGGTTTTACCCAGATTTTCAGGTTGCGTCCAGTTATTTTTTTTCCAGTAGCTTACCCAAAGGTCTTTTCCTCCATATCCTCCGGATCTTGAGCTCGAGAAAATAAGTGTTTTTCCATCGGCACTGATGGCGGGCTGCGCATCCCATGCGGGAGTATTAATTGTTTCTCCAAGGTTCATTCTGCGGCTCCATGCATTTTCTTTCAGAAAGCTGTAAAATATGTCGCAGCTGCCAAAACCGTCCTGGTTGCAAACAGTAAAGAAAATGTAGCGACCATCAGCACTTACTGAAGTATATCCCTCATTGTTGGTGGTATTGATACTACCTGGCAAGGGACGTGCATTAACCCAAGAATCCTGAGATTTTGAACTTACGTAAAAATCTTCCTGTCCATTTACCAGTCTAGTGTATATCAGGATTTCACCATCTACGGTCATGCCCGGCCAGTATTCATTATTAATGGAATTAACACCGGAACCCAGATTGCGAATATCAAGATCTTCGACACGTTGTTTGTCCTGGAGTGCAAACCGACAGCTTTCAACCAGTTTGTCTGCTGCAGATCGGATGGTGGTTGAAGCTTTATCTTTTTTGGAGTCAAAACCGGTTTCCAAAGGTGCCTTATAAAATCTCTCCAGCAGATTCAGTGCCTTTTCATTTTGCTCTTGTCTAAACCAATATTTGGCGTAATAGTAATAGTGATTTTGAAAGTAGGGTTCGCGTTTCAGGCAGACATCATAGGATGATCTTGCCAGTGTTGTATCGTTACTTTTTTCTGCAATATCAGCCTGCAAAGACCAGGCATTTACAAACGAAATATCCGCTTTCAGGGCTTTTTTGATGTGCTGCAGGGCCAGTGTTTTATTCCCTTCACTATTTGCTTTAAGTGCATTTATAAAAGCTTCTTCAGCTTTTTTTCTGTTGCCTTTCTGGGCGATGGCGCACGATCCCATCAATGTCAGTGTAAGCAGCAGAGCAACCCTCACAGTTTTGTTCATTTTTATGTATTCAAAATCAGTACCACAACCTTATTTCCATCTAAAAGTCTTGATTAAATGGCTCACATCGGTTTTCATTCTCTCAAAAACAGGTGCAGTAGAGTCCGACGCTGCTTTTGAATTAAAATACAAGGCTCCCCGTATGAAGTTTCTGCTACTGTCGGTTAAATAAAAATTCAGGTTTGTGGCCGTATTACCTTCAATCTCAAATAACATACCTTTCACGTTCCCTGCATTGTATATAGGTTCCTCGATGATATCTTCAGCTCTTTGGATGTGTTTGTTAACCAGTTTTCGGGAGTCTTCTATTAACGAATCAAATTGTATTCTGTCATTGAATCGGTAGTATGTCAGGTGTAATGTGGCATCGAAGGGCATGAAATTCAGGTTAAACCAGTAGGGTTGCCGGGTATAAACATTGGGGGTGTCTTTTTGCATGGCAGCATACATTGGAATTTCAAATGCATAGGGAATACCCGCGGAATCAAATGGCCGATAGCCGATTTCAGGTAGCTGGATTCTCGGATATGCATGGGGTTTGGGCACATAAACTTCAGTTCTGCTGCAGTCCGCTAATATAACCGATAACAGGATGAGGCTAGCTTTCGGTATCTTCATGAATGATTACTTTAAGCCGGTTGACCTTGCGTAAATCGGCAGCATCTATGGCAAACAAAAGATTTTTATAGTGAAATGTCTCTCCCCGCCCCGGTATTTTGCCCGCAAAATTGGTAATGAATCCGCCAAGTGTGTCAGTTTCATCTCCGGCATCGTCAAAAAAATGTATGGGCAAACGTGTAATTCTCAGAAAATCTACCAGCGGGATTTTTCCTTCAAACAGGAAAGTGTGTTCGTCCAATCGACTGTATTGTTCCTGTATTTCATCAAACTCGTCGTTCAGTTCGCCAAATACCTCCTCCAAAATATCCTCCAGGGTAACAATACCATAGGTTCCGCCAAACTCATCCACCACCACCGCAAGGTGATTCCTGTTGTGCCTGAATTCATGCAACAGATCGTCAATCATTTTATTCTCAGGAACAAAAAATGGTTGGGTCATCAGTTTTTTCCAGTCAAAATCGTCTGCCTGATTGAGGTGTGGCAGAAGATGCTTGATATTGAGAACGCCTATGATCGTATCAAGATTGTCCTGATAAACAGGCATTCTGCTGAAACGCATCTCTTTCACAATTTCAATTAACTTGTGAAATGATGTTTCTGCGTCAATGCCCACCATATCTATTCTTGGTTTCATTATCTGCCTGACCTGTATCTGGGCAATATTCACAATGCCTTTCAAAATGTCTTTTTCCTGCTGTGCGTCTGCCGGGTCTGCTGCCATATCTATGGCTTTACTCAGCTCTTCAGGAGTTAATTCGGGGGTTCTCTGTTTGATGCGTTTTTCAAAAAAACTGCCCATTTTTACAAGCAATCCGGTAAAAGGCCACAATACAAACATGAATGCCCGCATGGGATAACTGAGAAATTTTGCAGAACGTTGGTAATGTTGTGTGGCGTATACCTTGGGCATTAGCTCCGCAAAAATTAATATGATGAGCGTAATTACGATGGCATCAATAAAGAAACGCAGCCATGGTTTATATTCCAGGTCAAGTATGGTGTCGTTGAAGATGGTGGAAACTACCACAAAAGCCACCATGCTCAAACTGTTTAGAACCAGAATGGTTGCCAGCAAATGTTTTGGAAATGACAACAGGTGCAAAATGTTTTTTGCAGATTGCTGTTTTGAAGCACGTAAGTGTTCCAAATCGCTTTCCCGGTGACTGAAGAATGCGTTTTCTGATGCGGCGCATATTACTGTAACTAACAGACTTGCGAGCATGGTTATACCAAGTCCTACGAGTGAGTGTATATCATCATTTTCCAGGGGGCGCAGTATGCTGCTGAACAGGTTCAATGCAGCAGGACAGAGATCATCCATGAATATTTACTGTGGTATTAGAATGGAAAATCATCCTTGTATTCCGGTCTTTCCGGAGCAGAATTGTTGCGGTTTTCAGTTTCTCTGTATCCGGTTTCAGGCTCATTTACCATTCCTCTGTCCTGTGTTTCATCATCTTCATTCTTATTTAAGCCACCCATAGTCTGCATTTGCAACACGCGAATTTTCTTTATCTGTTTCTCGATACCTTCTGAATCTGTGTATTTATCCGTGCGAATTTTGCCTTCTACGTAAATGATGTTACCCTTTCTCAGGTAATTTTCTGCAAGGCGTGCGTGGTTATCCCAAAGTTCTAAATTGTGCCACTCAGTGTTTTCCATTTTTTGCCCGTCTTTTGTATAATAATCATTTGTGGCCAGGGTAATATTTGCCACCACCCGTCCATTGTCTAAATGTCTTACAACTGGGTCTTTTCCCAGTCTCCCCAATAAAATTGCTTTGTTAATCATATGTTAATTATTAAACGATTTTTCTAAAAACTTCAACATAAGCCGGTGAATCGGAAACGATTCAATTTCCGTCAGCTGTGTCCTTATTTTATCCTGTACTTTCTCTCCTACAATATTAGCTTCTTTACATGAAAATTGCCACAGTGTGGCAAAAATAGTTTGGTGTGTAAGATGGTGTTTAATAGTCAGGGGTTTGTCCATTACCAATTCATCTGTATTGATAAACCAGTCATGAAAAGGGTTGGTAGTTTTGTTTTCTAAAGTACCAAGGGTACTCGGAAATTCGTAAAGTCCTTTCCAAATGCTATCAGCCAGCCTCTTTTGTAACCAGGTAACTCCATCAGCATTAATGAATAGGTAATTCATGTAAACTACCCGGGGTGGTTCTTTGATGGTTTTTACCGGTAAAACATGTTGCAGGTTTTTACTTCTTGCCTCACAGACATCTTCAAACGGGCACTGCATACATTCGGGATTAATGGGCTTGCAAACGGTAGCGCCTATTTCCATCATAGCCTGGTTAAACAATGATGGCGGGTAGGGTTGCATTTCGTTCAGCAGTATAGATTCCATTTTTTTATCAGATTTTGGTGTGCCTATAGGTTCTTGCAGACCGTATAACCGCGAGGCAACCCTTCTTACATTTCCGTCGATTGCCGGAATGCGGATGTTGTAAGCAAAACTGCCGACCGCAGCAGCCGTGTAATTTCCAATACCAGGAATTTTTTTCAGTTTTTCGATAGTGTCAGGGAAAATTCCACCGTGTTGCTCCATGATTACTTTTGCTGCTTTCATCATGTTCCTGGCCCTGCCGTAATAACCCAAACCCTGCCAGATTTTTAAAATTTCATCCTGTGAAGCTTCAGCCAGTGTTTTTACCGAAGGAAATTTTGTAATGAAATTGTAATAAAATGGCAGGCCCTGTGTTACTCGTGTTTGTTGCAGTATGACCTCTGACACCCATATCATATATGGGTCTGACGTAACTCTCCATGGTAAATTCCGGGCGTTTGTATGGTACCATTCAGCCAGCTTACATCCCATTATTGTCATAAATGTGAAAAATTTTAATTCAGTATGGTTTTTATTTGCTCAAACAAATTTCCCCCCAACAAAAGAAATGACAAAATCAGAACTAGTGAATGAGATTGCATTCCGCACAGGACTTGAGAAGACGGCCATTGCTTGTACCATCGACAATTTATTTGTGGTTGTGAAGAACGCTATGGTTGGTGGAAACAACATCTACCTGAGAGGATTTGGAACATTTGAATTAAAGCTTCGTAAAATCAAAGTGGCCCGCAATATTAAGCGAAATACCAGTTTGGTTGTTCCTGCTCATTACGTGGCAAGATTCAAACCAGCCAAAGAATTTGCTACTCAGGTAAAAGACAGTAAAACACTTTCCAAGAGGGTTTCCGGCAAGTAATTGTCACAAATCGAAACCTTAAGATTAATTTTGCAGCGTGGAGAAAAACCCCCGCGTAATCATGTTTATTGCCTTTTTGGCATTACTTCTTGGTATTCTGTTTTTCCCAAAATTTAAGACTTCATCCGGTATTTTGAAGCCCGCAGAAGGCAACATGCCCGGTGCGCAGATCCTGCCGCAGGAACCTGTTTCCCGCGATGAATTTCTGAATGAAGTATTCGCTGTTTCCCGACCTCCAGAATGGATGGGCAAATTGCTTCTTCAGTCACTGACAGACCTGCCCCAGGACACCTTGCAAAAAGCCTTGAAATGGGCAAGTGAGACGGTAAACAAACCCTTATTCAGCCTCATTCAAAGCTCACTTGCCGAAAAGCAGGAAGGTGAAGAAAATCTGACCAGCGCTGCCAGAAACCTTATATTTGGGGCCTCTGAAAATATGGATAATCCTGTTGTTGCCGCCTATATGTTCCAAAAGGGCAAAATCATCCTGGATAGAGTGCTCAAACTGTATCCAAAAAATATTCAGGCCAGAAATGCATTGATCGTATATCAAAGTGAATATGAAAACCAGCCTATGAAGTTTCTGGGAACACTTCGAGAGACTATTGCCATGGATAGCAATAATTTAGAAACGCGGTTTATAAGGCTGAATCTGCTCCGAAAATCAGCCCAATGGAAAAAAGCTGCGGAGGAATGCCGAAAATTAATATCTTTGCAACCCCAAAACCCCGTTTGGTACTTTCAGGCAAGCGACATATACGGATCTATGGGAGACTCTGTCAATGCAAAGATTTTCCTCAATTTGGCGGTGAAAGTGCAAAACAGAAATAAAACACAGTAAATATGCCAAGCGGTAAGAAAAGAAAACGTCATAAAATCGCGACCCACAAGCGCAAAAAGCGCCTTCGCAAGAACAGACATAAGAAAAAATAATAACTCTAACTAAGGTCAACCCCCTTGTCAAACGAATTAGTAATACATAAAAATTCGTCAGGGATTGAGATAGCCTTAATCAGTGATAAAAAGCTTATCGAATTTCATAAGGAGTCTTCAGGCTCTTCGTTTCAGGTCGGTAATTTTTATCTGGCAAAGGTCAAAAAAATTTCTCCAACCCTAAATGCCGCCTTCGTTGATGTAGGTGCGGAAAGAGATGCTTTTCTTACCTATTTTGATTTAGGGCCCAATGTGCTCTCCGTAAAGAAGTTTACACACCTGGTTCAGCATGGAAACATGCAGCGTGCCGATCTGGAATGTTTCAAGTTCGAACCACAAACCGTTAAGACGGGCAAAATAGGTCAGGTACTGAAAGTGGGAGATCGTATATTGGTGCAGGTGCTTAAAGAACCGATGTCCACCAAAGGTTCCAAAGTGACCTGCGACATAAGTTTGGCCGGCCGCTATTTCGTACTTGTGCCTTTTACAAACAGCATATCCATAAGCAAGAAAATTGGTAGTCCTGCTGAGAAAAAACGACTGCGGGATCTCGCTACTTCGCTGAAAACAGAGAACTTTGGTGTTATCATCCGCACGGTAAGTGAAGGCGTTGAAATTGAAGAACTTGATAGGGATTTGCGCGGCTTAATTAAAAAGTGGGATGAACTGAAAAACAACCTGAAGCAAGCCAAAGTAACCGATTTGGTGCTGGGTGAAGGAAATCGACTTTATACCTTGTTGCGTGATATGCTGAATGATTCATTTACCCAGATTGTGGTAGATGACCAGACATTGCTGCAGGATTTGAAAACCTATCTGCAGCGCATTTCCCCGGGCAGCGAGAAAATACTGAAGCTTCACCAGGGTAAAAACCACATCTTTGATCAGTTTCAAATTAACAGGGCTATCAAAAGCTCGTTTGGGAAAAGCGTTACCTTCAGTGGTGGTGCCTATCTGGTTATTGAACATACCGAAGCGCTGCACGTAATGGATGTGAACAGCGGCAACACCAGTTTTGATCCGTTGAACCGTGAGGAGAATGTGATGAAAGTGAACATGGAAGCTGTGGAAGAAGTGGCCCGTCAGATTCGCCTGCGTGACATGGGCGGAATCATCGTGATCGATTTTATCGACATGAAAGATCCCAAAAAACGCAATGAATTGTACAATGCCCTGCGAGCAGCTATGAAGAATGACCGCGCCAAGCATACCATTTTGCCCATGAGTAAGTTCGGACTGGTGCAGATTACCCGTGAGCGCGTCCGTCCTGCCATGGAGATCATCACCAGTGAGGTTTGCCCGTCATGCAACGGTACCGGGCGCATGGAAAGCAGTGTGCAGTTGCTCAATCGTCTGGAAAATACTGTTGCCTACCTTTGGGATAATATGAACCATAAAAATCTGAAGCTTAAGGCACACCCATTGGTTACAAACTACCTTAAACAGGGATTAATCAGTATACGCCTGAAATGGTGGTTCAAGCATAAGCGCTGGCTAAAACTGGAAGCGGCTCCTAATTATGGTCTTTCTAGACTCGAATTTTTCGATGAAGCCGGGCATCCGATAGTGGGCGACTAACAGTCCATTGGACACCGTGTAAAAATCTTACTTTTCCTGCTCCTTTCTGAATGTAACTTTGTAACCTCCATGAAACGCACTACCGTTACTGCCGCTTTGCCTTATGCCAACGGCCCCGTGCACATCGGTCACGTAGCCGGTGTTTATCTGCCGGCTGATATTTATGTGCGTTACCTCCGAAACTGCGGCCGTGACGTAATTTTTATCTGCGGCAGCGATGAACACGGTGTGCCCATTACCCTGCGTGCCAGAAAGGAAGGAACCACACCCCAGGAAGTTGTAGACCGCTACCATAATATCATTGGCAAAAGCTTCAAGGATTTCGGAATCAGTTTCGATATCTACAGCCGCACCAGCAAAGATGTTCACAAGCAAACTGCCCGTGAGTTTTTTGCCGATTTATACAACAAAGGCGCATTTACCGAGGAAGTAACTGAACAATACTACGATCCTGAGGCAGGTCAATTTCTGGCAGACCGTTACATTGTGGGAACCTGCCCGGTTTGTGCCAATGAAAATGCCTACGGCGACCAGTGCGAACAATGCGGCAGTACATTGAGTCCTGCAGAGTTAAAAACCCCGCGCAGTGCCCTCAGCGGGGTACCACCGGTAATGAGACCCACCCGCAACTGGTTTCTGCCACTGGATGAGCTGCAAAAGTCTTTTCTGAATGATTATATCGGTGGCAATACCCACTGGAAATCCAATGTGCTTGGGCAGTGCAAAAGCTGGCTGAATGAAGGCCTGAAACCCCGCGCCATGACACGTGACCTGGACTGGGGTGTGGCTCTGCCGGATTTGCCCGGGCGTGAAGCTGCCGACCTCACAGGTAAAGTCCTGTATGTATGGTTCGAAGCCCCCATCGGCTATATAAGCGCCACTCGCGAACTGCGCCCCAATGACTGGCAGGAATGGTGGAAAGGCAATACCCGGCTGGTACACTTTATCGGTAAGGACAATGTCGTTTTTCATTGCATCATTTTCCCTTCCATGCTGCACCTGCGTGGGGAAGGGTTTGTGATTCCGCAGGATGTTCCGGCCAATGAGTTTTTAAACCTGGAAGGGAAGAAGATCAGTACCAGCCGAAACTGGGCGGTTTGGCTGGATGAGTATCTGCAGGAACTGCCTGGCAAACAGGACGAACTCCGATATGTGCTTTGCAGTATCGCACCCGAAACCAAAGACAGCGAGTTTACCTGGAAAGATTATCAGGCGCGGGTGAACAATGAGCTGGTGGCCATTCTGGGCAATTTTGCCAACAGGGTTACCGTGCTTACCCAAAAATATTACGAGAGTAAGGCCCCTGCTTTTTCAGAGGGCTATTTTTCAGCGCAAATTGCTCAGGTTCGTGGTGAACTTTCTAAGCTGCATAAAGCATTGTGCGCTGCCACCGAAGAATACCGTTTCCGCGATGGCCTTTCGGCACTCATCAACATAGCCCGTGCCGGAAATAAATTTTTGGCCGAAACAGAACCATGGAAACTCCAGAAAACGGATTCTGAGGCCACCGCAACCGCCATGGCCGTTGCGCTGGAAATACTTGCCAATATCGCCATTGCCTGCGAACCTTATTTGCCGCATACTCACGAAAAGCTCTGTGCCCAGCTGAATTTGTTACCTCTGGAGTTTGTGGTAAGGGCTTTCTGGAATAATGGTACTTTGCTAAAACCCTTTACCGAAGGACATACCCTGGGAGAACCCAGATTGATATTTACCAAAATTGAAGATGAACAGATGGCTGTTCAGTTCAAAAAACTAGAGGACATATCCATGAAAAACAATACAATACCAACTGTGCCGGAAGAAACAACGGTTAAGTCTGAAATTACCTACGATGACTTTGCCAAAATGGATTTACGCATTGCGGAGATCAAAGCTGCCGAGAAGGTGGAAAAGGCCGATAAACTGCTGAAACTGACACTGAATGTGGGAGGAGAGGAGCGCACCGTGGTGAGCGGTATAGCATTGCATTTTCAGCCTGAAAATATTGTAGGCAAGCAAGTGCTGTTTTTGGCCAATCTGGTGCCGCGTAAAATCCGTGGCATCGAAAGTAAGGGTATGATTTTGATGGCACAGGATCCAGATGGAAAGCTTGTGTTTGTTTCTCCAGCAGTGGCTGTAAAGTCAGGCAGCTCGGTTAATTAGATGCTGTTAATCCCGTTGTTAGGTAATCTCGGTAATTTTGTTGGGTAGCACCCTGCAGCCGAAATTCTGAAAGCCACTTTTCTTCTCTGATGAGTTCCTTAGTGCAAGGATCTGCGTACTTGCTAAATCTTTCTGAGTAATTTTTCCAGGCATTGCAGTTACCATTGATGCACATTCTGTTTGCATAGCCGATAATTTTTTCAAATTCGTTGTCAATAAGGGTGAAGGTAAGCCGCAGGTTATTATTCTCCATGATTTTATCGTAAATATCACGCCGATTTTGGTGCGTGTAATGCAGATACCATGCGGTGAAAAGCCGAAATTCATACAAGGCAAAATAGGTTCTGCTGGCATGGTCAAGCTGTATATCGGCTTTTGCGTAGTTGCCTTCTGACAAAAGCTTTGCGGCTGCCATTAAACTTGCCCTCGTTCCGTTCATGTATGCCGAAAATTCATCCATCAGTCCATAAATCCCGCTGATGTTGGATGAAGCGGTTGAGCCTTTAGATACGTAGGTTCCCCAGCGGAAAATTTGTTGTGGTAAATCTTTTGGTACTATGATGCTAAATTCAGAAGAACGGCATGTTTCGGTTCTGTTTACCGTAATAGCTATGCCCGGAACAATCACGTAATGGTTGATGTTATTCAAATGAACAGATTCATGAACTACGGTATTGAGTTCGCTAAATAAGGCAGCATCGCTAGTATCCTGGTTCCAGGGAACCAATTTGCCGTCTATGTGGGTGGAATATATTCCTGGGCCTGCGTAGTTGCTTTCCAATATGGTGTTGTAACCGCGCGCGTAATTGGACGTGGTATTTAGGAAATAACGCTTTGCCGCATTGATGGCTGTTTCGCTATGTGAAGTTGACGGAATCTTGCTTTTTTCTTGGGCTATATTGTCTTCCAGTTTTTGGGTAATTTGATTGAAATTCCACGGCTTTTTTAAACAATCCGCATTTTTAGCGATAAAAAAATCAGGTGTTCCTCCAAATATGCCCTTTGTGGTTTTTAGGTAAATACCTTTTTTGCCCCTGTAAACAGTTTTTTTCGCAACAGGATTAAAGGCCTGTCCTCTTTCGGTTGAAGTGAACTTTAATTGCTTACGTTTGCCTTGATAGGTTCCTGTATCGCGTTGTATCTTGTTTGTTCGATAACGGCAAAAGTTATAGGTGTTGTCGGGATACAATTTCAGTACATTCAAGCTTTTTTTGGAAGTTTGTTGGGTGTAAATGGTGGGTATCGGATTTACGGGTGAAATGTGCGCATGCGCATGGAGAATTAATACAGCGGCTAGAGTGTTCATATTGCATAAAATTAAAAATGAGAATAAAAGAACTTTAGCTTGATAACGCACGCGGCGTAGGTTTTATTGGATGAAAATGAAATAGATGGACAAATCGCGCTTAATACTTGCAAAAGTTCAAAGCAATTCTTAAATTTGTGCTCTCATTCCAGGATTGAAATGACCAAGCGTACCTACCAACCTTCGAAAACCAAGCGAAGAAACCGCCACGGATTCCGCAAGCGCATGAGCTCCGCCAATGGCCAACGCATACTGGCTTCGCGCCGTGCTAGGGGCCGCCAAAAACTCACTGCCTCCGACGAAAGAGGCCACAAGGGTTAATTATGGAAAGGACGGTGCAAATTGACACCTCCACAGTTTCAGCAACGATATAAACTGCCCAGAAAACAAATTCTGCGCAGTCAAAAAGCCATTACCGTGTTGTTTCGGCCTGGTTTTTTTGTTAGCAGCTATCCGCTTCGCATGAACTACCTGATTCAGTCCAAAACCAATGAAGCACCTGCAGTTCAGGTTATGTTCAGCGTGAGCAAAAAAAGATTTAAAAAAGCCACCGACCGAAACCGTGTAAATCGCCTGCTTCGCGAAGTTTACCGACTAAACCAGCATCAGTTGCAGGGATTGTCTTTGCCCGAAGATCAGCAGCTCGCAATGGCGCTGATTTATACCGGACAGGAAATATTGTCATTTCAGGTATTAAAAGCTTCATTTTTGCAATGCATACAAAAACTGGAAAGGAAAATGAACCATGCGTAGGGTGGCCATCTTTTTTATTCGTATTTACCAACATGCTCTGAGTCCGCTATTCACCAAAAGCTGCCGCTATGAGCCATCCTGCAGTGAATACGGGGTGCAGGCGTTCAAAAAGCATGGTTTTTTTTATGGATTTAAACTCACAGCAAAACGTATCGGGCGCTGCCATCCCTGGGGCGGTAGCGGATATGATCCGGTTCCCTGAGCGATTTTTCTGGTTTCCCTTTGTGAAATATCAAGAATTTTCCTATTTTTGCACCCCCTTAAAAAGCACTTATACAATGAACCACAATCATTATGAAACCGTGATCATTTTAACACCCGTGCTCTCTGAACAACAGATGAAAGATGCTGTTAAAGGCTACAGAGAGCTGATCACAGGTAACGGTGGGGAGATGGTCCACGAAGAAAACTGGGGCCTGACCAAATTAGCCTATCCCATCGACAAAAAAGGCACGGGATTTTATCATTTGTTTGAATTCAAAGCCGACCCTGAGTTCATCAAAACCTTCGAACTGGCTTTTCGCCGTGATGAGCGCATCATGCGTTACCTCACCGTGAAGCTGGACAAGTGGGGTGTTGATTACAACGACAGGAAGCGCAAAGGTGAATTCAACCAGCCTAAAACTGTAGTAGTAGAGGAGGCCGCATCATGAGCAAAGAAGTAAACTTTATCTTCAACCAAACACCCCAGGTTTTGCAGAAGAAGAAATACTGCCGCTTCAAGAAGCACGGTATCCGTCACATTGACTACAAAGACAAAGACTTCCTGCTGAAGTTTGTGAACGATCAGGGGAAAATTCTTCCCCGCCGTATCACCGGTACGTCACTCAAGTTTCAACGTAAAATTTCGGTGGCTATCAAGCGCGCAAGACACCTGTCTCTGCTGCCTTTCGTGGCTGACGGTTTAAAATAAGAGGGAGGACTAAATTATGAAAATCATCCTGACACAAGACGTGAAAAATCTGGGCCATAAAGACGATGTGGTGGTGGTAAAAGACGGATACGGACGCAACTACCTCATCCCCAAAGGTATGGCTAAACTGGCTACTGACGGTGCGATGAAGATGCTGGCCGAAGATATCCGCCAGCGTGCGTTCAAAGTTGAGAAACTACGCAAAGATGCCGAGCAAATATCTTCTAAACTGCATGGCGTTTCGGTTACCGTTAAAACCAAAGCCGGTGCTTCCGGTAAGATTTTTGGTTCGGTAACCGGCCTACAGATTGCCAATAAACTGAAGGAACGGGGTTACGATGTAGATCGCCGTAAAATTGCGGTTGACGATATCAAAAACTTGGGAACCTATACCGCCGATATTAACCTGTTCAAGGACATCACTGCCTCGGTCACCGTGGAGGTAGTAGCGGAATAATTTCCTGAATTATTATAATTAAAAAACGCCAAAAAGGGCGTTTTTTTTTGTGCCGTTTAAGTCCTGATTTTTTTTGAACTGCTTAGCCCTATTTTTGCACCTTTATGTGGGATCGCATAGCAACCGCTATTCTTAAAAACCGCAATTTTTTTGTGGTGCTCATCCTGGCGTTTGCCGGCGCTGCCGGCTGGTTTGCCACCAAGGCCGAAATGGCCTACGATATGCAAAAATTGGTGCCCCAGGATGACTCCGAATACAAAGCCTATATGGCTTTTAAAAAAACATTCGGGGAAGACGGCAACAAAGTGGTTATTGGTTTTAAAAACAAAGACATTTTCTCCCTGCCCATTTACCAGGATTATTACAAGCTCTGCGATGATATTCAGAAGCAACCAGGTGTTATCGATCTGCTCTCACCTGCCAGGGTATTTAATCTGGTTATAGACACCTCCGATATGTTTGCGGTGCAGCCGCTGCTCAGCCGCATGCCGCAAACACAGCAGGAGTTGGATAGTGTAGCCGCAGCATTTAAGTCACTTAAATTTTACGAAGGACTGCTTTACAATGATACCGCCAAGGTATCCCTTATGTTAATTTCCCTCAATGACAGCACCCTGGATAGTAAAGGCCGAATCACCCTTATACAGAATATAGAAAAGCGCTGTGAGGCATTTGGGGCTAAACACGGCATCGAAATGCACTACAGCGGTCTGCCCTTCATCCGAACTGAGTTTGCCACTAAGGTAAAAAGCGAAATCGTGCTGTTTACTATTATTGCATTTGGAGTAACCGCATTGCTCATTCTGGGCTTTTTTCGCAGCATCAGCACCCTGGCTATTTCCCTTTTCTTTATTGCCATTGGTGTGGTTACTATGCTGTCTGTGGCGGGCCTGCTAGGGTACAAGCTTACCATGCTCACCGGAACACTGCCGCCATTGCTGGTGGTGATAGGGGTGCAAAACACCATTTACCTCATCAACAGATACCATGAGGAATACCGAAGGCATGGCAACAAGGCCCGGGCACTCACCCGCATTATCTCGCGTATTGGTGTGGCTACCTTCCTCATCAATTTCACTACTGCTGTGGGCTTTGGCACTTTTTACTTCACCAAAACCCTGATGCTGGAACAGTTTGGTGTGGTAGCCTTTATCACCATCAATATCATATTCTTTATCAACATCATCGGTATTCCAGTGCTATACAGCTACCTGCCACCACCCACAATAAAACAAACCGCACACCTTGAAAACAAAAATGTCAATAGCTTTCTGAACTGGGTTAGGTTCAATGCCTTCAATAAAAAACGGTCTATCTACTTTTGGAGTATCGCGTTTACTTTGCTTAGCTGTATTTACATCATTCGCCTGCGGCCACTGGCATTCATTCTGGATGATGTTCCCAAATCGAGCAAGGTTTATAAGGATCTGGTATTCTTCCAGCAGAATTTCCGCGGTGTAATGCCATTTGAGATTTTAATTACCTGCCAGGATGAGGGCGGGGCCAATTCAGTGGAGGTACTGAACAAAGCAAACAGCCTGCAAAAAGCATTGCGCCGCTACAAAGAATTTAGTAAGCCAATGAGCCTGGTAGAAATGGTTAGTTTTGCCAATCAGGTCAAAGAGGGCGATGTGCTTCAGTACAGGGTTCCCAAAGCAACCGATCTGGCCGAGATCTCTTCTCGAATGCCGGCTCCGGCACAGGGGAAAAAGAGCATCGTGAACGGCATGATGGATACCAGCATGACCAGCTTTCGCATTAGTTATCAAATGGCAGATGTGGGTTCCATCCTTATGGACAGCATTACCACACAGGTAAAAAACATTGCCGGAAAAATTTTCCCCGAGGAACAATATGAAGTAAAAATCACGGGCACATCAGCCATCTTTTTGCAGGGAAACCGCTATTTGTATGACAGCCTTATCAGCAGTACGATGTGGGGTTTACTTATCATCAGCCTTACCATGGGATTGCTTTTCCCTAGCATTAAAATGATCATCATCTCGGTGATTCCGAATGTGCTGCCTTTGGTCATTACCGCAGGTTTGATGGGATTTCTGAATATTCCGCTGAAACCCAGTACTATTCTAGTGTTTAGTATAGCCTTTGGTATAACGATAGATGCAACCACACACTTTATGAGCACGTTCCGGCGTGAGTTGCTGCATACTCAAAAAACATTGCGCGAAGCCCTAAGCCACACCATCATGGAAGTGGGGCTGAGCATGATTTATACCATGGTGGCACTATTTGCCGGCTACATGATTTTTATGTTCAGCCGCTTTGAAGGTACCCAGGCACTGGGCTGGCTCACGGCAGTTACATTGTTTTCCGGACTGGTGGCCAACCTTTTCTTGCTTCCGGCTTTGATACTCACGTTTGAAAAAGGCCTCAATCCCAAAGAGGAACTCAAGGAAACGGTGATAGAACTGCCCGACGAAACAGAGGATTAATTTTCTGAAACCAACAGATTACAGCCGCGCGCCTCGCTTTGATTGTGACGCCCTAGCACCTCGAATCTTCCATCGTCATGGAGTTTGCCTAAATCCTGTGTGGCAATAAAGCTGCAACTCTGCAAATTGGCCAGATCCACCACGCAGATAATGCCCGTTTTGCCTGGCGGAAGCCAGTTTCCGGGATCGCTGATGTCGCGAATCAATATTTTCATCCATGGCGGACAAACGTAGCTTCCATTTCCTTTGCTGTAAGCCTGACTCATGAGCTCGGTCATGCCATATTCACTGTGAATTTCAGTTACGCCAAAACGGGTGCACCAGTATTTATGTAATTCAGTACGCGTAAGTTCGGGTCCTCGGCCTTTCATGCCTCCGGTTTCCATGATGTGGGTGTATTTCAGGGGCGGGCCTTCATATTTTTCAGCCAATTCTTTAAGGGCAAAAGTCACGCCTAGTAAAATGCCCGGTGTTCCGGTTTTTTCATTGGTTTCAATTTGCCGGATTAATTTGGGGTAATCATATAAATAAAAATCACTTCCGGGCAGGCCTGATTTAACAAAATCATCAGCCATGTATATGAGGCTGCTGTTTTTGCTTTCAAGATAACCGGGCAATAGACAAAGCCACGTGTAATTTGAGGCCGGACCGTATTGTATTTCAAAGCATTTGCGAAAATTGCAAATATAAAGTTCAGGGTTTTGCAAAAAATGTTTCGAGGTTCCGGATTGTCCCGTGCCACTGCTTTCAAACACAAGGGCTTCCGGTTCTTTGAAGCAGGCAATCCTGTATTGTTTGAAGAAATCTATGGGCAAAAAGGGTATGTCGGTTATGGTCTTTGCTTGCGTATCGCTGTTTACCATCAGCCATTTTGCAAATATGGGATTATGCTGACGCTGGTAATGGAAGATTTCTAACGCCAAAGTAGTAAATTTGACATCGTCTGTGTTCCAAACCTTGTTTAAAATATCGGTCATTCTTACCGCTGTGCTATTTGCCTGCCGGTCCGACAAAAATAAGTTCTCTGAGGTGCCTTTTCTTCATATTAAGGGAGCATATATTTATAATAATGGTTTCGATAAGGATAGTTTTATTGAACTGGTGATGCATTACCGCGACGGAGACGGCGATATTGGCCTTGATCCAGGAGATACGGCACCGCCCTTTAACTATGGAGGTGTGGCATTCTACAATCTGAAAATCTGGATGCTGCAAAAAGTCAACGGCAAATGGATAAAGCCCATCAATCCGCTCACCAATCCGCCCGATACGTTAAATTTTCATGAGCGAATTCCAAGAATTACCCCAACCGGCAGGACAAAATGGGTTGAAGGTGATTTGAGTGTCAAAATTCCTGCAGAGCCCTTTGGTCTAAAACCAGATACCATTAAGCTGCAGGCGGTTCTTGTGGACAGGAAACTGCAGAGCAGCGGACTGCTGGAGTCAGAACAATTAGTTTTAAAGCATTAGAAAAAAAGGCCTTAATTACATTATTTTCGCAATCCATTTACCTTTGGCATAAGGTTTGGGTAAGATAAAACATGAGAACATTTTTTTTCATACTCGCCATTTCTGCGTTGTCTTCCTTGTCGGCGCAAAAAACGGGTTTTATAGACAGCGATCTGATATTGGGTAAAATGCCCGAATATAAATCTGCCCAGAAACAACTGGATGATTTAGCCACCAAATGGCAGCAGGATGCGGCAGAATTGCAGCAAAAACTAGATCAGATGTACAAGGATTACAAAGCCGAGGAAGTATTGCTGACCTCAGACCAGAAACGGAAAAGAGAAGAATCTATTTTAGCCAAGGAAAAAGAACTATTTCAGTTCCGTGAGGACAAGTTTGGTCAGACGGGAGAACTCTTCAAAAAGCGCGAAGAATTGATTAAACCCGTGCAGGATAAGGTGTTCGATGCCGTGCAAAAGGTGGCTAAGAAAGAAGGTCTGGATTTTATCTTCGACAAGGCCGGTGGTGCGCTGATGATGTATGCCAACGTTAAATACGACAAGACTTTTGAGGTGATGGAAGAACTGGGAATCCCTACGGATACTCCCGGAACCACGCCCGTTAATTCAGGAAAATAATAACAATACTATATGAAAAAAATTCTCTCTGTTCTGGCCATTGCAACCCTGTTCATGGGTTCTGCAAGTGCCCAGAAAATCGCTTATCTGAACATGCAAACCGTTTTGGATACCCTTCCTGAAACCGACAGCGTTCGCGAACAACTCTACAAGTATGCAGGTAAACTGCAGCTGGATCTTACCGATCTGGCCGGTGAAATCGACAAGGCAAAAGCGGCTTACGATGCTATCAATGCCGATCCCTCTACTTCACAGGTTCGTAAAGAACTGCTGGCCAAGCGTTACCAGACCCTTGTGGAAGAATATCAGCGCACCGAACAGGATGCTCAGAAGCAGCTGATGGATAAAGAAAAGGAAAAGATGCAGCCGGTTTACGATTTGATTAAAAAATCTGCCGGGTATGTTGGAAAGTCCAAAGGATATATCCTGGTGCTGAACAATATGGTGCTGAACAATACCGGTGGTATGGTTTTATATAACCTCAATGATGCTGATGATATAACCGCAGCTGTTATCAAGCACATGCTTGCCAAATATCCGGTACCGCCCAAACCCGCCGGTTCAAAATAAATTTCAGTTCAACTCATATAAAAAGTCCTGATAACCTTATCAGGACTTTTTTATTTGGCCTTCCATACCTTGTTTTGCATACGTGGAGCACAAATCAGCACCCATCGGTGTTTTTGATTCCGGGTATGGCGGTTTGACCGTATTGAAGGAATTGGAAAAAGCACTGCCACAATATGATTATTTGTATCTCGGCGACAATGCCCGTGCGCCTTATGGTACACGCTCCTTTGACACGGTGTATGAATACACTTTGCAGGCTGTGAAATGGCTTTTCGAGCAAGGCTGTCCGCTGGTGATTCTGGCCTGCAACACGGCTTCTGCCAAAGCTTTGCGCAACATACAGCAAAAAGATTTGCCTGGCATGGATCCTGCAAGACGGGTTCTCGGTGTTATCAGACCTACGGCTGAAATAGCTGGGAACCTCACAAAAACCGGCAATATAGGGATTTTTGGAACGCAGGGAACGGTATCATCGCATTCATACATTCTTGAACTGCAAAAATTCTTTCCCGAAGTAAAGGTTTATCAGGAAGCCTGCCCCATGTGGGTGCCGCTGGTGGAGAATAATGAGCACGATAAACCCGGTGCCGATTACTTCGTGAAGCAAAACATAAATAAATTGTTGACACAATGCCCCAATTTGGATACTGTTTTCCTCGCATGCACCCATTACCCGCTCTTGCTGGATAAAATTAATAAATACATACCGGAAGGTATGCGGGTTTTTGAGCAGGGAAGCATCGTTGCGGAGAGCCTGGTGCACTACCTGGAGCGACATTCGGATATGCGGTCAAGGTTGAGTAAGGGTTCAACCCGAAATTTCACTACCACAGACCGTGCAGAAAACTTCGATAAACAGGCTACTGTTTTTTACGGCAAATCGGTTTCTTCGCGTCGCATAGAATTGTTGTAACAAGGCGAATGCAGGATCTTCTAAAACAGCGGTTAAGAACATTGCCCGAAAAACCGGGGGTGTACAAGTATTTTGATGAAAGTGGGGTGATTATTTATGTGGGGAAAGCCCGTAATCTGAAAAAAAGGGTGAATAGTTATTTCACCAAGCAGCACGACAACCGCAAAACCGGAGTGTTGGTGAAGAAAATTTCCCATATAGATTTTACGGTTGTTGAAACAGAATGGGACGCCCTGCTGCTGGAAAATAGCCTTATTAAAGAATTTCAGCCACGATACAACATCAACCTTAAAGACGATAAGAGCTATCCGTATATCCGCGTTACCAATGAACGATTTCCCAAAGTGTACGCGATGCGAAATCCTCTGCAGGACGGATCGTTGTATTTCGGGCCCTATGCTTCACCTAAGGTCATGAACACCGTGCTGGATCTGGCCAGAAAGCTTTATCCCACAAGAAACTGCAATCTGCAGATGACCCCCGAAAAAATTGCACAGAGCAAATTCTCCATTTGTCTGGAATACCAGATTGGAAATTGCCTCGGGCCTTGCGAAGGCAAACAATCCGAGAATGATTACAACAACAGCATACAGCAGATTAAACAATTATTACGGGGCAATCTGGGTGAAATAAAAAAACATCTCCGTGCTGAAATGCAGACTGCTGCCGGCGAATTGCGCTTTGAAGAAGCACAGCAATGCAAGGAAAAACTGGATGCACTGGAAAATTACCGCCACAAAAGCACCGTTGTAACTTCACTTAGGGGCAATGTGGCTGTATTTGGTGTTAGTAGCACCGATAAATTTGCTTTTGTGAATGTGCTTTATGTAGCTGAAGGAATTATTGTGCGCACCCACAACTTGGAGGTGAAAAAGAAATTGGATGAAACGGATGCAGACATTATGCAGCAGACCATTGTTGAAATACAGGTGCTGTATGCCGATGAGCTGCCGGCGGAATGGATATTGCCCTTCCCGCCGGAAACTGATGCCGATGCTTTTGTTAATTGGTCTGTACCCAAAGCAGGCGACCGCAGAAAACTCCTTGAACTGAGTTTGAAAAATGCCATGCTGTTCCGGCAGGAAAAACTCAATCAGTATGAAAAACTGAACCCTGAAGTCCGGATTGACCGCCTGATGGAACAAATGCGCAAGGATTTGCGCTTACAGGCGCAACCACGGCACATGGAGTGCTTTGATAACAGTAACTTTCAGGGAACGTATCCGGTATCCGCCTGCGTGGTTTTTAATGATGGGAAGCCCACCAAATCGGAATACAGACACTTTAACGTGAAAACTGTGGAGGGTCCTAACGATTTTGCCACCATGCGAGAGGTTATCCAAAGGCGCTACAGCCGGCTCATTGAGGAAAACAAATCCCTGCCACAACTTATTCTCATTGATGGTGGAAAAGGTCAGCTTAGCGCGGCAGTGGAGGTGCTGAAGCAACTGGGTATTTACGGTAAAGTGGCAGTAATCGGCATTGCCAAACGGCTGGAAGAGTTGTATTATCCGGAAGATTCACTGCCATTGTACCTCGATAAAAAGTCAGAAACACTCAAAGTGATTCAGCAAATGCGCGATGAGGCGCACAGATTTGGCATCACCCACCACCGAAACAGAAGAAGCAAAGGACTGGTTAAATCTGCCTTAACCCACATCCCAGGAATAGGTTCTGAAACGGCGGCATTGCTGCTTAAAAGCTTCAAATCGGTGGGTAAGATACGTGTAGCAGGTCTTACTGAATTATCGGCAGTTATAGGCGAAAAGAAGGCGATAGTGGTTTTTAGGCATTTTCACCCTACAGCGCATGAAAACGGATAACCAATATACCTTGCTGCAATTGCTTACCGAGGCCCAAAATCATTATATAGCCTGCATCTGTGTGTCAAATGACTTTGATGATCCTTACGGGCGTTTCGATTTTCTGGCCGGATTCGGCGAGAAGGCAGCCTATCATTCGCCGGAGGCAATTTTGCATTCCGATACGCTGAAAATGGGTTTTTGCAGTTATGATTACAAAAACAAGATTGAAGACTTGGCTTCGCAGCATCCGCAGGCTGTCTCCGTTCCGGATTTTTATTTTTTTGAGCCTCAGTTTTACTTCAAATCAGCGCGGAAAAAGGGTGTTCAAGAATCCAATTTTTCACTACCGGGAGCAGTTCCGTTTCCCCAAAAGAAGGTATCAGCGCAATTCGTTTGCAGCACACCACGGGAAAAGTATCTGCAGCATGTAGATCAAATCAGGGAATGCATTAAAAACGGCGATTTTTATGAGATGAACTACTGCCTGCAGTTTGAATGCAACAGTTGCCTCAATCCGTATGCGATGTTTGCAGAATTAAACCATACCGCACCGGCACCGTTTGCCACATTTTTTAAATATCGCGATAAATACCTGCTTTGTTCAAGCCCGGAGCGTTTTCTGGCTAAAAGAAACAATACACTGATTGCGCAACCCATCAAAGGAACACGCAAAAGGCAGGAAGATCCCGCTGAAGACGCGCAGGTAAAAGAATCGCTTACAAACAGTGCGAAAGACCGCGCCGAGAATATTATGATTGTGGATTTGCAGCGCAACGATCTGAGCCGGGTTTGTAAACCTGGTACAGTAGTTGTACCTGAGCTTTGCGAGGTGTATTCTTTTAGCCACGTTCATCAGATGATAAGCACCGTGTCCGGTGAAATACAACCGGAAAATGGTTTTGCAGAAATCTTGAAGGCATCTTTTCCTATGGGCAGCATGACCGGTGCACCCAAAATTCAGGTCATGAAAGATATAGAGCGTTTTGAGAACTTTAGCCGGTGTTGGTATTCGGGCTGTCTTGGCTACTGGGAAAACGGGGATTTTGACTTGAATGTGGTGATACGGTCACTGCAACTAGATACCACCGCCGATAAAATGTTCTACCACGTGGGCGGAGCCATCACTTTCGACAGTATTCCGGATGACGAATACAATGAGTGTCTGCAAAAAGCCACAGGATTAATGCATGCGCTGAAGAATCAGGAGGCTTCAAATTTATAACCCACACCCTTGACTGTGTAAATATAGCGCTCTTCGAGCTTCTCGCGGATTTTGCGCACATGCACGTCAATGGTGCGGTCTAACACAACCACTTCATTGCCCCATACATTTTCGAGAATTTCATCGCGGCTGAAAACCCTGCCCGGACGGCTGGCGAGGAAGGAGAGGAGTTCGAATTCCTTGCGGGGAAACTGCAGTGATTTGCCTTTGAACTCAACAACAAAGCGTTCCCTGTCTATTTTCAAATCACCGAAATCGATAATTTCGTGTGTGGCACTTTGAATGGCATTTCTGCGTCGCAGGATAGCCTTCAGGCGTGACATGAGCACCCTTGGGCGTATGGGCTTTGAAATATAGTCATCGGCACCGGCCTCAAAGCCTGCCAGTTCTGCAAATTCTTCGCTCCGGGCAGTAAGAAATACGATAGGAATATTTTTGGTGTCGTTATCTTCTTTTAATTGTCTGCATGCCTCCATCCCGTCCATCACAGGCATCATCACATCCATCAGAATAAGGTCGGGCTTTATTTTGCGTGTTTGTTCAACTGCCTGAAAACCATTGGCGGCAATATGAACTTCAAAGCCTTCCTTGTTCAGGGCGTGCCTAATAATTTCAAGAATATCCAGCTCGTCATCGACTACCAGGATTTTAGGCATATTTTTTACCATCAAGCCTCAAAACAATGATGGATTTGTTATTGTCTCTTAACGCTATTATTATCTTATTATTAATAAAAGTTTGGATTACTGGGCAAAAACTTCCTGCAATTTGGCATACAGGTTTTCTCCACGCAATCCTTTGGCTATGATCTTTCCGTCCTTATCCAGCAAATACGTAGCGGGGATACTACTAACCTGATAAATTTTGGCCGGGGCACTTTGCCATCCGCCCAGGTCACTTACATGTTTCCATACCAGTGAATCATTCGCAATGGCACTTTTCCAGCGACCCGCCTCACTGTCCAGCGAGACGCCGAAAATCTCGAACCCTTTGTCCTTGAAATCATCGTACATTTTCACATTAAAAGGATTCTCCCTTCTGCAAGGGCCACACCACGATGCCCAGAAATCAATCAGCACCACTTTGCCACGCAGGCTGCTTAGGGCAATTTCAGTGCCATCGGGTTGTTTTAATTTTATGTCAGGCGCCACAGCACCAATAGCCAGCACTTTCTCTTTCTCATATTTGGAAGTCATTTCCGCCATATACTTTCCACCCGGAGAGTAAGTTTTCAGCGACTGATAAGCGTGCTCAAGCAACGGGAACTCAATGTCTTCTAACATTTGGGTTGCAATAACAAAATAGGGTACGGGAGACTTTTTCATGCCCAATACCAGGTTTGTTACATTCTTTTTACGTTCGCCCAGTAACTGATAATACTCTTTCTGCAGTTGTTGTCCAATGGCATAATTCTCTGGCGAATTGGTCAGACCGCGTGCCCTGTTCTCAATGTTCTGAAGTTTAATAATGTAGGAAACGTTCAAGTCTACCAGCTGTTTAAGTTCTGAACTGCTTTCAATGCCTTTTCCTGAAAGCGCGTAGCTCACATCCAAGCCGCTGCCTAAGCATTCTACTTTTGCCTGGGTTTTGTTGTCAATAATCAGGTAAATGAGGCTGCTTTCGTCCCACTGCAACTGGCATATTACACTTTCTGTAACGTTGCCAGCAATGGTAAAGTTGCCTTTCGCGTCGGTTCTGGCACTGTCAATCAATTGCTGACCTGAGGCGGTTACTTCCAGCAAAACCACCAGGTTGTTGGGCCTGTCTTTAATGTTTCCCTGAATGGTAAAGCCATCTTTCACTTTTTCCAGTGAACCTTCCTGACGGGTCAACAGGTCGTTGATCCAGTTTTCAAAACGGGAAGATTTATTGCCGGCCTTGGCGTTGTTGCAGGAAAACACGGACGGAGTCAGCAGCATGAATGCTGCTGCCCAGATCCCGATTTTTATCTTGTTGAATGACATTGAAACGAATTAAGCAAATATCGTCCCAAACTTTACAATGGTCAAGTTATTTTTCCGACTTGCTTTTTTGGGTTTCTTCCAAATCTTTGGGAGAAACAGCATTGGTCAAGCGGTGCTCGCCTATACGGGTGCGGCAAAGCGCCGAAAGATGCCCACCGCTGCCCAGCGCCTGTGCAAAATCATGTGCAAGCGAACGTATGTAAGTGCCTTTGTTGCACACCACCCTGAAATGTACATACGGTAAGGTGATACCTGTAATCTCAAATTCCCTTATGCTAATTTCCCTCAACCTCATCTCGGTGGCAACACCTTCTCTGGCGAGTTTATAAGCCCTTTTTCCATCTACTTTAATGGCCGAAAAAACAGGAGGCTGCTGCGAAATCAAGCCTGTAAAATCTGCCGTTTTTCCCCTGATCATGGCTTCAGTAATGTGGTCAATCGGAAAGAAGGCGTTGGGTTCCGTTTCAAGGTCATAGCTGGGTGTAGTGCTGCCCAAAGTAATGGTTCCAGTGTATTCCTTTTCCTGGTCCTGCAGTTCCTGAATTTTTCGTGTGCTCCCTTCCGTGCAAACCAACAGCAATCCTGTTGCCAGCGGATCCAATGTGCCGGTATGCCCTACGCGCTTTGCACGGGTAACCCACTTTATCTTTTTAACTACCTGAAAGGATGTCCACCCATAAGGCTTGTTGATGAGAAGAATCTCGCCCGGTGGCCTGGGTTCGCTGCTCACTGAATAATGATTTTTTGGCTGCGTACCACCACATTGTCTGCGGTTAATTGCAAATTGTATGTTCCCGCAGACAATTGTCCAGCATCGATTTTCAATTTATGTATGCCTTCGCTAAGCGAAATGTTTAATCCGCTTTTAACGCTTTGACCCAGCATATTTACCAGGGTGGCTTTGTAAACAGCGGATTTTTCAACCTTGACCTCAATGTAAAGATTTTGGGCGGCCGGTACGGGGAATATCTGTACTTCGGAAACAGGTGAATTTAGCAGCGGATCTTTCAGGGTAATGCGGGAAATCCAGGCAAACATACTATTGTTTTTTCCATAGGACCCCACAGTGTAGAACACCCCGGGTTCATTGAATTTTGCTTGTATGCCTTCATAATCGCCCCAGCGTTGTTCGCCTTTGGGAATGAAAGAATAATAAATCAGGCTTTTGCCCTGCACCAGTTTCACTTTATTGCTGTATTCACCAAGCCTGTTGCGATACACAACGCCTGTGCCGGGATAGTGCCAGGGGCTGCTGTAAACATAAACAATCACGGTGCTCGGGTCATCTGTGTTTTTACCGGCAGCAGCAATGGCCGGATATCCCAAATCCAGTGAGTCGTCAGTAATCATACTTGCTTTAATCACAGGATTTCCTACAGTGTGATAAATAGTGTTGTGGGTGAGGTGCGCCTGCATGGTTTTAAAATTGATGGTATTTTGCAGGTATTGTATCTGATTTCCTATTCGTACAGCACTCAGCACGCGGCAATCATTGGTTCTGAGCTTGTAGGACGTATCCGGCTGCAGCGCGCTGGGCGGAAACCCATATCTCTGCGGCGATACCAGCACTTTCATGCTCAGCTCGGCCTGTCCGCTTTGCTGGGTATTGTTGATGTAGAGCAGAAATACCGTGTCATTAATCTTGTCGATTGGTTTCACACTAATGAAGTAATTATCTTTACCATCCGGTATAGGACTGTTCTGTATGGCACAAATGCTTCTCAGAGATTTGCCCTGATATTTAATGTTGGAGTAATAATCTTTTCTCAGCGTATCTCCATTATAGCCGTCGGCCTTGTTTAGCTGCCATATAATAGCCTCGGTAAATCCTTCTTCCCATGATGCTCCGTTTCCGATAAGGTTTACGGTAAAAAATACGTCGTGGGTGTTGTGAGTAACGATGGGATAATCGCTCCAGATAAGGTTATTGGTAGGTTTTCCGGGGATTTTGTATACGTTCCACCCCTGCAATGGATCATTGGTTTGGCTGAAAGCCACTACAATAAAACTTCGTGTATCGGTAACACCATGCATGAACAGGAGGATGAACCTGTCGGCGATTGGGTCGTATAGTACGCGTGGATCGTAAACCCTGTCCATGGTCGGAAAAACATCAATCTTTTTTTGCTGGTTGGCAAACTGAATCAGTCCCCATTGCTTTTTCCAGTTGCCTTGATCGTCATATACCCTGATAATGGTATTGAGCACACTGATAACCATGCCGCTGTTGCTCACCGCAATGTGGTTGTCGTTGGGTGTGCCTGAACCCGAAGTGCCGTCCCAGCCTCTCACATCATTGGGAGAGATGGAAGCCGGCGGTGTGGGGTTCCCCGTAAGGTTGTCCCTGCGTTTGATATTGCGCTGGTTGAATCGGCTGCGTTCTGCGTCTACTGCTCTTCTCAGCGATTCTTTCATGCCTGAGGGCATCGGCATTTCGTGATCTTCCTGTAATGCGCTCAGCCATTCATCGGCGGCAATAGCCGGATCAAAAACCTGAAACAGCGGTGTTTTGTGGTTGCGCAGGGTCTCGAAGTCCTGTGCATTAGCAGTTTGTAACAGCCACAGTAAGACAATTGCAAACGATATCCTTTTCATGAACTTTATGCAAATTAAACCAAAATCACCGAATATCAGCGGGTATTTACTTCCATCTCCAGTGTTACATGGAATTTTGCCTGAATATCTTCAACGATTTCCCGCGCCAGCGACAGAATTTCCGCACCGGTTGCAGTTCCATAATTTACCATAACCAGGGCCTGTTTTTCATGCACGCCGGCGTCACCCCGGCGGAATCCTTTCCATCCTGCCTTATCAATGAGCCAGCCGGCCGCAAGTTTAGTGGTTCCATCAGGCTGGTCAAATCTTTTGGCATCGGGATGTGCCGCACAAAGCGCATCGGCAGTTTCCCTTCTCACCACCGGATTTTTGAAGAAACTGCCACAATTACCCAATTCGGCGGGATCGGGCAGTTTGCTACGGCGTATGTGAATTACAGCCCTGCTTACATCGGCTATGCCGGGTTTTGTGATGCCCCATTCTTCTAAAATTGAGGCAATGTCTCCATACCTTACATTGACCTGCGGGTTTTTACTAAGCCGCAATGTTACATGCGTTATGAAAAAGCGGACTTTGCCTGATTGTTTGAAAATACTATCCCGATATCCGAATGCACAATCCGCAGCTTTCAGCTTAACCATATTTCCATACCACATGTCAAAGGCATCCAGTTCCTCAAAAACATCCTTCAGCTCAGCGCCGTAAGCGCCAATGTTTTGAATCGGAGATGCACCAATGGTTCCCGGTATCAGGCTCATGTTCTCCAGTCCGCCCCAATTGTGCTGAATCGAATACATAACAACGTTGTGCCATACTTCGCCGCCTCCGCATCGAATGCAGACATGAGTTTCATTTTCACTCACAACATCTATCCCTGAAATCAGATTTTGCAATATCAAACCGGGATAATCTCCTTTAAAAAGTATATTGCTGCCACTGCCTAAAATAAGCGGACTGCTCATGCTCAGCAGGTTTGTTTTCCATACGTTTTGCAAAATAGCTGTATCCGCTACCGGAAGAAACATCGATGCTTCAACATCAAAACCAAAGGTATTTAGCGATTTTAAGGGAATATGCCTTTTCAGCATGAGCCGCAAGTTAGGATACATATGGCTCTTGAACACTGTATGAGTTATCAACGAAGGTGTATTTCATGCTGATTTGTATTATTGTTTTTAAGCAAATTTTTAAAGTTGTTGCATTTTGTGTAATATTTGCTCTGTCAGAGCGCAAATCTTCAAAACAAAACCGTGTTAATTGTGTTATTTATAAAATGAGTTTTCTATCTCACGTGATTGTTACTTTAGGTTTCTTCGTTTTAATGGAAGCAGTAGCCTGGTTCACCCACAAATACGTCATGCATGGATTTGGTTGGGTCTGGCACCAGAGTCACCACGGGCCCCGCAAAGGGAAATTAGAGTTAAATGATTTGTATGGATTTGTTTTTGCAGTACCTTCTTGCCTGCTGATTGTATTCGGCAGCGCTGACATGGATTGGCGGTTTTCGGCGGGCATAGGTATAGCGCTTTATGGCCTTGCATATTTTCTCGTGCACGATGTGTTTGTTCATCAGCGTGTAAAATGGTTCACCCGCACCCGGATTCCCTATTTTAGGGCCATGCGCATGACCCACTATTTGCACCATGCTGTTCATACCAAACAAGGAGCTGAGGCTTTTGGATTTTTGTTTGTGCTGCCCAAATATGTAAGGAGGTTTCGTGGCTGAGAAAGTAGTAATAGCCGGAGCTGGACTTGGTGGGCTAAGTGCAGCTTTGCGTCTGGCTTATGCCGGTTATAAGGTAGAAATGCTCGAACAACATGAGCGTCCGGGCGGCAGACTCAATATTTTGCAAAAAGATGGTTTTACGTTTGACATAGGCCCGTCTTTTTTCAGCATGAGTTATGAGTTTCGCGAGCTTTTCGACAGCATCGGCGAACCCATGCCTTTTGAACTGAATGAGCTGAACCCGCTTTATACCGTTAATATCGAGGGTAGGGAGAAGGTTTACCGCATATTCAAAGATTTAGAAAGGCTGGCTCTGGAGTTTAGTGCCATCGAACCTGATTTTGAGCGCAAAGCCGAAAAATACCTGAAGAGGGCAGGAGAAGTTTTCCACGATACTGAGTACCGTATTGTAAAGAAAAATTTTAACGGAATGCTTCCCTTTCTGCTTAGCATGGCGACTGTTCCTAAAAAGCATCTTCCCAAAATGTTCAGAAGCTTCTGGGCAGAGCTCGGGCGTCATTTTGAGAGCGAGGATGTGAAAATAATTTTCTCGCTGGTGGCTTTCTTTTTGGGTGCAACCCCATTCAATACGCCATCGGTTTATAATTTGCTGAATTACACAGAGCTGAAGCATGATGGCTACTGGAATGTAAAAGGCGGGATGTATAAAATCGCCGAAGGCATTGCAGCCATGCTGGAAAAGAAAGGAGTAAAAATCCATTGCAATACCCGCGTTGTTTCTGTGCAGGAAGATGCCGGAAAAATGCTGTCGGTAACCGATCAGAACGGAAAAGTATGGAATGCCGATTTGTTTGTTATCAATGCCGATGCAGCCTCTTTCAGGGGCAAGTTCTTAAACAGGCGCGGTTTCACTGAAAAGAAACTCGACAATATGGACTGGACCCTAGCACCTTTCACCATATACTTGGGTGTGAAGGGCAAAATAGATGGGATTGCCCACCACAACTATTTCCTCGGCAACAATTTCAGGCAGTATGCCAAAACGATTTTCAGAAGCACTGTTGCTCCAGATAAACCTTATTACTACGTGAATGTGGCCAGCAAAAGCAATCCGGAGTGCGCTCCCGAGGGTTGTGAGAATTTGTTTATCCTCTGTCCTGTGCCCGACCGCCGCGTAAAACATGATTGGAATGATGCCGATAAACTAGCCGATGATATCATCCAGAATCTTGGAAAAAGAGTTGGTTACGATATAAAGGCAAATACCATCAGCCGCACTATATACACGCCTTTGGAATGGGAAAAAATGTTCTCATTGTACCGCGGCAGCGGACTGGGGCTGGCACACGGAATGAACCAGATAGGTGCTTTCCGACCGGCAAACAAAGACGAGAAGTTAAATAATGTTTACTACGTGGGAGCCAGTACCCATCCGGGAACGGGACTTCCTATCGTGGTAATAGGTTCTAAACTAATAACAGAAAAAATCACCCATGAGCATCCAGTTGTTTGACAAAACATCCTCCGACATAAGCAAGCGCGTAGCTCTGAATTACAGCACCAGTTTTTCGCTGGGCATTCGTTTGCTGGGGCGTGAATACCGTTGGGCAGTATACGCCATATATGGTTTTGTACGCGTGGCCGATGAGATTGTGGACACGTTTCACAACCACGACAAAAGGAAACTGCTTCAGGAGTTTAAAGAGCAAACTTACGCTGCCATTGAGTCTGGTATTAGCACAAATCCGGTGCTGCACTCATTTCAATTGGCAGTGCACAAATTCGGCATTGGTAAAGATTTGATTGAGCCATTCTTCATTTCCATGGCGTGGGATCTTGACAAAAACACATACGACGACAATGGATACGAAACCTATATCTACGGAAGTGCAGAGGTGGTAGGACTTATGTGCCTTAAGGTTTTTTGTAACAACGACCAGAACAGATATTGTGCCCTGTTGCCCCATGCCCGCTCTCTGGGAGCAGCTTTCCAGAAAGTTAATTTTCTGCGCGACCTGAAAAGTGATGTGGATGAAAGAGACCGCGTCTATTTCCCGGGTGTGGATTTCAATACATTCAGCGAAAAAGACAAGAACCTGATTATCGCCGATGTAAAAAAAGATTTTGCCCATGCGCTAGAAGGCATAAAAAGGCTGCCTGTAGGCTGCCGACTGGGTGTCTACACGGTGTATATTTATTATATGAAACTGCTTGAAAAAATTCAGCGAAGCTCAGCGGAAGAAATCGTTGGAAGCCGCATACGCATACCCAACAGCCAGAAGCTGATGCTGCTGGCCAAAAGCTATGTGAAAGAGCGGATGATGAGCACAGCGTCTTAATTCAGTTTATCCAAACAACCAGGTGAACATTTCATCCACCCGGCCGAACTGCCTGATTTTTATTTTTCCTTGGTGCTGTGGGATTTTGCAGTACTTGGAAATGATAATCTCTTCAAATCCCAGTTTTTCTGCCTCGGCAATACGCTGTTCCACACGCTGAATGGCCCGTATTTCGCCGCTTAGCCCGATTTCACCTGAAAATACAGTTTTGGAGGGAATACAAATTCCCTGATAACTGCTCATGATAGCGGATACAGCCGCAAGGTCCAATGCAGGATCTTCAATGCGGATACCACCGGCCAGGTTGATAAAAACATCCTGGGCACCAAGTCGAAAACCGCATCTTTTTTCAAGCACCGCTAGCAGCATGTTCAGCCTGCGCAAATCAAAACCGGTGCAGGAGCGCTGCGGTGTGCCGTAAACGGCCGTGCTCACCAGTGCCTGTGTTTCCAACAGTATAGGTCTTACTCCTTCCATAGCAACTGCAATAGCTACGCCGGAAATATCCTCATCGCGCTCCACCAGAAAAACCTGTGAAGGGTTTTTAACCATAGATAAGCCGCTTCCGCTCATTTCGTAAATTCCCATTTCATAGGTGCTGCCAAATCGGTTTTTGAGGGATCGAAGCAAGCGGAAGTGGTAGTTTCTGTCACCTTCAAACTGCAAAACGGTATCTACCATGTGTTCCAGTATTTTGGGGCCTGCAATGCTGCCATCTTTGGTAATGTGGCCAATAAGAAAAACAGAAACCTGATTTTCCTTGGCAAACCGCAGTAATTGTCCCGCACATTCCCTAATCTGTGAAACACTGCCGGGTGTGGCTTCCAGCAAATCGCTGTAGAGAGTTTGTATGGAATCAATAATGACAATTTCTGGTTTGATAATCTGCATAGTTTGCAACACCGCTTCCAGCCGCGTTTCAGTAAAAACCATGCATTTTTCATTGTCAATCCCAATCCGGTCGGCACGCAGTTTCACCTGTTCGGCACTTTCTTCGCCGGAAACATAGACTACAGGCAGATTAAGCTTAAGTGCAATCTGCAGCAAAAGCGTACTTTTCCCTATCCCGGGCTCACCGCCGAGCAGCACAAGACTCCCGGGAACGAGCCCGCCGCCCAGTACCAGATTCATTTCTTCATCGGGCATTGCAATTCGTTCGGTTTTTTCCGAAGTAATCTGCCTCACATTCTGGGGCACTGATTTCTCGGCCGGTGATATTTTCTTCCAGCCGGAAAGACTGCTTTTTACCGATACAACCTCTTCCTTAAGTGAGTTCCAGGCGCCACAGGCACTGCATTTGCCAGCCCATTTGGCACTTTCGGTACCACACTCTCCGCAGAAAAAAACTATTTTACTTTTGGCCATGTTGCAAAGTACCCACAAGGTGAGGTTTTATTGTTACCAACTTTTGCACGTTTTTTATAAAGACATATTATATTATTGTGTCAGTTGGCTGTTTATTGCTTAATTTTGTACTACTTTATGGAACCAATATCCGATAATCTTGTTACCATCTACGCCGAAGCTACGCCCAACCCTGAAAGTATGAAATTTGTTTCGAGCAAAATGCTTTTGCCGAATGACAGTGCGGATTTCAGAACAGCCGAATCTGCTGCGGATTCAGAGCTTGCCAAAGCCTTATTCGAAATGCCCTTTGTGAAAGGTGTTTTCATCATGAATAACTTCGTGTCAATTACCAAAAACAACGAATACGAATGGTTTGATCTTATCCCCGACCTGAGGGTATTTTTTCAGGAATGGATTCAGGATGGTAAATCCATAATTTTGCATAAAAAGCGAATGTCGGCCGAGGAGGAAAGTGCAGTGGAACGCAAAATCCGTCAGTTGCTAGAAGACCACGTGCGTCCCGCTGTTGAAATGGATGGTGGTGCCATCGATTTTAAGAGCTACCAGAACGGAATTGTAACCGTTCAAATGAAAGGCAGCTGCTCGGGCTGTCCTTCCTCAACCATGACACTGAAAGCGGGTATTGAAAACCTTCTCAAGCGCATGGTGCCTGAGGTTCAATCGGTAGAGGCAGAAGCCGGCTGAGGTTTTTTTCCTAAGCATGCAATAAAAATTTGACAGCATTTCCCTTTATTTGTTATTAAATTTTTCTTATGTCCAATACCTTTCTCAAAGAATTTAAAGATCCTGACTTTAAGTCACTGCACCAGTTTTTTCTCAATTCGGCGCATCGCATTCATAAACCCGATACAGTTTATCTTTCCCGTAAGGAATCAGGGAAATGGGTAGATTATACCTACGGGGATTTGCTGGCATATATTGATTGCCTTACAGGCTGGCTCATAAGCCGCGGGCTGCAAAAAGGCGATCGAGTAGCACTGATTCTAGAAAACAGTCCTGAATTTTATTGTATTGACCAGTCGCTGCAAAAGCTGGGTATCATCAATGTTAGTATTTATCCGACACTTACAGCAGAAGAAACCGCATTCATTCTCAATGATTCAGGTGCGCGTATTTTGTTTGTCGGGAACCCTTTTCTGCTTAAAAAGTTTAAGAAGGTAGAGGATAAATGCCCAAATGTGGAAGTGGTTGTGAGCTTACCGGAGGATGTGGAAACGGGAGATAATCTTGAAACCTATAAACAATTACTAGAGCAGGGAAGAAGTCTTCACGCGGCCTGGAGCGAACAAATTGAAGCACGGTTCAAGGAAGTGGGTCATCAAGATATTGCCACACTTATCTACACTTCGGGTACCACCGGTGTTCCCAAAGGAGCCATGCTCACGCATTACAACTTTCTCAGCAACTGTTATGACGCCAATGATCTGGTACCGGATATTACCGAAGACGACAAATTTTTAAGCTTCCTCCCGCTAAGCCACGTTTTCGAACGAATGGCCTATTACCTGACCACCTACCTAGGTTCATCGGTGGCATTTGCCGAAAATATAGACAAGGTTGCGCAAAATATAGCGGAAGTAAGGCCAACACTTATGGCTGCTGTTCCAAGACTTTTGGAGCGGGTTCATGATCGCGTAATGAAAAGCGGCACCGAAGCCGGAGGCATGAAAGCTAAAGTATTCCTCTGGGCACTCGGCGTGGGGGAAAAAGCCCGTCATTGCAGGGATGCGGGAAAATCCAAAGGTTTGGTGCTGTCTGCGCAATACGCACTGGCCAATAGACTGGTCTTTACTAAAATTAAAGAAAAAATGGGTGGCAGGCTGAAGCTGTTTGTTTCAGGCGGAGGTGCATTGCCGCCGCATGTAGGAGAGTTTTTTGCCAATCTTGGAATTCAGGTGCAGGAAGGATTCGGCCTCACGGAAACATCGCCGTTTATTACGGTGAATGAATACAACCGGCAGGTTTACGGAACCGTAGGACGTGTTGCGCCAAGACAGCAGGTTGCCATTCAAAACCCTGATACCAAAGAAATTTACACGCTGCAAACCTATCATACCTTCAAGCCTGATTTTGTTTCCGAGGAAGGAGAAATCCTGGCCAAAGGCCCCAATATTATGAAAGGGTACTGGAACAATAAAGCAGAAACGGACAAGGTTTTTGATGAAGAAGGATGGTTTCATACAGGCGATATTGGACGATTTGAAAAAGGGTATCTTAAAATTACGGATCGCCTAAAAAACATGCTGGTAACCTCACTGGGCAAAAACATTTACCCAACACAGCTGGAAAACAACTTTTTGAAAAGCCCAAGAATTGAACAGATATTCATTATTGGAGACAAACAGGAATTTGTTACTGCCATAATTGTTCCCGCCAAAGACGAGGCCATAGAAAAAGGAATAGATGCACGGATATTTGAAGATAAGAATATATTTGTTGAAAACGATCAACTCCGCAACTGGCTCATGGAGGATGTGAAGAAGTACAATGAAAACCTGGCCAAGTTTGAAAGGGTAAAAGACTTCTTAATCAAGCGAACTCCATTCTCCATCGAAGACGGCGATATGACGATTACATTAAAGGTAAAACGCAAGGTGGTTATGGAAAAATTTGCCAACGCAATTGACAGGTTGTACATTTGAGAATAAGTCGAATATTTTCATATATAAACATCATGTTAATACGTTTCAACCAATCCTAACAAGTTACAACCTATCTTCACACATCTGTCTCAATAAGCTAACTGTTTGAATATTTTAATTACTGTAGGGCTGTTTTCTTTATGCGGTGCATTTTTGTTTTTACGGATCACCAAAATGTATGGTCTGCATGACCACCCCAGTGGCAGAAGTTCCCATTGGAAGCCCACTGTAACAGGTATGGGCCTCATAGTTGCCCTCGCCCTTATAGCCTACCTTTTCTGGCGTCCCGACACATTGCCGAAATACTTTGTAACAGGTTTTTTCATCATAACGGCAGTAAGTTTTATGGACGATATTTTTTCCCAAAACATTCATTACGGCTCGTTGTGCAGGCAATTACTATGTGCATGCTGCTGATGTCGCAAATACCCTCCAGTAGCTTTGATACGGGAGATATACCCATTTATTAGGTATCCCTTATTTTTGGAATTGGGGTTCTCAATGCCTACAATTTTATGGATGGTGCTAACGGCATGCTCACGCTGCATGCGCTGCTGGTATTTGGTGGTTTGTATTATCTGAATGAAAATATTGTGGATTTGCAGGGGCATTCCATCGCATTTACCGATTCCAACTTTATTCTGAGCGTTATTATTCCCCTGGCAATATTCGGTTTTTTCAATATTCGCCGATCTGCCATTGCTTTTATGGGTGATGTGGGCAGATGCGGCCCTTACAGTTTGCTACAAGCTCTTGCTGGGTGAAAATATATTCTTGCCACACCGCGTTTTCTGCTTAAAAAATTAGTGCATCAGGGGAAGTGGTCTCACCTGAAAGTTAGTTTTTGGTATTTTACGCTTCAGGCTGTCATTAATCTCATTGTAATAAGCCTGTTCCGCACCTGTCCGAAGCTAAGTACACAAATATCTGTTCTGTTCATCTGCTCTTTGTTTTTAATAGTCGTGTATGTTTATGTAAAATCGCGCTTCCCAAGGCGAATTGCCCTGAAATCAGAAAAATAAGCGTAGAGCAGCAAAAAAAGCGGTCTGTATAACCAGAAGCGAAGCGGCAACCGGATTTTGCTCGGGTTTGGCAAGCCATAAATACAAACGAATTAAAACAAAGGAACACACAAACCAGGCAACGTAGTTTTGCATAGGTATAATTCGTTTATCCCAATACCACAAACCCATCCGAACGGCAACGGGTTCCATGATATAATCATAAAAGGTCATGATGGCGGCGCCTGCCAACGCAAGACCCCATGCATTTCCAATCCTGCCTGAGAGAGCAGAAACTGAAAAGAAAACCAGCATAGCCCAGTTGACCCCAATCATATACGGAATTCCTTGCCATCCCGGCCCCAGTGTATTGCCATAGTGGTACTTGCCAAAAATCAAACCGGTATGCACACCTGCATATTCAATGAAGAATCCGCATACGCCCACACACAGCAGACCAATAAACAAACCTGCACTCCATTTCTTCTGGAAAATCAGCGGCACCAACAGCGACAGTGCAAGGTTTACGGGTGTTAATCCCATTATTTGAGAGCGGGTTGAAGCGATAAACAAGCCTGTTATGCCCACAGCATATACTATTGCGGCAATTGCTACTATCCGTTTTTCAGCGCTTTGCATTGTGCTTTTCTATAATGATGTCGCTCGCAATATTACCACCGAAAATGCACAATGGTATGCCACCGCCTGGATGTACGCTTCCGCCACAAAAAAATAAGCCTTTGATTTTACCGGAAAAATTGGCTTGCCTTAAAAATGCCGACATCAGGTTATTGCTGCTGCTCCCGTAAATAGAGCCAAAAGTGCTTCCTGTATTGGCCTCAATTCCGACAGGGTCCAGAAAATCTTCAAATTCTATGAGTGATTCTATATCGCAATTCAGTGTGGTGTTTATTTTCTTTACAATAAGTTCCCTGGCTTTTTTTCGTAACTCATCCCAGTCCTGTCCGGAATTTGCCGGGGTGTTTATCATCACAAACCAGTTTTCACAGTCTTTTGGCGCGTCACCAGGCTCATATTTACTGCTGATATTGATGTATACAGTCGGATCATCGCAAATGGCGCCTCTTTCAAAAATATCTTGAAATTCTTTTCTGTAATTTCCGCTGAAGAAAATGTTGTGCAGATCCAGTTTTGGAAATCCTGCTTTGATTCCCCAATAAAAAATAAGTGCAGAGCTGCTGGGTTCGGATTTGTTGATTTTATTGGGTAAGGGAAGGTTAAGGAGATTATAGGTTAATCGCACGTCAAGATTGGATAATAAAATGTCTGTATGAAACATTTTATCATTTATCATAAGACCAGTAATTCGTTTATTATCAACGCGAATCGCAGTTATTTTTTGGTTAAAATGAAACACAACCCCCTGTTTTATTGCCTGTTGAAACAAAACCCTGGCGATGGAAATCATGCCTCCTTTGGGGATAAATGCTCCGATTCCCATTTCCAGATGTGGAATTACATTTAGAGTTGACGGGGCTTTCCATGGATTGGATCCGTTATACGTTGCATAGCGGTCAAATAACTGTATTAAATTGCTGCTTTTGAAACGTCTGGCATTGGCTTTGTGCATGCTTTTATGAATACCGATGAATGGTAGATTCATTATGCCCCGCAAGCCGTATTTGTGGGTGTAAGTGCTTATCCGGTGTAAACTTTTCTCAAGAAAAACGGGTGCGGTAATTTTGTAAAGATATTTGCTGTAATTCAGGTGGTTTTTTATAGCTTCCGGATCTTCCCCAAATGTTGACGCTGCTTTTTGTACAAACAATACTTCGTTGGCCGGAGAAGGGAAGAATGTGCCATCCGAAAAGAAATAATTGCAGATTGTGTCAAGATTTTGAAATTCAAATGGGGTGTCAGCATCTAGTAATCCTTGCACGTAGTGCGGCATGGTAAAAAGGGATGGTCCTGCATCAAAACGATATCCTTTTCCGGAAATCTCGGTAATTTTCCCCCCAGCCTCGGATTTTTGCTCAAAAACATGTACCTCAAAACCGGCCTTAGCAAGCCTGATGGCCGCTGTTAGCCCGCAATGCCTGCACCGGCTATTGTTGCTTTCTTCACCAAAATATTATAACCTGCAAGTTGTGCTGTTTGTTTCGCTTTTCTAGATATTTATTCAGGTTTCGGGGCCTGCGTTTAAAAGTTTTTTTGAAAAAAATAAAAAAAAATTAGGAAAAGTATTGTATTTTTATTTTTCACTTTTATTTTTGCCACACATTTAATCAAGAAAACACAAAATGAAAAAGATCTATTTCGCCATTGCTGCCTGCGCTATGTTCGCTTTCGCAGCTTGTTCAGGTAACAGCGGTACTTCAACTGATGATTCCACTCCCGCTGCAACAGTTGACACTACAACGGCTACTCCCGCACCAGTTGACACCGACACTTCTGCTGCTGCTGACACTGCCAAGGGAAAGTAAGAGAAGAAGTAATTCATCTTCGAAGACAATTTTAAGGGCACTTGCATAAGTGCCCTTTTTGTGTTATCTTCGCCCTAGACAATATGGTTAGAAAACTACCCGTTTGCTTTTTATTGTTCTCTGCCTTCTGCTTCAGCAGTCTTTCGTTGTCAGCTTCCACAAAGCCTTCCGATGCTATTACAGGGCCGGGTCCCGGGTTTACACTGCATCCCAATCCTGTTACCAGTAGCTGGTTTCACATCAATCTGGTTTTCTCTGAATCCGATTATCCCAATGCCCGTTTTTCCATATCGAATGTATTGGGTGAAATCATTTATACTGCTCCCATAAAAAAAACTGAGTTTGCAGGGGCAAAAGTGCGTGTAGATTTAGCCGACCTCAAAATTGATAAAGGCGTTTACTTTGTTCAGGTATTTGCAGGTGAAAAATCCAAAATTCTGCGACTGATAGTTCGTTAAGCATGTCTCTTCCTTCCTACCTTATCAGGCCTGCTGTTGCGGCAGATGTTTATGCTATTTTTGAATTGATAAAAGAGCTGGCCCTGTATGAAAAAGCTCCACGTGAAGTGATCAATTCACCCGATCAATTGCTCAGGGACGGATTTACCGGAAAATCTCCCTTATTTACAGCTATGGTTGCCGAGAGCCCTGATGGTGCAATTGTTGGGTTTTCGCTATGCTACATAAGATACAGCACATGGAAGGGGCCAGTTTTGTATCTCGAAGATCTTTATGTTAAGGAGAACTGCCGCAGGCATGGCCTGGGAAGCCTCTTGTTTGAAAGATGCATTGAGTTTGCCCGAAAAAATGGCTACAAAAGGTTGTCATGGCAGGTGCTTGACTGGAATCAGCCGGCTGTAGATTTCTACAAAAAATTCAACGCCACTCTGGATCCGGAGTGGATAAACGGTGCAATAGACCTATAAATCCGTGAAGTCATTATCTAAGCAGATTATAACCGCAATATGGATTTCGTTATTGCCGGTAGGCGCTTTTTACCTCATTTCATCCGGAAATCTAATATCAAATTATTTTGCACTTAGCCCCGGATCTATAAACCATCTTCCGGGTATTCTGCTGATGCCCTTTGTCCATGCAGATACAGGTCACCTATGGGGTAACACCATGCAATTGTTTCTTGGCTTACTGCTTATTTTACTACATTTTAGGTATATGTCCGCATACATAATTGGGTTGCAATGGCTTGGTGCCGGAGTAATTCTGTTTCTTATAGGTGAAAAGGGGACAATGCACATTGGTAGCAGCGGAGTCATTTATGGCCTTTTCAGTTTCCTGATTTTTGCCGGTTTTATGGCCGGAAACCGGCGTTTAAGACTGCTTTCCTTTATGCTGCTAATGTACTATGGTGGAATGATCTGGGGGGTATTCCCATGGCAGCAGAAAGTATCCTGGGAAGGCCATCTTTCAGGAACTGTAACAGGAATAATAACGGCTGTTTTAATGAGAAAAGGATACCGCCCTTTTACCATGGACATGCGACCTTCCTGGCTTAATGATACTGATACCAGGGAAGATCCTTATGACCGTTTTGATAGGCGCGTTTAGTGCTGTATTGTTGCAGATTTATTCATAGGCTCTTCCTTGAATAATAATAGAAACAGCAAGGCAATAATCAGGGCGTATCCGGCAAAACCCAGCCATATATTATGCCAGTTTTTTTCATTGCCATTCATATAAAATGTATCAATGGCCCATCCGCTTGTTTTGCTGCCCAAAAAGGCACCGATACCATTGGTCATCATCATAAATAATCCCTGTGCACTGGAACGGATTCCTGCATCTGTATTTGTTTCAATGAACAAGGAACCGGAAATATTGAAAAAGTCAAAGGCCATTCCATAAATGATGCAACTTAAAACAATCATCCACAGACCTTCTGCCGGATTGCCAAAAGAGAAAAGGCCAAACCGAAGGACCCAGGCCAGCATGGCAAACAACATTACCTTTTTAATTCCGAAACGTTTCAGAAAAAAGGGTATAGTCAGGATAAAAACAGTTTCGGATACCTGTGAAATGGACATGATAATGGTGGAATACTTCACTACAAAAGATTCCGGACCGTAGAGGGGATTGTTTTTAAAATCATCCAGAAATGTATCGCCATACATATTGGTTAACTGCAGCGCGGCCCCCAAAAACATTGAGAAAATAAAAAACAAAGCCATCCGATACTTCGCCAATAATTTAAACGCATCCAGACCCAGTTGAGAATAAATGTTGCGGTTTTCGGTTTTCAGATTAGAAGGTTTGCACGCAGGCAGCATAAATCCGTAAAATCCTAGGCCGATGGCTACACTGCCGGCAATCAGAAATTGATGGGCATTCGCCTTGCTTCCCGTAAGATTTGTGACCCACATGGCGGCAATGAAACCAATGGTACCCCAGACCCTAATGGGAGGGAAGACCTTGATTACGTCATGTCCGCTTTTGGAAAGCAGGATGTAGGAAATAGAATTAGACAGGGATATGGTGGGCATATAACAGAACATTGCTGCCAGTATAAGCCAGTATAATTCATCGGCAGTTTTCATTTCCGGAACCATCCAAAGCAATGCCCCGTATGCTATTTGCAATGTAGCGTAGAGTTTTTCTGCATTTATCCAGCGGTCTGCAATGATACCTGTTACCGCAGGCATAATGAGTGAGGAGATGGCAAGCGTTGAAAATATGGCGCCGAACTGCTCTACTGTGCCCAGGTTATTGCCGAAAAAGTAGGTGCCAATGGTAATTAACCAGGCGCCCCATACAAAGAATTGGAAAAAGCTGAGAACCGTTAAGCGGAAGCGAATATCCATACGGGCGAAAATATTATTTTACCCTCACAAAACAAGATTTCACCTCAAAACCATTTGCTCAATACTGTCTATGAGTGCATGAATAACCTTGATATGAATTTCCTGGGCACGGTCTGCATATTCTGATTTGGGCGCCCTGACTTCAACATCACAGAGTGCTGCCATTCCACCGCCGTCTTTACCGGTAAGGCCCACAGTTTTCATTCCTGCTGCCTTTGCAGCTTCCATGGCCAGTATAATGTTCTTACTGTTACCGCTACTGCTTATGCCCAGTAAAACATCGCCGGGCTTGCCCAGAGCCTCCAGGTAGCGGCTGAAGATAAAATCATAACCATAATCGTTGCCCACACAGCTCATATGGCTGGGATCGCTAATGGCCATGGCTGCCAGAGCCCTGCGGTTGCCGCGGTAGCGTCCGCTCAGTTCCTCGGCAAAGTGCATGGCATCGCAGTGGCTGCCCCCATTACCGCAAGTGATAATTTTACCCCCATTGATAAGGCATTCGGCCATTAGGGTTGCCGCCTTTTCAATATGCACAATATTTTTTTCATCGGCCATGAACAACCTCAACGTCTCTGACGCCTCGGTTAAATGCTGTCTTATTCTTTCCTTATTCATGGTTGGGATTTTTTAAATTCGCGTAGTCCGTTTTGCAGAAAAGCTTTGAACTTATCCGGATTATAGTCGAAAGTCTCAGCACTGCCCGGGTGCTGCAGTAAAACTTCATTACCCGTCATCAGTGCATAAAGCGGCTGACTATTGCTGTTGAAGTAACAAGCCTGAATTTCGGCGTTCTTTTCGCCAAGCGTTTTTATTAGTTTTCCTGAGAATTTGCCTGTGAACTGCTCCTTTTCAGACAGCTTAATCTTTTTGTCATCCACATACAGCGAAACAACCACATAATCGTTCTTCAGGATCTTCAGCACATCAGGATTACTCCAGACTTTTTCTTCCATCTTGCGACAGTTCACACATCCATGTCCGGTAAAGTCAATTAAAACAGGCTTTTTTTGAGCCAGGGCACATTTCAGAGCTTCTTCGTAATCATAGTAACCTTTTATATCATGCGGAATATGAAGTTGCTCTGAGTATTTCGGGATTTGGCAGGTTGCCGCAGACACCGAGGTATCGTTTGAGGTTGTATTCTCAGCCTTATTTTCTGCACTTCCGAGTCTGAAATCCTGTGTGTGCATGGGTGGTAGATATCCTGCCAGTGATTTTAATGGAGCACCCCAGAGCCCGGGCACGAGATAAACTACAAAAGACCAGGTTGTGATAACCAGCATAAGGCGTGTTACAGACCAGTATGATACATCGCTGTCATGGGGAAACTTTATTTTCCCCATCAGGTAGATCGCCATCAGCGAGAATATCACAATCCAGAGCGCCAGGTATATCTCCCTGTCAAGTATGCCCCAGTGATAGGTTTGGTCCGCCGTGCTGAGGAATTTCAGTGCAAAGGCCAGTTCCAAAAAGCCGAGAACCACCTTCACACTGTTTAGCCAGCCCCCGCTTTTGGGAAGGCTTTTCATGTAGCTGGGGAACACCACCAGCAATCCAAAGGGCAACGCAAATGCAAGGGAGAAGCCCAGCATAGCCACAATGGGTGTACTCAGGCCGCCTTTGGCACTTTCCACCAATACAGAGCCTACAATGGGGCCGGTACATGAGAACGATACCAGGGCAATGGTAAGTGCCATAAATACAGGCCCTGCAATTCCGCCTTTATCTGCTTTTTTGTCGATGGCATTCACCCATGAGGAGGGCAATACAAGTTCGAAGGCACCAAAGAAGCTGGCCGCAAAAACAATAAAAATCACGAAGAAGAAAACATTGGGAATCCAGTGTGTACTGAGCCAGTTTGCCGCATCAGGACCCACCAGTTTGCTCACCAGTGTTCCAATAAATACATATATGAGAATAATGGCCGCAGCAAAAACCAAACCGTCGCGTATCGATTTCTTGCGGTCTTCGTTTTTAAGGAAAAACGCTACTGTCATGGGAATCATGGGGAATACGCAAGGTGTAAGCAGCGCCAGCAAGCCCGAGGTAAATGCCAGCCAGAACACCAGCCCCAGTCCTTTGTTGGTTGTTTCGCTTTTGGCATTGCCCAGGCTGCCTGTGTATTTCAGCTCGTTGCAGTTCCCGTTGCCTGCTTTGTATGATGACCTGGTTTTTGAGCCGCCAGAATTTGAAGTATCAGTTTTGCTGTTTGATTTTGCATCGGTGTCCGTCGGTCCAACCGGAGAATTCTCTCCTGCAGCGGCACCTTCCACTATTACCGGATTGTCTGTTTTCAGCGTCTCTTCTATTTTCACACACTGGCTTTCATCACACATTTGTCCGCTGAAAGCACAAACCATCTTCTGAATGCTGCCTGTAACTTTAATTTTTTGTTTAAATAAAGCCTGACCGGGAAAGACACCCGTTTTGCATTCTACCTTATCGAGTTCAGCCAGCTCATCGGTCCTCATTTTGTCGCCCACACCTATGGCTTTGCCCACCGGTACAAAGTGATCTCCGGTAAAGGTTATTGAAGCCCTTGTGTAGCCAACATCTTCAGCGCAGGTTGATTTTTCACTGTAGATATGCATTCCTGGGGCAGGCGACATGCTTACCGTGATTTCTATAATGTCTCCAACTTTGGCTTTTGAAGCAGAGAAGACCATGTTTTTAGCCGTGGGTTTTTTCATCTGACCCACAGCAGGAATTACGGTCAATAATAGCAGCAGACCTAAAAAGGATTTAATTTTCATGAATGTCTTGCAAAAAAACGAAATTTACGGCAGTAATCTTGTAAAAGGTGCGATATTATATGGTAACATGCCATGTGAATTGCGAATGCTTCAATGCCGGTGTTATGCACGGTTGTGCGAAAAAGAATATTTGTTGTCTTTGAGCGTTTTCTATTTTCGAGAGGATTTAACCGACCCGATGCGTTGCAAATGTCTGCTTTTTGTATTCTTTGTGAGCAAAATGCTCTGTGCTCAAAAGTTGAGTACACAGCAGTATATTGAGGAATTTAAATACGCGGCCATGCAGGAAATGAAGATTTATGAAATACCTGCATCTGTTACCCTAGCCCAGGGAATTTTGGAGAGTGCCAGCGGAAACAGCAAGCTTGCCAAAGACTGCAACAATCATTTTGGTATAAAGTGTCGCAAAAACTGGACGGGCAATTTTTGTCTGGCGGATGATGATGCGGCCAATGAATGTTTCAGAGGCTATTCCAATGCCATGGAAAGCTATCGCGATCATAGTTTGTTTTTAAAAGGTGCTTCGCGCTACGAATTTTTGTTTGGCCTGCCTGCAACGGATTACAAAGCCTGGGCCCATGGCTTGCGCCAGGCCGGATATGCAACCAATCCTGCTTATGGTGACATTATAATAGGTGTTGTGGAAAGATACCACCTTTCTATGTATGATAGCATGATGGTGCTGGGGGAAGACTATGCATCACCGGATACTGCCGCAGGCCGATTGATTCAGGTGCACGGACTTCCCGCCGTGATTGTATCCAAAAGCAGAAATCCGGATGACATAGCCAAACTTTATGACATGGGGGTATGGCAAATTTACAAATACAATGACCTCAGAAGGGGAGACGAATTAAAGCCCGGAGAAATTGTTTATCTCAAGCCCAAAAAACGCAAGGCAGATGTTGATTTTCACCTTGTACTGGATGGTGAATCACTTAGAGATATTAGTCAGCAACACGCAGTAAAATTAAAACATCTTGAAAAATTCAATCAAATAATGTCATCCAGGCCGCTAAAGCCCGGTGAGATTATTTATTTGAGGGAAAAACGAAAAAGTGATTCTGCCTGGGAAGCCTCATCGGACCTAAAAACACAACCTGTCAAAACAAACGAAACTATCAAAGGGGAACATACCGAGTACAATTTAAAAATCGATTCAGTGCGGGATTTGTCTTCAGCCGGAAATCCTGTTTTAGCACCCCGGCCAATAATTCACTCAAACAAAACAGCGTATTCAGACAGCAGTGCGGTCAGCGGATTGTTCTTTCATATTGTTCTTGCCGGAGAAACGGTGTACAGCATTTCCCGTTTGTATAAAATTTCAGCCGATTCACTCCTGGGCTGGAATTTTCTAATAGACTCAAAAATAAAAGCTGGTCAGGAATTGCGGATAACACCCAAATACAATCGGGTTCAACAAAAAGAAATTAAGAGACATACGGTTTCTGTGGGAGAGACACTGTATCAGATTTCGAGGAGATACGCTGTCTCTGTAGCTGAATTGCAAAGCGTAAACAGTCTTAAAAGCACTGAAATAAGGGCCGGACAGGTATTGCTGGTGCCATAATGGCTATGGTAACAAAATAGAAAAGTCATATTTCTGTCATAAGCAGAAACATTTTTTTAAAATTTATGCAACCTTTTGGGGGTATGGCGTCATAATTTTAGCTATTATTGCAACAACTACAATATAAATATTCATACTATGAAGTTAACATTTACCAAAATCACCAGAGCACTAGGCCTTTTAGGCATTGGCTTTCTGGCCATGATGCCGGGAAGTTCCAGAGGGCAAATTTGTTCTGCGTCAAACTCCTGGGGTTGTGGACACAACTACGGTGGAAACATCGTTGAAATCAAAATTAGTGACAATGCGGGTACGCTAGCTAGCTACTCAGGCCTGGCATGTTCTACAACCAGTGCCACCAGCAATGTGCTGGTTAACGCATCTTCACCTATTGATATTACCGCCGGTCAGAATCTTACCCTGGAAATTACAGGATCGGTAGATGCGTATGGCTGGGGCTATCGAACCCGTGTTGGTATTTGGCTGGATTATGATCGCAACAACAGTTTCTCTGCTGCTGAGTGCATCGCCAATCCTTCCACTGGTCCCTGGGCTGCCATTGACGCCACGCCTACCAAGGCCACGTTGAAGCTCCCCTGCTGGTCGGCCACAGGTGCAAGCACCATGCGTTTCCGTGGATTTTATTTCTACAGCACGGTAAACTCCAGTATGGGTTGCGGATCAACGAACACTTATGGTAATATCATTGACGTAGCGGTAAACCTGAAAGTGGGTGCGCCTCCCGTGGCTAATTTTATTGTCCCCACAGGTCCCAACTACGAAAATACCACCATTAAGTTTAATGCAGCGAATCCCAATAATGCTTACAATTACCAATGGACATTCTCTGGTCCAGATGTTATTCCTATTGCTACAACAGGTACAGTTGGTCGTGCTAGTTGGGCACCTCCATCTCCTCCTGCTACATTCGACGTGAAAATGCTGGTTAGCTATTGCGGCATCAAAGACTCAATATCTAAGTCTGTTACCATCGTGCGTCCTAAAAATGTCCCCACGGCAGACTTTATTGCCAAAGACAACCTGGTTGAAATCTACTACAATGCAGAAATGCTTGATCTTTCCACCGATGGTGCTTACAAATGGAGCTGGGAAGCCACGTCGCCTACCGGGGCTGCATACACCAGCACTGTTCAGAATGCACAGTTCTTTTTGGATGAACTCGGTAAATGGGATTTCTGCCTGACTGCTGAAAACGGCATTGGTGCTTCAACCAAAAATTGCAAAACTAAGTACGTAGAGTGTACTCCTCCCTCAGAATTTTATATGGGCATAACTACACTTGGTGAAAACAAAAAGGGCACTATTTACGATCATGCCGGTCCCGGTGCTAACTATGGTCCCAACCGAAAAACAAGTATCGATTATTTCAAAATTTTGCCTTGTGGAGCCAAAGAAATTCGTTTGAAATTCAAGCAGATCAGACTGACTGATGCCAACGACAAAATACGTATTTATGATGCGGGTCAGGCTGATGCAACGAAAGAATTAACTCCTGCTGCCGGTATTAACAGCACAAACCAGGCTACATATCGCAATTCTACATTTACTGCCAAGAGCGGCGCCATGTACCTCACTTTCGAATCCAATGCCACGGGTCAAGATTCCGGTTTCATTGCTACTTGGGATTCTGATTTGTTACCTCCTGTAAAACCAAAGCCTTCATGGAGCACACCATACAATCCTGCTGCTATTGGCACTCAGGTAGAATTTAGTAATACATCCTCCGATGTTCAGGGAGCACCTGTATGGGATTGGATCGTAGATGGCAATTCTGAGTCAGGTTCAGAAAGTTTCAACCGTGTTTTCACATCTGATGGTACTTACACAGTATGCCTTGCAGCTACAACCTGTAATGGAACCGATACTTTCTGCAAGACCATTGATATTGTAACACCTACAAAGCCGGGTCTTCTTGACTACACTGCCAGCAACGTTCGGCCTGATGCTGGAAAAACAGTAGATTTCCAAATCACTTCTGATTATGCTACCAACTTCGAATGGAATATCTTCCCAACTACCTACACCGTAATGTCGGGTGCGTTGACCGGTACCAGCAAGAAATTATCCCTGCGTTTTGATCAGGGTGGTTGCTATACTTTCACACTGAAGGGCTGGAACTCTGCCGAAAACCCTGCAGGTTCAACTGAGAAGAAAGTAATTAAGAATAAATACGTTTGTGCGTTGAACTACTGTGTTCCATTGGTGGATCTTATCAGCTCTGATATTGGAATCAACGAGGTTACTCTGTCAAGGGGTTCAACTACCTTAATTAATAATCTCTCTACCAGCGGTATTACTTCTTACACAGATTATTCAGCAACCCAGAAAGCTACGTTGACTTTCGGTGCTTCCTACACTCTTGATGTAGCCCGACTGACCAACAGCAACAGCCTTAACTATAAAGCATGGATTGACTTCAACGTAGATGGTGACTTCTTTGACGTTGGTGAAGAAGTTATGAGCACAGGGGCAATCAGCGGTTTAAAAGCTACTGTTTCCTTTACTGTTCCTAACAAGAGCGCCAGTTTTGAAGGCAAAACCCGTCTTCGTGTATCAAGCAGCTATGGTAATTTCACTAACACTCCCTGCGGTGTGAACATTGTAGGTGAATTTGAAGATTACGGAATTACGCTGGCCAACGACGGGTCATTCCCTGAAATTACCCTCGTAGGAAAAGATACTCTGTATGTAGAGCGCACCGGTACCTCAAATGGTTGCTGGGATGAAGTAGCAAAAACTACTTACTCTGCAAGTGATCCTACAGAAGGTGACATGACCTCTAAAGTTGTCGTTAACTCTGATTTAGATTGTACTATCCCCGGTATCTATAGCATTGACTTTAATGTAACTGATGCCTCCGGCAACAGCGCAGCACCCAAGCGTCGTACCGTGTATGTGGTTCTTGACAGAACTGCTCCTACACTGACCTTGAACGGAAATGCAGTTGAGACTGTTGAGCAGTGCGGAACCTACAATGAAGCAGGTGCTATCGCAACCGATGCCGTAGACGGAAACCTTACCACTGCTATCGTTATAACCGGTTCTGTTAACACCTCTACAGTTGGTGATTACACCATTACTTACACTGTAAGTGATGCTCAGGGTAACACAACCGTTAAGACCCGTACAGTTCAGGTTCGCGATACCAAGAAGCCCGGTATTTACACTGTGGGTAGCCGTATCGTAGACAACACTATTATTAAGGTTCAAATCAACAGCGTATTTGTTGATAACATCTATGCTCAGGACGAGTGCAACGGCGACATCAATATTGTTAAAACTCCTGGTTTTAACGGACCTGTTAACACTGCTATCCGCGCTACTTATCCTGTAATATATACTGCAGAGGATCCTAACGGAAACCTCGCTGACGAGAACGGATATGTAATCAACTATCAGGTTGACGATTATATAGCACCTACTGTAGCGCTTAACACTGAAGCCATCATCATCCATGATGTAAATACTCCTTATGTTTCTCGCGATGTAACTGTAAGCGATAACTACTATCCTTTGAACAAGGTGAGCGTTATTAAAACCGGTTCTGTAGATCCATATACTTTGGGTACTTACACTGAGTCTTACACTGCAACCGATGAGAGCGGTAACAGCACAACTGTAGTTCGTACTGTAAATGTCATAGATCGCGTAGCTCCTCAGATTCTAGCCCCTGCCATGAACGTATGCGTAGGAACTCCTTTCTGGGCCATGAGCGGTCTGGTTATCAGTGACAACTATTACTCGCCTGCCACCCTGACTCCGCTTGTATCAGTGCTGAACCACAACATCAACATCTGGGAAGCCGGTGTTTACTATATCAACTACACCTTGACTGATCCCAGTGGCAACAAGGCTATGATGGTAACCCGCCCCGTGTTTGTTAACTATCCTCCTAACTGCCAGAACACTTACCTGAGCACTGCCAACATCGACCTTGACGAAGCAGTAAGCGTATTCCCTAACCCCACAAGTGGTAAGGTAACCCTCAGCTACATGATCCAGAACAGCAAGCCTGTATCTGTTGAAGTGTTCAACGTATCCGGCAGCAAAGTTGCTTCGTTCAATAACCTGAAATCAGGTCTCGGTCATGCCGAAATCAACATGTCACAGTTTGGTAACGGAGTTTACATGATTCGCCTGAGCAACGATGGTCAGACCACAACCAAGCGTGTTGTGGTAAGAAACTAATTCATCGTTAGCTTACACTATAAAAAAAGCCCGGTTTTGTGCCGGGCTTTTTTTATAAATATTTTAATAATTTTTTATTTGGTCTTTTTTCATCCTCCTGGTGTTCATCGGGCTTGTCCTTCCTGCATTCAGGGCCCAATGTTCCGCGAATGCCTCATGGGGTTGTGGTTCGGGTTCCTGGACCAATAATAGGGGCGATCTTCAGTCAATTGTTGTAAAGGATGCTGCAGGAGTTACATTGGCGAGTTACACTGGTCAAGGAAGCGCTCCTACCAATAGAACCTTAAATTAAGGTAAACCTATAGATTTGTTAGCTGGACAGCAAATAAACATCAAGGCAGTCAACAGCGGTCGTCGTTTATTGCGCACCATAAAGTGAACAGACGTGGTGTTCGCACTACAAATGGAAGGATATGCCGCAGGTGTTTATACCATCAAGATTAAAACGGCTTACCCTACCTTGGTAGGACCTCTTGTAGTGAACAAGTGATTTGTCTATAAATTGAAAAACAAAATGCCCGACAGCAATTGTTGGGTTTTTCTTTACATAACGAATAAATTACTGTCGGACAAGATAATGGGAAGTGTTGCCGGTGTTCTGTTCAAGGATAACTTCTTTTTGGCCTATAATCTCTTTTTCTGAGCCTTCAACAGCGTTGTAAATGGTTATCAGTTCGAGGTTTTCTTTAATTTGGGCAGATAAACCCAGTTTATCCAATTCAGACATCAGATGGGTCATTTTGTTTTCCTTGTTATCTGCCACAAAGCTGAAACTGATGGCAGAGTTTTGGATGATATTACATCTTACCTTATGTTTGGCCAGAAGGCTGAAAATTTGCTCTAGGTTTTGTTCAACAATGAAAGTGAAATCGCGGGTTTTTAATTCGGCGAGCACCTGTTTCTCTTTAAAAATAAAGCAAGGAACATCCAGCGAATGTACTTTAGTGCTGACCTGGGTTCCTGATTCCTTAGAATTTAAGAAGGATTTAACAAAAAGAGGAATATCTTTGGCCATTAGTGGCTGAATTGTTTTGGGATGAATAACAGAAGCTCCGTAATAAGCCAGTTCAATGGCATCTGAATAAGCGAGATAGGGAATGAGTGTCGCATTGTTCATTTTTTTAGGGTCGGCATTCATTACACCGGCCACATCCTTCCAAATTGTTACAGATTCGGCATTAAGGCAATACGCAAAAATGGCGGCGGAATAATCACTGCCTTCGCGCCCTAGTGTGGTCGTCTCGTTGACGGGGCCACGGCCAATAAAACCTTGTGTAACGACAGTTTGCCTTTCTGCCAGGGGTTTTAGTTTTTTAGAAATAATTTTATCTGTTTCATTCCATTGGATGCGGGCATCTCTGTATCGATCATCCGTGAGTATAAAATTTCGGCTGTCTATCCACTGATTTTTGATGCCCTCAGACAGTAAATAATAGCTTATAATTTTTGTGCTTATAAGTTCGCCAAACGCAACCACCTGATCGTATACAAAATCATATTCTTCAGGTAAAGAGGGTGTTTCCACGAGGCATTCCAGCTCAAGAAATAAGTTTTCTATATCGTTTATCAAGGCCGATGGGTTTTGGGCATTCAGGCCATTTACGATGCTGTAGTGGTAATCTTTTAATTCTCTTAGTAATAGAGCTGTTTCGCCTGTACCATGTACGCTGGCATGCACCAGTTTTTCAAGGTGGTTGGTGCTTTTGCCCATGGCACTGATAACCACTAATAATTTTTCTGCACTGTGATCGGAAAGAATCCGGGCTATTTTTTTAACGCCGTTTGCATCTTTCACTGATGCACCGCCAAACTTGAATATTTTCATTTTATTTGGGAAAGACGAACTGCCTGTTGTTTTTTTGCAAAGTTAATTATCAAACTACCCCAAACACGAAATAAATTTATGGCATTAAAAGGATTGGTAACGTTGGAACAGTTTATTGTAGACCAGCAGGCTTTATATAAGAACGCCACAGGTGCTTTTAGTAAGATGTTTAGAGCGCTTGAGCTAGGTGCTAAAATGGTAAACCGAGATGTGAGAAAGGCCGGCCTTGTAGACATACTGGGGGATATGGGATCCATGAATGTGCAGGGAGAATACCAGAAAAAACTGGATGTGGTGGCTGACACCACTTTCATAGAGGTTTTAAGCCGCTGTGGTGAAGTATGCGCGGTCATCAGCGAAGAGCAGGATCATGTTATTTTTATTGAGGGTTGTAACTCAAAGGAGTATTACGTCGCGATTGATCCTCTGGATGGCAGTTCCAACATTGATGTAAATGCCAGTATAGGAACCATATTTTCCATTTACCGAAGATTCGATAGCAGTCGTCCGCCCAAAACAGAAGATTGTTTACAGCGAGGCTCTGAACAGGTGGCAGCGGGTTATTTTCTGTATGGTACCAGCACCATGTTAATATACACCACAGGCAATGGGGTAAATGGGTTTACACTGGACGATACACTTCAGGAGTTTTGCCTTTCGCATGAAAATATCCGCATACCAGAAGGGGGAGCTATTTTTTCATTGAATGAAGGCAATACCTCTGACTTCCCTGAAGGCGTGAAACAATACATTTCATGGTGTAAAGAAAAAGACAAGGCAACAGGACGGCCTTATGGTGCACGTTATATTGGCAGCTTAATAGCCGATGTGCATAGAAATCTTCTTCGTGGGGGTATATTTATTTATCCGGGAACGGAAAAGAAACCCAATGGAAAACTGCGTTTGATATATGAGTGCAATACCATGGCATTTATCGTTGAGCAGGCCGGCGGTATGGCGCATTCGGGCAGGGAACGCATACTGGATATTTTGCCCATAGATTTGCACCAGCGTTCTCCCTTATTTATAGGCAGCACCCAAATGGTGAAACAGGCTTTGGAATGTCTGCACCGGTTTTCCTGATCAGCCATCCAATACATCCAGCATTACCTTAAAAGTTCGTACATCTTTCCTTGGGAAAACGGTTTCACGCATATAGGAGATAAGTTCTTCTGCTATTTTTCTGCGTGTTTGCCGATCGGCTGCAGGGTCTTCCTTTTGGATTAGTTTTTGCAGCAAAAGACCGTTGTTTTCATCAGTATTTGCACCCGGCAAACTTGTATGTATGTATGCATGTTGGCCACTTGCAGAGAGGCCATGTCCTGCCGATTCACACAAGTTTAGCATAAAGCGGTGCAAGAACCACAAATCGGACCCTATATTTCGGTAAAGACGACAAAAATCCTTTTTTACCGACAAAAAAAGATCTTCATCAGGCATGGAATCCGGGAGGGTGTTTCGAACGAGTTCAGTGCAAATCAGAGCCATATTTCCGCTGAGAAAATTATCATTCATAAACGGTTCAACCGCCTTAATTTCTTTTGCTCTCAGCAGATTTTGTTTTTCTGAATGATTAAATACAATTTCCAGGAAAGTGCCAGGCCTGAGCAGGGCACTTTTGCCTTTTTTACCTTGAACTCCCGAGAAAATAAAGGGGAGGATGCCGTGAGAATGACAAAAAAGATGCACTACGGCTGAATTTTCACCGTAAGGGATTTTTTTGAGAACCAGCGCTTCTGTTTTTATCAGCATCAGTCAATCCAGTCGGTAATAAACAGGTTAGTAGCCCTGCCTCCACCATTGTTTCTGTTTGACGAAAATACCAATTGTTTTCCATAGGGCGAAAACATTGGGAAGAAATTGAATATGCTTTCCGTTGTAATCTGTTCAAGATTACTTCCATCCTCATCAATCATAAAAAGCTGGAAGTCTTATCCACGTTTATTTTCATGGTTGCTTGGCAGCGCTCTCCTGTGGATTTCGCAGTAGCATTGCAACGACCATAGATGCAACCACCGTATATCAGCTGCCTGATGGTAATGTAATTGTTCTATTCCTGCTTGCACAATTTGCAAATAAAATTATAATGTATAATGCCAAATAACAGAGTAATCCTAAAAATGAATAATTCTAGAAGGGCCGTAAGGTTAGGTTTTTGGAAGTGGCTAAGAAAGAATAATGTGCCTTTATTTTAGCAATTCCCAGACAATTTTAGGATATCCTTTTTCGCCTTTGTCATTGTAGAAGTCTACGAAGCGCATTTTAAAATAATTGCCTTTTGCATCCAGAATAATGAAGATTTTCTTTTGGTTTACCGTGTATTTGTTGGCTGTCAGGCTCCATGTTTTCCAGTCATAGCCAATTTCATTCAGAAAATCACTCAGCACAAGGGCTTTGGCATATTTGAGATCAATAGCGTTGAACTCTACAATATTATTGAGTTCCAACACCTTTACCTTATTCGGGTTGGTTAAAACCCCACGCAGTATATAGGGCAAGGTAATTCCAAGCGTTTCTTCAGTTACGGTTTGTTTATAGGTGGTAATGATCATATCCCAGTTATCCCGTGTGAAAGGTTCATTAAAAACCTCTTTTTCGTCGCTGAAACTGAAATAGGCAAAATTGTAATCGTTTTTGGTACTGATGTATACATCGTGCGGAACTGTATCAGTGAGTGAGCCCCACTGGAAATGATAAGAAGCACCTTCTCGTCCCAGCATTTTCAATTTTATAAATTTTTTGGAACCCAGCGAATCTGCACCACGATTAATTATGTACAATCTGTCTTTGGGCTTTGCCTTTCCCATTTGGTAACTTTCCCAACATCCTGAAAAGGATAAGGAGTCGAGATGCCCGTTTGGATTATCAAAAATCCAATCGTGTTTACTCACATCAACATAACTAAAATCACGGAAGTTTGCGCCTTCCACATAGGTAACAGCATAGGCACTGTGCTTGCCTGTATTGATGATTATGTTGTTTTTTTCGCTCCATGAAAATCCAATATCCCATATTCCAAAAGCATTGGATGCTGTTTTTTGGGTTGAAAACTCAAACCAAACTTGATTTTCATAGTTATCTCCCATGGTGAATGTAGCAGACTGTATACCAACAGGGACATCCGGTGCGGTATACAGCCGTTCGTCTTTCTCACATCCAGAAATGAATAACAGCATTAACAGCAAACCCATCCAAACACTATATTTTGTATACTGCCTCATTTGATATCGTAACTAAAACGTAAAAACATGGTTCTTCCTGGTGTTATATTAACATTCATACCCTGTTCGGAATGCGGTGTCAGGTTACGTCTTGTGGAAACAAGTGTGGTTACACCTAGAATATTCTTTACCCCGCAAGAAATATGAAGACCTGTTTTCGGGAAAGCCTTTTGTGCAGTCATGTCAAGCAGATAGAAACCTGCAGTTCGATAGCGTTCATTGTTTTCCATATAACCCATAGTTGCGCTCGTATATCTGCTGAGCATGGATACAGATGCTTTTTTATCTGGGAATTTACATGTAATGTTAAACGCAAACTGCCCGTTTAGGTAGGATCTTTGGTTGATGGTATCGGCCTGCTCGAGCAGATCATATACTGTTAGAAGCGTACCTGAAATCTGCGCAGTGAATTTTTTGTTGTGAAATTCAAAATTGGTGCTAAGTCCTTGAGATCGGAAGCGACCAATATTGATGTAGGTATAATAATTTGTGTTTAGATCAATCAGTGCCAGGTTAATTTTGTTTGTGATAATGTTATTAAACAAAGAAAAATTAAAGATAGCTCCGGAAGTGCTGGAAAACGGGTGTCGGTAGTCGAAAGACAGTATGACATTATCAGATATTTCGGCCTTCAAACTGTCATTACCGTGTACGTTGTGGCTCATATCTACAAAGTAAAAGTTCAGTTCCTTGAGAGACGGAGCTCTGAAACCCCTGGCATAGCTTCCCCTGAATGAAAGGTGTTTGGATAAATTATACTTTAGCTGCAGCGATGGAATCAATGGAGCCATTTTAATACTTTTGCCAAAAACAGAAGGGATAATCGGGCTTCCAAAACGGGAATTGTGCAAAACGCGAAGCGAAGGTCTTACTTGCCATTCTTTGCTTGGGGTATATTCCATGGCCCCAAAAACAGCAACGTCATAAATCCCAGGCAATTGAGCGGGAATCCGCTTGCCCAGTGCAGTTTCTCTCATAAAATCGTATCCCATGGTCCATGAAACAGAGTTTACAGGGTTTCGGTGGGTATAAACACCCCGAGAGTTGAACATGGTGAATACAGAGGTGTCCTGATCTTCAGGGCGGTAGGGGGTTTCGGATCCTGTTACAAGATTTCTTTTTATAGTATTCTTTGACCTGTTGAAATAATTAAAGGCATTTTGCCATTCAAACCGGCCGAAAGTATTGATTTTAAGGACAGAATGAATGGTGTTGTCCAACCGGGTAGTAGCGTAAATGGAGCTGTAGCCGGTAACATTGGTCAGACTGTATTCCGCATCGCTCCGGTCCGTGAGTTTTTCCTGAAACAGAGAAGAGGTAATGCGGTGGTTGCTGTTTTTGGTATTGAGAAACAGCGATGCATCTGCAAACTGTTTGGTTTTGGGTTTCCAGTCAAAACTGCGGGTCTGTAAATCAAAATCTCTGCCTGCAAAGTAATAGCGGCCTGCATTTAGGGTGAAAGGCATCTTTTTGTGCAGTTTTCCTGTTACATTCACATCATAGTTGAAATTGCTGAATGCCACCATATAGTCGTGAAAAACGTTGAGACGTGTGTTGAAAAGTTGGTTACTCGGATTTTTGGTGATGATATTGATTACACCGCCGAGCGCATCGGTTCCATAAACAACACTCATGGGACCTTCAATGATTTCAACCCGTTCCACATTGCTCAGCATAATTTGTCCTAAATCTACATTGCCGTTAATTCTTCCAATGACGGGAATTCCATTTATCAGTATTTTTATATCTTGACCGCCAATGCCTTGCATGATGGCATTGCTTCCCATTACAGCATCCTGTCCTACTTGTATGTTGGCTTCGTTAAGAAGTAATTCCCCAAGATTTTGGGCTCCCATTTGAATTATTTTTTCTTTGGGGATTACCCTTATCAGATAAGGATTATCGGCAATAGCCCTTGGCCCGGTAGCACCGGTTATGGTAACCGGGTTAATGAGCATGTTTTTTTTTGGGGGGGTGACAACAATTTGGATATCCAAAGCGGTGAATGTTCCTTCAAAAATCGAGTTGGAGTCGTTCGGTGGAATCACCGTGAGCTTGAAGGCCCCACTGTTAAGAATAAAAAAAGTGCCTTTTGCATTTGTCTTGCCGGTTTGCAATGACGCCTGAGGTCTGAAATCTGCCAGTACATCTGCACCGGCTATGGGATCACCTTCCTGATTTATAACGCTTATGATGCGTTGCTGGCCCAAAACAGGTGTTAAGACCGAAAATACGACCGATAAAGAAAATATGAGTGATTTTAAAGGCAATGTTTATTCAAACACAAATTTTTTGGTAATAATCCGGTTGCCTGACTGAATTTGGAGGAGGTAGATGCCTGCAGGTATATTTTCTGCAGAAATTGTGTATGCATTCCAAGAGGCCTGAACATTCATAGGCTGAGACATGATTGTTTTACCCTCGAGAGATTTAACGGACACAGTGCAGGATTTTGTCTTGGGCATGTCTAGTGTCAGATAAAATACTTTCGAAGCAGGATTGGGGAATAACTTAATGGTACCAAAAAAGTTATCTTTTACCGACAGGCTATTACGGACAGCCATGCGGCTGAATCTGATTTTACCAGATGAAGAGCCCGTGAAACCGGTCATATGCATGAGCCAGTATGATGTATCGTTTGTGCGAACCCTTTCTATCAGGTAACTCATTGTGTCGCTGAGTGTCCAGCCTGTACTACCTGTACTAAAGGATTTCCAGCCTGAACCAATACCCGTAAGGTCGTTTTTAAACGATTTGGTGTAATCTCCTACTATCCAGTTACTGTCGGCATTCAGCGCTTTGAATTGCCGGCCAAAAACCCGTACAGTGCGTGTTCCGCGCTTACTTTCAATGCCCATGACAGGATACATTTCCATTCCCCCGGTCATTGGATTTGCTGATAACTCAAAGTAACGGTTGAAGCTGATGTCCCAGTTATTGGAAGCCGGTTCCCGGTCGGGTTTTGTGGCACCAGTGAATTTGAAATACTTATACATTTTAGCAGTGGCAGCAGTTTGATAAAGGGTGTCCATAGTTTCTCCAGTTCCGTCAAGATTGGCATACTTAAATACCAAATCGCCATTGGCTTTTTGTATTACAGGCCAGAATTTCAAAAACCTTGTGTAGGTGCCCGGTGCCATACCGGCCCAGGCAAGCAGAAAGAGTGAATCCCCGGATACTTCATTTGAGTTTACATCGTAGGTGCCCCAGCCAAACTTCCATTTTGCCAAGTTGTTATGCAGGTTAAATGCTCCTTTGTTGTGGTCGTGAATATCGTTCCACAAGGGTTTCCATGAACGCCAACCGCTAGTGTCAAACGACGACCAGGCATCGGTTTTTCCTTTAGGATACTGGAAAACACGCAGACCGCTCATGTGGTTGGCGCGTATGCAGTTATCGCGGCTCACCGAAGTGTGGGCAATGTCCCAATTGTTGACTGCTGAATTGTTTTTTGAGGCTGTTTTTATATCGTAAAAAACCTGTGTGGAATATCCCGGACCCATTATGGCTGAGTCATTCAGGATTGTCTGTGAGCAAAGTTTACCAGTAGATAAAGCAAATATTACAGGTAAAAGTAAAAAACTGTTTTTCATTTCGGATGCTGCAAAGATACTTCTTGTTTGCTTGACAGTATTGCATTTGAACTCGTTGTATTGTCATTTTTGGGTAATGAAATTACAGGGTTATTTTCACTTGGGAATGAACTTTGCACATGTCAATGTGTTGTACCTTTGCACGTAGATATTGCGTCGGAGTGTTTTGACAAAAGTCAGCATTAATATAAAGTCAGGAACTTTAGAAGAAGAAGGTCTGGTGGTAGGCATCGATTTAGGCACTACCAACAGTTTGGTGGCACTGATAAATCCGGATACTGGAAAACCCGAGGTCCTGGGCAAAGCAGGCGAGTTGCTGGTTCCTTCTGTTGTTCATATAACGCATGATGGGTTTCCCGTGGTGGGCAATATTGCCCGTCAGGCACTGATAACACATCCGGAGAGTACCATTTTTTCGGTAAAGCGTCTTTTGGGCCGAAGCTATAAAGATATTGAAGCCCATGCACCTTTTTACACCTATCGCATTCTGGATGAAGCCGATGAAAAGCTGGTTCGTATTGAAGTAAGCGGAAAATATTTTACACCAATTGAACTGAGTGCAGAAATACTAAATGAGCTCAAGCGGCGGGCGGAAACCATCACGGGCAGGACGGTTAACCGGGCTGTAATAACCGTACCTGCATATTTTAATGACAGCCAGCGTCAGGCAACCCGTGATGCCGGGAAAATGGCGGGTCTGGAAGTTTTGCGTATCGTGAATGAGCCCACAGCCGCCAGTCTCGCTTATGGCCTTGGATTAAAAAGCACCGAGGCCAAAACCATTGTTGTGTATGACCTGGGTGGCGGTACATTTGATGTGTCTGTACTTCGTATTGAAGACAGCGTTTTTGAGGTATTAAGCACACAGGGAGACACTTATCTGGGTGGGGATGATTTTGACCGTGAGATTGTAAAATACTGGTTGCACTTTTTGCCTGAGCAGTTGCACTCAGGAGCTTTTAAGTCGCTTCGCCTACTTGCCGAACAAGCAAAGAAGGAGGTATGCGGGGGCAAGGTTTTTGAGGAGATATACAACCATGCGGGTGGCCAATACAGGCTGTCGCTGGATTTAACCATTTTTGAATCCGTTACTTCGCATCTTATGGACAAAACCATACAAAGCCTGCAATCAGCGCTGAAGGATGCAAAACTCACGCATGAAGAGATTGACGAGGTAATTATGGTAGGGGGCAGCACGCGCATGCCCTTTGTCAAGCAACGTTTGGTGGGTTTGTTTGGTCATATCCAGGTGAACGATTCGTTAAATCCGGATGAAGTTGTGGCATTGGGAGCTGCCGTGGAGGCAGATGTGCTCGCCGGCAATAGAAATGATATTCTATTGTTGGATGTTACACCACTTAGTCTGGGAATTGAAACCCTGGGCGGTTTAATGGATGTTTTGATACCTCGAAATACCAAAATTCCTTGTAAATATGTAAAGTCTTACACTACCTCAGTTGACGGGCAGGTGAAGATGAGCATTGCGGTTTACCAGGGAGAGCGTGAACTTACTGCTGAAAACAGAAAGCTCGGAGAATTGGTGTTGTCAGGCATACCGGCCATGCCTGCAGGATTGCCGAAGATTGAAGTGGCTTTTTTGCTGAATGCCGACGGCATTTTAACCATAGAGGCAAAAGAATTGAAAAGCGGAATAAATCAACAGGTAGAAATAAAACCGCAGTTTGGATTGTCTGACGCTGATGTGGAACGCATGCTTATGGATAGCATAAGCCATGCAAAAGAAGATGTGGCACGTCGGATGCATGTAGAAGCCAGAACCGAAGCAGAGCAGATGATATACATGGTAAGCCGATTTCTCGAAAAAAATGCCGCATTGCTCAGTGAAGATGAAATTGATACGACCCGCAAGCTTAGCAATGCCCTTAAAGCTACGTTGACAAATTCGGACAAGGATACAATACTGCAGGGCATTGATTCGTTAAATGAATATACGCGGTCTTTTGCCGAGAGATTAATGAATAAAGCTGTTTTATCGTCACTTTCAGGAACCCATATAGACAGGATATGAAGTATTTTACATTAATTTGGCTGGGGGTTTTTCGTTGTGGATTTGTAAATGCCCAAACATGGACTGATGCTGAGATGCTGGAACGTCAGAACTATGGTTTGAAACTCGGTATTAATTTCACTTCCATGTGGGGCGGGGAACTCCAAAATGCAAGGCCATATTTTGGTCCTACTGCAGGATTTTTCTGGCATACCAAAGAAACCCCAAGACCATTCATGTTTCAGACCGGTTTTGAGGGCAGTCTGAGGGGCAGCAATTTTGCCAATAAAGAAGACAGTTTTCCGGGAAGCGGAAACAGCAATTACCGAAGGATAGGCCTGATAACTGCCGATATTCCCCTGCTCATCAACTACCGTTTGGGCTCCAAAAAAGAGAATCGTACCCGCGTTATTCAGGCCGGTGCTATTGTTTCTGCAACTGTAAGAAGCACTGTTTATCTGGGAGCAGATAAATTGCCTGCACAACATTTTCTGGATAGTACCGGTCATCTTTACAAATGGGATAATCTGCCCTTGAAGCCGGTAGAGTTTCTGGCGGTAATTGGTTATCAGGACCGCAGTGTTACTGCAGGTTGGCAAGTGCAACTTCAGGTAGGTTTAAACAACCTCAACAATGTGAAGTATGATGCCAATGGAAATATTGTTCCATTTATGCGATATGCCTATCCGGCAACCAATACGGGCAAGCGTATCTGTACGTGGAACCTGAAGTTCAGTGCCTTGTTTTAGGGCAGATACATCATAATATGCTTAATTTTGCCCTTTAAATGGCGCATTCGGTTGCTTTGTACACGCTGGGTTGCAAACTCAATTTTGCCGAAACCGGAACCATAGGCAAGCAATTGACCGACAATGGTTTTTTGCGTGCAGAGTTTACCGATGGGGCAGACATGTATGTAATCAACACCTGCAGTGTGACAGATCATGCAGACCGCAAATGTAAAAAAGTAGTGGCCGAAGCCCTTCGCTATAATCCCAATGCATACGTGGTTGTGGTAGGTTGCTACGCGCAGCTTAAGCCGGTGGAGATATCGCAGATTCCGGGTGTGGATCTGGTGCTGGGAGCCGCCGAAAAATTTAACCTAATGGCACATCTGGGAGAATTGAGCAAGGAATCCAAAGCACGAGTTTTTAATGCTCCTATAAAGGAAACCCTTGATTTTGTGCCCGGTTTCAGCGAAAGGGAGCGCACCCGTGCCTTTGTAAAAGTACAGGACGGGTGTGATTATTTCTGTTCGTTTTGTACCATTCCCCTGGCCCGGGGCAGCAGCCGCAGCGCCAATATTGAAGAAACCCTGGCAAAGATCAGGCAGGTGGCAACCGGTCCTGTGCGCGAGATTGTACTTACCGGTGTAAATTTGGGAGATTTTGGGGTGAATCATGGAGAAGATTTTTATAATCTGATCCAGGAACTTGACAAGTTGGATACAGTTGACCGTTTTCGGATAAGTAGTATTGAGCCCAATTTACTCAGCAATGAAATTATTGAATTTGTGGCCCGGTCGCAGCGGTTTGTCCCACAATTTCATATTCCGCTGCAAAGTGGCAGCGACGAAATTTTGGGCAGAATGCGCCGGCGTTATAAAACAGATTTATACAAAAGTAGAGTGGAACGCATATTGCATCTGATGCCGCATTGTGCCATCGGCGTGGATGTGATTGTCGGATTTCCTGGCGAAACAGAGGAAGAATTTTTAAAAACATATCAATTTCTGAATGAACTTGATATCGCCTATCTGCATGTGTTCCCTTATAGTGAGAGACCAAATACTACCGCCAAAAAGATGCAGGGACGCATAGCACAGTCTGTTCGTCATGATCGTGTGGGTATGTTGCGTTCGCTCAGCGAGAAAAAACGCCGGGCATTTTACGGTAATAACCTTGGAGCCACGCGTCCGGTGTTGTTTGAAGCTGAAGAAAAAAGTGGCTTTATGCATGGATTTACCGACAATTACATAAAAGTAAAAGCAGCCTATGATCCGCTGCTGGTAAATGAGATAGCAAATGTAAAGCTGGAAAACATGAACGAGGATGGCACTATGAGCAGTATGCTTGATTTAGCAGTTTTGCATCCCTAATTTGCAATCGTGTTTCCTACCCTGTATCATTTTTTCAAGGATATGTTCGGAATAGAAATTCCGGCACTGCAAATTCTGAATACATTTGGTTTTTTTGTAGCCTTATCTATAGCCGGGGCATTCTGGGCTATGTCAGTCGAAATGCGGCGCAGAACAGCACTCGGGCAGTTTCAGCAGGTGGAAGTTAAAACCCGGATAGGTGAAGCGTATCCGATTACGGATTACATAATTAACAGCTTGTTTGCATTTATATTAGGGTACAAGATTCTATATCTTATGTTTCCCGGAAAGGAAGTTTTTATTCCACAGGAGCATATTTTCACTACAGAAGGGAATTTTTTGTTCGGTTTGCTCACTATTTTGCTGGTGCTTGGCTGGCGCTATTACACCGATAAAAAGCAACGCCTGCCTGAGCCGAAGGTTGAGATTCAAACCCAGTCTGCCGAATGGCATATGGGAAATATTACTACCGTTGCATTACTCTCAGGATTTGCGGGAGCCAAATTGTTTCACATACTCGAGAATCCATTTGGGTTGAGTTTTACTGCTATTCTGGATGCGTTTTTCAGTGTCGGTGGCTGGACATTTTATGGCGGGTTGGTATGCGGTGCTGCCGGAGTGCTGGTATACTGTAAACGCAAAGGCATAAGTCTTCTGAGAATGCTGGATACCGGAGGTCCTGCCATGATGCTGTCCTATGGCATCGGTCGTTTTGGTTGTCAGTTTTCAGGGGATGGCGACTGGGGGGTACCCAATACGTCCCCGAAGCCATTTGCATGGCTCCCCGACTGGGCATGGAGTTACAGTTATCCGCACAATGTACTTGGCGGTCAGTCAGGAGGTTTTACTCCTGATGGTATGGTTCCTATTGCCGGCTGTGAAGGAGAATATTGCTATCAACTGGCAGTGCCGGTATATCCCACACCATTGTATGAAGCTTTGCTCGGGTTGTTTTTATTTTTTGTTTTATGGAAAACACTGAGATTCCGAACGCAAGCACCCGGGAAGTTGTTCGCCTGGTATATGGTTTTTGCCGGAGTTGAGCGTTTTTTGGTGGAAACTATCCGTGAGCATGGTGATAGCCTTTACCGGGTGGGGTCTATTGTCTTTTCTCAGGCGCAGATGATTTCTTTGATGCTGATGTTAGGCGGTAGTTGCTGGCTATTGTTAAAACCACGCGAAAGCACAATAAAATCGAACTAAAAACGTTTCATATTAAAGAAATGCAAACCTACATTCGGCTGTTTCTCATGGTGCTATTTGGTGCTATGGTTACCAGGCTGACGGCTCAGGAGAAGGGAGTAAACTGGATTGTTATTGACGGCGATACCATCGACAGCAAAACGATGGACCCTGTGCTTGTTAGTGCAGGTATGAACGAGGAAGGAAGAAAAGCCTACCAGCGACTTAAAAAACGTGTCAAAAGGGTAATGCCGTATGCTAAAATGGCAGCCTATAAGATGCGCGTAATGGAAGACAACCTCGCGCTAAAGAAGTCAAGAAAGGATCGAAAACGTTACGTTAAAGAGTGCGAGGAGAGTTTAAAGCAAATGTATATGGGCCAGTTAAAAGACCTAAGCATAGATGACGGTAAAATTCTAATGAAGCTCATTCATCGGGAAACAGGTAAAACAACCTGGGAGATTATGAAAAATTATCGTGGCGGGGCAGAGGCTTTTTTTTGGCAGGCATTTGGGGCTGTTTACGGCCATGATATGAAAGTGGAGTTTGATCCGGTTACTGATTTTCAGATTGAAAATATTATCCGGATTGAGAAGCTGGAATAAACTATTTTTTTCTGAGGATAATCCACATTACCGCAGGTGCTCCG